>Ga0182024_10013523_pt1 | contig 15918 bp, 10 predicted proteins | sample P32metaG_FD_120480 | JGI IMG/M metagenome (GOLD analysis project Ga0182024, IMG submission 120480) | Permafrost microbial communities from Stordalen Mire, Sweden - P3-2 metaG (Illumina Assembly) | ecosystem: Environmental > Terrestrial > Soil > Wetlands > Permafrost | place: Sweden: Stordalen... | reverse complement strand
ACAGCCTGTTGTGAGCAACGTCGAACAGCCTGTTGTGAGCAACGTCGAACAGCCTGTTGTGAGCAACGTCGAACAGCCTGTTGTGAGCAACGTCGAACAGCCTGGCGACGGGGCGCACGTTCTGGTGGTTGAAGACGATCCTTACAGCCAGGACATGCTGGTCCGCCGGCTCCAGTCGCGCGGGTTCCGGGTGGAAGCGGCATCAGACGGCCGCGCGGGCCTGGAATTGCTGGCGCGGGCCGCCGCCGGGCCTGCCCCCCGGGGCACGCTGCCCGACATTGTCCTGCTGGATGTGAACCTGCCCGACCTGAGCGGGCTGGAGGTCCTTCGCCGGCTGCGCGCATCCCACAACCGCGACTCGCTGCCGGTCATCCTGGTAACCGCCTTGGGCGAATCGTCTGACGTGCTGGCCGGGCTCGAGGCGGGGGCAAACGACTATGTCGTCAAGCCGGTGAACCTCCCGGTGCTGCTGGCCCGGATGGGCGTGTGGCTGCAGGTGAAGCGCGACGTCAGGCTCCTCATGGAGGCCGAGCGCGACCGGGTGATGCTGGCGACGCTGGGCGGCGCCTGCGAGCAGATCGCCCAGCCCATGACCGCCATCACCGTGCTGCTGGAGATCCTCACCCGCCAGCCCCCGGCCGACCCCGAAGAGCTGCGCGGCGAGCTGGGGCAGGTGCTGGCGGTCACCCGCGAGGCCGGCGCGCTCATTCGCCAGCTCCGCGAGGTGGCGCGATCGTCCGTCCCCTATGCCAGCCGCATCCGCATGGTCGACGTGCCGCGGGAGACGCACGAGTGACAAGCATCCTGCTGATCGAAGAAAACGAACTCAACCGCGACATGCTGCGCCGCCGCCTCGAGCGCCGCGGCTATGCCGTGACCGTCGCGGCGGACGGCGCTTCGGGCCTTGCCGCGGCCAACGCCGGCCGGCCTGATTTGGTCCTGATGGACATCCGCCTGCCTGACATGGACGGCCGCAACCTGGTCAAGGAGCTGAAAGCCGGCGAAGCCACCCGGGGCATCCCCGTGATCGCCCTGACCGCCCACGCCATGGAAGGCGACCGCGCCGCCGCCTTGCAGGCCGGCTGCGATGAATACGATACCAAGCCCGTGGACCTGCACAGGCTTCTGGGGCTGATCGAGGCACAGTTGAGCCGAAGGTCGGCAGAGAAGTAGCTCATTTCTCTGCCGATCCCGCATTTCGCTACCTTTCCCGGCACTGTTGCTCTGAAAATGCGGTTGACGGCCTCAGGCCGTCACCCTGAGCGCAGCGAAGGGTCTCTTCCCTTTGCGACAGAAGAGATCCCTTCGGCAAGCTCAGGGCAGGCTCTTCGCTGCGCTCAGGATGACGGCAAAGCCGTCGGCCGATGCGGACATTTTTCATGATCGCGGGTGAGTCGAAGGTTCATGGGGGCTCCGGGAGAGGGTGAGTTTGTTTAGCGGCCTCGCTTGCGAGGCGCGGATCGCTCCTTCGTTCGGCACAATTCCGGTGGTCCACTCCCCGCAGGCGCTCTCCGCAAAACAGTTGACTCACAGACTCTGAGCTGAGCGCGCCGGGTAAAGCAGGTATGTCCCGGCGAGTCCGGCCGAGCTATAGTTCCGTTAAATGGACATTGCTGACTACACCCACGATCGAATCCGCCGACGAGACCTGCTGCGACTGACCGCCGCGGCTGGTGCCGCCCTGGCTCTGCCAAACATCGCCCGGTTGTCCCTGGCGCAAAGCCAACTCGCTGCCGACGCCGGCGCGTCGCCCCAGCCCCCATCCGGCGACCTCGTCCGCTTCCCCGAGAAGACGGACTTGATCCTGCTGACCGACCGGCCCCCGCAACTCGAGACGCCGCTCAGTTACTTTCGCGAAGACCTGACGCCGAACGAAGCGTTCTTCGTCCGTTGGCACCTGGCAAACATTCCCACCAAGGTCAGCCCCGACACGTTCGAGCTCAGCGTGGCGGGCCATGTCGCTAACGAGCTTTCGCTGTCCCTGGACGATATGCGCAAACAGTTCGAGCCGGTGTCGGTGGTGGCGGTGAACCAATGCTCGGGCAATTCGCGAAGCTTGTTTTCGCCGCGCGTCCCCGGCGGGCAGTGGGCCAACGGGGCCATGGGCAACGCCCGCTGGACGGGCGTGCGGCTTGGCGACCTGTTCAAGAAAGCCGCCGTTAAGGCGGGCGCGGTTGATGTCAGTTTCGCCGGGCTGGACCGCCCGCCGCAACCGAGCGTGCCGGCCTTCGTCAAAGCCCTGGCTTTCGACCATGCCAGCAACGGGGAGGTGATCGTCGCTTACGAGATGAACGGCAAGCCGTTGCCGATGCTCAACGGCTATCCGTTGCGGCTGGTAGTGCCGGGATGGTTTGCCACCTATTGGGTGAAGGCACTCTCGGAAATCACCGTCCTGAAGGAGAAGTTCCACGGTTTCTGGATGGACAAGGCGTATCGCATCCCCAACAACCCCGAAATCGCGGAAACGCCGGACAGCCTGGCGAAGGAGACGGTGCCGATCAACAAGATGCCGGTCCGGTCGCTGTTCGTTTCGCCCGCCACCGGCACGACGGTCAAAGCCGGCGCTGCCGTGGAGGTCGAGGGCCTTGCCTTTGATAGCGGGTCGGGGATCGCAAAAGTAGAAGTCTCCGTAGACGGGAAAACATGGGCCGATGCCCGACTCGACCCGGAAATTGGCAAATACTCCTGGCGTCGCTGGCGTTACAAGTGGACGCCCGCCACGCCAGGCGTCGTCACACTGATGGCGCGGGCCACCAACGTCGCCGGACAGACGCAGCGGCCCGAGCAGAACTGGAACCGCTCGGGGTACGCCCGGAACCTGATTGAGTCGGTGGGAGTGACCATTAAGTGACGTTCGACCCTGACGCTTCTGCCCGGTATCCGGTTCGGCATCACCCACATCTGCTCATGAGAACGGCGGCTCTCATACAGAACGCTTCCTCCGCCCCTGCCGGGGCGGGCGGAGGGGCCATTGCGTCCACGGGTTGCGCGTTGCCCCGGCTGCGCCGTCGCTGCGCTTCACCCGTGGCTACAATCCGTCGCCCCGCTGGGGCGAAGCCTCGTCGACGCGATCTTGACCCCGCCCCGGACGGGGCGATAGGAATGTAGCCACGGGTGGAGCGCAGGATCGCCGACAGGCGATCCGGAGCGCAACCCGTGGGAAGAAAAGGTTAGGTCCCCGCCCCGGCAGGGGCGGAGGAAGCGTTAGCTGAATACGCTCGCTGCCCTGCCGCACTTGGAGTATCGCTGGAGGGAAGTGATCGCCCGATCGTGATAGTGGCCTGAAAAGGATGCCCATGACGCGAACCACGAAATTCACCCTGGCGGCTTGCCACCTCATGGCCGCCGGTTTCGGCCTGGGAGTGGCATGGGCGGAGCCCGCTCCGGCCTCCGCTCCCGACACCGCCGCGCATTCCATCGTGCTTCCTACGATCCAGACGGAACTGCCGCCGGGCCCCAAGGCCGGGCGGGAAACGGTTTCGACGGTTTGCGTCTTCTGTCACTCGACGCGTTATATCCTCAACCAGCCGCCGTTCCCCCGGCAGACCTGGGTAAACGAAGTCCAGAAAATGCGGACGACCTTCGGGGCCCCGATTGCCGATCAGCAGCTCCCCCAGATCGTTGACTACCTCATGTCGATCCGTGGAGTAGATGAGGCGACGACCAAGGCGGCAACCAGGCCGTGACGAGGTTATAATGCCCTTGAGATAGATGTCCGCATCGCGGTTGACACGAAATGAGAGTGAGCATGGATTTACGAAAATCGATCCCGGCGGTCCTGTTCCTGACCCTGGCCGTGCCCCCGATGCAGGCGCGGCCGAGCGCGCCTTCGTCAGGCGAAGCGGTCCGCGCCGATATGGGCGGCCAGGAATCGTCCGCCAATGGCGAATCCAGCCGATACCGGGTCCGACGGCGGCAGGGGACGGCAGCACAGGAGAACGGCTTCTCCGCCAAAACGGTTGGCCTTGCCAGCGAATACCTGTCGAGCCACGCGAGCGGCATCGACGCCTCGCTGGAATCCGTGGCGGCATGGGAACGGTTCTACGTCTCCTGCGATGCTGCCATCCGTCGCTTCGCCGCGACGTTCCGTGCCCGCGGTGTCGATGTGGAAGACTGCAGGCAGGAGGTATGGACGGACCTGATGACAAGCCTTCCGAAGTTCACGATGGACCCGTCGCGGGGCCGGTTCACGTCCTGGCTCTATCCGATCGTCCGCAGCAAGGCCACCGACGCCATCCGGCGGCAGGCACGCGGCCCCGGCCTGACATCATTGACCGAGCCGCTCGCCACGACCACTGCGGGCCCGGCGGAGATCTGCCAGCGGCAGTCGGATCGCGACGGCGTCCGCCGGGCGATGCAAATCTTGAAGAATTGCACCTCTGACCTGAGCTACCGCGTATTGCACCTTCGCTGGATCGACGAGTTGAGCGTGGCCCAGGTGGCCCGGACCCTGGACCTCAGCTCCGGCCAGGTGTGGGCACGCGAGCACCGCATGAAGCGCAAACTCAAATCGATCCTCATTGCGCAAGGAGTGGGGCCGCAGAACGGCCTTTTGTAAGAGTTGCGGAATTAAGGAGTTGAACCACAGAGATCACAGAGGGCACAGAGGAAAAGACAAAGAAAGACGACGCGAACGGGTTGCAAATCGCTTCGCATTTCTCTCTTCTTCCCTCTGTGGCCTCTGGTGCGTCTGTGGCCTCTGTGTCTCTGTGGTTCAATCCCTTTGACGCGGCACCGCGGGGTCGATGCCTTTGATTGTCGGCTGGCAGGTCGCGATGGGCTTTCACCCATCCACCGTTGCAAGCTCCGGCTCCGGCGCTTCAAGTCGGATCGTGCGGGGGAGGACCTTGCGGTAGCCCAGTTGGTTGAGGACTTCGAGGATCTCGGTCCAGGTGGGATAGAGCCGCTTGTTGACCTTCTTGTAGGCCTCGACGGCCATCACAAATTCGAATTGCTCAGCGCTCATTTCACCTTCCTCGGCAACGCGGCGGTCGTCGCTGCGGCGGCGGCCAGGACCGCGGCGACGCTCCAGGCCCGTGCCCGACCGCCGGTCCGAGCCGGCGCGGCGTTCGCGGCCTTCATAGCCTGACTCTTCGGCCGTCTGCTGCCGCCGCTCCAAGCCGGTGCGTCGGTCTACCTCGCTCAGGCGCCGGTTCGGGCCCCCGCCTTCGCGGCGCTCTTCTGTGGCAGTCATTTCTTCTGACGACCCGGTTGCCTGCGCATTGATATTCATGATTGGTTCGTGCCTCCCTTCCGCTATCGGACTGCATACGGCAAGCCTTGAGAGATGAGGCCGCCCGATTTGGTCGCTCTGGCAGACCAACGCCCGATGGCATAGGTGTTTTGGCCAACGTCCGAAAAGATCGGGCTTGGCTGCCATACCTGAAAAGAAAATAGGGGTTTTTCCTCCCAAACTACCCAACTCACCTTAAGTGCCTCCCAAGCACTTCCGATGCCTCGTGACGGAGGGGAGCAGGACTGCGTCATCGAAATGTCAGCCCGGCCGGCTTTTCTCATTCCGGCAATCGGGCCTGCGCGGCCGGCTCCTTCAGATTTCCTGGTTGTCAACAGGAGCTTCAATGATGACGACGATCAATCGCCGGCCCCGCGGGTTCGCCCCGCGTGCTTCCAGCAGCAGCAAAAACCTCACTCGCGTCCGCCCAGGCGCTCCGGCCCGTTCCACCGGCGCGCCGGGTTCCAGAAAATCACCGCGGGCAAGCTCACCGCGGGCCCGCTCAACGCAAGCTCTTTCCACAGTATTGGAAAGCCTCGAAGCACGGCAGCTTTTGTCCACCACCTGGTACGTGTCGCCATACGGCTCAAATACCAACCCCGGGACCCAGGCCGCGCCGTTTAAGACGATCCAGGAGGCGGCCAACGTCGCCGGTCCGGGCGACACGGTCCTCATTCACGCCGGCACCTATCGCGAAAGCGTCACCCCCGCCCGGTCCGGCGCGGCGGGCGCGCCGATCACCTACAAGCCTTACGGCGACGGCACGGTGACCATCAGCGGCGCCAACGTCGTCTCGGGCTTCCAGCAGAGCAACCGCTCGATCTATACGACATACAATGATTCCTACAACCTTGGCGAGGGAAATAATCAGATTTTCGTCAATGGCCAGATGATCAACGAGGCCCGCTGGCCCAGCACGAGCCTGGACCTGTCGCACCCGACGCTTGCCACCGCCGCCTCGAACACGCCCAAAGTCGTGGCAATGGGTCAGTGGACGACCTCCACGCTGCGCGATCCGGCCCTGACGCAGCCGGCCGGGTTCTGGGACGGCGCCATCATCGACATCCTGCCGGGCCAGCAGTGGGTCGCCCAGACCGGCACGGTGATCAGGTCCTCTTATGGGCAACTCACCTACCGCTACGAGCAGATGAACGTGCCGTACGCGCTGCCATCGGCCGGCGACAAGTTCTATCTGTTCGGCACCCCGGGCGCGCTCGACTCATCCGGCGAATGGTATCGCAATCCGAGCACCGGCGAACTTTCCATCTGGACGCCCGGCAGCAAAGACCCTGACTCAGAGACTATCGAGGTCAAAGCCCGCCGGGACGCCTTCGACCTCGATAACCGCTCCTACATCGTCATCCAGGGGATCTCTCTGTTTGCCGCCACCATCCAGACCAACAATCATTCCAACGGCATCGTGCTGAACGGCCTGGATGCAAAGTACGTTTCGCAGTTTGCGGTCGACAGCGACGGCTGGAACGAGCCGACCGTCACCGGCATCCAACTTTGCGGTTCCGGCAGCGTCCTGGAAAACAGCGTGATCCAGTACAGCGCCGGCGACGGCGTCTATCTGGACGGCTCCCATAACTCGGTGAACAACTGCATTGTCACCGAAACCGATTACAGCGCCACCTCAGGCAGCGGCATCGAGGTGCTTGGGGTGGGGATGACTGTCGAGAACAGCACGATCTATAATGCCGGCCGGGATGGCATCATTATCAGTAATTCTTCAGGCACGTCCGTCCTCCGCAACCTGGTCTACGATGTCATGCTGCAGACGACCGATGGTGGAGGGATCTATACCTACGGCACCGATGGCGCCGGTGGCGAGATCGCTTACAATCGCGTTTACGACGTTCATTCCGGCGGGTACGGTGCGGCGGGCATTTACCTCGATAACTACAGCAACCACTATCTCGTCGAACACAACGTCGTCTCCCAGTGCAATTGGGCGGTCAAGCTCAACCCCCCGAGCAGCGACAATCTGATTGAGTACAATGTCCTGGCCGACAGCGGCGCTCCCATTGGCACGAGCGGCAGCCGGAGCATGAACGGCACTGTCTTCATGGACAACTCCTACAACGGCTCGCTGACCGCCGGTCCCGGCGCCCGGGTCGTGGCCAACCGCTACCAGGCAACCCCCGATCTGAGCGAGGTGAGCTATGCCGGGGCGGATGTGCCAGACTGGGCAATTACCCCTACTCCCACGCCAACTTCTTCACCCACACCCACTCCTACGCCGACAATTGGTTCGGGCAGGCCCTCGCCGACGCCGACGCCCACAATCGGCTCGGGCAGGCCCTCGCCGACGCCGACTCCTACGTCAACAAACGGCGCGACAAACACGCCCGGAATGGTCGGCGTCACCGAAGCGGTTTACCGCGCCTTCCAGGCTTGGCACAAGACCCATCAGCACATGAGCAAGTACCACACTGATTTCTACGTGTTCACTCACCCGGGCTATAAGGATCCGTAATGTACCGCTGCACTTGTATGAGAGAGCAACACGTTCGGTCCCGCTGGAGATGGTACGACTTGTTCCCGGCCCTGCTCCTGCTGCAGCCGTTCAAGTGCCGCCATTGCCTGCTGCGGTTTTACCGGTTCCGGTTCTGATCGGTGCACTCGGAAAACTCGGGTTGCAATACTCCCCTTGCCTCGCGGTATGATGGGGAATATGGCAACGACGATGAAAACGCGTGCGGCGCTGCTCCTGCCGATGCTCTTCGTGCTCTTACAGGCGACAGCAGCAGCAGCTCCGGCTGAGGACTTTTCCGCTGACGGGCCGCACAAGGTCGAAACGCTGACGGAGGACTGGACCGACGCCGCCCGAGGCGGACGCGTGGTGCCGGTGAAGATCTATTATCCGGCCGACCTGTCGGCCCCTGCCCCGGTGGTCATATTTTCTCATGGGCTGGGCGGGTCGCGCGAAGGGTACGGCTATCTCGGGGACCACCTCGCCAGTCACGGCTACATCGCGGTGCATGTCACCCACGCGGGGTCGGACAATGAGGCGCTCAGGGATGCTTTCGGCGATGCCGCCGCGGGCGCCGCCGACGCCCAGGCCGTCATAGCCGCGCTGCGGAAGGTTGCCGCCAATCCGGCCAACGTCGTCAATCGCCCCAAAGACATTTCCTTCGCCATCGACCAGCTCCTGGAGATCAATAAGAAGGAAGGGCCGCTCAAGGACCGCATCGACCGCGAAAAAATCGGCGTCGCCGGCCATTCCTTCGGGGGCTATACCGCCATTGCCGTCGCCGGCCAAACCTTTCCAGGCGGCATCACCTTCGGCGACAAGCGCGTCAAGGCCGTCGTGGCCATGAGCCCCCCGGTCCGGCAGCCCAATGCCAAACAGTTCGAGCCGATCACCATCCCGGTGCTCATCATGACCGGCACCCTGGATGAGTCCCCGCTCGGCGGCGGCGGAGGCGCCGATGAGCGGCTCAAGGTCTTCAACATGCTCACCGGCTGCCAGCGCTACCTGCTGGTGTTCGAAGGCGGCGATCACATGGTCTTCAGCGGCCGCTCCGCCAACGCCGACCGCGTCAAGCTCCCGGGAAACGCCGGCGACCGCGCCAAGGACCCCGAGTTCCAGGCGTTCGTGAAGGCCTCGACGCTCCGCTTCTTCGACGCCTACCTCAAAGGCGACGACGCCGCCAAGCGCTGGCTCACCGCGGACGACGGCGCCAAGGCTGCCCTCGGAAGCAACGGCACGTGGAAGCACGCGGCGCCGGAGAAGTGACCGAAAGGTCCGAGCTCGGGACGTGCAACTCCCCAAGACCGACAGCAGCGCACCACTGCAACATCCGACAAGCCGCGTGCGCAGCGCAGCGGAGCACCGGATGAGCTTCGAACGGGTTGATGCTTTCGTTACAGGTCGATCTTTACAGAAGGCCGTGAAGCTGCGCCGCCTGGAGGCGCGGCCGCGTCGGGTTCATCCGGACTTCCCCCCGGAATTGGCACAACCGGCGCCGCAATGATCGGCGTGAAACCGCGCGCCCGCGATTGCGGACGGAAGAACACCGCCGTCCCGGCGGCCACGTCGTGCATCGCGCGTCCGTCCGGACGAAGCGCCCTGAAACAGCCCGCCGTGACCAGCAACATCGTCGCGACGGCGAACGCCGCGCCGATCACGGCAACCACCATCAGGCCATACTGAACAACGTTCGGGAGCGGCGGCCCATACGGATCGGTCAGGCACAAGAGCACCGCGGGAAAAAGCAACTGCAGCGCCGGCATATACTTCACGGCCACGCGGCGCCATAACATCCCCCGCGAGGCCCGCGTGCCATCGTCGGCGGCGATCGCAAGCCGCATCAGACGTTTCCCCGGCGTGCCCAACCCCAGCCCTTCGAGCAGCGCAAAGACGATCACGAAAATCGCCGCGAAGGCGCCGGTGATGACGCCGAAATCCTCGTAGTTGTAGATCGACTGAAGATACGCCCGCGCATCCAGAGCGAGGGCAGCGTGCACCACAACAAAAAACAGCAACAGTTCGCACAAGAACGCCGCCACCCGAGGATAGAAGCCGGCTCGGTCCATGACAGCCGCGGATTATCGCCGGTTCAGCCGGCGTTGGTCAACCGGGGGAGGCCGCTGGTGCCGACATCACGGGAAGCTGAAGGGCGCGGCTCGGCTCGGCAAATTTCTTACTTGAGCAACTGGATGGCTGTATGATATGGGGCAGGCGCCTGCCATATCCGAAGCATTGGCGGCGAAGGAGTGTGAAAGAATGCGGCAACCGCCGGGGAATAATCCAGCCCGACTGCGCGGCCCCGCAGCCGGTCGGCCGGCGTGCGTCGAGGCCTTGGAGCCTCGCACGCTGCTGACCCTCTATTACGTCTCGAACTCCGGACTCGACAGCAACCCCGGCACCCTGTCCCACCCCTTCCAGAGCATCCAACATGCCGCCCTCGTCGCCCAGCCCGGCGATACGGTGCTCGTCCTCAGCGGGACCTACTACGAAACGGTCACGCCCGCCCGATCAGGGGTGCCCGGCAAGACCATCAACTTCGAGGCCTACGACGGCGAAGCCGTCACCATCGACGGCGCTAACCCGATCACCGGCTGGACCCACTATTCCGGATCGATCTACGAGGCATCCCAGCCGTGGGACCTGGGCGCGGGGAACGACCAGGTCTTCGTCAACGGCCAGATGATGAACGAGGCCCGCTGGCCCAACACCACCCTCGATGTCTCGCACCCGGTCCTGGCACACGCCACCGGCGCCACCAGCACGATCGCGAACGGGCCCAATGCATCGACCGCAACGATCACCGATCCTCACCTGACCCAGCCGAAGGGCTATTGGGTGGGCGCGACGATCCACATCGCTCCCGGCCAGGGATGGACGGCCCAGACCGGGACCGTCACGGCCTATACTCCCGGCAAGCTGACGTACACGTTCACCTCCTATGCGCCGACCCGTTCCTACGAAAACCCGTCGGCAGGCAACGGCTATTACCTCACCGGCACATTCCAGGCGCTGGACGCCCCCGGCGAGTTTTACCTCGATTCGGCCGGGCACCTTTACCTCTGGGCGCCCAGCGGCGGCAGCCCCGCCAATGTCCAGTCCAAGGCGCGTCAGGACGCATTCAATCTCTCCGGCCTGTCATACATCAACGTGATCGGCTTCAATATCTTCGCCAGCACCATTGTGACCGACGCCAGCTCCAGCCATTTCCTCATCAGCAATTTGAATGTCAGCTATGTTTCGCAGTTCACGATCCAGCCGGTCGGATGGCAGCTCGGCAATCCGCAGCAGAGCGGCATCCAGATCAAGGGGACCGATATCATTTTCCAGGACAGCACCATCGCCTACAGCGCCGGCGACGGCGTCTTTGTGGGCGGGTCGGGCAACACCGTGCAGAAACTTCTCATCCACGACGCCGACTACAACGCTGGCGACTGGGCGCCGATCTATGTACTTGGCGCCAACGAAGTGGTCCGGCACAACACGGTCTACAACGCCGGCCGGTCCGGCATCGTGTTCCGTTATTCGCCGGACGTGCAAATCCTCAATAACCTCGTCTACGACGTGATGCTCCAGACGACCGACGGCGGCGGGTTGTATACTTACGGCACCGACGGCGCCGGAAGCCGGATCGCCTATAACGTGATCTACAACGTTTACGCCGGCGGGTACGGCGCGGCCGGCATCTACCTCGACAACGACAGCAGCAACTACGTGGTCGATCACAATGCTGTCTTCAACGCCAACTACGCGCTGAAGCTCAACCCGACCAATACCGACGACGAGATCTACAACAACACCTTCGCCAACTGCGGCCTTGGCCTGGCCTCCAGCGGCAGCGGGAACATGAGCGGGACGGTCTTCGCCAACGACATCTTTACCAACCCCGCCGACTTCGGCCCCGGGGCCGTGCTCCAGCACCTGTACACCGGCTCCAACCCGAATTTCGCCGGCGGCGCTGCGGACAATTACCTCGACTTTGAGTTGGCGGCGGGATCGCCCGCCATCGACGCCGGCGAGCCCTTGCCTCCCTACACCAACGGTTTCACCGGCCAGGCGCCGGATGACGGAGCGTTTGAATACGGATTGCCGGCATTTAGAGCCGGGACGTATTAAGCTTGCAGAAGACCATCACCCTACCCCTGGGCTGATGAAAATGCCGGGAAACGCCAATGGTTCCGAAGACGCTGGCGTCTGCCACTTTGTTGCGCAGGACAGCGAGTCTTCACCCTCTCCCGGTATTCCGGGAGAGGGCAGGGTGAGGGCCTTCCCCTTCCTCCGGAGAGAAAGACCCTCACCCTAACCCTCTCCCGGAGTACCGGGAGAGGGGAAACAGAACAAGACGCATCGGGACCTTGTCCGCATTTCCGCCGCCTCATCTCAGCTCAGGGATGCCGCGTGCCCGCGTTGTTACGACGTTCACCGCGAGTTAGCATATCCCTTATGCTCCACTCCAAGGCATATGCCGGTAGTGCTCGATTCCATCGCTTCCGTGACGCCTCTCGCTGTTTCTCCCACGCAACCATGCTCCTCGCAATCATATCTTTCACTCACCCGGCTCACGCCTCCGAGCAGGTCCGCTTGAACGGCAAGACGTTCACCCTGCCGGACGGCTTCACCATCGAAGTTGCCGCAGCGCCGCCGCTGGTGGAGCGGCCGATCGAAGCGGATTTCGACGAACTGGGCCGGCTTTACGTGACGGATTCCTCCGGGTCGAACGATGACCTGCACCAGCAGCTTACCACCAGGCCGCACCGCGTCCTGAGGCTCACGTGCTCACACGATGACGGCGTGTTCGATCAGCGCACGGTCTTTGCCGATCAGATGACCTTCCCCGAAGGCTGCATGTGGCTGGACGGGTCACTGTACGTGGCCGGCGTCCCCGACATCTGGAAGCTGACTGACTCCCGCGGCACCGGCGTTGCCGACCAGCGCGCCGTCTGGTTCGGCGGGAAAACGATCACGCACTGCGGCAACGACCTGCACGGCCCCTATGCCGGGCCCGACGGCTGGGTCTACTGGTGCAAGGGGGCGTTCGCCGAGCAGACCTACGAGCATGCCGGCCTGCCGTCGCGCGCCGACGGCGGACGCCGCAAGCCGCTGGTCACCAAGGCATCGCATGTTTTCCGCGCCCGGCCTGACGGGTCGGGCATCGAGCCGGTCATGACCGGCGGCATGGACAACCCAGTGGAAGTCGCCTTTACCCCCGGCGGCGAACGGATCATCACCGCGACGTTCCTCCAGGAACCCGGCGGCGGCCATCGCGACGGCCTCATTCACGCCGTCTACGGCGGCGTCTACGGCAAGGTCAACGGCGTGCTGGACGACCAGCCGCGCACCGGACCCGATCTGTTGCCGGCACTCAGCCATCTCGGCCCCGCCGCCTGTTGCGGCCTGATTCGCTACGAGTCGGACGTATTCGGCCCGGACTATCGCGATAACCTCTTCGTCACCTGTTTCAATCTCCGTAAGCTCACCCGGCACGAGCTCAGCGCCAGCGGCGCAACGATGAAGTCGCAGGACTCGGATTTCCTCACCTGTGACAGCCTCGACTTCCATCCCACCGACGTCCTGGAGGACGCCGACGGCAGCCTGCTCATCGTTGACACCGGCGGCTGGTACAAGCTCTGCTGCCCGACCTCGCAGCTTGGCAAGCCGGACGTGCTGGGGGCGATCTATCGCGTCCGCCGCAAGAATTCCTTACCCCTGCACGACCCGCGCGGGCTGAAACTGGCGTGGGATTCGATGCCGGCGGATGAATTGCAGGCTTTTCTGGACTCGACGCCGGCGATTCGCAAGCGCGCCGTGGCGGCCATGGCGGCGCGGGGAAGGGCAGCGCTCGCCACGATCCGCCGAGTGCTGGAGTGCCCGCCGCGCCAGCCGGATGCGGTGGCGCCGGATGCCGCACCCATTGGGGACGTGAAGGCCCTGCACGGTTCGACGGAGGTGCGGCTCAACGCGGTCTGGGCCGCCACACGCATTGACGACCCGCTGGCGCGTGCGGCCGTTCGCATCGCGCTCAAAGACTCCGAGGCAACCGTCCGCCATGCGGCAGCTCATTCGGTCTCGGTGTGGCGCGACCGCGAGGCCGAGTCCCTGCTGCTGGAGATGCTCGGCCACGACTCGCCGCAGAACCAGCGCGTCGCCGCCGAGGCACTCGGCCGCCTGGGCGACGCCGGGGCCGTGCCCGCACTTCTTGCGGCGGTCGCCAAAGCCGATCCCGCCGATCGCGTGCTGGCGCATTCGCTCACCTACGCCCTGATGGAGATCGACGACCCCGCGTCGGTTACCGCTGGCTTGACCGACGCCAGCCCCGCCGTCCGCCGCTCGGCAATGGTGGCGCTGGACCAGATGGTCGGCGGGACCCTGACCGCAGCGCCCGTGGCCCAAGCCCTCTCTTCGCCGGACCTGCTTCTTCACGAATCGGCGGCGTGGGTCGCCGGCCGCCACCCGGAGTGGGCGGCAAGCTTCGTCAGCGCGATGTCGCAGCAATGGTCGTCGCCCGGCCTCACGCCCGAAGATCGCACGCGGTTGGTCCAACAGGCTGCCCAACTGGCCCGCTCGCCAATGGTGCAGGAGTGGCTCGCGGCAAAGGCCGCAGACACCGCCTGCCCACTCGATCAACGCCGACTGGCCCTGCAAGCGACGGCGCAGTCCCGGCTGAAACAGCTCCCGGAGACCTGGGCCAAAGCGGTGACCGGCGCGCTGGCCGGGGACGACGCCGAGTTGCTGAACGAAGCCGTTACGGCCGCCGCCTCTTTCCCCAAGGCAAAAGAAACAGCGCAGATTGAATCGGCGCTGGGCGCGATCGGCGGAAGGACCGAGCTGCCCGCGGGGCTGCGGCTGGCGGCGATGTCCGCCGTGACCGCGGGAATGCCGCGACTGAATGTGGAATTGTTCGCGTTTCTCCGCTCCCAATTGCAGCCGGACGTTGCCGTCGAGCTCCGCCTCCGCGCCGCCGCGGTGATCGGCAAGGCCAAGCTGAGCGACGAGCAACTCGGGGCAGTCGCCGAATGCGTCGCATCGGCCGGCCCGCTGGAACTCGATTCCCTGCTGGCGGCCTTTAAGCAGACCAGCGATGCCGCCATCGGCCACGAGCTGGTTGCGTCATTGAAGCAGTCGAAGGCAGTCACATCACTCCGCCCCGAGGCATTGCACCGGCGGCTGGACGGTTTCGGCTCCGAGGTCCGCAAGGACGCCGAGCCGCTGTACGCCCGGCTCAACCCCGACGCCGCGAAAATGAAGGCACGCCTGGATGACTTGCAGGCAACGTTGCCGTCCGGCGATGTCCGCCGCGGCCAAGCCGTCTTCAACGGCACGCGGGCAAGCTGCGTCTCCTGTCACGCCATCGGCTACGTCGGCGGTCAGGTCGGCCCCGACCTGACCCGCATCGGCCAGGCCCGCTCCGAGCGCGACCTGCTGGAAAGCATTGTCTTCCCCAGCGCCAGCTTCGTTCAAACCTACGAGCCCGTGCAGATCGACACCCTCGACGGCGACCGCCTGTATGGCATCGTCCGCGGCAACAGCGCGGATGAAGTCGTGCTGGTCACCGGCCCAACCCAGACCCTTCACGTGCCGCGTAAAACGATAAAAGAAATGCGCCCCGGCACCGTTTCGGTCATGCCTTCGGGCTTCGACCAGACGCTCTCGCCGCAGGAGCTGGCCGATGTCGTCGCCTTCCTGCGGGCGTGCAGGTGAGGCGGAAAAGTGATGGGCCGGGGGTTGCTTCCCCGGTTGTAATCGAAGCTCTCGCGGGGCCTATCTCCGGTCCCCTCGCCCGGTACTCCGGGAGAGGGGCAGGGTGAGGGTCTTCTGTTGCCGCGGGCGAAATGCGCCCTCTCAACACGGCAGTGGTAGTCGAAAATCCCCTCGCCTGGCGTCCGGCGACCGCTCCCCATCGTCACGATTGCCCGGCATGGAATTCTCCTGGGCGCGCTGGCCGGCTCGTACGTCCAAATATTCCGTGATGAGGAACCGCGCATCCTCTCGCCTCCGGGGCAACATTAAGCCGGGTCAACGCTTCCAGTCCTGGCAATTCTGTCAAGCGTGTGGCGTTGACCCCGAATGTTGCCCGATCTGCTTAAGCAGATGTAAGAGTTTAGTGGTTGCCCGCGCAGCGTGAGCCCAGGCGAAAATATTCGCCTTTGGGGCGCGATCGCGATCTACGTCCGGTCGACGCGGTTCAAGATTTGCCGGAGAAGAGGACCGCCTT
>Ga0182024_10013522_pt1 | contig 15918 bp, 8 predicted proteins | sample P32metaG_FD_120480 | JGI IMG/M metagenome (GOLD analysis project Ga0182024, IMG submission 120480) | Permafrost microbial communities from Stordalen Mire, Sweden - P3-2 metaG (Illumina Assembly) | ecosystem: Environmental > Terrestrial > Soil > Wetlands > Permafrost | place: Sweden: Stordalen... | reverse complement strand
AAGCCGTGGTCGCGCGGGCGGCCCTGAAAATCGACGCCCCGGCGGAGCGCCCCGCTGCGCCCGCTCGTGGTCAGATCGAAAGCCAAGCCGAAATCCAAGCGGATAACCAAGCGGACAACCAAGCCGTAGTCCCGCTCCTGAGTCCTATCTCCTTCAGCCCCTCCAAACCGCTGCTCCTCGCGCCGCCTGCGAAAGGCCATGCCGGAAGCTGGATCGCGCTGTCTCTGGCCGTCATCGCTCTCTCGGGGGTGTTACTCTGGAAAGCGCTCGCGGCCAAGCCGGGGAAGGCCGCCGCTGCTGCCGTGCCTGGAGCCGTTCCCGCGCCCTCGCAGGAAACTCGTATCCTGGCCGGCCTGCAAAGCGGCGTTTACACGGACCGCTTCGGTCGAACATGGCAGAGCGACCGCTATTTTCAAGGCGGCGCCGTCTTCGACTCCGCCGGCCACTCCATCGCCGCCGCCCGTGACCCGCGCCTGTTTCGCAGCCGCCGCGAAGGGGCTTTCACGTATGACATTCCCCTGCCCCCCGGAGTTTACGAGCTCCGCCTCTATTTCGCTGAAACCCTTTACGGCGAGAACAACATGGCCGGGGGCGGAGAGACCAGCCGCATCTTCGATGTCTTTGCCAACGGCGCCGGAATTCTGAACGGTTTCGATGTCATCGGGGAAGCCGGCGCGAGCACGGCCGATATCCGCGCTTTCAAGGACATCTCCCCCGCGGCCGATGGCAAATTGCACTTAAAGTTCGAGCCCCAAACCAACCCCGCCATTGTGAGCGCCATCGAAATCACGCCGGGGACTCGCGGAAAACTGCGGCCCATCCGCATAGTCTCTCGCGAGCACCCCTACACGGATAAGCAGGGCCGCACCTGGGCCGCAGACGGCTATTCTCGCGGTGGCCAGCTCGTCATGCGCACCGAGCCAGTGCCGAACATCGACGATCCCGAGTTGCTCCGCGGCGAGCGATATGGCAACCTCACCTACGTGATTCCCGCGCCGGCCGGACGCTATGGGGTGACGCTGTATTTCGCCGAGGCCTGGTTCGGCCCAGGCAACTTTGCCGGCGGCGGAGTGGGCAGCCGGATCTTCGACATCCTGTGCAATGGCGTGGCGATACGCCGCGGCTTCGACATCTTCAAGGAAGCCCATGGCAGCGATCGCGCCGTAGTCTTTCCGATTCACGGCGTGGAGCCGGACGCGCAGGGCAAGCTCACGATATCGCTGGCGCCCATCCGCAACTACGCGTCGCTGAATGCTCTCGAAGTGGTGGACGAATCCAGGTGAGCCGGAGCTCATGGATGGAGAGACTCCTTGGCTCACTCGATGCCGCTCTTCCGGACGAAATGCGGCGCGAACGCTTGGTCCGCTCATAGGCGCTAAAACAAGCGCCCTCTGTCACTGCACTCCGATAGCGCCTTATGCCTCGGACCTCCGCATCAGTTTTCCCGACACCGCGATCCTGGCAGAGTTCGGCCATCCGGGTAGCTTTTCAATCGTTGGGACACCCTTGTTGGGGAGGATGGGAGGAGTGAGTTGCAGAAAACGCGAACCTCGTTGAGCGGGTACCATCTTTGCCCTCGATCCCCGTGAGCCGAATGTACGAACATGTGGCGGAAGACCAGAATGCTGTCCGCTATCCATAGCTGGAAGCGAGTTGATTTCTGGGAAAGAGATGTTGATAACTCGCAGTGCGGCTGCCGGCAGTTTCGACACGTTGCCACCCGCGAATCCGGTGAATGTTCAGCTTGGGAATCCAGGCGTATGTTGGATCTAAATCACTTGCGTGTTCCTGTTGCGAATTCCTGAATCTGCACCGCCTCGCCAAATCGGTCTTTTCCAAATCAGGCCGCTAAATGAGACACAAACGAGACACGCGCTTCCCCCAACCTTGGGTGCAACAAACGCCTCGCGCCGGCTCGCGTTGTCGTCTATGGATTGTTGCCGCCTGAGGTCTAGTCCAACTAATTGGCGCATCTAATGTGATCGGGGTGACAGCGTCCGTGATGCGGTACAATTTTGAAACGCTCGTGAATAGGACGAGAGTTCCCTGGAGGCGCCATGAAGACGCTACTTTTTGTGCACGGTACGGGCGTGCGGGAAAAGAGCTTCGACGCCGCCAAGCGAACGATTCAGAATGAGTTGAATGATCGCCCGCTGGAATTTTCCGATTACCGGCTGAGCGGATGTTACTGGGGCACTGAGTGCGGAGTCAAATTGCCGGAGGCGCCGAAGTCGGTTCCCGACTATGTGATCGGACCACAGCCAACGCCGCGCGAACAGGAACTGGCGAAGTGGCTGACGCTACGTTGCGACCCGTATTTTGAACTGCGCGAGACGATCCGGCAGGATGGGATGTGGGAACCGTCAGGGGCTGAGAGGAAGCCGCCGTGCGGCGCCATGCCGGAAGTCATCGGCCATATCCCCGTCGAGGGCGAACTCAAGAAACTGCTGGCCTACCACGGTCTGACAAGCGCGTTCGAAGGGACGATTCAGGAACTGGCCGCTTCAGGAACGTTGAAATCGCTCTGCAGTCAACTGAAGCCACGGCCGGGAACCATTACACAGATGTTTTCGCGTATGATCGCGGCGCAAATTCTGGCCACGGCCGAGGCCGATTTCGCGATTCAGGTGGACGGCCTGGTGCGGGACCGGTTAGTCGAATTGCTGATTGGGCCGCTGGGAGGCCGGGCCGGCGCGGTCAAGGAAGTATTCGGAGCGGCCATGGGGACGCTTTGGAGCCTGCTGGGTCCGGGAATCCGCTGGGCCACTACGGCCACGCGCTGCGACCTGACCAACGGCGGTTCGCCGGTGGCGGGCGACGTTGTGGCCTATCAGGGACGGAGTGGTCCGGCTTTCCGGGAGCGGATTCTGAAGGACATCGAAAATACGCCAACGGCGGAAGTGGTGCTGGTGGCGCATAGTCTGGGCGGCATTGCGTGCGTGGACCTGCTGATCGAACACGCAACGCCCAAGGTGACGCATTTGATCACGGTCGGATCGCAGGCGCCGTTTCTCTATGAGATGAACGCCTTGTGCAGCCTGCAATATGGGACGGCATTGCCAGCGCATTTTCCGCGCCACTGGATGAACGTTTACGATCGCCATGACATTCTCGGATACCGGGCGGCAGAGGTGTTTCCGAACTCGGACCATGTATTCGTGAAGGATCTGGAGATCGATACCGGTGAACCGTTTCCGCAGGCCCACAGTGCGTACTGGACTCGCCCTGAACTCTGGGAAGCATTGCAAAGCTTTTTGAAGCGGTCATGATTCCGTATCCGCACAAGACATGCGCGCTAGTGGTTGCGGTCGATTCCTGCGGGATGGGAACAGGCTGGGATCTTCGCGGGGCCCGGGTGGCGGCGACGCTGTTCGTCGAGTGGCTGAAGCGGCAAGGGGTGGATCCGAAGCGGATCTATTTTCCGCCTAAACCCGAGGTGGACGATATTCGGCTGGCCCTGCGGAAGCTGAGCGGCCAGAAGGAATGCGATTCGCTGGTGTTGTACTGGGCGGGGCACGGGTGCGAAACGGAAAACGACGAGCGCTGCGTATTTCTGGCCGACGCGACGGCAGAGATTCCGAAGGTGTTCGATATCGACGCCATCCTCGCGTATATCAAACACGAGGCGCCCCACTTCACTATGCAACTGGGAATCATCGATAGCTGCGCCACAGGGTGGCGGCGCGCGAAGCTGACAGTAGAGCCGATTCCAACGAACAAACAGCTCCCACAAAGCCCGGGGAATTGCCACTTTGTGCTGGCGGCTGCGGGCGGGCTTGAGAGCAGTTATCCGGATGAGACCAAGCCGAGCTTGTTTAGCCGGCGCGTTCTGGAGCTGCTGGACCAGAGCGGGATGACCGTGGAGGGATTGATCCGTGAATTGCAGCGCGATTACCCGGTCTTCACCCGCGATGGCCGGTCCAAGTATTGGTCCGGAAGCCCGGCGCAGTGGGACGCGCGGACGCTGGAGCGGGAGGTCCTGCGGATTGGCCGCACGCTGAACCTGGAGGACAAGCGATGGCGGGCGGAGGCACGCCGGCTGGATTCGGCGCTCGATATGCCGGAGGCAGACTTCCGGAAAATTGTGGAGAGGGTTGCCGGGTGGGAGCGCGCACTGGCGGGAAAGATCTGCGCCGCCTTGCTGCTTCGCGGCGCGGCGGCGGCCAATGGGGATGTGAGGGACGCGATCCAGGAAAGCGCGCAACTGGAGCCGAGTTACAAGGCCGCTGTCGACATGGTCGACAATCTGCGGGCATTTGAGAATCCAAGCTATCTCATCAAGACCGGTTACCTGGACAAGAATCTGGGCGCTACAGGCGTGTGGTTTCTCTCGGGCGCGGAAAATTGCGAACCGCAGCGGCTCAAGGAATGGGAGCAGGCAGCGCCTTTGGACGACGCTATTGGCGCCGTGGCGGAGCACATGGTAGTCAACGAGATCGATTCGAAATCGGCGATCCACGTGATCGCCCCTCTGGCCGTACTGTTGGAGCCGGCGAAAGATGTTCTGGCGATTGAGCGCGACTATCTGCTGGTGTTTCGAGAGCAGAAGCGGGCGGCATGGGCGGGGGAGTTCCGAAACGTGCGGCCGAAGTTCCGGGACCAGTTGATGAAGGTGAAGGGGCGCGCCGCGCTAGGTTTCAAGCTGGAGTGGTTCGAGGCGACGGATGAGGACAAGTGGAGCTCGGTGGAATTTCCGGCGCTTCGCACGGGAAACTTAGCCCAGGCGGAGGCTGGTGTGGAACGGCTGCTGGGAACGCTGGCTCCGTTTGCCGCGATCACGCGGCGCTCGATTCAATCGCTGGCTGCGGCCAACGAAGGGGAACTGGCAGAGGCGATCGGCAAGGAAAAACAGTTCGCCAAAATCCCTGTGAGGATTTACGAGAGCCGACACAAGGCCGGTTCCATTTTGCCGCACCTCACCATCATCTGGGACGATCCGGGACTTCCGAAAGGTTATTTTCATTAGGGGGCAAGCATGCCGGGAAAATTCCATTTCTTCACGGGACAACTGACGCCGGAGCAAGAGCCGCTGGCCAATCCATTGGAAGGTCTGCCGGATCCGCCGGGATGGCGCCGGTTCGGGACCAAGCCGGAGGAACATCGGTTGGATACGGCGGCGATCAAGCCGTGGCACTGGACGCAACGGGAGAAGGATTTGGCGGAGGCGTACCAGATTGGGGAGCGTGCGGAAATTCTTTCCGCGGTGAATGCCGCGCTGATCCTGCGGCGTCCGCTGCTGGTCACCGGTCCCGCGGGATCGGGCAAGAGCTCATTGATGTATGCGGTGGCTCGCGAATTGCGCTTGGGCCCTGTGCTCACCTGGAACATCACATCGCGTTCCACGCTGCGGGAAGGTGAATACGATTACGAAGCGCTGGGACGCTTGCAGGAAATCCAGGCCCTGGAGAAGACGCGGGGAGCCCGGGCCGGCGTGAAGGTGGCGGACTTTGTGCGCCTGGGGCCCTTGGGAACGGCGTTTGTCGCTTCGAAGTGGCCGCGGGCGCTGCTGATCGACGAGATCGACAAGGCCGACTTGGATCTGCCCAACGATTTGTTGAATCTGTTCGAGGAGGGCAAGTTTACCATCGAGGAACTGCGGCGGGACAATGCTTCGGCTACGGCACTGGTGCGGACGTGGAAAGATCTGTACGAACCGGCGAAGATTATGGGCGGCCAGGTGGCGTGCACGGTGTTTCCGTTTATTCTGCTGACCAGCAATGGCGAGCGGGAATTTTCGGCGCCGTTTCTGCGGCGATGCGTGCGGTTGCAGATTGGAGCTCCGGAAAACGCCAGGGAACTGGCGCGAATCGTGAGGGCCCACATGGCTGGATCGGGCGTGGATGTGGACGCGGAAGCCGAGCACTTCCTGACGCAGAGGGGCGAAAACAAACTATCCACCGACCAGTTGATGAACGCCATTTTCGTTTTGGAGCAATGCCGGTTTGACACGGACGAGAAGAGGAAGGAATTGCTGGCTGCTCTGTACAAGCCATTGAGCTGAGCGGAAGAATGGCTGAAGCCACGAATGAAATCGGGAGTTTCGAACAGCTACTCACGCTGTTGGGCGCGCAGGGATTCACCGGCGATGAGTTCCTGAGGGACGCGCTGTGGCTGGCTCAGTATGTTGCCGCGGGACCAGGGCGGGAGCCGCGGCCAGAAGCAAAACAGAAGCCGCCGGCGGGCGATATCGGCGATGCCGCGCAGAAGCATGGCGAGGGTGGCAAGAAAGCGCCTTCACCGCAATCCACGACTCCGGCGCCGCGCCAGGATCCACTACCCGGCCCGGATGAACCCGATGAATTGGATGCAGGCCGTCTGTATCCGAAGGTGGACCCGCTGAAGGATGCGGGCCGGAAGGCGACCGCGATTTACGTTCCGGCATCGGGAGCGCTGCCGCAGCCACTCGAATTGGCGCGGGCCCTGCGGCCGTTCCAGGAGAAGTTCCGTTCGCGGCGCCTGACCAGGCTGGATATCGTCGCCACGGCGGAGCTTTCCGCCGAGAGGCGCGAGGTAACGCCCGTTCTGGTGAGGGAGCGGGAGCGGTGGTTCTCGCTCTCCCTGCTGGTGGACGATGCGCCATCCATGGCCGTGTGGCGCAAGACGGCGCGCGAGCTGGCGAGATTCCTGGGAACGCTGGGGATCTTTCGGGATGTGCGGACCTGGGCCGTTGACCAAGATTTGCGGTTGACGGCGCGAGGAGGACGGCGAGCGACGCCGAAGCAACTGGCGGATCCAACGGGCCGGACTCTGATTGTGATTCTGACCAACGGAGTAGGACGTCACTGGCAGTCGCGGGAAATGATGGAGTGGTTGACGGACTGGGCGCGAAACGGACCGGTGGCGATCTGCTCGCTGCTGCCGCCGATGCGCTGGGAGTCCACGGATCTGGGGCCGGCATATCTCTGGGCGCGCGCATCGTCTCCCGGCGCCGGGAACCGAATGCTCACGGCTGGGGAGGGTTCGAGGACGGTGCGGTTGAAGGATGGCGCTACGGTTTTCCCCGTTTTTCCTCTGACCAGCCAGGGCCTGGAACAGTGGGCCGCGATGCAGATGAGCCGCCGCGAAACCACAATCGGGGCGCTGCCGATATCGCGTGCGTGGTTCGAACCTTTGGAGAAGATCGCGGCGGAGCCTGCGGCGGTGGATGTGGCGGAGCGGGTGGCGGAGTTTCGCAGTTTCGCTTCACCGGATTCCGCGCGGCTCCTGGAGTTATTTTCCGCGATTCCGCTGTCACTGCCAGTGATGCGGCTGGTGCAGTACGCCATGATGCCGCATAGTCCGCTTTCATCGATGGCGGAAGTGCTGATGAGCGGTCTGGTGGTTCCATCGCGGATGACGCCGGCGGGAGCCGATCCGGAGTCTATGCTGTTCGACTTTACTCCCGAAGCGCGGAAGTATCTGCGAGATCGCACGAGCATCGGGGATCTGGAGCGAATCCAGCGGGAAGTGAGCGGGGCCATTCAGGACTACATCGAGCGCCGGGCCGGGGTTTCGACGATCGACTTCGAGGCGTGGGTGGACGACCCAGCGGGCCTCAAAGAGCTCCCGCCCGATGTGCAGTATTTTGTGCAAGTGACGGCAGAGACGCTGCGAGCCTTGGGATATCGCAAACCCTGGAGGCCGCCCGTGCAACCGGACCAGCGCCCCGGAGTATACGTCACCTGGGATGTGCCGGAGCTGGAGGCTTTTGCAAAGGAGATTGCGGCGGGGTTGAATGAGCGCGGGCTCCGTGTGCTGGTTCACCGGGACGGCTTTCCCGCGAAAGGTTCCATCCTAATGGTTGCCAAGGACCCACAACTGCTGGAATCGGAACACCTGGCGCTCACCGAAGAGCTTGCCCGTTGGGTCGAGAGTGGGCTGGAGGGCGTCATACTGGCAGGACCGGGGGTGACCCCCGCCGACGACGGGTATCTCTACGCGGACCATTATTCGAACCGGGACGAAATGTTGGAGGCGGTGGTCGCGAAAATTGGCAAGCGCGATGTGAATCCCCCGCCGGCTCCCAAGGGCGCTCCGCCGCTCGACCGCATTCGCGGGCTGGTGATCGATGCGGATGCCACCGAGGTAAGACGGCTGATGGGACAAGCAACGGTGGTTTTGTTTTCGAACGAGCTTTTTCAGCCTGCAGCCTATGTCCGCGATCTGGTTTGGCTGCGAGATAACCGTTTGAGATATACCGGGGGAATTCAGTGGCTGCGAGCCGGGGAACAGGCGGAAGAACGGCCCGCGCAACTGCTGATCTTCGAGTCTGCCAAGAACCTGGTGAGGATCCCCGCCGAATGTTCGGCGGTGCTACTGGATCCGGAAATTGGGGCCCTGTTTGATTTGCCGGATTCCGCGGTCAGTTACGAGGGCACTGCGGAGGCGGTGGCGAAGACGGCCGCGGACAGGGCGGAGCTGCTGCCTTGGGCGTTGCCGGATTTCGTTATAGAAGACGTGCGACAGTCTCCGCGCCTGATACAACTGATGCGGGGACTGATGGACCAGGATCTGTGGCCGTCGGTGCGGGAGAGGTTCGCCCAGGAGTGGCTGCGGAGCAAACCCAGCTCGGTGGTCGGCTTCGCGATTCACATCGGGACTACTGCTTTCGAGGCTCTGGAGCCGGCGCTGCATGACGGGGCGGGCCTTGCGTCCGCACTGCGCGATGGGGCTCCGGACCAGCTGATCGATAGCCTGATTCCGCTGGAAAAAAGAAAGGCTCTGGCCGGCCTGGGTCTGTTGGAAGGACCGGCGTACCAGCCGGCGTGGTCTTGTCGCAGGGTGGCGCGTATGAGCTGGCGTTGGCCGGAGTGGAATGCGGAGATTCTGGCGGCGACGGGCTTGTCCGCGACTAACTGGTCCGAGACCGTAACGCGCAATCCGTACGTGCGGCGGCATGGGATTTACCACCTGCTGCAGAGCGGAAACCTGACCGCGATCGAGGAGGCCGTAACGAGCTTCGGCTGGTGGGCTCTGCGGCTGGAAGAAGATGGCATGGAGAGATTGGCGGAGGATCTTCGCTTGTTGCCGGAAGACCGTGAGGCTTTCCGGCAGGTGCAGGCATTGCTGAACTCGCTAGAAAACGCGGCGGAACTCAGCCGCGAGCAGTTGGCCGGCGCGATCTGGAATTATGACCTTCCTCTTCCGTCCGCGCTGCGGAACAGCGCCGATGTGGCAGTGGTACCTGGGGCATACACGCCTTCCCGATTCCTTCTACTGGCGGGGTCGCGCCGGGCTTCACCGGATAACCAGATGGAACAGGCTACGGTGTGGGTGGCCGAAGCCATTGCGCGCGATTTGGCGAAACGGGGGTGGGGCTTAATCTGCGGGGCGGAGGACGGCAGCGATGCCGTGGCGGCCCTAGCTTTCGCGGAACAGAGAAGCGTAATAGGAATTACGGCGGATACAGCGCTCCGGATCGTCGCATACGGCGATCATGCAGTGCCATTCTTATTACCTCCGGGGACGAGCGTGATTCGCCGCGACGATCCAGCGAGAGTCTCAGTGAGGCTGGCTACCGCGGTGGTAGTCCTGGGTGGCAATCAATGGGTCACGGAAGTAGCTCGCGCGGCCGCAGCCCAAGGCAAGAGGGTCTTCGCGGCGCCGGGAACGGGGGGCGCGGCGGAAATCTTGTACAGGCAGCAGGTGGAGGCAGGCGCGCAATGGCGCAACGCCAAGTGGGCCGGCAGTATCAAGACGAAAGAGGATGCCAGCGAAATAGCCCTGGCTTTGGTTCGCGATATCGTTTTGCTTGACGATATTGCCGGCGCTGGCGCGACGAAATCGCTGCCGGACGCCCGTATCGCGGAGTGGAGTGCCTGCCGCTCCCGGGTGCTGCCCCCGTTTGTGGTGAAGGCTCTGGGAAGCAGCCCGGCCGACAAAATTCTGGTGGACTCGGGGCTTATTCAGTTCGACGCCGCAGGCGGAGCCGTCATCGAAGAGAAGACGCATGCGTTCTATCACGGCAGCAGCACTCCGGATGTACACGGGCGAATTTCGGAGGCAATCGAAGCGAATCCGGCATCCGACCTCGGTCTGCACGAGCGGCTGTTTCACTTGATCGACGCAGGGCAGCGCGAGAAGGCGGTTTCCGTGGCGACGGACGTAGCCTGGCTGATTCCGGCCGTCGAACTTGGCGATCCGAAGGTTTTCGACGACCTGCTGGCGTTAGGCATGAGCGAACTGGCGGCCGACCTTCGCGCATCCGGGAAACCGATTCGGGCGAGGCTGGCCTCGTCGCGCAACTTGGCCATGGCACGGGCGGCCATCCGCTACCAAAATCCATCGACGTATGTGGAGGTGGCCGGAACCGGCTCCCATAGTTTGGACCAGCTCACTCAACTCGCGGCGGAGGCGATGGGGACGGCTTTGGCTCGCGCGGGCTTCGGGTTGATTACCGGAGCATGGCCGGGGGTGGACTACGTGGTGGCGGCGATGTACCTGAACGGCGGCGGGAAATCGCTGGTTCACGCGGTGACGCCGTCTTCCATCGAGCGCTTCAAAGAGGCCATGGAGGTGGATGCGCAAGAGGAGGATACCGCGGAGAAACTCGCGGACGCGGTGGTGCTGATCGGCGGAGCGGGCGGAACGATGAGGAGCTTCGTCTCGGCCCGCGCGCTGGGCAAGCCGGTTTTTCCTTATGGCGCTTCGGGCGGGGATGCTCAAAAAGCTGTCGGGCTGCTGCCGCCAGCCGAGGCAGGTCCTCTGCAGACGGTGCGCACGCCGGAATTGTTCGCGTCGTTTGTGGTTCGTAAGCTCGGGACCGGGGAACAGTCCGCAGGTTTGGAGCGCATGTGGGAGTTGGCGGCGCGGTACGACGAGATTCGCATGACCATGCCTAGCGGACCAAAGAGAACGGGAGCCATGACTGCGCTCTTTAAAGAGATGTCGAAAGAGGCTCCGGCGGTGGCCGATCGTCTGGTTGAACTCCAGCGGAGTCCCTCGGCCGGCCACCGGCTCGCGGCCATCGCGATTCTACAATCGTTTCCGCGGCGAGAGGAATTGGACTGGCTGGCCGAGCGGCTGGACAACCCCGAGGGCGAGAAGCCTTTTGTCGGGTTTCAAGCTGGTATGGCTCTGCTTGCCGCGGTGCGGTCTCTGAGCCCGGTGGACTGCGACTTGCTGGAACGAATCCTCGACAAGGCGGGGGAACTGGCGGAGAAGTTGCCAACGGATGAGGATCGTCTGCGCTTGCTGACGAAAGCCGAACTGGAGCTCATGGCCAAACGCAGCACACGCGACGAGGAACTGGACGTGACCAAGCTAGTACACCGGGAACTGCCACAGCACGGTTACCGCAATGCCGTTTTGACGCGAAATCTGCCGATCTTCCGAACCAAGGCGCAGCGCAGCTGGATCACGTTTACGACGGTAGGCGTCTTCTGCACTCTCGACAATCGGCCGCGGGGCGAAAATTTCTTTAGAGTCCAGTGGTTCCAAACGCTTGGTGACATCGACCCCGCCAGTGTGATCACCCGCGACCGCCCGGAGAAATCGGGGCTCCTGACGATCGGCGCCCGCCGGAACTGGTTGTACTCCCGTCAAATGTTTAACAGCACAACGCTCAGGAATGCCGTGTTGAGGGAACTGGAGCGAGCGATTGAATTTGGAGAGCGGGTCAAGCGATACGATTTGATGTGATTTGTCGCCTGGCTACGTCCGAAGCATCCCAAGGGCTCTGCGCGCGCTACCGCATCACACGGCGGCGAACCAACGTTAAAAAACCAGTGAGTGCTCCGCCCAATAATCCGAGCGTTCCCGGTTCGGGAGCAGCGGATGAGCTGGAAGTGATCGGAGTCGAAAAATCGACCGTGCAATTCTGGCAATCGCTAAGCCCCAGGATAGTAGCATCAATCCAGTCGGCGTTGCCATCGATTCCGGACCTCGTGCCCCATGGACCTACGCCATTTGTTCCCACGCTATACACACTGCCGGTAGGCGTTACCCAGGGTTGCTGAGCGTTCGGGTTGGAATTCGCATTGTTGTAGATTGCCAGCCAATTAGTGGTGTCGGTCAGAATGGCCTGAGAACCGTTGGCAAACTGCAAGCCAGTACCGCTCAGATTGAACTGGCCGATGAGGGCGCCCGGGCCTCCATAGTTGATGGCTTCAACCTGCAGATAATACGTTTGTCCGGGCGTCAGAATGAAGTTGCTGAACGTGGACGTCGTGCCCCAATCATTGCCTTGCGCAACCAGCGTTCCCAGAACGGTGTTGTCGGTGCTGATATAAGCATAGAAGGCGTTGTCTGCCGTCAGAGCGCCGCTGAGGGACGAAGCATTGGCACACTGAACGCATAAAATCGCCGCCAAGCCTGACAAGGCGAGCACGATTGGAACCTTACGGAAAACAGCTTTGATCAAAAACTTAACCTCCGAATGTCAATCGCTCGGACATTTGCTGTCCTGCGTTTTCAAGGCTAGCATTGAGCCGGGTGTTCGCAGTGCTTACTTTGGTGGATAACCGCTGCGCATGAGTCCTGGTACTACGCCGCGGGTCGCCGGGCTGGGTGTCTGGTGAAGCTGATGCCGCCTTCGGCGCCGATTCGTAGTACCTGAGGAATTGCAGGGTCGTGCACGAATTGCTGCGCCTGCGGGAGGATCACCGCTTCACGAGGCCGCAAGGGCGGGGAACGGAATGCCGGCAGCCGAGCAATCTGGCGCCTATAGTGAGTGTTCCCAAAACGGATACCCCAGCGCCGCGTAGATTTCCCAGGATCGGGGATCCACCACCCTTCGGATTATGTCCACTTGCCAGTCCGCAATCGCACTATCCCGGTGCGGGTCGCCGTGTGTGTTCACCCGCGGGGTTTCGATCGCGGACCGCAACCAGCCGGTAATCGGAGACACCTTTCCACGGGTGATTTCTTCCACGAAATCGCCGAGAGCCTCCACGCGTTGGGTCAGATCCTCGCAGCGATAAACGCGCCCCACTTCTTGCTCCTCCAAGATCGCGTTGAGCATATTGGCGGCATGCACAAAAAATCGGCAGCGATAGTTGTCGGCGGGAAGAGTAACGCCGGTCCGTGAGATCAAACCGTCCACGTAACCGATGTCCCAGGCTTGATACTTCTCGAAATCTGCGAACAAGGCAAGCTGCGAACGCAGGCGGGAGATTGGTTCGCGCACGACCACGGCGGCATTGAAGCGGTCCCCGAAGGCCCGCCTGATCCCCGGAATATGATGGCGGCTAACGCCGTGGACGTCGCCGGCGGCGAGGTGGTGACATCCTTGGCGTCCAATGACGCGCATGTACGGCAAGCCATCCAGTCGCTCAGAGCTGCCGAGCACCTGCCAGCAACTATTGGCGGCGTGGACGCAATAAATTTCGGCATGGCCATTTAGAACCTTGGCCAACCATGACGTCGCGGCACAGCCCCAGGAAACCACGGCGAACTGCTGGGCACAAAAATGTTTCGTGAGAAATGCAACCTGAAAATCGGAAAGACCATGAACGACATCCTTAAGTTCGGCCTGGTCAAACCTCTGCAATGAAGGACCCTCTTAGATCGATAGCTTATCACCGCGCAGCCCTCCGCGCGCGCTAGAATGTCCTGTTTTTCGGAAAAGGGAGGGGTTATGGACAGAAATCCCCCTTTTTCCCGGCGTCGACCCTCTGTGCGGAGCAATGTCGCGCAGTGCCTCGCACTCCTTTGGAAGAAGCGCGCCGCCGCGCAGCTTTCAAGCTTTCGGCTGCTGCGAGCCTTGGGCGAAATGCGCCCGCATCCAGCTCGCCGTGAGTCTAGCGCCGCAGCGCCAGCAGCACAGCATTCGTGGCCCGGCGGGCGCCCACGCTTGGGTTTCGCGTTCCTCCCTCGGTCCCCCTGCCCGGAGGCTACCGGCCGCTTCGCGCATATGGTGAAATGCGCGCGCATGTTGCGTCCGGTAAGCTGGGCGCCGCAACCCCAGCGGCATTTCATCCGCGGCCGTCGGGGGCGCCCGATGAGATTGAATGCCGGGTCCAGCCCAAATTGCCTTACACGAACCCAACTCCGGCACTTGCGACATTTCTCTGACACACAAAGACTGCAGAAAGGCGGAACCGGGTGGTAGTGCTGCGCAGCGTCAACATCCTCGCCGCAGCACAGACAGACCGGCATGTCAGCAGCGCCAGCCGCCACGGCCCGCGCCGGCAAGTCGCCCTTCGTCGCGTCTGCCCAGGTTCCTCAACTATTCCATTTTGCGGCTGGTTTGGAACGGAAGCCCACATTTCCCTCGCGCTGGCGTGCCCCAGGATCAATCGCCGGAGGCCTCCGAGGGGTCTGGGTGCGGGCGATTTGGCGTGCTCTGTGCGTCCGGCGCGTCTGGCTTCGATTCTCTGCATAACAGCGATACGGGCGTGCTTCGCATTCCCTCGATGCGGAGGTGCTCGCGGTACCTCTTCTCGTCAAAGTTGAATTTGGCGCCCGATGTCCGAGTGCGCGTGATAGGCCCTGAGGGCACTCACGACTCGTAAATCGGTAAACGCTGACAGGCTGGCCGGTACCAATCCTGGGGAAGACCTTTCGCGTGCGCTAGGAACGGGACGCGTCCTGCTGCTCGGCTGATGACCGTCAGATCCCCGTCGCTAAAGTTTCGACCAGCGCGCCCCGGAAAAACACGCCTGGAACTCGTGTTGCGCTTCCTGCGGCAGGTTCGCAAAAGAAAACACTGTCGTTTCACCAGGGAACAGATCCGTAATCGTCAGCGTCTCCGCAGGCAAAGACAAGCCGACGACCGTATCGTGTTTGGCGTCTGTGAGCGCTAGAGCAGCCAGACCTTGCGTGACGACCCCACTACCGTTGCCCATCTTTTCACTGCCACCCACCTGATACCTCACCGCCGCTCTTCCATCTACCGAAGCTGCGAGAGTTCCCCTCTGTGGCAGCGGCGACCAGGCCACTTGCATGGAGCCTTCCTGTGTCTCCACGTTGCAAGATACTATCAGGCGGTACACCCTGGCTTCGCCGGCGCTTTTCGCCGAAGGTTCTTCTCGTAGGATGCTCGCCATTATCAAGGGAGTCTTAGCCGCCGCGCCATTCGTGTGCTGGACGGTCCACCCGGTGGCGTCGTTCGATTCCATGGCGAGCGCCTGGATAAGCGCATCAATGGTCGCCTTGTCCGGTATAGGAATGCCCGCCGCACCCATCGCCCCGGACTTCATCTTCTTATCCACCAATGCGGCCGCGCCTGCGTTCGAGGGCGCCTCTCTCACTGTTGCCAGCGACACGCCGCCGGTTAGCTTGCTCAACAGCACCGCCGTCAAGCTCGGCGCCGCATGTGCGGCATCGAAATGCTCAAGCGAAAGGCCACCGTTATTCGCCGCATCGGTGTGGCACACCGCGCAATACTTCCGTACCAGCGCATTCTGCTGTGCCGTCGGCATCACTTCCGCAGCCGGGGCCGAAACCGTCAACGATCCGGCCACCACCACAGCGAAAACCCCAAACCGACAGCCGCGTGCGTAGCGCAAAGCAGGGTGCAAACCGTGCTCCTTCCTCTTCTTGCTTGCGTATTGAGTATAGAACGGATTGCCCGCGGCTGACGCCGAAGTGTTTATCTGCTCACTTGGACCTAGCCTAGCCTCGATTTCCACGCTCCCCCTTGTGTGGAACGGAAGCCCGATTTCCCTCGCGCTGCCGTGCCGCAGGATCAATCGCCCGAGGCCTCCGACGGGTATGGGGGACGAACAAATCGCGATCCTTTCCAGATCCCATGCGCTTTGGTCTCGCCCTCGGCCCGTATGCGATGTAGGGCGCGACACAAGAGAACCGCGAAGGTACGCCCGAATAATGGCTGAGAATGCAATGGGAGCCGCGCGACGCCAACCCGGAAAAGCCTAGGCCCTTAGGGGCGAAGCCCGACAAATTCTTTGTCGATCAGGCAGCCACTCCGAGTTCCCGCAAGATGCCCGCCATGCTGACGCGGACAGCCTCGTAGTGACGGTCGAGCGCCGTCGGGTT
>Ga0182024_10013521_pt1 | contig 15918 bp, 13 predicted proteins | sample P32metaG_FD_120480 | JGI IMG/M metagenome (GOLD analysis project Ga0182024, IMG submission 120480) | Permafrost microbial communities from Stordalen Mire, Sweden - P3-2 metaG (Illumina Assembly) | ecosystem: Environmental > Terrestrial > Soil > Wetlands > Permafrost | place: Sweden: Stordalen... | reverse complement strand
GGCGTTCGAGTTGACGCGTGGAGCGGGCGGAACCTGGACGGAGACGGTGGTCTACAACTTTAACAATGGCAATACCGGCAGCACGGACCCGAACAGTATCGACGCGGGCCTGATCGCAGACGCGGCGGGAAATCTCTACGGAACCGGCTTCAACGGCGGCGACTACAACTCCGGCGGAGTGTTCGAGTTGACGCAGGGCACGGGCGGAACCTGGACCGCGACGCTATTGCATAGCTTTGGCTCGAAATCCGGCGACGGATACAACCCCATGGCTGGTTTGATTTTCGATGCCTCGGGCAACCTGTACGGCTCAACTTACGATGGCGGCATTTATGGCTACGGGGCCGCATTCGAGTTGGAGCATAACTCCAACGGAAGCTGGACCGAGAAGACCCTGCATAGTTTCAACGACAACGGCAAAGACGGGTACAACCCTTATGCCGGACTGAGCCTCGGGCCTGGCGGCGATCTTTACGGAACGACGGGCAGCGGCGGCGCATACAGCGAAGGGACGGTCTTTGTCGTCAAACCGTAGCTGGGGCGCGCGGAGCAGCATCGATAGAGACACAATCGGGAGAAGTAGTTATGCGAAACAAGAAACTTTCCAGCAGATTGAGTGTGGTATTGGCTGCGCTAGCGCTGACCTTGGTGATGCCGGCGACGCGCGCGGCGGCACAGACGGAAACCGTACTGTAAAAAATTTTGAGACGTTGTAAGAAAAGGAAAATTTTCCATGCGAAGCAAAAAACTTTTCAGATTGCATGTGGTATTGGCGATTGTCGCGGCGGCATCGCTGTTGACTTCGGCGGAGGCACAGAAAGAAACGATCTGGCACAACTTTCCGGTCGCTAACGGGGTCGATGGATACGATCCAGTTGGAGGCGTAACCATTGACGCGAATGGAAGCCTCTGGGGAACGACCGCGCTTGGCGGCGCCTATGGCGGCGGAGTGGTTTACAAGTTGTACAGCCCCGACGGACGGTGGAGCAATGAGGAGGTTGTACACAGCTTTAATCCATACAACGGGGATGGATACACGCCTTACTCGGGCGTGATTGTTGGACTCAAGGATGGGTTCTATCGAGGGAACATTTATGGCACGACGTATCAGGGCGGCACACATGCGGCCGGCTCCGTTTATGAGTTGAGCCAACTGGCGGGCAGAGGTTATGCGGAGACGATTTTGCATAGTTTTAATGGGAATGGGACGGACGGAACTTTTCCCATTGCAAGTTTAATTTTCGATTCCGCCGAGAATCTTTATGGGACTACTTACTCTGGCGCAGCGAGGACGCGGGAACTGTATTTGAGTTGGTGGCAAAAGCCGGCGGGGGTTGGGGCGAAAAGATTCTGCATAGCTTCAGCAATAACGGCACGGATGGAGCCGGTCCGTACGGGACTCTCATTTTCGATTCGTTGGGGAATCTGTATGGGACGACCGCCAGCGGAGGTGGTCAGAGCTGCGGGATCGTATTTGAGCTGAGTCCTCAAAGCGGCGGAAGTTGGAGCGAGACGATCGTGCACAGCTTTGCCAACGACTCGACAGATGGCTGCTCACCACAAGCTGGCCTGGTGATCGATCGGTTCGGCACGTTTTACGGCACCACGAACCTAGGCGGCACTTACGGTTACGGGACGATGTACAACCTGACGCAGTCCGGTGGGAGCTGGACGGAGGCGATCCTGCACAACTATGCCTCGAATCCTGACGGAGCTTATCCCGGCTACGGGGCGCTGCAAATTGATGGGCAGGGCTATCCCGTGGGCACGACCACGGAGGGCGGAAACAGTCTTGGAACTTTGGAATATTTAGGCGCGGCGCAGAACGGAGGTCTCGAAGGAGTTGTGTGGCATAGCTTCGAGCACGATGGCGTGGATGGCTTCACTCCGTTTGCTGGCGTGACGCTGGATCTATTTGGCAACACCTATGGCACAGCATCGTCGGGCGGCAGCGGCGGTGGAGGGATTGTGTTCGAGATTACGAACTAGGGGCGAAGGGCAGCGAGGAGCGGAAAGCAGGTTCCTCGCGGCGTCGCTGGCGATTTGGCTCTGGCCGGGATGATAGTCGCTGGAACATAAAATTTAGCGTCGAGATTGGAACCTAAAGGGGAATTACATGCTCAGCAAGAAACTTACGTTTCGAAGCAGTATGGCGCTCGCGGCTCTTGCCGTTGTTGCGATGCTGACTGACACGCCCGCGACCGCGCAGACAGAAAAAATATTGCACGGCTTCTCAAACAACAGCCAGGGAGAGTTCGCCTACATGGGCCTGATTTTTGATAGTGCCGGGAATCTCTACGGCACAACCGGCGCGGGCGGTGCCTATGGCGCGGGGACGGTGTTCGAATTGTCGCCGAACGGCAGTGGAGGCTGGACGCAGAAGGTGCTGCATCAGTTTGGAAATGGAACTGACGGGCAATCTCCGTGGGGCGGCAGCCTATTGATCGACGCAGCCGGCAATCTGTATGGCACGACGCGATACGGCGGAACCAGCTTGTGCGACAGCTACAACCCAGTGGGCTGCGGCACGGTTTTTGAGTTGGTGCATAACAGCGATGGCAGCTTTACGGAAAAAGTACTGCACAACTTTGGTGGGGGCACTGATGAGGACGGCCCCAATGGTTATCACCCCTATGGTGGCCTGGCCATGGATTCCGCGGGAAATCTCTATGGCACAACCCTGTATGGCGGGACCTATGGAGGAACTGAGGGATTTGGCGGGGTAGTGTTCGAGCTTTCGCAATCAGACGGCAACTGGAGCGAGCAATTGTTGTGGAGCTTCGGACTCGAAGGCGACGGAACCTTTCCCCAGTGCACGCCAGTCTTCGATAAAGCCGGCAATCTGTATGGCACCACACTCAGCGGAAGCGGGAGCAGCGCGGCGGGCATTGTGTTCGAACTCTCACCCGGCGCGAGCGGCTGGACGGAGAAAATTATTTTTCAGTTCGACGTGAGCGGCGATTCGCAGACCGGCAACGCTCCGCAGGCTGGAGTGGTGTTCGATGCAAACGGCAACATGTATGGCACCACCGGATACGGCGGCCCCTACTATAGAGGGGACGTGTTTGAGTTGTCGCCATCGGAAGGCGGGAGCTGGACGGAGACGATCTTGCATACGTTTGGCTACGGAGACGGGAATACTCCTGACGCTGGAGTGATCCTCGATGCTGCGGGCAATGTATACGGCACCACGGGTTCCGGAGGCAAGGGTGGTGCGGGCATTGTGTACGAGCTTTCGCCGGCCACGGGAGGGCTCTGGACGGAAACGATTCTGCATGATTTTCGGACCACCTTGTCTGATGGGAACTTTCCTGAAACCGGCCTGGTCATGGATTCGCACGGAAATCTCTACGGAACAACGCAAGCTGGCGGCACCGGCGGCGGTGGCACGGTGTTTGAGGTGACGCCGTAGGCGCAGGCGTGCCGGCCAGGATAGCTGGTAATCGACGCAAACGGAAATATGTATTCCACCGCGAATGGCGGGGGAACTTACCAGGACGGAGTTATTTTCGAGCTCACACCGTAGTTTTGGGGAATACGAACGAGAAGCAGGTTCCTCCACTCCGCCGTCGCTGACGCTTCGGCTCCGGTCGGAAGGACAACGCCTTATGGAGTTTCTGCCTTAAAAAATTAGAGTGAGGATCCGGCTATGGCTTGATGGCTGTAGGGACTTGCCTCGGCGTGATCTTCTTCCTGTAGCGTTACTTCTTCCCAGAGGGTTTTGTCGCGGAGAATGCGCGAGACTAGCGCGGTGTGCATGGCGTGACCGGCACGGTCGGCCACGATTTTGCCTAAGATCGGCTTACCTAAAAGAGCCAAGTCTCCGACTAGATCTAACACCTTGTGCCTCACGAACTCGTCGGGAAAACGTAACGGACCGTTCTCGATTCCGTCGCGCGTTAGCACGATGCAGTTTTCGCGCGATGCGCCGCGAATCAGTCCCATGTTGCGCATGGCTTTTTCATCTTCGCGCGAGCCGAAGGTGCGGGCACCGGCGATCTTGCGCAGGTAACTGCCATTCGAGAGTTCCGCCTGAAAAGTTTCTTTGCCGATCAGCGGGTGAGGGAAATTGATCGAATAGGAAACTGAATAACTATCGGCGGGATAGACTGAGATAAATTTGTTGCCTTCGCGCATCTCGACTTCGCGAAGAATCTTCAGATATTTGCGGGGGCGTCGCTGCTTGCGGATGCCAGCCTTCTGAATCAATTCGACAAAGGGAAGAGCGCTGCCATCCAGAATCGGGAGTTCGAGGTTGTCGATCTCGACGATGGCATTGTCTACGCCTAGGCCAACGAAAGCGGAGAGCAAGTGTTCGGTGGTGGAGATGAGCACGCCCTTCTTCATGAGGCTGGTGGCGTAGCTGACGCGGGCGACGTTGCGGCTGATGGCTTCGATCTGAAAACCGTCGAGATCGACGCGGTGAAAGACAATTCCCGTTCCGGGAGGACCGGGAAGAATTCGCATGGAAACGGGCGCGCCGCTGTGGAGTCCGACTCCACTGCATTCCACGGCTGAGCGGACTGTCTGCTCTTGCGTCAAAGGCGTCTGGTTATGTCCCGAATAATGAATAGATTACAGCCGGTGAGCGAACCTTGACTGTGGTAAAAAAGCCACAGTACGTGGCGGAAAGCCGATTGGGAACCATCCCAGTTACGGCTGGAAAGCGCTAAGCCGAGGCGGATCAGTGGGTTAAGTTGGGCGCGAAAAGCACGGGAATCGGTTGCTACCACCCCGTTACTTTAGCGTTTCTTCACCGGTTTATTGGGATCGTAGCCGGAATTGGGATCGAACATGGCGGGGTCGAGCCCCTGATTGAATTGAACTGAATTTACGAAGCGCTGGGATTGCATGTCTCCGTTGTAGTAGCGCGTGAAGTTGTAGGGCGTCATTATTCCCTGCATGGGCTTGTAATTGTCGTAGATCTCTTCCTCGGTGTTGCGTTGTTTATCGACGGGATCGCGCCAGGAGTAGCTTTTCTTGAGCGGCAGATGAGTATCGATATCGAAGAGGAGCTTGACCGCTTCATCTTTGGAATTGATAAGCGTGACCTGCTGCGACGCCAAGTTGCCGGCTAGAGCCGTGCCGTCATAAAACAGCGCGACTCCGGGATCGTTCAGCCAGACCTTCAACATCGCCTCCAAAGAAAATCTGCGACGTCGGAGGTAGTCGTCGAGATCTTTCTTTTCCACGGCGTGGGCGCCTTTGAAGGTGACTTCGTAGCCCTTGTCGGCGATGTATAGATAGGCGACGTCGCGCTCTTTGGTGAGTTCGAGGCGTTCCCTGTCCGGATACTCGACGAATCGCCAGAACACGGCTCCCGTGCCGGAGGGACGTCCGTGATAGAAGCCGAAAGTGCGTCCGGTCTGCTGCATGTCGCGGAGGTTCAGATAGGTCTGCCCGCCCAGCGCCTGAATTGCCTGATTGAGCAGAGCGCGCGCCTGACGGGCGTTTTCCTGGTCGAATGGGATCGCGGAGTGGACGCTGGCAGATTCAACGGCAGATTGCGCACTTGGCCGAGCCGAATTGGCAGCCTGGCGCCAACCTGAGATTGCCAGCGGAAACGCCAGCACGACGATTAGAAGCAGATATTTCATTTAGCCGATCATGATTTAACGATCATCGACTTAACGATCATTGGTTAGCCGATAGCGACGTCCGCACAGGAAATTGTAGCTGCTTGCGGGTGGTGGTGCAGTTTGACAAGCCTGTTCCTGCAGCGGCTAAAGCCGCGGTCGATCTCGAGGCATTTTGCTGCGTGGCTTAAAGACGCGCCCTTTCAAAGCAAATTCAAATGAGTCCCGCAGTTTCTTGGATGCAGGAAAAAGCAGTCGCGTCGAGGCCTGGGGCGATTTCGCTGGTGGTCGATCATCCCACCAGCACGGCGCCGCCGTTCACATTGAAGATTTCGCCGGAAATGAAGCCGGCATGTTCGGTGCATAAAAAGAGCACGGGAGCCGCGATTTCCTCGGGTTTGCCGACCCGGCCGAGGGGAATTGTCCGCAGAACCTTCTCGCTGCCTTTCGGATCATCCAGCGTGGGCCTCGACATATCGGTATCGACCCAGCCGGGGGCAACGCAATTCACGTAGATGCCGACCGGCGCCAGCTCCGAGGATAGGCTCTTCGTCATACTGATCAATGCGCCCTTAGTGGAAGAATAATCGCAATGAAACGCTTCGCCGCGCTGGCCGCTGGTGGAGCTGATCAGGACGATGTGTCCGGCTGCGGATCCGGTGCGCGGCTGCGTTTTCATCTGCGCGACCGTGTGTTTGACCAATCCAAAAACGGCATCGAGGTTGATGGAAACGGTGGAGCGCCAGTGCTCGTCAGTCATCTGGTCGATGGCTACGTCTTCGGCTGGCCACACGCCGTGGTTCGCGACAAGGATATCGATTCTACCGAATTGCTTAACCACTTCCGCAACCAGCGCGCGAGCGGAATCTGGGCTGTCGAGCGTGCTGGCGACTGCGCGACAGTTTGACTCACCGCATTCTTTCGCGAGTGCGTCGGCCTGCGACTTTGCTTTCTGATAACTAAACACTACCTTCGCGCCTGCTGCAGTAAACATGCGGACTGTTGCGGCTCCGATGCCGCGTGAGCCACCGGTGATTAGAGCTACTTTGCCGGAGAGAGAAAGAGGAATGGACATGGTTAGTCGTTTCTAGTTTCGTGTTTCCATTTGCAATCGCTTGTGCGCGAGTTTTTTAGTCCGCTGTTCTCACGTCATCTGGCAGCATCAGCACGAACGAGCAGTTTCCGGTTGCGGTAGAGCAGGAAAGAATTCCGCGGCGCAGAATTTTGACCGGCGTGTCGTCGGGGAAGGTGAGACGATACTCGGCTGTGCGCAGGGCTTCAGTGAACACCTTGAGCTTTTCTTCGCCGCTGGCGAACTTCACCGCTTCCACGGTGGCGGCGGAACTTTCTGCGCGACCTGAATCCGGACGGGCCGCGCCCCGACTCAACAGCACGAAGAATTCGGCGCTGCCGTTTTCTTTTGCTACTTTGCCCAGGTCGATGGTACGCAACTGCTGCAGTTCATCTCTGTACTTCGCCACAGTAGCGTCTACCCTGGCGCTGCCACCGACTAGCGGGGCGAGGCGGTCTCGCGTTTCAGGGATGGGACGCAGTCCGCTCAAGCAGAGAGCGTAGGTGCGCAGCGCGAGATCTTTCTTTTTTTGCTTCTCGTAAATCTGCCCAAGGTGGTCGCCGACTTCGCCGTGATGGCCGAGCTGCCACGCCGAGGAAACATATTTTTCGGCCTGGTCGAGATTGCCTTCGTTGTAATAAACCCAGCCGAGCGTGTCCCAGTAGGCGATCAGCGATGGAACCAAGAGCAGTTCCTGCTGAGTGAGGCGGTCGAGCGATACGTTGCGCAACGCCGCGGTGGTGGCTGAGATTGCGGACTCGGCATATTGCTGGGCGCGATCCAGATGAGTTTTTTTCAGCGAAAGCTGGTAGGCAATGTTGTTCCAGACCAGCGGCGTGGCTGAGAGTTCGACTGCATGGTCGAAGGTCGCGAGCGCTTTGTCATCCTGGCCGAGGTTTAAATAGGCGTCGCCGAGACTTACCTGCAACTCGGGATTCTCTGGAGTTAATGACGCAGCTTTCTCCAACTCGGGCGCAGCTAAATCGTACTTGTGCCACTCGGAATACATTGCGCCGAGGCCGGCGTGTGCGAACTTGTCGAGAGGATTGATTTCGAGTTGTTTGTTGAAGGCGGTGACGGCATCGTCATACTTGCGCTCCTGCCAGTAGGCGCGGCCGAGCGCGTTGTAGGCGTACTCGTCGTAGGGATTGATTTCGATCTGCTTGTTGAGCGCGGCGATGGCGTCGTCATCTTGGCGCATTCCCATGTAGGCCGCAGCCAGGATGTTCCACGCAACTTTGTTTTTGGGATCGACTTCGGTGGCGCGTTTGAGAAGCTGCACGGCCAGCGGGAAATTGTTGGCGGCATAGGCCGCGCGTCCGCTGTCGATCAGGTCGTCAGCTTTCATGTCGGCGGGCGGTGTGGGCGGGCCGGCTACCGTGTTCTCGACAGAGAGCACTTGTCCCAGGTCGGAGCTGACCGCGTGGCGAAAGGCCTGGTAGTCGGAAGCGCGCAGGGCGGGCAGTTCGGCCTGACGCAGCGTCAACGTTCTCGACGCTGTGAACGTAGTTCCTTCCAGTTTGTAGGTGGCCTGGTATTCCGCGTAGTCGCGCCTGACGGACAAAGGCAATGGAGAATGCGCCGTGTACTTGGCTGGCAACTGGAGCTTGATCTTGTAGATGTAATCCGCCTTGGGGCCAAGCTTCAGGGTTTCGGCATCGGCATCACCGTCGTCATCGACGTTGCCGGGATCGGGCAGGTTGAACTGGCAGAGCGGGAGCAGGAGGTCTGACTTTTTCTTGGACCAATCAAGGAAGTTCGGCTTCGAAACGTCGTATGACATGGTGAACGCTTCGCGGGTCGCCGCCGGATCGCTGACCTTCAGATTGGTGATGTCGCCGCCCATGGCGGCGTTTACGTTTTCGACGACGCGCTGCCAATTCGCTTCCGGAACGCGGCGGAAGATGGAACGGAGCATGAGTTCTTCGTCGCCGCGGAAGGTGTAATGCACGTGGACTTCGAGTTTGCCGATCTCGTTTATTTTTCCCTCGACCTCAGAAACTTCACTGTCGGGCATAGGAGTATCCGCGGGAGTTTCCTCGAGGTGCGGAGTGCTGCCATCGGCGGGAATGACGAGCGCCAGCTTGTTGCGCAGGCTGAAAGCCAGCAGGCGGAACGGAGCGATTTCGCTGGTGGTGTCCATCCAGATTTCTTGATGGTCCAGCGGGAGCATGGTGATGACGTGATCGAACTGCGAAGGTGATGGCACGTCGGGATCAAGTTTGCGGCTGGAATTGATCAGCACAGAAGAGGCGTGCAGCCCTTCGGCTTCGAGCAGAGAAGCGAGCAGCGTGTGCTTGTCTTTGCAGTCGCCATACTGGTCGTGAAGGACATTTCCGGCGGCGCGAGGCTGATAGCGTCCGAGGCCGAGCGACAAGCTTACATAACGGAAGTTTTTCGCGACGAAATCGTACAGACCCTCGACCTTATCCATCTGCGAGTCGAGTCCTTTTGTGAGGTCGGCGGCCTTGGCGCGAACTTCCGGTGAGGGCGCGCGTCGGTCTTTTTCCAGGCCTGCGTACCAACGGCCGATCTGTTCCCAACTGACGAACGTGGTGAGCTGCACGTCGGGACGTTCCTCATCGGCGCGCCTCTTTTTTCTTTTTCTTTCTTTCTCTTTTTCCTTGTCCTTGTCGTCTTTGTCTTTCTTGTCGTCTTCGCGTTCCAGGTGAGAACTGGTCCAGCGATAGACGCGGCGGCCATTCGCTTCCGAGATCTTCGGATCCATGTCTGGCTTGCTCTTCAGCTTAAGCGGACGGTCGGCGGGAACGTCGACCGAGAGCTGCTCATCGAGATTGATACTGTTCTTGTCGAAGTCGTAGTCAGCCCAGAACTGCCCCGCCGCGAGTGGCGTGTGAATGACAGTGACCGCGTCGTACTCGAGCACTTCGCCGGGACGCAGGCCGGGCACGGTGATGTGCTTGACGCGAAAATCGGTGTAAACGGGGGCTTCGCGCTCGACGGGCGCGCTGAGATCCTGCACGGCATCTTAGCCCGCCTTCACTACGCTGCCATCGGCCTTGACCACGCGAACGTAAGCAATCTCAACGCGCTCGTTGGCGGAGTTGTAGCCCAGTTGAATCTGGCCCCACTGCTGAACTCCAGCCTCGCTCTGTACCCGAATGCGAGCGACGGTTTCTTTGCGCCCCGTGCCGTCGTTCTCAAAGCGGTAGCTGGAACGCAGCTGCTCGACTACGAAGGCTTCCTGAGAATAGTCGTGCTTGGAGTCTGCCGGCTTGGAGGCGCTGGGCGGAGATGCTGGAGCGACTGGCGGAACAATTTGCGGAACGACTGGTTCGGAGGTTTGGGCTGAAGCTGAGATGCATGCGGCCAACGTGCAGGCCACGAGTAGCGAGAGCAAAAGACTGCGCATAAGGTAATAGTAAGGCCTGTGGCGCTTTTATCCCAAGGAGGAGCTAGCAGGAGGGCCTTGGGTGCCATCCTTCAGGTTTGTGATGAACATCACATTTGTTTGTTTGCCGGCCACAAAACCGTAGTAAAATGGCGGGTCAGAGAGTCTTGCCGGGCCATGACGCCGGGCAAGCGTGACGCATAAAGTTCTTGCGCCACGGTCTTTCCTCGGAGGGTTCTGGTATGGAAGATCGGGCTCGTGACGTCTCTTCGGCTTCAAATCAATCGGTTTCTCAGCAGTCGATTTCTCAACAGTCGATTAGCCAGTCGGCACTGACCCGGCAGCGGGAAGGCCGCGGCGCCTGGGTTCTCACCGCCTACGGCATTTCTGGGCTGGCTGTATTCGCAGTTCTCGCTTATTTCTTTTCGGACTTCATCGCTCGCTAGTTGGGGGTCTGGTTGCGACGAGCGGGCGTGTGCGTCCGCGGGGCAGGGTGGAAGTGTATTTAGATTTGTCTTCATAGACCGCGCTCCCGCTTCATCCAAGCCCCCATTTGAACGTGTTACAATCAGCATCCTTAGAGGCTATTGCTTCGCAAGGAACCCAGGTATTTCCCCGCACTGAAGTATTGAGCAAAGAGAAAGAAACATCCGTGCCCAAGAACCCCACGTCCGCTGGCGCGCCCCTCACGTACGCCGACGCCGGTGTGAATATCGACCGCGCCAACCGCACCAAGCAGCGCATTAAATATCTCGCGCACAAAACTTTTACTCGCGGTGTGCTTAGCGATATCGGAGGGTTTGGCGGGCTGTTCGCCATCGATAAGACCAAGTACGTGGACCCGGTGCTGGTTTCGAGCGTGGATGGCGTGGGAACGAAGCTCAAGATTGCCTTCGCCATGGGACTGCATTCCACCGTAGGCGCCGATCTCGTGAACCACTGCGTGAATGATATTGCCGTGCAGGGCGCTGCGCCGCTGTTTTTTATGGACTACCTCGCAGCGGGCAAACTGGAGCCGACCATCGCCGAGAAAGTTGTCGAAGGGATTGCTGACGCCTGCAAACATAACGGCTGCGCGCTAATCGGCGGCGAGACGGCCGAGATGCCCGGCTTCTATCCCGATGGCGAGTACGATCTGGCGGGGTTTATCGTGGGCGTGGTGGAACGCGACCGGATTATTACGGGCAAGGATGTACAGATCGGCGACGTGATTCTCGGCCTGCCTTCGAACGGCCTGCACACCAACGGATATTCACTGGCACGCAAGCTGCTGTTTGAAGTGGCCCACTACTCGCCCGACGATTATGTCAACGAGATCAAGAATAAAGTGGGCAATGAATTGATGCGCACGCACAAGAGCTACTGGCCGGCGCTGAAAAAACTGGTTGCCGCGCAATGTGTCTCGGCTCTGGCTCACATTACCGGCGGCGGCATCACCGAGAATCTTCCGCGCGTGCTGCCTCGTGGGACCGGAGCGGCGATCGATCTCGGGTCTTGGCCAGTGCCTCCATTGTTCGAACACCTGCGGCAGTTGGGCAATGTTCCGCAAGAAGAGATGCTCCGCACTTTCAACATGGGCCTGGGCATGCTGGCGGTGGTCCCTCTCGCAAAATTCAAGAAAGCCCAGACCGTGCTGGAGCGCGTGGGCGAGAAGGCTTACACCGTCGGGCGGATCATCAAGGGTGATCGCAAGGTGATCTACAACTGAAAGGCAAACCCACCACGGAGACACGGAGAAAATCTTTGAAGTCGCCCATTGCGTTGATTAGACGTTGAGGTCCCGAATTCTTTAGTCCCCGTTCTGGATTTGCTCCGTGCCTCCGTGTCTCCGTGGTGGATTATTATTTTGAAGTTCCCATGAAATCACTGGGCATTCTTCTTTCCGGGCGCGGTTCAAACTTCGTCGCCATCGCCGACGGTATCGACGCGGGCCGCATTCCCGATGCTCGCATTGCCGTTGTCATTTCTAATCACGCGGACGCAACTGGCATTGCTGCGGCGCGCCAGCGCGGCTTGACTGCGGTTGTGATTCCATCGAAAGGCAGGCCGCGAGCGGAACACGAACGCGAAGTCGTCGCCGCGCTAAGGGAGAATAAAGTCGATCTCATCTGCCTCGCGGGATACATGCGGCTGCTCTCGCCGTGGTTTGTGCAGCAGTTTCCGCGGTGCATTCTCAACATTCATCCGTCGCTCTTGCCCGCATTTCCCGGCCTCGAAGCGCAGGAGCAGGCTTTCGCTTATGGAGTGAAGGTCTCCGGCTGCACCGTGCATTTTGTCGACGAAGAACTCGATCACGGAGCGATCATCCTGCAGAAGGCTGTCGCTGTGCTCGATAGCGATGACGAGCACACTTTGGCCGCTCGAATTCTGGAGCAGGAGCACATTGCTTACACCGAGGCGATCAATGCAGTGCTTGGCGGTGATTTTGAGATTGTCGGGCGCAAGTTCAGAAATAAAATATAAGAGTAGACAGATGCACCGCGGTTCTTTTCGATTGAGTATTTTCGCCATCCTTACTATTCACAGCTCTTCTCCGTTTGCGAGCGGCGCCTTCTGATTTTCGACTTCCGCGTATCCCTATTCTGACTTCTGCCTTCCGCTTTCCATATAATGTTTGTTCCCATGTCAACCTTCCTCCCTGTCGACGAACAACTGACTTATCTCAAGAAGGGAACGGCGGAAATCATCCGTGAGGCCGACCTGCGCGCCAAGCTGGAAAAATCGCGCGCTACGGGCAAGCCGCTGCGCGTGAAGCTTGGCATGGATCCGACGGCTCCTGACTTGCACCTGGGACACACTGTTGTTCTGCGCAAGCTCAAGCACTTTCAGGATCTCGGCCACACCGCAATTTTTCTGATTGGCGACTTCACAGGAATGATCGGCGACCCCACTGGACGCTCGGTGACGCGGCCGCCGCTGACTCGCGAGCAGATTGAGCAAAACGCCGAGACTTACAAGGCGCAGGTTTTCAAGATTCTCGATCCGCAGAAAACTGTGGTCGACTTTAACCGGCGCTGGTTCGAAAAGTTTAGTCCCGACGACTTCATCCGCCTGATGGCGAAGTACACCGTCTCGCAGCTTCTGGAGCGCGAAGACTTCCACAAGCGCTTTCGGGAAGAAAAACCCATCGCCCTGCACGAATTGCTTTACCCGCTGGTGCAGGGGTACGACTCGGTCTCGCTTGAAGCCGATGTGGAGCTTGGCGGCACCGACCAGAAATTTAATCTGCTGGTCGGACGCGAACTGCAGCGCGCCTACGGGCAGGAGTCGCAGGTGGTGCTCACCACGCCGATACTTGAAGGCCTCGACGGCGTACAGAAAATGTCGAAGTCGCTGGGCAATGCGATCGGCATTCACGAGCCGCCGCTCGAAATGTACGGCAAGGTGATGAGCATCTCCGATGAAATGATGTGGAGGTATTACGAGCTCCTCACGGATTTGCAGGTCGCCGAGATTGAGAAGATGAAGCGGGAAGCGCATCCCATGCAGGCGAAGAAAGAACTGGCACGGAGGATCGTGGCGGACTTTCACTCGCCTGAGGCGGCGGCAAAAGCGGGTGAGGATTGGGCGAAGCAGTTTCAGAAGAATGAAGTGCCTGAAGAGATTGAAGTTATCGATGTTTCTCTGGAGAACGTCAGGGCAATCGAGCGAGGGGAGGCAGACACCGACGGTTCCGACGGTGCCTTGCTAATTAGGGTCGATAAGCTGATCCGGTGCGTCGGGCTCGCGGATTCGAATACTGAGGCTGCAGGGAAGGTTAAGGAAGGTGCAGTAACGGTTGACGGTCAGGGCATCGATAGGCGGGTGGTGTGGGGCCGCGCCCGGCTGGGTGTTGCTTTCGCGCTGCGCGTCGGGAAAAAAATTAGAAAGGTTCGTATTGTCGCGCCAGATTGACACAAATTTTAAGAGCGACCATGTGGGGACAGCCGCCCTCGGCTGTCCGGGCGAGCGAAGCTCGCCGGCTGCTTGCAGCTTCGCAAATTCCCGAGTTGGTACGGATTCTTGGAGAGTTCGACCGAAAACCCTTAATAACCGGCAGTCACGACACTACAATCAAAACCCAGCGGAGCTTCGCTCTGCGGACAGCCGAGAGCGGCTGTCCCCACACCCCCATGCCGCAGGCCTTTTATCGGCGACAGCTCCCGCATCTTCAGTGCGATGACAGACAGCACTTCATAACGTTTTGCACAGACCATCGATGGCTTCTTCCTGGGCGAGTGCGCTCGATCGTTCTGGAGAGTTGCCTGCACGACAACGGAACCAAGCTCGACCTTCGTGTTGCCGTGGTGATGCCGGATCATGTGCACATGATTTTCACGCCGCTCATCAACGAGCCGGAAATGGAAGTCTATTCGCTCGCCGAAATCATGAATGCAGTAAAAGGCTCCTCCGCTCACAAAGTGAATAAGGTGCTCCGCCGCAAAGGACGGGTCTGGCAACCCGAATCGCTTGACCACGTACTGCGCTCTTCGGAGAGTTTGGACGCGAAAATCATTTACCTGCTGGAGAATCCTGTTCGAGCAGGGTTGGTCGAGAAGTGGACCGACTATCCGTGGCTGTGGAAGAAGCCATTTGTGAATCCGTTTTCTCCATCGTAGGGTTGCAATAGCGCAGGCAAGTGCGGAGCTTCGGTCCGCGGACAGCCGAGGGCGGCTGTCCCCACATATGTGCGATCCCACCGCGATTCTGCTACTCTCGACCGCGCACATGCGCGCTGCTGCCATCTTCGGGCTGGGATGTTCTCCGAAAAACCTCAAGCCCTTCCAAGCCGCTGAGAACATCGAGTGGCGCATCGGGATGCCCGCCGCTGCCGATCAGGCTGACGTCGTTCTCCTCTTCGGTGGCGACGGAACAATTCACCGGCATTTAAATCAACTCGTGAAGCTTGGCCTGCCTGTGCTGGTCGTTCCGGCGGGAAGCGGTAATGATTTTGCTCGCGCTCTTGGACTACGCAGCGTGCGCGATTCGCTTGCCGCGTGGCGTCGCTTCTGTGCCGGGCAAGATAACGTCCGCACGATCGATTTGGGAGTTATCACTGCGCTGGAAGAAGTGGCCGAGCCATCGGCGTCACGCCAGCCTCCTCGCGACTTGGTACTGGGCACCAGGTACTATTTCTGCTGCGTGGCCGGCGTTGGGCTCGACGCTGAAGTGGCTCGCCGGGCCCACGGGTTGCCGCGCTGGCTGCGCGGGCATGGCGGTTACGCTTTGAGTCTGGCTCCAACGATCTTCCGCTTCGCTCCGCTCCCCATGAAGATCTTCACATCCGACGAAGCTGGTGGATGGACGACTCGCAGCGATCAGCCCACGATCCTGGTCGCTTTCGCCAACACTCCCACTTACGGTGGCGGCATGAAGATCGCTCCACACGCGCAGATGGATGATGGACAGCTTGACGTCTGTGTGATCGGCGGCGTCGATCCCTTCAAGCTCGCATGCCTGTTCCCCACGGTTTACTTTGGCCGTCACCTGAGCATTCGCGAAGTGGAGTACTTCCAAGCTGAGCACCTTCGCGTGGAAACTGAATCTCCGCTCGACGTCTATGCCGATGGCGAGTTCGTATGCCGTACGCCGGTCGAACTGACCATCCAGCGCGCAGCATTGAAGGTGCTCACGGCTTAGCTGGTCCGGTGCTAAACTTTCTTCATGCCTGACCAACGTTCCCGAACCGGACTCTGGATTGTGATTGGAGGGGGAGCATTCTTCCTCTTCGTGCTGGCCGTGTTTTCGCTGGTTTACCTGACGCTGCATGCCGGCAGCAATCAAGCTGGATTTGGCGGCTTTGGCGACCGCATCGGCGTGGTAGATCTCGATGGCGTGATTCTCTCGCCGCAGCCGGTGGTCGGCCAACTGAAGAAGTTTGGTAACGACGATTCCATCAAAGCCATCATTCTGCACGTGAACTCGCCCGGCGGAGGAGT
>Ga0182024_10013520_pt1 | contig 15919 bp, 15 predicted proteins | sample P32metaG_FD_120480 | JGI IMG/M metagenome (GOLD analysis project Ga0182024, IMG submission 120480) | Permafrost microbial communities from Stordalen Mire, Sweden - P3-2 metaG (Illumina Assembly) | ecosystem: Environmental > Terrestrial > Soil > Wetlands > Permafrost | place: Sweden: Stordalen... | reverse complement strand
TGATCAGGGCGGTCTTGCCGGTCAGGTCGAACATGGACTCCTCCGCGCCGGTCACAGCAGCCTGGCGAACGCTTCGAGGTCGGCGGGTGTGTTCAGCGCCATGGCCCCGGCGTCCGGGGCGATGCGCCTGGCCATGCCGGTCAGGACCCTTCCCGCGCCGGCTTCGGCGAACAGCGTCACCCCGCCCTCGCCCGCCAGCCACTCCATGCTCTCGCGCCAGCGCACCCGACCGGTGACCTGCCGGACGAGCAGGTCTCGGATCGCGTCCGGGTCGAGGGTCGGCCGGGCGGTGACATTGGCCACGAGTGGCGCGCGCGGCGCGGTGATCGCGGTCTGGGCCAGCGCCAGGGCCATTTCCTCGGCGGCCGGTTGCATCAGCGAGCAGTGGAACGGGGCCGAGACATTGAGCGGGATGGCGCGGGCGCCCAAGGTCTTGGCGGTCTCGATGGCGAGATCCACGGCCGCCCGGGTCCCGGAGATCACCACATTGCCGGCGTTGTTGTCGTTGGCCACCACGCAGACGCCGACCTGGGCGCCGGCGGCGGCGGCGGCCTCGGCCAGGGCGACGTCGGTCTTGGGACCGATCAGGGAGGCCATGGCCCCCTCGCCCACCGGCGTCGCCCGCTGCATCGCCTGGCCGCGCAGGCGCAACAGGCGGGCGGTGTCGGCCAGGCTGATCGCTCCGGCGGCGGCGAGGGCGGAATATTCGCCCAGCGAGTGGCCGGCGACGAAGGCGGCCTTCTCCACCGGCGCTGCGAAGTCCGCCGCCAGCACGCCGATCACCGCCAGGCTCACCGCCATCAGGGCCGGCTGGGCGTTCTCGGTGAGGGTGAGGTCCTCGATCGGTCCCTCTCGCATCAGGCGCGAAAGCTTTTGGCCAAGGGCGTCGTCAACCTCCTCGAACACCGCCCGGGCGGCGGGGAAGGCCTGGGCCAGATCGCCGCCCATGCCTACCGTCTGGCTGCCCTGGCCGGGGAAGATGAATGCGAGCGGCATGGAGGGTTCCTCCCCAGATCCCGGCGCCTCGACGGTTAGGCGAAAGGCGGGCGACCGGCAAGCGGGCTGGAAGGCGCCCTCGCGAAGGCGCATAGAGGCGCCGCCTCATCCTCCGGAGCCGTCTTCCATGAAACGCTTCATCGCCGCCGCCGGCGCCCTCGCCCTCCTCACCGGTCCGGCCCACGCCGCATTGAAGGTCGGCGCCGCGGCGCCAGACTTTTCCGCCCAGGCCTCCCAGGCCGGCAAGCAGTTCCCGTTCAAGCTGTCCGAGGCCCTCAAGAAGGGACCGGTGGTGCTCTATTTCTTCCCAGCCGCCTTTACGCCCGGCTGCACCATAGAGGCGCACGAATTCGCGGACGCCTCGTCCGATTACGCCAGGCTCGGCGCGACCCTGATCGGCGTCACCGCCGGCGCCATCAACCGCCTGACCGAGTTCTCGGTGAGCGAGTGCCGCTCGAAATTCGCCGTCGCCGCCGACCCCAACGCCGTCATCGCCAAGAGCTATGACTCGATGCTTGCCATCTATCCGGGCCACTCCGACCGCACCTCCTACGTGATCGCGCCGGGCGGCAGGGTGATCTTCGTCTATTCCAACCTCAAGCCGAACGAACACGTGGCCCAGACCCTCGCGGCGGTGAAGACTTGGCGGGCGTCGCATCCGATGTAGCGGCCTGCCGCGCCTTTTTCAGCGGAGGTGAGGTTGCCTTGGGCGGCCTTTCACCGTATGGACCCCCTCCTCACGGAAGCGGTCTTTTCGCGGAACGTCCAAAGGGTTCGGGAGCCTCCCGACCGCCGCCGACAAGATCCATCGTTTCGGCGCGCCCCTTCCGAGCGCACGCTACGCCGCTTCTCTCACGGAAGAAGGACATTCATGCCCGCATACGAGCACGTGCTGATCGCGCGTCAGGATATCTCGCCGGCCCAGGCCGAGACGCTCAACGAGGAACTCAAGGCCCTGATCGAATCCCTCGGCGGCCACATCGCCAAGATCGAGTACTGGGGGCTGCGCAACCTCACCTATCGGATCAAGAAGAACCGCAAGGGCCACTACTCCCTGCTGGCCATCGACGCCCCGGCCCCGGCGGTCAAGGAGATGGAGCGGCAGCTTTCGATCAACGAAGACGTGCTGCGCTTTCTCACCGTGCGGGTGGAGGAACTCGATCTGGAACTCTCGCCGGTCCTGGCCCGACGCGACCGTGAACGCGAGCGGCGCTTTGAAGACGCGCCCGTGGTGGGGATCTAGACGACCATGACCGACGAAACCCTCATTCCCGAATCCTCCGCCGGGGGCGCCGGCCGGCGCGCCTTTCTGCGCCGGCGCAAGGTCTGCCCGTTCAGCGGCGCCGGCGCGCCGAAGATCGACTACAAGGACGTCAAGCTGCTGCAACGCTACGTTTCGGAACGCGGCAAGATCGTGCCTTCGCGCATCACCGCGGTGTCGGCCAAGAAGCAGCGGGAACTGGCGCAGGCGATCAAACGCGCCCGTTTCCTAGCCCTCCTGCCCTATGTCGTGAAGTGAGGGGGCGGCGATGAAGGTCATCCTGCTCGAACGCGTGGACCGCCTGGGGGCGCTCGGCGACGTGGTCAGCGTCAAGGACGGGTTCGCCCGCAATTTCCTCTTTCCCCGCTCCAAGGCCCTGCGCGCCACCAGCGCCAACATGAAGGTCTTCGAGGGCCAGCGGGTGGAGATCGAATCGCGCAACGCCAACGCTCGCGACGTTGCGGCCAAATCCGGCGAGAAGCTGGATGGGACCTCCTATGTGATGATCCGTCAGGCCGGCGACAGCGGTCAGCTCTACGGCTCGGTTTCCGCTCGGGACATCGCCGACGCGGTCAACGGCGAAGGCGGCAAGCTGGAGCGGGCCATGGTGGTGCTGGACAAGCCGATCAAGACTCTCGGCGTTCATCCGGTGAAGGTGCGGCTCCACGCCGAAGTGGTTCTGACGGTGAATATCAACATCGCCCGCAGCACCGACGAAGCGGAGCGCCAAGCCCGGGGCGAGAACGTCATCGCCTCTCAGTTCGACGAGGATCGCGCCGCCGGAGTTCAGGCCGCCGCCGACATGCTCGAAGGCGGCGCCGGCAGCCACGAGGCTTTCGGCCGGGACGACTGACATGAGCGCCCCAACCTACCCTCCTCCCCTAGCGGGAGAAGGGTGAGGCAACTCATCCACAGCCGGCGCGATTGGCTGTGGGCGGACACGATTGCCACAGTGCGTGCGCGGCCCGCGTTAAGCTATCGCTAACCATGGCCCTCGTTCCCATGCTCGATCTGCGTCCGGCCGCGGCGCCCGAGATCGCCCACGCGCCGGCCAACATGGAGGCCGAGCAGGCTCTGCTCGGCATCCTGCTCTATGACAATGCCGCTTTCGAGCGGCTGAGCGACCAGCTGGGCGCCCGGCACTTCTTCGAACCCTTCCACGGCCGGCTGTTCGCGGCGGTCCAGAACCACATCGGCCGCGGCCAGCTGGCCGAGCCGATGCTGCTGGCCGACGAGTTTCAGCGCGACCCGGCCTTCATCGACCTTGGCGGTGTGCGCTATCTGGCCGACCTGGTGGATCGGGCCCCCCCCGCCTCCAACGCCGCCGACTACGGGCGGGTGATCTATGATCTCGCCCTGCGGCGCGATCTGATCCGCATCGGCGGCGACATCTCCGCGCTCGCCCGGGAGGGTGATCCGGATCTTTCGGCCCGCGAACAGATCGAGGCCGCCGAGCAGCAGCTCTACACCCTGGCCGAGACCGGCGGCGCCTCGACCGGACTGATGGACTTCGGCGACGCCCTGGCCGGCGCGGTGGAGATGGCGGCCGAGGCCTACAATCGCGAAGGCGGCCTCTCGGGTCTGTCCACCGGACTCTCGGACCTCGATCAGAAACTGGGCGGCCTGCACGCCTCCGATCTCATCATCCTGGCCGCGCGTCCCTCCATGGGCAAGAGCGCGCTCGGCGCCAACATCGCCTTCAACGTCGCGCGACGCTACGCCTGGGAACCGCAGCCTGACGGACGTCGCAAGACGGTCAGCGGCGGGGTGGTGGCCTTCTTCTCCCTGGAAATGTCGGCCGAACAGCTGGCCATGCGCCTGCTGGCCGAGGTCACCGAAGTGCCTTCGGACAAGATCCGCAAGGGCGAGATCAACGCCAGCGAGTTCGGCCGCATTCGCGACGCCGCCGCCGAGATCCGCGAGGCGCCGCTCTACATGGACGACACCGGCGGCATCTCGATCGCCAAGCTCGCCGCGAGGGCGCGGCGCCTGAAGCGCACCGCCGGGCTCGACCTGATCGTGGTCGACTATCTTCAGCTGATCACCACCGGAGACAACGTCCGGCCCGACAACCGGGTGCAGGAGGTCAGCCAGATCACCCAGGCGCTCAAGTCGCTGGCCAAAGAGCTTGCGGTGCCGATCATCGCCCTGGCGCAGCTCTCCCGCCAGGTTGAGAACCGGGAAGACAAGAAGCCGCAGCTCGCCGACCTGCGCGAATCCGGCTCGATCGAGCAGGACGCCGACGTGGTCATGTTCATCTATCGGGAGGCCTATTACCTGGGCCGCGCCGAGCCCAAGGAGGGCACGGCCGAACACCTCGCCTGGCAGGAAAAGCTCGATCCGATCAGGAATCTCGCCGAGGTGATCATCGGCAAGCAGCGCCACGGCCCGATCGGCGTGGTCCGCATGCACTTCAACGAAGACCTGACCAAGTTCTCCAACCACGCCCGCGAGGGGCGCTTCGAGGTGCGGTGAGGGAAAGAGCCTAATCCTCCCTCCCCTTCCTGGAGAGGGTCGGCCGAAGGCCGGGGTGGGGCAGTGAGATGACGCCACGAACGACGGTGATGACCCGCACAGCCCCACCCTGCCGACGCTTCGCGTCGCCTGTCCCTCCCCATAAAGGGGAGGGAGGGTAGAAAATCCTACCCCCTGGCCAATCCCTCGAGCCGATCCGGGCCGACGGCGGCGACGGCGGATTTCAGGGCGTCGATGGTGGTGCCTGAGCCTTCGGCCTGGACCATGAAGCGATCGGCGACGAGGACCCCGAACTTGCCGCTGTTGGCGGTGCGGTCCCACTCCTCGGTGGTCATGCGGCCACCCACCTTGCCGACCTTCTCATAGCCGGTGGCGGTCTCCTTGTCGGATTCCACGCCCATGGCGGAGGCCATGCCGGCCAGAGCCCCCATGGCCGAGAGGTCGGTCACGGTGAGGGTGATGCGGGCGTTGTCCTTTGAATAGACCGCTTCGGCGTTGGACCCGCTCACGCCGGCCGCCCCGGCTCTCGCCGAGGAGAGTTCAGTGCGGGGAAGGCCGCCGACGGTGTCCGGAAGGAAGGTCTTCAGTTTCTCCGGATCCACCGCCGTGACCGCCTTGGCATCCGCCCCCTGGCTGAGCGCGGCTTGCCCGGCGGCGACCTGGCCGACGGCGGCCATTTGGCGCGAGGCCGCCTCGAGCCGCGCCAGATTGCCGTTATGGTAGGCCGACTCGGTGAGCGCGCCGGCCCCTGTGAGGACGGCGCCGGCCATCATCATCACGGTGATCGAGCCGATGATCATGGCTATCACCACATTGACGACAAGGGCGACGACCAGGCTGACGATGAAATAGCCCATCGTCTTTTCCGGCGGGCATTTCATCAGCTTGGGCAGGCCCAGATAGAGGATGTAGAGCCCGTAGAGTCCGGCCAGGATCGCCAGAATGCCGAGGATCGGCACGATGTTCAGGATGCCGGCCACCCAGGCCGCGGTGTACGGGTAGACGGCCACCTTCATGGCCTGGACCGAGTTCTTCTGGGCGTCGAAGCTCGGCGCCAGGGCGTCGATGATGAAACCCATGATGAACACGCCGATCAGGGAGGCGATGTAGCTCAGGACCGCGATGACGATGATCGGAATGATCGTCCAGTGGATGAACAGCAGATGCTGCAGGACGAGCGCAATGGGCGGTATGGCCGCCAGGATGCACGCGTAGCCGGTGAACAGGCCCTGGATCGTCGCCGGCTCGGCGTCGATCACGTCCCATTCGGCCGCGGGCTTCATCAAGATACCCTGAACCCGCGCGATCAGGCCCGCGCTCCGCGGTCCTTCGACAACTGTCATCTCCACCCTCCCATCGCAAAGAATCTAAAAACTCCCGATCCGTGAGGCTAGACCAATCCCCGGCCGCTGGCGAGACGTCAGTTCCGGCAAAGGATTTACGCACGTCCCGGCCCCGCGGTTGTAACTTCGGCCCCTACGCGAATCGGAACACCCGCCATGGCCCGCGAGGGCGCTGTCTACGCCTGCCAGTCCTGCGGCGCGGTCCACGCCAAGTGGTCGGGCCAGTGCGTGGCGTGCGGGGCGTGGAATTCCCTGGCCGAGGAGGTCACGTCGCGGCCGCCCGGGGCGCTCGCCCCGGCGCGCGGGGGCAAGGGGCGGGGCCTGGCCTTCGAGGGCCTGGAGGCCCATTCGCCGCCGGCGCCGCGCATCGCCACCGGCGTGGCCGAGTTCGACCGGGTGTGCGGCGGCGGGGTGGTCCCGGGGTCGGCGATCCTGCTGGGCGGCGATCCGGGCGTGGGCAAATCGACCCTGCTGCTGCAGGTGGCCGCCGCCGCCGCTCTGCGCGGCGCGGCCTGCGCCTACATCTCCGGCGAAGAGGCGGTGGAGCAGATCCGCGCCCGCGCCCATCGCATGGGCCTGGGCGAGGCGCCGGTGAAACTGGCCGCCGAAACGGCGTTGCGCGACATCATCGATGGCCTCAGGCGCGAGCGCTTCGATCTTGTGGTGATCGATTCGATCCAGACCCTGTGGAGCGACGCCCACGAGGCGGGCCCCGGCTCGGTGACCCAGGTGCGGGCCTGCGCCGGTGAACTGGTGCGGCTGGCCAAGAAGCGGGGCGTGGCGGTGATCCTGGTCGGGCATGTGACCAAGGATGGCCAGATCGCCGGACCGCGGGTCGTGGAGCACATGGTCGACGCCGTGCTGTGGTTCGAGGGAGAGCGAGGCTATCCGTTCCGCATCCTGCGCGGAGCCAAGAACCGGTTTGGAGCGACCGATGAGATCGGGGTCTTCGAAATGGGCGACGGGGGCCTGACCGAGGTGGCCAATCCCTCGGCCCTGTTTCTCAACCAAGGCACGGAGCGCGCGGCGGGAGCGGCGGTGTTCGCCGGCATCGAAGGCACGCGCCCGGTGTTGGTGGAGTTCCAGGCCCTGGTGGCGCCGTCCGTCTACGGAACTCCGCGCCGCGCCGTGGTCGGCTGGGACTCCGGCCGGCTGGCCATGGTCATGGCCGTTCTGGAGGCGCGGTGCGGACTTGGATTTAGCGCCCGCGATGTCTACTTGAACGTGGCCGGAGGACTGAGGATCAGTGAGCCGGCGGCGGATCTGGCCGCCGCGGCGGCCCTCGCCTCCTCGGCTCTGGAGGCGCCGTTGCCCCAGGCCTGTGTCGTGTTCGGCGAAATCAGCCTATCAGGAGACGTCCGATCGGTGAGCAGGATGGAGAGCCGGCTGAAGGAAGCGGCCAAGCTCGGCTTCTCGCGCGCCTTGGCGCCCGGCGCCGCCGATGGCGTGCCCGGGGTTGCGGTCACCCCGGTCAGCCGCCTTGCCGAAGCCATCGGCCGGATCGGCGACCAGGCTTGGGAATGAACGCCCCTTGACCGGTTTCGACATCCTCGCCGGCCTCGTCCTTCTGGTCTCGGGGCTGGTGGGCTATGCCCGCGGCGCGACGCGCGAAGTGACTACGGTCATCGCGTTCCTGCTGGCCGTGGCCGCCGCGGTGATCGGTCTGCGCTTCACCGGCCCGATCGCCCGCCATTTCATCCACACCTCCTGGATGGCCAACGCCGCCGCCGCCCTTACCCTGTTCATCGTCGCCTATATCGCCTTGCGGATGGTCGGCGGCGCCTTGACCCGCAGCGTGCGCCAGACCGCGACCCTTTCTGGCCTCGACCGGGTGCTGGGTTTCGGCATCGGCCTGGTCCGCGCTCTGGTGATCCTGGGCGCGTTCGCCCTGCTGATCGACGCCGCCACGCCGCCAGAGCGCAAGCCGGACTGGTTTCTGACCGCGAGACTCTATCCTCTGGCGAGAGCCTCGGGCGCCGTTCTCGAAGCCCTGGCGCCCAAGGGATTGGCGGTCGCCAACAGCGTCGCTCCGGCGATCCACGATGCGGTGCGCGATGCGAACGGAGCCGACGCGCCGCCGCCGGCCCGCCCCGCGGCGAGGTCGGCGCGAGGCCGGTCGCCGGGCTATAGCGCCGACCAACGCAAATCCCTCGACGATCTGGTGGAGAAAACGCGGTGAGCCTGACTTACGGCGCGGCCTGGGCGCCTGGCGCGCGTGACCCGGACGATGATCGTCCGCGCCTGGAGTGCGGCGTGTTCGGGGTGTTCGGCGTCACCGGCGCATCGGCGGTCGTGGCTCTGGGTCTGCACGCGCTTCAGCATCGCGGGCAGGAAGCCTGCGGCATCGCGGCGTTCGACGGTCACTCATTCCACACCGAACGCCATGTCGGCCATGTGGCGGAGGCGTTCTCCGGCGGCGATCTGGGCCGCCGCTTGCCCGGCGCGGCGGCGATCGGCCACACCCGCTACTCCACCGCCGGCGGCAGCTTTCTGCGCAACGGCCAGCCGATGTTCGCCGATCTCCAGGCCGGCGGCGTGGCGATCGCCCACAACGGCAACCTGACCAACTTCCTCACCCTGCGCGAACAGCTGGTCTCGGAAGGGCGCATCTTTCAGTCGACCTCCGATTCCGAGGTGATCATCCAGCTCATGGCCCGCTCGCGCAAAGGCAAGGTGGTGGAGCGGCTGATCGACGCCCTCGCCCAGGTGGAAGGCGGCTACGCCCTGGTGGTGCTGACCAACAAGAAGCTGATCGGCGTGCGCGATCCCCTCGGCATCCGGCCCCTGGTCCTCGGCGACCTCGACGGCAAGGCCGTGCTCGCGTCCGAGACCCGGGCGCTGGACATGGTCGGGGCCCGTTTTGTCCGCGACGTGGAACACGGCGAGATGGTGGTGGTTTCCGAGGACGGGCTGCAATCGATCCGCCCCTTTCCGGCGGCCAAGGCGCGGCCCTGCGTGTTCGAATATGTCTATTTCGCCATGCCCGACAGTGTCGTCAACGGCCGCTCGGTCTACGAGGTGCGCAAGCGCATGGGCCGGCGGCTGGCCGAGGAGAGCGCGGTCGAATCCGATGTCGTCGCGCCGGTGCCCGATTCCGGCGTCCCGGCCGCCCTCGGCTTCGCCGAGGCCAGCGGCATACCCTTCGAGATGGGCATCATCCGCAACCACTATGTCGGCCGCACGTTCATCCAGCCGACGCAAGGCGCCCGGGAACTCGGCGTGCGGATGAAGCTGAGCCCCAACCGCGCCGTGCTGGCGGGAAAACGGGTGACCCTGATCGACGATTCCATCGTGCGGGGCACCAATTCGGTGCGGGTGGTGCGCATGGTGCGCGAGGCCGGGGCCCGCGAGGTGCACCTGCGTTCCGCCTCGCCGCCGCTGAAGTGGCCCGACTTCTACGGCATCGACATGCCCGACCGGGACAAGCTGCTGGCCGCCGACAAGAGCCTGGAGGAAATGGCGCGGCTGCTGGAGGTGGACAGCCTGGCCTTCCTGTCGGTCGAAGGGCTCTATTGGGCCATGGGCGCCGGTCCGCGAGACCCCAATTGCCCCCAGTTCACCGATCATTATTTCACCGGCGAATACCCCACCCGCCTGCTCGACCGCGAGATCGCCGCCGGCCGCGACGACGCGGTCGAGCGCCAGCTCTCCTTCCTGGTCGACGCGTGACGGAGGGCTCGGAGCGCGGGCTTCCAGCCCGCAAACTCCCCGACTTGATCTCGAACGCTCCGCAAAAGCGGGCTGGAAGCCCGCGCTCCGAATATCGATGAAGCGGTTCCTGCCCGATCCGTACATCATCGCCATCCTGGCGATGGTAGTTTTGGCCAGCCTCGTCCCGGTGAGGGGCGACGGCGCGGCGGCGTTTTCGCTGGCCACCAAACTGGCCATCGCCCTGCTCTTCTTCCTCCACGGAGCGCGACTGTCGCGCGAAGCCGTCGTGGCGGGCCTGACCCATTGGCAACTGCATCTGGTGGTCCTGGCGGCGACCTTCGGCCTCTTTCCCCTGCTCGGGCTCGCCGCTCGGCGCCTGCCGACCGCGATCCTGCCCGGGCCGCTGGCGGCCGGCGTGCTCTTCCTCTGCTGCCTGCCCTCCACGGTGCAGTCGTCCATCGCTTTCACATCGGTGGCGCGGGGCAACATCGCCGCGGCGGTGTGCGCCGCCTCGGCCTCGAACCTGATCGGCATCTTCCTCACCCCCGTCCTGGTCGCGCTGACCATGGGCGCGCGGGGTGCGCCGCTGTCCTTCGCCAAGGTCTCGGCGGTGGTCGAGCAGTTGCTGATCCCCTTCGCCCTGGGCCAGGCGCTGCGCGCGCCGCTGGCCGGATGGATGGGGCGCCATGGCCGGCTGGTGGGCTATGTCGACCGTGGATCGATCCTCCTGGTAGTCTATGGGGCGTTCAGCGCGGCGGTGGTTCAGGGGATCTGGCGCCAGGTGTCGGTCCCGCAGATCGCCTGGCTGGCGGCGGCCTGCGCCGCGCTGCTGGCGATCGTCCTGATCGTGACCACGTTCGGCGCACGCGCGCTCGGCTTTGACAAGGCCGACGAGGTCACCTTTGTCTTCTGCGGCTCCAAGAAGAGCCTGGCCTCGGGCGTGCCGATGGCCGCGATCCTGTTCCCGCCGGCGAGCGTCGGGGTGCTGGTGTTGCCGCTGATGCTGTTCCATCAGTTCCAGCTGATGGCCTGCGCCGTGATCGCCCAGCGCTACGCCGCCCGTCCCGTCGAGGGGGAGCCCGCGCGTGCCCTCGCCTGACGACTCCGTCGCTGGCCACGTGGCGCTGGTCACCGGCGCGACCCGCGGCATCGGGCGGGCCGCCGCCCTGGCCCTGGCCGGCGCCGGGGCGCACGTCATCGCCGTGGGCCGCACGCAAGGGGCGCTGGAAGAGCTCGATGACGCCATCCTCGCCCTCGGCGGCGACCGGGCGACCCTGGCGCCGATGGATCTCATCGATGGCGGCGGCATCGATCAGCTCGGCTTTGCCATCCATCAGCGCCATGGCCGGCTCGACATCCTGGTTCATGCCGCCGCCATGCTGGGCGGTCTTCGCCCGGTGGCTCACATCGATCCGAAGCTGTGGGAGAGGGTCGTCGCCACCAATCTCACCGCCGCCTACCGCCTGATCCGCTCCCTGGAGCCACTCCTGCGGGCCAGCGAGGCGGGGCGGGCGATCTTTCTCACCTCCGGCCGCGCCGAGCGGCCCAAGGCTTTCTGGGGTTCCTATGCCGCCACCAAGGCCGGGCTCGAGGCGCTCGTGCGCTGCTGGGCCGACGAGGTCGAGACCTCCGCGATCCGCGCCGTCCTGGTGGACCCGGACGTGATGCGCACCCGGATGCGCGCCGAGGCCTATCCCGGCGAGGATCCCGGCCCGCTCACCGATCCCGCCGCGATCGGTCCGATGATCGTCGAACTGGCCGGGGCGCGCGACCTCGGTCTGCCGGTGGCGACGGTGAAGTTCACCGACTGGCGTTCCGCGCGTTCCGCCGCTTCGCCTGGAACGCCTTGACCGGGTCGGCGGACTCCTCGGCGTAGGGATTCTTGCCGGATTTGACGCTGATCCGGATTGGCGTGCCGGGCAGTTCGAAGCTGTGGCGCAACGAGTTCACCAGGTAGCGACGGTAGGCTTCGGGCAGCTTGTCGGCCCGGCTGGCGAAGAGGACGAAGGTCGGCGGCCGCGCCTTGGTCTGGGCCATGTACTTCGGCTTGACGCGCCGTCCGTTCACCGCCGGCGGCGGATGCCGTTCCACCGCCAGCTTCAGCCAGTCGTTGAGATCCCGGGTCTTGATCTTCGTCGACCAGTCGGTGTGCGCCTTGACCACCGCCGGCATCAGGCGGTCGAGCCCCCTGCCCGTCTCCGCCGACAGGGCGATGACGGGCGCGCCGCGCAGTTGCGGCAGCATCCGCTCGGCATGCTCGATGAACCCCCGCAAGCGCTCGGCGGGATCTTCGACCAGGTCCCATTTGGCCAGCGCGAACACCAGACAGCGCCCCTCGCGCTCCACCAGGTCGGCGATTTGCAGGTCCTGGGTTTCGAAGGGATGGGTGGCGTCCATCACCAGGATCACCACTTCGGCGAAGGTGATCGAGCGGATGGAATCCTGGGTCGAGAGCTTCTCCAGCTTCTCCTCGATCCGGGCCTTGCGGCGCAGGCCGGCGGTGTCCACCAGGCGCACCCGCCGGCCCTGCCAGTGCCAGTCGACCGAGATCGAATCGCGGGTGATCCCAGCCTCGGGGCCGGTGAGCATGCGATCCTCGTCGACGAGCGCGTTGACCAGGGTCGACTTGCCGGCGTTGGGCCGTCCGACGATGGCGATGCGGATCGGCTTGCCAGGATCCTCTCCGAAGTCATCCCCTTCGTCCGGCGGCGGCGGCGCCGCGGCGAGGACCGCGGCGTAGAGATCGCCCAGACCCTCGCCGTGTTCGGCGGAGATCGACACCGGCTCGCCCAGGCCCAGGTCCCAGGCCTCCAGCGCGCCCAGATCGCCCGCCCGTCCCTCGGTCTTGTTGGCCACCAGCACCACCGGTTTGCCGCTGCGACGCAGCACGGCGGAGAACACGGCGTCCAGCGGCACGAGGCCCTCGCGGGCGTCGATGACCAGCAGCACGACCTCCGCCGCCGCGACCGCGCGGTCCGTCTGGCGGCGCATGCGCGCTTCGAGGCTCTCGTCGCTGACGTCCTCGAAGCCGGCGGTGTCGATGATCTCCAGGTCGAGATCGCCCAGCCGCCCGGTCCCGAAGCGCCGGTCGCGGGTGACCCCCGGCTGGTCGTCGACAATGGCCAGCCGCCGCCCGGCCAGGCGATTGAACAGCGTCGACTTGCCCACGTTCGGCCGCCCGACGATGGCGATCTTCAGCATGGGACGGAGCGCACGATCCTACCGGATGGCCACCAGCTGGGCGGTGTCGGTGACCACATAGACGAGGCCGCCGACGGCGATGGGACCGATCAGGGCCGGCGCGCCGAGCTTCAAGGTGGCCAGGACGACCCCCGTCTTGGGGTTGATGGCCGTCGCCTCGCCCTTGCTGGAGACGGTGATCAGACGGCCCGAGGCCAATATCGGGCTGGACCAGTAGGCCTTTTGCTTCTTCTTGCGGCCGGCGTTGAGGTCGCGGATCCAATAGACCTGCCCACTTTCCCGGGACACGCAGATGACCTGGCCCACCTGGTCGACGACGAACACCACGTCGCCCGCCGCCCATGGCGTCGTGACGGCGGAAACCGGCAGGGTCCACCGGGCCAGGCCGGTGCGAAGATCGATCGCGGCGAGGACGTCGGAGTGGCTCACCGCATAGACCTCCGACTTGTAGAGCACCGGTCGCCCGGCGATGTCGCGGATCTCCGAAAGGGCGTTGGTGCGGCTGGCGCGGGAGAGGCTGGCGTTCCACAGTTCGTTGCCGTTGGCGGCGCGGACCGCCACCAGCTCTCCCGAGGCGAACGAGGCCACCACCGTGTCGTTCTCCACCGCCGGGCTGGAGGCGGCCAGGATCCGGGCCTGTTCGGTGAGGGCCTGGTAGGTCCAGGCCTGGGCGCCGGTCGGCGCCTCGAAAGCCAGCAGTTCGTCGTTGACGTCGGAAACGAACACCCGTCCGCCATAGACGGTCGGGGCGGCATGGACCGGCGCCTCGGTGCGGGTTCGCCAGATCAGCGCGCCGGTCGCGGCGTCCAGGGCGACCACTTCGCGGAAGCCGGACGAGACATAGAGCCTGCCGTCGGCATAGGCGATGCCGCCGCCCCAGGCTTCATGGTCACGCTTGGACTTCGGCTCGATGTTGGTGCGCCAGACCTGCGCCCCCGTCTGGGCGTCGTGCGCCGACACCTCGGCCACTCCATCCATCAGGAAAATGCGGCCGCCGGCTGAGACGGGCGGCGAGGTGACATGACGCTTGCGCGAGGAAGCCACGCCGAACCCACGCCGCCAGGCGATGGCGAAGGTCGGCGCCGCCTCCACCTGCTCGACCGATTGTCCGGCCGTGTCCCCGGGCAGCGGCCATTCGGTGTTCGGAGCCGGGGGCGGCAGGAGGAAGTCCTGGCCCTTCAAGGAATCGGAGACGTTGAGTTGGTCGTTGAGCGCGATGATCGGAATCCGCGTCCCCTTCGACGCTAAACTCTTGTGCTTCTTGCCGTGAAACGGACTGAGGCTCCCGACCTTGGAGACCGTGGAACAGCCGGTCAGGGCGATCATCGCGGCGGCCGCCCAGAGGGCGACGCTTCGGGCGCGGAACAGGCGGACGCCGGGCCGGCGAGCAGTCGTCATTGGGCGTTCCTGGGATCGGCGGCGGCTTGCGGGTCTTCCTGCGCCCCGGCCGGCGGACCGTCCTGGGCGGGCGCGAAGGTGGTCGGCGAGGGCGGCGGCAATGTGGCGGCCGTCGCCGCGGCGTCCACGACGGTCTTGGCCTGGCCGGAATCGATCAGGGCGATGGCCTCCTGCGCGCGCTGGCGCATGGCGTCGGTGACCCCCAGGCTCAGCATCAGGGCGCTGAAGTCGGCGCGGGCCTGGGCCATCTTGCCGGCCGCCAGCTTGGCGATGGCCAGGGCCTCCCGCGCCTGCATGTCGAATGGCTTCTTCGGACCGATCAGAGCCGAAAGGCGGGTGTCGAGTTGTGGGTAGGGGGCGGTGTCGAGCAGGGCGAGCGCCGATTTGAGCCGCGCCAAGTCGCCGACGGCGGAGTTGGGCGCCGCCTTGGCGGCGGAATCATAGAGAGCGACCGCTTCGTCGGTCTTGCCGCCCGCCAGTCGAATGTTGCCCTGCTGGATGAGCGCCAGGGTGCGGTAACCGGAAGGGCCGGTCTTGCCGATGGTTTCGAAGTCGGCATAGGCCCCGGTCGCGTCGTTCTGGCCGAGGGCGGCGAGGCCCTTGTCATAGACGGTGGAGGCCCGGGCGATGTTGCCGTCCTGCCAGCTGTTGTAGGCCCACACGCCCAGCCAGCCGACCACCGTCGCCGCCAGCGCCGCGGCGAACCACGGCAGCCAGGTTCGGGCCAAGGCCCGGTAACGGTCGGAGCGGAGCTGCTCTTCGACCTCCTCGATGAAATCGACCACGTGTAAGGAACTCCGGATCCGGCTCGCCGCCGCCTTCAAGGCCGGGGAACCTATAGTCTGCCGCGTGCGCCGGCAATGTGACGCGCGCGGGTCGAAGCCTGGGCCTATCGCGCCTTCGAAAAATAGGTCTCGGCGGCGGCCGGAAAGCGGCGGGCGCGCACGTCGCCGGCATAGGCGGCCACGGCTCGGGTGATCTCTCCCTTGAGGTCGGCGTAGCGGCGAACGAACTTCGGCGTCCAGTCGAACAGGCCGAGCATGTCGTCGGTGACCAGGATCTGGCCGTCGCAGCCGGACGAGGCGCCGATGCCGATGGTCGGCACGGCGAGGGCCTCGGTGATGGCGCGGCCCAGCGGTTCGGCGACACCCTCGACCACCACCGCGAAAGCGCCGGCCGCCGCGGCCGCGCGGGCCTCGGAGATCACGCTGGCGCAGTCGCTCCGCGTCCGACCCCTGGCCCTGAAGGCGCCGTCGACCAGCACCGCCTGCGGGCGCAGGCCGACATGGCCCATCACCGGCACGCCGCGCTGCACGAGGTAGGCGATCGTATGGGCGACGGTCGGGCCGCTTTCCACCTTGATCGCGCCGGCCCCGGTTTCCTTGAGGATGCGGGCGGCATTGGCGTAGGCGGTCTCCGGCGCGCCCTCGTAGGAGCCGAACGGCATGTCGACGACCACCAGGGCCCGGCGGCTGCCGCGCATCACCGCCTGGCCGTGCAGAATCATCATCTCCACCGTGACGCCCACGGTATTGGGCAGGCCGTGGACCACCATGCCCAGCGAGTCGCCGACCAGAAGGACGTCGCACACCTC
>Ga0182024_10013519_pt1 | contig 15919 bp, 11 predicted proteins | sample P32metaG_FD_120480 | JGI IMG/M metagenome (GOLD analysis project Ga0182024, IMG submission 120480) | Permafrost microbial communities from Stordalen Mire, Sweden - P3-2 metaG (Illumina Assembly) | ecosystem: Environmental > Terrestrial > Soil > Wetlands > Permafrost | place: Sweden: Stordalen... | reverse complement strand
CCCGTAACAGGGAATTTCAATTCCCTGTTACATCGAATTTATTCCCTGTTCCGATTTGGCGCAAAATGTTTGGAAGGTCCATAAAATCAGCGACATCCAAGATGGATACGCCATGGATACGCCCCTGAAATCAGAAATTTCCCTGTAAAATTCCCTGTTAGCAGGGAAATGCAGCGAGAGAGCGGTTCGCTCGAGACTGCCCGCACCGCCATTGCATGGAGCAGGCACCTGCGGTGCGGCAGCCGCTCGCTTGTCGCTCGCATGAGAGTCGTGCGGGTCCCCTAAATCCTGAAGGCATGCGGCAGACAACTGCTGCGGGGCAGCGCTCGCTTGTCGCTCATAGAACTTTCCTGAATCTGCGGCGCGCTAATCCCAAGTAAAATCAAAGATGCAAACTGATCCACAAAGCACGTGGCCCCGTAGCTCAGGTGGATAGAGCAGCAGTTTCCTAAACTGCGTGTCGGAAGTTCGAGTCTTCCCGGGGTCACCATTCTGTTCTGTGATCCGGCGTCGCCTGCAGCCTGCTTTTTTCCTCTCGGGATCGCGAAAATCTGCTTTGACTTCACGTCCCTTTTCCGGCTATAAATGTTGATGCCATGGAAATCGGTTCCATGGCATCACTGCTGCAGCCCGATGCTGCTGCGCCACTCACCACAGCAATCGCCAGGATGTTCGGGAAGGCGGTGAAATTCCGCCACTGCCCCGCAACTGTGAGCGCACCTATTTCGCTTCCCGATGTTTTTTGACATGGGGACGAGACAGGATTTCAGCCAGGGTTTTCCGCACCTTGCGGATTTGCCCTTTCAGCCACTGGAGCTGGACCGATGGGGTTCGGCTTTGGGAAGGCGGCTGAATGCGATTCCAGAATTCTGTGTGCCGGAGCCTCTGAACTCGAGTCGCCGCGACCATAAGGGAGTCGGCGACCTAGAGAGATCCTCCAAGTCACACTTTTTCTGGAATCGCCGGAAATGCGCAAGTCAGGAGACCGGTCCTAGGGCGTTCGCACTCGCTTTCGCGTTCCGAGGGGAACGAAGGAGCCGTCATGCAGAGCCTCGATTTCCTGCCCGCAATTTCCTGCCGTGTGATGCGACATGCAGTCGCAGCACTTCTCTTCGTCCTTCTTGCCGTCACCAGTCATGCCGCATCCATTCGCGGCGTGGTCACCGATGCAACAGGCGCCAAGGTAACAGGCGCCAGCGTCTCTCTTGTCAGCAATGGGACGGTCGTGGCTTCGGCGGTCTCTTCGTCCGATGGCAGCTTCCAGGTCACGACTGGAAGCGCGGGCCGTTTCTTCCTTGTGGTTACGGCCCAGAGCTTTCGCCAGTTGCAGACGCCGGATTTCTACGCAGGCTCCCTGGATTCAATCGAGCGCAATCTGGTTTTGGAGCCGGCCTGGGTGCGCGAGTCCATTGTCGTCACCGCAACCGGCTTGCCTACGCCGCAGCCGCAAACCAGCGAAGCGACGACCGTGTTGTCCACGGTCGATCTTGCGCTGCGCACGGATTTCGGCAGCGTTTTGCGACTCATGCCGGGAAGCGAAGTTGTGCAGTCAGGGCAAATGGGCGCGCAGACTTCACTGTTTGTCCGCGGCGGCGATTCCGATGACAACAAGATCCTTCTTGACGGAGTCGATGCCAGCGATCTGGGCAGCCAGTTTGATTTCGGCCCGCTTTCGACGACGGCGATCGAGAGTGCGGAGGTTTATCGCGGGCCCGATTCGAGTCTGTACGGCGCGGGCGCGGACTCGAGCGTCGTGAGTCTGACTACGCCGCACGGCACCACCAGCTTCCCTTCCCTGCTCTTTGAGGGCGACGCCGGAAATCTTTCCACCTCGCGCGAGCAACTGCAGGTGGCGGGCGCTGACAAGAAGCTCGACTACCTGGGCGCCTTCAGTTGGCTGCAAACCGCCAACGATCTGCCGAACGACGAATACCACGTGGCCACGACGGCAGCCAATCTGGGCTGGGCGCTCAACAGCAATACGCAGATCCGCGCCACGCTGCACTATGGAGTCGACGGGGTTGGCGATCCCAATGCCTGGGACTTCTACCACGTTGCCGACGACGCCTCACAGAAGGATCAGGACATTTTTCTGAGTGCCTCGATCGCCAATCAAACTACTGCCAGTTTCCATAACGTGATCCGGTACGGGCTTACGCGCAAGCGCGAGCAGTACCATGATTGGTCTCCAGAGGGGATCTGCATCCCCGCGGGCACATGTGGCGGCCCGGGCATTCCACCCACTTACGCCGGCGGAAACTATTTCGGTATGCCTGTCACAATTCGGGGTGCAAACGGCTACAGCGCAACGGGCCAAGCGCTGCTTGATTACAGCTGGGCAAATGGCTCCGCCTATCCGAGCGAATCGCAGCAGGTCAATAATCGCGATCACGCCGGCTACCAGGGCGACATCACGATCACGCCGCACCTCGCCGGCCTCGCCGGCTTTCAATATGAAGACGAGCGCGGCGCGGAACCGGGCAGCACGTTTTATCCTCCCGTTCACCGCACAAATTATTTCGTTCCTCTCGCGGTGCACGGCGACTTCAAGCAGCGCTTTTTCTACACGCTCGGCGGCAGCCTGGAGCATTACTCCCTCTTCGGTTTCCAGGCCTCGCCGCGCGCCGGCCTCAACTATTATTTGCTGCGCCCGCGCAGTGGCGCCTTCAGTGGCACCCGCATCCTCTTCAACTTCGGCAAGGCGATCCGCGAACCCAAGCTCACCGATCAGGACGAATCGCTCTACAGCTTCCTCAACAATCCTTCGGTAACGGGCGGCCAGGCCACCATTCAGGAACTCCATATCGGTCCCATCGCCGCGCCTACCATGCGCACCTACGAGGGCGGCGTCGAACAGTCCTTCCTCAGTCAGCACATCATCTTCAAGACCAGCTACTTTCATAACGAGTTTGGCAAGGAGATCGAATATGTCGGCCTGGATTTAATTCCAGAGCTGCTTCCGAACTTGACGCCTGCTCAGCAGGCAACACTCGAAGGGATCCTGCAGTCGAACTTTGCGTATGAACTGACGATCAATTCAGAGGCCTTTCGCGCTCAGGGAGTGGAGACTTCGGTCGAAGGCGGAATCGGGCGCAATCTCTTTCTGCGCGGAGGCTACACCTACCTGGATGCGGTGGTACAGCGCTCCTTCACCAACGACGATCAGGCGTTGCTCGGCCCTATTCCAACCTTCAATGGCATTCCGGTCGGCCCGTATGCGCCGCTCGAGGGAGCGCGCCCGTTTCGCCGCGCGCCCAATACCGGCTACTTTACAGCCACGTATGCCGCCAAGCGTCTTACTGGCGTCTTCAGCTCGGCCTTTGCCAGCCGCTCCGACGACTCCACCTATCTTGAGGGAGAGGATGCTTTCGGCGGCAACAGCCTGCTTTTGCCTAACCGCAATCTGGACTACGGCTTCGCCAAAGTGGATCTGGGTGGCAGTTTCCAGGTTCTGACTTGGATGGACATCTTCGCCCAAGCTGATAACCTGTTGAATAATCAACATATAGCGCCCATCGGCTATCCCAGCCTGCCCTTCACGATCCGCCTCGGCCTCCGTCTGCGCTGGGGACCGGGGAGCAGCCGCTGACACCAGCCCCCCGTTTCTCCCCCTTTTCCACAAATTCCCGGCGCTGCTGTGTTACCTTCACGCGGAAATTGAAGGACATTTTGCATTTCCCCCTTGGAAACCTGGTTCCCCTGCCCTACAATTAGTACTTCTGAGATAGCTTTTGCCCCCGGGATTTTGCATCGAGGGGTTCTTCAGTTTGCGCCGATTACGCGGCTGAAGCATAAGAGATGGATGCAATCAGGCGCAGCAATCACGCGATGAGCGATTGCCATAGGCCTTTCCAAAGCCAAGGCGCTGAATTGCATCCCTGAGCATTTGTGTTTCTGTACGAAACATTGGATTTGTGTGAGGGCATGACAGCAGAGCTTCAATATTGTCCGTTAGTAAATCGATATCTCCCACCGCACCATCCGGTGAATCCGCGGACCCACCGCGGCGCAGAGAAGCAATTTTGCGTTGACTCGCTATTCGCCCGCCCTTTACATCGTCTTCATCAAAAGCTTGTACGTTTGCAAACTGGGAACGTCGCAGCACTTTTGTTCGTTGAGACGCCTCGGGTGTCTCTATTGAGTGTGAATTCAAGCGATCGTTTGCCCGCGCCTGGCGCGCTAGCCGCCGTGCAGCAACATCGCACCGGCAGCGCAGCTTTTCGTTTACGTAGTCTTCTGTTGAACGCAAACCACCATTTTGGAGGGCAGTTATGAGATTCAATCGAATTCGCCTGGGCTTTCTTTCCTTGGCGCTATTCATCCTCGCGTTGTGCGTGAGCTCGGTCGTTCTGAATGCTCAGACCAGTACCCAGGGCTCCATCGCCGGCACAGTTACAGATCCCACCGGGGCTGTCGTGAGCGGCGCGAGCATCGCGATCACGAACACAGCCACAAATGCGCAGTTCAATGCAACTTCCGACAACAGCGGCTATTTCAATGCCCCACTGCTTGAACCGGGCATCTATAAGGTCACGGTCTCGGCACGGGGCTTTGCCGGCTACACCGCAAACAGCGTCCTTATCGTCGTCGGCCAGGTGACCAGCCTTCTGCCGCATCTCGCGCTTGCTTCCGCGCAATCTGAGGTCATCGTCACGGAGCAGACGCCCGTGATGAACCTGGAATCGCCTGATTTTACCGCGACATTGAGCCAGCAGCAGATTCAGAACATTCCCATCAACAATCGCCGCTGGTCGGCGCTGGCCATGTCCACGCCCGGCGTGGTTGCTGACGTCAGCGGTTTCGGACTGGTAAGCATCCGCGGCATCAGCACGGTGCTGAACAACGTTGAGATCGACGGCGCCGACGATAACGATGCCTATTACTCGGAGGAGCGCGGCCGCACGCGTGAGGCTTATTCCACCTCCGGCAGCGCCGTTCGCGAGTTCGCCGTCAATACCGGCGTCTACTCGGCAGAATACGGCCGCGCCGCGGGTGGCGTGATCACTTCTGTGACCAAGAGCGGCACCAATGCGATCCACGGCCAGGCGTACTTCTGGGATCGTGAAAGCAACTGGAACGCTTTCAACGACTACACCCAGGTGGCAGTCTATAACGCCACCAACAACACTTATCCCTTAACTCACATCAAGCCCGAAGATCTGCGCAAGATCTACGGCTTTACGGTAGGCGGTCCGTTAAAGAAGGACAAGCTGTTCTGGATCTACACCTACGATCAGCACACCCACGTTTTTCCCGCGGAGGCGATTGCCAACAACGCCACTGCTTTCTATACCCTGCCTTTGGCCGCGTTGCCGGCTGGCGCAGCCTGCAACCTGGCGACCGGCGCCGAGACCGGTGACACCACGACGAGCAGTGCCCTCGATGCCGACGCCTGCACTCTGGCCGCGCGCCAGGGCTACAGTTCGTACGCGCTGGGCGCATCCACTTACGACACATGGATCGGCAATCTGAACTCCGACCTCGGCACCGTACCGCGCTTCGGATACCAGGAAATCAACACCCCCAAGCTTGACTGGCAGATCAGTTCCAAGGAGCACTTGAGCGTCCTGGCTCATCGCCTGCGCTGGGATTCCCCGGGCGGCGTTCAGACTTCGACCGCCGCTGACTACGCGCGCGATACCTTCGGCAACGACTTCGTCAAGCTGGACTACGGCGTCGCAAAACTCACCAGCTTCGTCTCCCAGACTATGAGCAACGAAGTGCTCTATCAATATGGCCGTGAGATACTCCCCGAGACTCGGCAGGCCAATTCTCCATACACCACGGCCCACCTGCTCGGCAACGGCGTGACGGTCAACAACTCGATTCCTGAAGTTGCCATGGACACTGCGGAAGGCTTCAATCTCGGCTCCCCGTATTACTCCTACCGCCTCGCTAACCCGGAAGAGTGGAAGTGGCAGGTCGGCGACATCTTTTACTGGAACAAGGGCAACCACAGCCTGAAATTTGGTGTTGATGAGGTGCATAACTACGACTTCAACAACACCTACGGCGGCGACGGGAACGGGTATTTCTCCTACAGCTATGTAGGCAACTACATCAGCGATCAGATCAGCGCCGCGTCCGGAAAGCCGGGCAACTGCAGCAGCAGCGCTGCGCGCAACACCGTCGGCACCGCCCAGACCGGTAGTGTTTCTTATCCGTGTTATGGCACCTTTACTCAGACTTTCGGCCCCCATGTCTACGGCATCAGCACCATGGACAGCGGCGTCTTCGCCCAGGACAACTGGAAGGTCGGCCCGCGCCTGACAATGGAACTCGGCCTGCGCTGGGATTACGAGGCTCTTCCAAACGCCGATCCCAACCTCACGACCGCGACAGGTACCTTTGTGCCCTATGCGCAGCTGAATAACAATCCGAGCGACAAGAAGAACTTCGGTCCCCGCGTCGGATTCGCGTACAACTTGGATGGCCAGGGCAAGACGATTCTGCGCGGCGGATACGGCGTCTACTACGGCCGCATCAACAACGGCGAATTGCTCAATATCCGCTTCAATACCGGCAGCCCGAACAGCCAGTACAACACCGTGTATAAGCCCAATGCCGCTGGCGCTCCAGTCTTGCCGAACATCGTAGCCAGCACCGGCGCTGTAACCGCTGTACCTACTTCTAACTTCTTGGCTGCCAATCTGCGCAACCCAGAGGTTCAGGAATACGATCTGGAACTGCAGCAGGCTCTCGGCAGAGGCAGTTTCTTTGCGTTGAGTTACCTGGGATCGCAAGGCCGCGAACTTCCCAATTTCCTCGACGTGAACCTCAATCCGACGCAACAATTCATCAATGTCACAGTTGCAGATAATCCCAGTTGTACCAGCACCTGCGGGCCCCTTGGTCCGAATGGAACTATCATCAGCAGTGTGGGACAGTTCAACAGCTACGGTAATACGGCCCTGTTTGGCTCGGTGGCCAGTAACTACCAGGCCATCATGGAAATGATCAGCAACGTCAACTCGAACTACAATGCGCTCGTTGCGGAGGTGCAAAATAACTCGCTCAAGAGCATACAGTTCGACGTGAACTATACCTGGTCACACTCTCTCGATTTTTCCCAGAATGCCAACACGACCACCACAGCCGGCAACAATTGGTACGATCCCTACAAGAACGCGCGTCTCAATTATGGCGACTCGAGTTGGAACACACCCAACCGGTTCATTGCCTACGCTCTTTACAACGCACCCAACCTTCACACCAACAGCTTCATCAAGTACTTGACCAATGATTGGGCCGTGAACGACAGCTTCCAGATGATGAACGGATTGCCCTATACGGTCGGCGTCAGCGGATTCTTCAGCGCCGGCGTTCTGAGCGACTGGAATGGCGGTTCCGGAGCCACGTTCATTCCCGGGATCGGACCCAGCACGGGTCGCTATCCACGGCACGTGGTCGATGACGCTCGCTTACAGAAGGCGATCACATTCGCGGAGGGACGCAGCCTCCAGTTGATGTGCAACGTTTTCAACGTTGCCAATCACCAGAATATCGATGGCCTGGGCACCACCGCTTACAAGCTCTCATCGACGACGACAACGGTAGGAGGCGTCTCCACTACCACCAACACAGCCACCTTCCAGGGTCAGGGAACCTCCAACCCGTCCAACAACACCTACCAGATTCCTACGAGTTCCAACAACAGCGGTTTCCTTTTCACCCCTCGTGAAGTTGAGATTGCCGCCAAATTCGTCTTCTAACTCAACCCAGATGACACCCAGCGCGGTGGCTTCGGCCGCCGCGCTTTTTTGTGTCTGGTTGCCTGGGGCGTGCTCTCCCAGAGACATTCCGCCCGTATGCATCTGAAAATACGAATTTTATTGATTTAAAGTGTTTTTGATACCATGAAAGTGATATTACTTTGGATAGAAAATTCGCCTCATCCTGTTGAAATCGGGGTCGATTTCTCGTTACAGTGAATCACTCGCTCGAATCTGTTTTTGGGGATTCCGTGCTTATCGGATTTCCCGAGGTGCATCTTATGTTGTGTCCCAAGTGCCAATCTGGCGCTCTTTCCCTGGTTCCGGCAGAAGTCCGGCTCTACCGTAACAGCCCCCGCACGTTAAGTCATCCACCCATGACGCCCTCGCCCGATATTCGTATCTGCCTGGATTGCGGCTGGTCGGAATTCGTCATTCCTCGAGCGTGGCTTTCCGCGGGCTGGTTACGTTCTCTGCGTCCGCAGCCCGCCGTCGCTGAAACCGAACTGGCGACGCAGAGTGTGCCGGTCGCGGTGATGTAGTCCGGCAACAGCTTGCTCGTGCGGCGTTGCCCGGAGTGTGCGGCGCGCGCGCGCATCGCCGAAGTGCTGAATTGTTTCGCGCGTAAAAAGGCCTCCAGCCGATGCTGGAGGCCTTTTTACGCGCGCCAATGTGCAATCGATGCCCGGCATTCCCGGGGAGAATCTTTTGCTCCAATGCTCAAAGTGGAACCTTTTCGAGCGGCGCGATAAACCCGATTCCGGGCACATTCAGTCTGTGCAGATTCATGTCGTTCGTGATAAACAGGTCCACTCCAAAATGAGCTGCGCAGGCAAGTTGAATGGCATCCGCGTTGCGGATTGTGTGAGTAGCGCGCAGCGAGGCGTAACGCCAAGCAATTTGTGTATCAAAGCTGACCACCTGGGCTCTTGTCCGGACGGCGCGGTCATATTGCTCCACCAGAGAGGCCTGCCCCATTTTCGAAGGCTTGACCAAAAGCTCGCCAAGAGTCATTGCCGAAGTCACAAGCTTGTCGCCCCGCTGAACCATCCTACGCCACACCGCGTCAACCATACTGCTGAATGGTTCATAGTCTTCGAAGAGATAGACGAACACATTCGTATCGAAAAAGACCTTGCTCATTATTGCTCCCTACGCAGGTTTTCAACGTATTCGTCGGCATGCTCGTCTGCCCAAACGTGGCGCCCTGACCCGCGAAGCCGCAACAACGGATCGTCTTCGATGCTGGTGATCGTCGCCGCATGATTGGAAGCCTGAATCCATGTCTCATACCAATCGAGGAGCCCTTGGTAGATTGGCGGTATTTCTTCGCGTCGTGGCAACGCCTTCGACTGGCGGCGGGGCTGAACTCGATCGGGGTGAACGTCGTCCCCTGGCCGGAAAAGGCGCCGGAATCCAGATCGAGTTTCGTAGAGGATGCGATATGCGCCCCCTTGCAGCTTTCCCGGATCGGACCGCTTCCTTGATCGCGGGGAGTTGGCTACGCAGTGGGAGCTTATGTGCGCAGGAAGGCTATTGGAATGATCTCCGCGTGGCAGACCTTCCGCAAGAAAGCGCGCTTGAATCTCCGACTCAGTGAAATCAGGACGCTCGGGAAAGTCCCGATGAAGAAGTGCTGTCGCAATCCAAACCCCATCCGCAATACGAATAGCATTTGTTGATGAACTGGGCACGATTTGCTCTCCTTCATGATCATTGGTTTAACCTATCATACCAATGTTAATGAAAATGTCAAACAAAAAGGCCCCCAGCCGAAGCTGGAGGCCTTTTTCAGGTTTCAGGTTTCAGGTCGTTACTACTCCCTGCTCCCTATTCCCTGTTTTTAGTACATGCCGTCCATGCCGCCGCCGTGGCCGCCGCCGGCTGGAGCAGCCTTAGGCTCGGGCAGCTCGACCACCAGTGCTTCGGTGGTCAGCAACAGGGCCGCGATCGAGGCTGCGTTCTGCAGCGCCGTGCGCGTCACCTTGGTGGGATCGATGACGCCGGCTTTCACCAGGTCCTCGAACTTGCTCGTCAGGGCGTTGTAACCGAAGTGCGGTTCTTTCGATTCCAGCACCTTGGCGACCACCACCGCGCCTTCTTCGCCGGCATTGGCGACGATCTGGCGCAGCGGCTCTTCGAGCGAGCGAAGCACAATCTGTGCGCCGGTCCTCTCGTCGCCTTCGAGCGTCTCGATCAGCTTTTGCACCGCGGGTACGCAGCGCACCAGAGCCACGCCGCCGCCGGGGACGATGCCCTCTTCGACAGCCGCGCGCGTTGCGTGCAACGCGTCTTCCACGCGAGCCTTCTTCTCTTTCAGCTCGGTCTCAGTGGCCGCGCCGACCTTGATGATGGCAACGCCGCCGACCAGCTTGGCCAGCCGCTCCTGCAGCTTCTCCTTGTCGTAATCGGAGGTGGTCTTTTCGACTTGCGTGCGGATCTCTTTGACCCGGCCCTCGATGTCGCTGGCCTTGCCTGCGCCGTCGACGATCGTGGTGTTGTCCTTGTCAATAGTGATGCGCTTGGCCTTGCCCAGGTCCTCGAGCTTCACGCCTTCCAGCTTGATGCCGAGATCCTCCGTGATGGCCTTGCCGCCGGTCAGGATGGCGATGTCGCCCAGGATGGCCTTGCGGCGATCGCCGAATCCTGGAGCCTTGACGGCCGCGACGTTCAGCGTGCCGCGCAGCTTGTTCACTACCAGGGTCGCGAGAGCTTCGCCCTCAACGTCCTCGGCAATGATCAGGAGCGGCTTGCCACCGCGCGCTACCTGTTCGAGCAGGGGCAGAAGATCCTTCATGGCGCTGATCTTCTTTTCGTAGATCAGAACGTAGGGATCTTCGAGAACAACTTCCAGCCGCTCAGCGTCCGTGACGAAGTAGGGGCTCAGATAGCCGCGGTCAAACTGCATGCCGTCCACGGTCTCGAGTCCGGTGTGCATCGTCTTCGACTCTTCGATGGTGATGACGCCGTCTTTGCCGACCACCTTCACTGCCTCGGCGATGATGCCGCCGATCTCTTCGTCGCCGTTAGCCGAGATGGTGCCCACCTGGGCCACCGATCCCTCGTTTACCGGCTTCGAGAGCTTGCTCAGCGCGCCATCCTGATTCCACTTGCCATCCTTGTCGCGCGTGCCGTTGATCACATTGACGGCCTTCTCGATGCCGCGCTTGAGAGCGGTCGGGTTAGCGCCCGCAGCCACGGTCTTCACGCCTTCGCGGAAGATGGACTGTGCCAAGACCGTCGCCGTCGTGGTGCCGTCGCCGGCAACGTCCGAGGTCTTCGAAGCCACCTCACGCACCAGCTGCGCGCCCACGTTCTCCATGGGGTCTTTCAATTCAATTTCTTTGGCCACCGTCACGCCGTCCTTGGTGATGGTGGGCGAACCAAATTTTTTCTCGATTACAACGTTCCGGCCCTTGGGCCCGAGCGTCGCCTTCACGGCGTCTGCGAGCGTGTTCACGCCGCGCAGAATCGCCTGCCGGGAATCCTCACCGTGCAGAATTTGCTTTGCCATGTTCTAAACTCTCCTGGGGTTGCAGTTTCGTTGGCCAAAGTTCACAGTTCGTAGTTCACAGCTTGCTCCCGTTGAGCCTGCCAGATTCACATCACGGATGAAGTTGGCCACTTCAACTGTGAACTGTGAACTGCATGCTGTGAACTCGTCCGCTGTGGCGGACGACTACTTCTTCAAAATGCCGAGAACTTCTTCCTCGCGCATGATCAGAAAATCTTCGCCATCGATTTTGATCTCGGTGCCGGAGTACTTGCCGAAGAGCACACGGTCGCCCGCCTTCACGTCCAGCGGAAATACCTTGCCTTCGTCGTTCGACTTGCCTTTGCCCACGGAGATCACTTGACCTTCCTGGGGTTTTTCCTTGGCGCTGTCGGGGATGATGATGCCCCCGCGGACGGTTTCGCCCTCTTCCACCCGGCGCACCAAAAGACGATCATGGAGCGGAGTGAACGTAGTTGTTACGGATGTTGCTGCCATTGCTTCGCTTCTCCTTCCCGCGCAGCCGGACGCTGCCTGCGACACGGGCTTTGTTGATGAAAAACAAGAATTTGTGAGATCGTGGAATGAGATCCGCCTAAACAACAGGCGGCACAGCACTTCCGGCGACAGGCTGCTAGCACTCTCGCCTTCCAATTGCTAACGATAGGCAAGGATTTGCGGTTTGTCAAGGGGGATAGAATCAAGATTTGAGTGACATTGACTCAGATAGTATGACATCGCTATTGGCATCAATAATTTACCGGCTCGGAAGCCATGCGACGAGCAGAATCCCTTCATTCATATGGAAAAGCGCGCCGTAACGATGGGCTTGTTATACCGGGCGAGCCAGCACCGTTCCCGGGGCCTGCCTGGCAAAGTGTAAACGATTCGAAGCTTCCTGCTTCGCTTTGCACCTTGGAACGCGATAAAATGCCTACATGTTCCATCGTTCCCATCTAAGGATGATCGCCCTCGTGGCCGGTATTGGCCTTTCAGCTTGTTCGCTCGCACTCTGTGCCCAGGATGACAATCAGCACGGCCGCAAATACAAGGCGCCGCCGCCCTCGGCGCATATTGAAGTCACGGTGCTGAGGGACTTCAATGGCAAGCCCGTCACAAATGCTCACGTCATCTTCCATCCCACTGAAGGAGACAAGGATAAGGGATCACTTGAGATCAAGACGGACGAAGATGGCAAGGCGATCATCGATGTGATTCCGATCGGGGATACAGTAACGCTGCAGGTGATTGCCGACGGCTATCAGACGTACGGTCAGAGCTACAAGGTCGACAAGCCGGAGATGACGATGGAAGTACGCATGAAGCGGCCGGGCGGCCAGTACACCATCTACAAGAACACCGGCGCCAATTCAGGGAGCGGCTCGGGCGCTTCATCGAACTCGTCGCCAAACGCGACCCCGCCACCAGCGCAGCCCAAGTAATGCGCTCCGCCGCATGGCCGACTTCCTAGCTCGCTCCCTTACGATGCGTGCGTCTAAACTGGTCCTGTGACGCCCAATGAACCACTCGCCGGCAAGACCGCCTTCGTGACCGGGGGCGCGCGACGCATTGGCCGCGCCATTGCTCTCACGCTGGCGAAAGCCGGAGCCGATGTCGCCATCTCCTACCGCACCGCACATGCTGAAGCTGCGCAAACCGCGGCCGAAATTGCGGCGCACGGCCGCCGCGCCGTGATCTTCGAGTGCGATGTCCGGTCCGAACCGTCTGTACGCGCAGCCGTCGCCGCCGTCAACGCGGAGTTCGGCGGTCTCGACCTGCTGGTGAACAACGCCGCGATTTTTGCTTCAGCGGCCCTAGAGAGCCTTACGCTCGAACAGTGGGACGCGGTCTTCGAGACTAACGCCCGCGGCCCGTTTCTGGTTGCCCGCGAAGCTCTCCCGCATCTGCGCGCCGCAGGCGGGCGGATTGTGAACATTGGCTCGCTGGGCGGCTTTCATCCCTGGGCCGGCCACGCGCACTATTGTGCTTCGAAGGCCGCCCTGCACATGCTCACGCAGACCATGGCCAAGGCTTTCGCGCCCGAGGTCAGCGTCAATTGCGTCGCTCCAGGATGGATTGCCTTTCCCGAAGCAGGTACCAATACCGATGCGCCGGGAGCGCAGGTATCACCGGCTCTAGATCGCGGCCAGGTCGCGCGTTTCGCCGCCAAAACACCCATGGGCCGCAATGGCTCAGCGGCCGATGTGGCAGAGGCCGTGCTTTTTTTCGCAACCGGTCCGCACTTCATCACCGGCCAGACGCTGGCTGTGGATGGCGGTTTGGGACTTTCCTGAAAAGAAACAAGCGGGGTTAGCTCCGCTCATCTTCCCAGCAAACGGCTCCAGAATCCACGCGGGCGCGTCTCCGCGACCTCCGCTGTTTCTGTGGTGCCCTCGGGCACACGTCCGCCCCACGGCCGCTCCTTTTCCGGCGCGCCAGCAAACCGCAGTGGCTCATTCTCCCACAGCCCTTTGGGCACCGGTTGCTCGGGCCACGCCGCACCCTCCACGGACACTTGCGGATTGGTCACGAACAGCCGTCGCGCGGTCTCCTCGCCGGAGCGCTTCGCCACGTACTCATATGCTTGCTTCAAATGTGGCGGTCGTTTGACTGGATGGTGCGCATCGGTGGCCACAAAATGAATCCAGTTCCGGTCCAGCAACTCGTTGGCTATCTTCTCTTCCCGTTTGCCAAATCGTCCATAGAGCGAGCCTGCGGTTACCTGGATCAGGCACCCGGCGCGCATCCACTCGCCCGCCAGCTCGGGCCGGCGCATCACCGCTGGATACCGCTCGGGATGCGTGACGATCAGGGTGTACCCGGCCGACTGCAGCCGGAAGAGCGCCTCCGACATGCTGGGCGGAATCACGAAGTTGGGGAACTCAATAAGCAGGTACCCTTTTCCGTCGATCGAGTAGCGGAAGGGATGCATGGCGGCATCCAGAATGTTCTCTGCCATCAGGTGGAAGTCACAAGCCAGGCTCAGGTCCACAACGCCTGTCAGCCGCTCGCGCAACTCGGCAAAGCGCTCCTCAATGAGCGAAGCATTGTAGGGAAACATGTCGCTCGCGTGCGGCGTGCAAACGATCCGAGTCACTCCCTCGTCGGCCGCTTCCTGCGCCATTTGAAGCGAACTCTCCAGGTCCGGCGACCCGTCGTCCACTCCATAAATCAGGTGATGATGAATATCGATCATTGTTGAATCAGGTTTCAGGTGTCAGGTGTTCGCTGTCCGCCGTGCGCTGCCCTCCATTCCCTAGTCTCGCGGCGCTAACTCCGCGAGCACCGCTAACTCCGCTGCATTTGCTCCATCATCGAGGCGAAAATTCCCCATCCGTCCGCCGAGCCCAGCAGCGCTTCGCTTGACCGGTCGGGATGCGGCATCATCCCCAGCACATTGCGTCCCTCGTTCAGGATGCCTGCAATGTTGTCGAGCGATCCATTGGGATTTGCCTCCGCGGTGATCTCGCCCTTGGGTGTTGCGTAGCGGAACGCAATACGATCCTCGCGCTCCAGGCGCTTCAGCTCCTCCGGCTCGCAATAGTAATTTCCTTCCATGTGGCCGATGGGAATCTGGAGCACATGGCCCATGTTGAGTTGATTGGTAAATGGGCTGGCCGTGGTTTCCACGCGCAGGTGTACCGGTTTGCAGATGTACTTGAGGCCGGCGTTGCGCATCAATGCGCCCGGCAGCAAACCTGACTCGGTGAGAATCTGGAAGCCATTGCAGATGCCCAATACGAGGCCGCCGCCCGCGGCAAACCGCTTGACCGCCTGCATCACCGGCGAAAAATGCGCAATGGCGCCTGTGCGCAGGTAATCGCCGTAGGCAAACCCGCCTGGGACCAGCACGGCGTCCACGCCCTCGAGATCCTCACTGTCGTGCCAAAGGAAGGTGACGGGCTGGTGAGCGATCTCGGCGATCACGTTGTAGGTGTCGTGGTCGCAGTTCGATCCGGGGAAAACCAGCACTCCGAATTTCATGCTTTTAGGGTATCAGCCCGGCGCAGAATACCCGAGGCGAGGGACGCAGCACGCTCATCAGAGCCGTGAGTGCTTGCGCATGAACGATGCCAGATTGATGCGGTTGTTGGTTCCAGTCTTCCGCATTAATCGACCTACATGAGCCGTGACAGACTTGATGCCGATGCCCAGCTTGCGGGCGATTTCACGATTCGATTGGGCCAGCAGGATCAACTGGATCACCTGCTCCTCGCGCGGGGTAAGTTGTGGTGGAGCGTTCGTAAGGCTGGAATCGCCGACCTTCAGAAGCCGGTCGATGAGTTTAGAGAGCACCTTGCGCGGCGCGCAGATGTTGCCGCGGATGACCACATCAATCGCGAGTCGCACCACATCGACTTCAGAGTTCAGATCAAGATAGGCTCTGGCGCCGGCAGAGATCGCCTCCATGGCCAGATCATTGTTTACCAGGGGGCCGATGACGATCAGTCGAATGCCAGGACGCGCACGGAGGATGGCAAGAATGGAATGCGAACTAGTGTCAGATTCATCCAGATCCAGAATCAGATAGTCCATCGCCAAGCCGCCGAGCAATTCCTTGATGCTGCATACGACTGGAAGCAAGGGGATATTGCCGCTCAGGACAGGCTGGTCGAAGATGCTGACAAGGCCAACGAGACGCATGGGTGAATCTGAGACCAAACCTATTTGTATCTGGGACGCGACGTCGGAACCTCGCAACTCTAATTTCCGT
>Ga0182024_10013518_pt1 | contig 15921 bp, 12 predicted proteins | sample P32metaG_FD_120480 | JGI IMG/M metagenome (GOLD analysis project Ga0182024, IMG submission 120480) | Permafrost microbial communities from Stordalen Mire, Sweden - P3-2 metaG (Illumina Assembly) | ecosystem: Environmental > Terrestrial > Soil > Wetlands > Permafrost | place: Sweden: Stordalen... | reverse complement strand
TTCGGGGTCGACGCCGCCGATCTGCGCCACGTCGATCGCGCCCGTTATCTCGAGCTCTCGCGCGCCCTCACCGGGGAGATCCTCGCCGAGGTGTTCGGCGAGTGGCGCCGGGGGGGCTCCGGATGTGGCGGCGGGCTCGTGCTGTGGCTGCACGACCTGCTGCCCGGCGCCGGATGGGGCCTGATCGACCACCGGGGGGAAGCGAAGCTCGCCTACCACCACCTCAAGCGCGCACTCGCGCCGGTCGCCGTGTGGACGATCGACGAGAACCTCGGCGGCGTCGTCGCTCACGTCGCCAACGACGGCCCCGCGCCACTGAGCGCGTCGCTGCGCGTGGCGCTGTACAGAGAAGGCGAGCACCGCGTCGACGAGGCTCGGGTGCCCGTCGAGCTCGAGCCACACAGCCAGGGTGAATGGAACGTCGAGTCCGTGATCGGCCACTTCGTGGACGCGGCGTGGGCCTACAAGTTCGGCCCCCCGGCGCAGAACGCGATCGTGGTCACACTCGAGGAGCATGAGAGCGATGGTGCGGGGAAGCAAGGCGAGAGCGACGGTGCGGGGAGCGGCGGTGCGGGGATCCTTTCCCAGGCCATGCGCTTCCCGGCCGGCCGGCCGCTCGAGCGCGAGTCCGCTGAGCGGCTTGGCCTCGCCGCCCAGGCACAGACGCTGCCCGACGGCACGGTGCGGTTGGCGCTCTCGAGCAGGCGACTTGCCTACGGCGTGGAGATCCACGCGCCCGGTTTTGTGGCGAGCGATGACGGCTTCTCGATCGAGCCCGGCGGAGAGCGTGTCGTCATGCTCCGACCCAGCGGGGCAGAGAGACCCAGCGGGGGGACGGAAAGCACAGTGAAAGACGGGCGTATCAGCGCGGTGAACATGAGCGGCCGGGTGAAGATTGCTGGTGGGGGTGCGGCGTAGTGGACTGAGCAGATAGGGGCAGCTAGGACTACTCGATGGGGCAGGCTAGCCCGATCGAGGGCCGATGCGATAGACGGCTCCGGCGGTGTCGTCGGTCACGTACAGCGCGCCATCTGGTCCCGCCACGGCATCCGTCGGACGGCCCCACCTGGCACCGGAGGGTTCCTGGAAGCCTTCAATCAACGTGATCGATTCTCCGAGTGTGCGCTTCGACTTGCTCCACGGGAGCCAGAGCACCGCGGGGGCGCGCGGTGGGGTGCGATCCCACGAGCCATGTACCGCCACAACGGCGCCGTCCGACCAGGGACGGCTGACGGCGGTGCCTCGAGCATGACGCCATCCAGGCAGCCATCGGGGAAGGGCGCACCGAGCTCGACCTCGGTCCCGTCGCGATGACTACGAGTACCGTCTCGGAGCAAGTGATCGTGAATTGACAGGCTTGTGGTCTCAGGCGGATCGTCCCGAAGACCGACTCCGGCTGAATCCGACGTGGCAGACTGAAACTCAGGACTGGTCAATCAAACCGATGCGCACACTCATGTATCACGACATCGTGCCGCGCGAGCAGCGCGAGACGGTCGGCTTTCCCGGCCCCCTCGCAGGCCGCTACAAGCTCGAGCCTGGGGCGTTTGAGACACATCTCGATGCGCTGGCTGCCACGGGCCTGGAGATCGGAACGCTCAACGGAAACGGATCTGCGCCCGCGGTCGCGTTGACGTTCGACGACGGCGGCGGCTCTGCTCTGCTCGCCGCTGAAGCGCTCGAGCGTCGTGGCTGGCGCGGTCAGTTCTTCGTCACCGCCTCTCGCATCGACACATCCGGGTTCCTGTCTTCCGACAAGCTGGGCGAGCTGCACCGGCGTGGACACGTGATCGGGAGCCACTCTCACACCCATCCCACGTACATGGGACGACTCACGCGAGCGGAGCTCGACGAGGAGTGGGTCCGCAGCCGCGCGGTGATCGGAGATCTGCTCGGTACCGCTCCACGCACCGCATCAGTGCCGGGGGGATATCTGTCGAGCGGAGTGATCGCGGCCGCGGCCGCGGCCGGTTACGAGCTTCTGTTCACTTCCGAGCCGAGCGCTGGCGTCGCCCACCGTGAGCTTGTCGTTCGCGGGCGCTACACGATCTGGGCGACTACACCCGCGCGTGTCGCGGCCGCGTACGCCCAGGGACGGCGCCTGGCCTGCGGGCGCCTGTGGCTGGAGTGGAATGCAAAGAAGCTCGCCAAGAGCGCGAGCCCGGCCGCCTACCAGGCTATGCGCCGCATCCGCGCGGGCGGTTCCTGAGTCTGTGAGCCCCCGGCCTGTGTTCAGGGCACGGCGGCGAGAAACGCCACGAGCCGCTCGGAGGCGGCCTCGAGCGTGCCCTCCCGGGCGCGCTCCAATCCCGCTTCGATCAGCTCCTCGCGCAGCCGCGTGTCGGTCGCAATTCGTTCGAGCGCGTCGACCGCCGCGGAAGCGTCGTCGGGCTCGATCAGCAGCGCAGCCCCGCTCGCCGCGGCCGGCACGCCCCCGACAGCCGTTGCAATCGTCGGCAGACCGGTCGCGAAGGCCTCGACGAGCACTTGTGGGAAGCCCTCCGTGAGAGAGACGTGCAGGAAGGCATGGCTGCTGCGGTAGAGATCGAGCAGACCACCGTCGATCGGCACGTACCCCAAGAGCTCGACACGATCCAGCAGTCCAAGCTCGGACAGCCGCTCTTGCAACTGCTCGCGCAGCGGGCCGTCACCGCAAACGAGCAGCCGCCAACTCCGAGGGCCCGCGAGCAGCCGGGTGATGATGTCCGCGAGCAGCAGAGGATTCTTCTCGGCGTCGAGACGCCCCACGGTCAGTACCGTCAGCTCGCCGCCGTAGTCGCGCCCGGCCACTGCGTCGGGGACCATCGCGAGATCCCGCTCAGAGATGAGCGACACAGTCGTCGCAAGCACGTTGCGTGCGTGGCCCTCGCGGTACTTGCGCTCCAGCTCGGGGCCGACCACGACAACCGCGTAGCGGCGGGCCAGCAATCTCCAGATCGCCTCGAGCACGTCGGCGCCCCAATGCATCCAGCGCCGATTCGGACGGCGACTGCGGACGTACAAGGGCATGTCCTGACGTACCCCCAGCACGAGCCGGCGTCCCCGCAAGATGGTCAGCAGCGCCAGCAGCACCGAATGGGGATATGGGCCGAGCACCCAAACGGTGTCGACCTCATCGAGCAGTCGCCAGAAGCGCGCGACGGATACGACCAGCGAGCGCGCCACCGACCACGGGTGCCCGAGACTCTCGTAATGAGGCAGGCCGACCAGCTCGGTCTCTTGGTGCAAGGGATAGTGAGAGGTCCCCGGCTTCGAGTCGAGACGGCCGACGAGCACGAGGCGATCGACGTGTGGGCGCAGCGCCTGCAGGAACACGACGAAGGCCCGCTGGCCGTACCGGCGAACGCCATCCGAGCGGTACTCGTAGTCGGTGTAGACGGCGAGGCGCACGGTCAGGCATGCCCATCGCGCAGCGAAGGCGCGTACACCGGCTCGGCATCGTCGACGGCTGTCGCCCTGCCAGACAGGCCGGCCAAATGCTGGAGCGCTGCAAGGGGGGGTCCAAAGCGCAGTGCACCCACGAGCGTTCCGAAGCCCCAGCCAAAGTGCATGACGGGCAGAACAGCAAGCAGCAACCCCGCCTCTCGGGGCTCTTGGTCGCGCACCTCCACGCTCACGCCAGTGGCGGCAACAGCAGCGTAGTAAGCAGCCATTGCGAGACGAGCGGCTCGTCGCAGCCTGGGAGGACCGACCGCGGCGGCGATGAGCGCACAGGCAAGTGCGGGCGCGATCAGATGCGAACGACGCATGCTCCGCGGATGGCGACGGAAGGTTCGCGCGCGGTAGTAGCCGTAGCGGTAGTACTGGCGTGCAAGCCCCTCGAGCGAGTCGCGCGGCACGTAGTAGCCGGCCATCTCCGACAGGCACACCAAGCGTGCGCCGTCCCGCAGAAAGCGCGAGGCCATCTCGGAGTCCTGGTTGATCGGCCAGCGCTCGTCCCAGCCGCCGGCATCGAGCAAACGCTCGCGCCTCCACACTCCGCCGAACACTCCGGTGTCGAGATCGCGCTCATTGGCAGTGTCGAGGCCGTCGCTCCACTTGCGCGAGCCACCGCGCCCGAGCCAGGATGCGAGCGCTATGGCGACTGCGCGCGAGATCGCACCGACCGGCCGCGGCACGGCAGGGCCGCTGACCCACTCGGTGTCGCCGCGCCGCAGACGCTCCACGCCGGCGGCGAGGTAGCGATCGGCGTAGTAGGTATGGGCATCCATCCGCGCGACGAACTCCCCGCGCGCCTCGCGCAGGCAGACGTTGAGCCCGCTCGCCGTGCGCCGCCTGGGATTGTCGAGCACGCGGATGCGCGGATCGTTCGCCGCGAGCTCGAGCAGGATCTCACGCGTGCGGTCCTCGCAGCCCCCGTCCGCGAACAGCAGCTCGATCGTGCCGTCGAAGCGCTGGGCCTGCATCGCCGCAACCGTCTGGCGGATGTGACGCTCCTCGTTGAGCACAGGTACGAGTACGCTGACGTCCACACGATCGTCTGACCCCGCCGCCGACGACGAGCTGGATGCAGAGAGTGTGTTCACGCTCTTTCATTATGCTGTCCGATCACTCGGGGAGCCGCCCTCCCGCGCCAAGGGTGGCACAACCGTGACTGACACCATCGTCCTCTGCTACCACGCCCTCAGCCCCACGTGGGAGGCCAACCTCTCGACAACGCCCGAGCACTTCGAACGTCAGATCGCATTGCTCGCAGGGCGTGGATATCGCGGCGCGACCTTCACGCAGGCCATCAGCTCGCCCTCGGCTGATCGCACCGCGGTCATCACCTTCGACGACGCCTTCCGCTCGGTGCTCGAGCTCGCGCAACCGATCCTCGAGCGGTTCGAGATGCCGGCGACGGTGTTCGTGCCAACGGACTCGATTGGCTCAGAGACGCGGCTGTGCTGGCCTGGGATCGACCACTGGCTGGGCGGACCGCATGAGCGGGAGCTGACGCCGATGTCGTGGGACGAGTTGCGGACGCTCGCCGACGCAGGCTGGGAGATCGGCTCGCATACCGGCTCCCACCCCCGCCTCACACAAGTTGACGACGAGACGCTCGAAGACGAGCTGACACGCTCGAAAGCGACCTGCGAGCAGCACTTAGGCGACCCCTGCACGTCGCTCGCCTACCCCTATGGTGACGTAGATGCCCGCGTTGTCGCGGCGGCTAAGCGAGCCGGCTATAGCGCCGCCGCGGCGCTGCCACCGAACCTGCGCTCACGCGATGCGCTGGAGTGGCCGCGCGTAGGCATCTACTGGACGGACGGCAACCGTCGCTTCCGATTGAAGGTCTCACCGGCCGTTCGGCGTTTGCGCCAGTCCGCGGCCTGGGACTCGTTCGGCGCGTTGCGAGGCCTGGCAGGCAAGCACGGGGACTGATCCGGCTGCGAGGAGAGCTCGAGCCGGTTCAGAGCAAGCGCGACGATAAGCTCTCCGTGGCCGATGAACATTGCGGGAGCGAGAGCGAGTGTGCTGGTCACGGATGCCGGCGAGCGGTCGGCTCTCGCCGCGATTCGCTCTCTGGATGTGGCTGGATACCGGGTAGGGGCCACAACCCACCTCCGGCCCGCGCCAGGTCAATGGTCGCGATCGTGCCACACACGCCATCGGGTACCCGACCCTCGCGCAGGCGGCGATGCGTACGTTGCGCGGTTGGAGGAGATCGTCCGCGACGGCGCTTATGACGTGTTGCTCCCCGGCAGCGATTTCTCGCTGCTGGCGATCTCCGAGCACCGCACGTGGATCGAGCCGTACGTCGAGATCGGACTGCCGAGCCACGAGGTCGTGCGCCGCGCGCTCAGCAAGGCCGAGCTGGCCCGCGCGGCCGCGAAGATCGGACTCGACACTCCGACGACCATCGCATGCGAGGGCGAGCATGAGGTGCTCGGGGCGGCGCGACGGCTCGGCTTCCCGGTGATCGCGAAGTCGGCGTCGACGGTGATCGTCCTCGACGGGAAGACGATACGCCCTGACAGCCGTCTGCTCGCCGACGAGGCGTCCCTTCGCGCCTGGCTCGTTCAACAGCCGGGGACTGCTCTGCTGCAGCGCCATGAAACAGGGGCGATCTACTCCTGCGCCGGCGTCATGACCGCCGGAGGTCTTGCCGGCCTTGCGTTTGCGAGATACACCCGCACCTGGCCGCCGCGGGCCGGCAATGCGTCCTTCGCGGAAACCCTCACGCCGCCCGAGGATCTGCGTGAGCGAGTCACCGCGCTGATCGAAGAGATGGCGTGGCGGGGGATCTTTGAGCTCGAGCTCATCAGACGCGCCGACGACAGCTTCGTCGCGATTGACCTGAACCCCCGTGTGTACGGCTCGCTGACGCTGGCGGTACGCGCCGGCGCGCCACTGCCCGTGCTGTGGTGCGATGCGCTGCGCGGGCGCACGGGCGCGGCACTACAAATCGCTCGCACGGGCGTGTGCTACCGCTGGGAGGAGGGTGAGGCTCGCAACTTCGCGACGCTGGCTCGACGGGGTTCGTGGCTTGCGACCGTCGGCATCCTGCGCCCGCACCGGCATTGTGCTCACGCGGACTTCTTGCTGCGCGATCCGGCTCCGCTGGCCGCGCGCGCGGTGCTTGGCATGAGGCGTGCCGGCGAGCAGCGTCGTGCAAGGAAAAGCTCGCGTGAGCATGAATACAGGGAAGCCACCGACCCTGGAAAGCCACCCGCCATGCCCCACCACAGATCCAACCAGCCAGACAAGCGACGGCGCCGTGGCGTCGCCCCACCCTCGGCACCGACGCTGCCGGTGGCGATCATCGGCGCTGGTCCCTACGGGCTCGCGGTGGGCGCTCATCTTCGTGACGCGGGTGTCCCCGTCCGGCAGTTCGGACGCGCGATGTCCTACTGGCGCGAGCAGATGCCGGCCGGCATGCTGCTGCGGTCATCGCTGCAGGCGTCGTCGATCTCCGACCCGAGGCGCGCACTGCGAATCGAGCACTACGCAAAGACGACGGGGCGCCCACTCGGAAGGCCGATCGAGCTGGGCCAGTTCCTCGACTACGGCGAGTGGTTCAAGCGCGAAACCGCCCCCGATCTCGACGAGCGCTCCGTCGCTCGTGTCGAGCGTGACGGGGAGAGCTTCTCGTTGACGCTCGACGACGGGAAGCTGGTGAGCGCCGCACGCGTGATCGTCGCTGCGGGCCTGTTCCCGTTCGCGCGGCACCCCGCGGTCTTTGACACGCTTGCGCCCGCTGACGTCTCGCACGCATCCGAGCACGTCGATCTGGGTCGCTTCTCCGGCAAGCGCGTGGCGGTCATCGGATCCGGCCAGAGCGCACTCGAGTCGGCCGCGCTGCTTGCAGAGCAGGGCGCCGAGGTGGAGATCGTCGCGCGCAATCCGACGATTGTGTGGCTGGGATTCAACCCCAACGGCGACGCTCCCCCTCCGCGCCTGCACTGGCCGAAGCCGCCAACGGACGTCGGCGGCCGCGTCACGGGCTGGATCGCGGCAGCGCCGGACTCGTTTCGCATGATCCCGTCCCGTCGCACACGTGAGGTCGTGATGCTCCGCTGCGTTCGACCAGCCGGGGCCGGTTGGCTGCGCGATCGCCTGATCGGCGTCACGTTCTCGCTCGGCCGCACCGTTGTCGCTGCAGAGCGGGCCGGGGCAGATATCCAACTTACCCTCGATGACAACACGAAGCGCAGCGTCGACCACGTCTTCCTGGGAACCGGTTATGAGATCGACGTGCGTCGCTACCCGTTCCTGGCCCCCGAGCTGGGGAGCGCCCTGAAGCTCTCCGGCGGCCTGCCCGTGCTGAGGGCCGGACTGGAGTCGTCGGTTCCCGGACTGCACTTCGTCGGCGCACCGGCGGCCGGAACGTTCGGACCGATCATGCGCTTCGTGGTCGGCACCTGGTATGCGGCACCCGCAGTCACCCGGCGCGTCGTGGAACGGCGTCAGCGGCCGTTGAGCCTTTCGTACTGAGTCCAGACGACAGCCCTGCCGATCGCCATGTAACCACCAGACCAGGGCGGTTCCACCTGCCGAAGCACATCAGCCTACGTCACTGGCCGCCATCAAATGGAACGTGCCGCAGCAAGCAGGCCATCGAGTCAGCGCACGTAGATCCGGCCTTGCCTGTCCAGGGCCTCTCGCATATCGGCGATTTCGCGGCTGGTCAGACCTTCACTCGGTCGGCGCTCGAAACACTGATGTGTGGCTTGTAGCTGTTTATGGCGGGTGCAAAACTCCTCGACACTGCCGATTACACGCGCCGGGGACCCAGCTGCTGTGGCACCAGCTGGAATCTCACCGCGGACCACCGACCCCGCGCCGATCACGGCACCGTCTCCGATCCTTGCACCCGGAAGCACGATCGCACCCGCTCCGATGTAGCACCGGCTCCCGATAACGACCGGCCTGACCTCGGAATATCCCGTCAGGAGCTTAGGAGCAGCATCGTGCGCAATGATATGTACGTCGTTAGCAATGGTGGTGTAGGCGCCAATAGAAACCGCCCACGCAAACGCTTCGTCGATATAGGCCCGAGTACCTAAGTACACCGGTCCGGATGAGCGCAGGCCGGCCCTCCTCGCACGCTTTATTGTTTGGGCTCCGCGCAGCCACGTACCCAGCTCGCGTACCCAAGACGACCCCTCATGCTGAACATCCCTATATGCGTGTAATTCCGATTGTGAATTTGCCACTGGTCACCTTCTAATTTTTATGACTCGCGCCGACCCCGCAGGGTGAACTGCCCATTGGCAGCGAGAAGCTCGACGCGCTTGAGCAGAACCCAGCGTAGGATCGCTTGGAGCTGCGGATGGATGCAGAGCCGTCGATAATGGCAGGAGCGTAGCGGTTGTCGTGGTCGACCCATAAGATAGGTTGGCATGGGCATGACCACTCCCGCCACACCGCCGTCCGCGCGGATTCGGGTGGTGACGCTGATAGATTATGCGGTACGTTACGGTGGGGCCGAGCGGCTCGCGCTATCCGTTGCAACTCGCTTCGACCCCGAGCGCTTCGATTCGACGCTGTGCGTCAGCCGCTGGCCGCGAGCGGGAGTGCTGGACGCCGAATCTCGAGAAACACTTGAGCATATCTCTGCCAGCGGCACTAAACTACTGCCGCTGGGGCGTCGGCGCCGCAGCGACATTTGGGCCTGGGGCCGGCTGATCCGCTTTCTGCGAGATCAGCGAATCGACGTGTTGCATGCGCACAAGTTCGGCTCAAATGTTTGGGGCGCGCTGCTGGGGCGGGCGACGGGTCTGCCGGTGGTGCTTGCTCACGAGCACTCCTGGTCCTATGAGGGCAAGCCTCTGCGCAGATTCCTGGATCGCAACGTCATCGCGCGGGGAGCAGATCGGCTGATTGCGGTCTCCAGGGAGGACCAGCGCCGCATGACGGAGATAGAGGGCATCCCCCGGGCGCGAACCCTTTTCGTTCCCAACGGAATCTCGCGTGCTGAGCCGACCAGCGGACATGATGTGCGTGCCGAGCTCGGCATTGCGCCCACGGCGCCTGTGATCGGTTCGGTTGGGTCGCTTCTTACTGTCAAGGCCTTCGACGTGCTACTGCGCGCGACAGCGCTGCTCATCCGCGACCAACCGGACATCCAGGTGCTGATCGCTGGTGAGGGCCCTGAGCGCGAGACGCTGACGGCCCTGGCGCATGATCTGGGATTAGATGGATCGGTGCATTTGCTGGGCCGTCGCGCAGATGTGCCCGACGTCCTGCGCGCCGTGAATGTAGCGGTGTGCTGCTCGAACTCCGAGGGCAGTCCCCTTTCAGTAATGGAGTACATGCGGGCGGGGCTGGCGGTGGTGGCCACAGCCGTAGGAGGCGTGCCAGACCTGATCGAGCCTGGAGTCCATGGACTGCTCGTGCACCCACGCGATCCACCCGCTCTTGCCGCAGCGCTCGCCGAACTGCTTGACGAGCCAGAGCGCGCTCGCGCAATGGGAGATCGTGCATGCGAGCGGCAACGTACCGAGTTCGACATCGACGTGTTGGTACACCGCCTTGAAATGCTCTACGTGGAGATGCTGGCAGAGCGCCGTGGCCGGGGCATCATCAGTCCGACTTGGCGACGTTAATGGGCTCCGAGCCGCTCGTTACACGTGCGCATATAGTAGCCGGCTAGTTGTTCGGGATGCAGATTTTCGTCAAAGAACCGGGCTGCGTTGGCCGATACCGTCTCTCGTGCTTCGTCGTTCTCAACGTAGTAGGCACATAGCTCCGCGAGGTCCGCCAAATCATCACGACAGTAGACTATGTGCTCACGATCGCGCAGTTCTGGATACATGATGCTGGTGTGCCGAGGCGCGACAATACAGCATCCAATTGCAAGATACTCGACCAGGCGGTAACAGAAGGAACCGTTGCCGGGCATATCGATGCAGACGCGCGACTGCGCAGCTTCGCGCAGCGATTGCATGTAAATGGCCAGTGATGTGCCGCCGGTGAACTTGAACTTAGTCTGATGCTGGAGAATGTCGATCGCACGACGGCGGATCTCTGCGGAAAAGCGCGTCCCGAAACGTCCGTAGACATCAGATTTAGGACCACGTTTACGCAGTGCTCGCAAGCGACAGTAGTGTCTATAGAGCGACTCCCTGCTCGCTACGTAGCCGCCAGGCAGGATCTTAGGGTCGTCATATCCAGATCGGCGATGCTGCATCTTGAAGTAAAGCGCCACTTGCGCCAGACACTCGGCGTTGACGGCTGGAAGATCGTGATAGTCAACCGCGATCGAGAAGGTCCTGGTGGGATAGCAGATATCGAATACGACAATACCCTGGTACGGCTGAGATATCGTGCGTGGCTCAACCGTTGTGAGCGTAGTTAGACCGGTATGTAGTGGCTCGACAAATCTCGCGGCCACCGGCCACTCGTATTCCGTGGGCCAGTAGACCCCTGGGACCACACCCCGCAGTGGAGACACGTCTCGCACCGGCGCACAGGGCGTCCCTAGTCGCCATACCCGCTCAGCAGCAACCGCGTGCCAGGCAGCCGGATCAGAGGCATATGTCAGCGCCCGCCGACTGAGCACACGCTTGACGAAGCTCATGCCTCAAGCCTACTGATATGCCTTTGCATCGCGAGGGCAGAGGTGGGGGAATAGAGGACAGGCGCATTGGATAGAGTCGCGCAATCGTGACTCGCTCGATGAGCGCGGAAATCGAGAGAGAGATGGCCATGGACAAGCCACCGCGCAGGCGCAGCGTTGACCGCACCGCAGGTAAACATGCCGTCCCTGACCGGGCGGTGGAAGTCCGACCGCTTGTGAGCGTCATCGTGGCCGCCTATAATGCCTCGCTGACCATCGGTGAGACGATCCGCTCAGTCCTAGGCCAGACCCGTCAGGACTTTGAGATCGTCGTGGTGGACGACGGCTCCACCGACGACACCGGTGCGCTCGTCACGCAGTGGCTCGCGGATCCGCGGGTGCGCCTGTACCACCAGGAGAACGCCGGGCCGGCTGCGGCCCGGAACGCGGGAATCGCACACGCGCACGGTGATTATCTGAGCATGCTCGACAGCGATGATCTATGGCTACCTTACTACCTGGAGCGCATGGTACTAGCGCTGCAGGAGAGTCCGGAGGCCGGCTTCGCCTACACCGATGCCTGGGCGCTGGAGCAGGCAAGCGGACGGATCCGACGAGCCACGGCGATGTCGCGTCAGCGTCCCCCCGAGCGCACGCTCCCCGCCACCGCGTTCCTGGAGGCTCTGGTTCAACGCAACTTCATCTTCAATTCGGTCACCGTACGCCGAGAGGTGCTTGAGCACGTCGGAGGCTATGACCCGGAGATCCCGCAGGCAGAGGACTACGAGTTGTGGCTACGATCCTGCGCCGCTGGCTACACAGGCCTGCGGGTCCCGGGTCCGCTGGCGATCTATCGCGTGCACGATGGCTCGCTCTCACAGGACGAACTTGGTCTACTCACCGGTCTGTGTGATGCCTATCGCGCGGTCATCGATCGTCATCCAGCCCCGGAGGACGTAAAGGCGATAGCGCGCGAGCGCCTTCACACTGCCGAGCGCCGATTGGAGGCGCTCCAGGGTCGATCGACGCCCGCACGGGCTTATCCGAGAACTAGACATATGCTGGCTGCTTCGACGCACAAATGGCGCACACGACGCAGGCTGCTGGCGACGCCTCCGCCCGAGGTCGCCAAGGCCTTCCCCGAACTGGGAGACGGGAAGAGATGACCTCGCCGGGCGCGCCGGTGGATCTTGACCAGCCTCCGGACAGCATGACCGGAGCGGTTGTCAGAGGTATGAGACTGGCCGGGATCGGCTACGCACTCAGTCAGATCGGCTCGTTCGTGACGTACCTGGTCTTGGCCAAGCTCGTCGCACCCGCCGATTTTGGACAGTTCGCCGCCGGCACGATCCTCGTGGGCTTGGGAATCGTGGTCGGCGAATCCGGGATGCTCGCCGCACTGATCCAGCGCAAGGACGGATTGGAGGAGGCGTTCAACTCGGCCTTCCTGGCGATGCTCGCCGGAGGGGTTGTGCTGACCTTACTTGCGCTCGCGGCTGCGCCGTTGATCGGACTCTTCTTCCACAGCCACAAGGCGGAGGTCGTGGCAGCGGCCATGTCGGGATGGATGTTGTTGCGCCTCCTCACGGTCGTACCCGACGCGTCGTTGCAGAGGCGATTCTCGTTTTTTCGGCGAGTGATCGTCGATCCGCTCGGGGTGGCGGCCTTCGCCGCCGGCTCGATCATCGGAGCAGCAGCCGGGATCGGCGTATGGGCGCTGGTGATCGGCACCTACGCTCAGGCGACTGTCAACGTGGTCGCAGCGTGGGCGCTCGCCGGCTGGCGACCACGACCGCGACTTGCGACGATCGGCATGTGGCGCGAGCTCGCACGCTTCGGACGGCCGATCCTCGGTGCCGAGATGATCCGGCGTGTGATAAGCGAAATTCCCGTTGCCGCGCTCGGCCGCTTTGTCGGCTCGGGAGCGCTCGGCCAATTCACATATGCCTCTCGTGTGGCGGCGCAGCCGCTCGGAGCGACGGTCAACGTGGGTGGCTATGTCCTGCTGCCTGCGCTCTCACGCCTCTCCGCGCACGATGCACGCTTTCGCGCGGCTCTGCTGCGAGCTTTGCGATGGGTGTGCGCGCTCTCATTTCCGGCCGGCCTGATTCTTGTGCCACTGGGCATGTCTGCCGTTGTCCTGATCTTTGGCGAGCAGTGGCGGCAGGCCGGCTATGGCACGATGGCACTCGGCGGCGCCTGCGCGGCGCTGGCGCTGGACTCGATCGCCAGCGAGGCCTGGAAGGCCTACGGACGACCAGACATGCTGCCACGGATGCACGGCATCTCACTGCTGCTCACAGCGATTTGCGTGGGAGCCCTCGTGCCCTTCGGCTTGGTGGGAGTAACGATTGGAATATCGGTGAGCGCCATCGGTGTCGCGGCGTATGCGGTGCGAGGCATGAGCAGCGTGATGTACATCCCCATCCGACGGCTGCTGGCTGAGATCTGGCCGCCCGCCGTTGCGGCCGTGGTGATGGCCGCCAGCCTCGTCTGCCTCGAATTCCTGGTCGTTCATGCTGATCGCCGGGGAACGGTCGCCGGCTTGGCCTTACTGGCGGGTGAGACGCTACTCGGTGTGACGCTCTATCTAGGTGTCATGGCCGTGGTAGCTAGCGGCACCGTGCGAGAACTTCTAGCCGCGCTCAGAGGCTTGAGGAATCGGCGGGACGCCTACCCGCCGCCACGGGAGACGACCTAGCCGTCAAAGTTGCCATGAGCCCCCACCTGGCCAAGACTTCTTACGGAAGATCCACCTGTCGGTTGGTTTCACGGCGCGCAAGGGAAAGCATCACCGGACCGAGTGCGAGCATAATCCACAGCAGCTTGTGATAGCTCTGAGAGATGAAGAAGTCGGCGACGAGCATGCCGACAAGCGTCAGCAGAACGCTGCGAGCCAGCGCCTCCATGCCAACATCTCCGCGCCCAGACCATATGCGCGCAGCTTGCAGGGCACAGCCCACACAACCCACGACGATCACCATGAACAGCAGAAAGCCGGGGATTCCCATCTCGTCCATCACTTCAAGGTAGGTGTTGTGGGTGATCTTCGGGGCGGAAGAGAAGATGACTTCAGCTCGCACTAGGACCCCCGGCTGCAAGACGTAGTCGGCTGCGACAAGTTGGAAGTTGCCCACACCGACCCCCTCGACCGGATGGGCTTTCACCATCCGCAAGCCGACTTTCCACAGGTCACTTCGCCCTGACCCGCCATCTGCAGTGGTGACCCGTTCGCGGGCCGGAAGCGAGGCGACCTGCGTGAAATACAGTACACCGGCAGTGGCGACGAGCACCAGGAAACCGGTCATGATGCCCCGCCAGCGACCGCCGAGGACGGGGCCCGCCACCAGCAGGACACCGAGCGCTATCAGTCCACCACGCGACAGGCTCAAGAAGATGCCCGTTGCGCAGATCGGTATCGCCATCAATCCTCCCAGCCGCAGAGCCAAGGATCGTCCCCGTGAGAGCGCCAGACCGGCGCCCAACCCCAGACCGAGGAGCAGCGCCGCAGCGAGTTCGTTCGGATCGCCGATCGTGCCGGTAGCCCTTTCGGCGCCTTCGGCAATGCCCGTCGGGCTGGGTGGCTGAAGGATCCCGAAGGCCGCCGCGATGACCGCTCCGATCACGATGGCGCTCAGCACGAGCAGCAGATCACGGCGGGTGCGAATCGCCATGCAGGCGATCGGCAGCAGCAGCATGTTCGGCACATACCGAGAGATCGCCGAGATCCCAGCCCCCGTGTACGTTGCCCACAGGAGCGAGAGCGCAGCCCAGGCCAGGAAGGCGATCATCGACCAGGTCAGCCAGGCATACTCAGTGAAGAAGTCGCGCTCGCGCTGGCTCGCGCTGAAGCGGGCCAGCCAGGCGACCGCGAGCAGCAGTCCGGCGGCCTTGTCGAGGGTCAGACCGCTCGAGGCCGTAAACACCTCGAGGAAGCTGAGCAAAGCCAGCACGGCGAAGCCCGCCGCGAGATCTGCAAACACGACGAATGCGAAGGCCACCCCCAAGACGACTCCCACAGCGACGATCGGCTCCACAGCCGCGAGCAGCCCGATCGCCAGCGCCGCGGCGAGGGCCCCGGGGCCGAGCATTCCGAACCCCCGAGCGCGAGCGACCATCGACAGCTAGTCGCGGGCAGCGGCCACGCGCTTGCGACGAAGCATCCGCTGAGCGAGTCCCGAGGGAGCGCGACCATAGTAGTACCCACTCCCCTGATTGAGGTCGTCATCGACGATCACGAGCCCAGCCGGACGAACGCCCTGACGTGTGAGGATCTCGCCGAGGTTCACGAGCTGATCGATCCGGCTGCGTCCAAGGCGGGTGACGATCAGCAGATCGTCGACCTGCTGGCAGAGCGGCAGGATTTCGCTGACCTCGGTCACGGGCGGCGCGTCGAAGATGACGTAGTCGGCCAGCGCCTTCGCAGGCCCGACGAGCTTGTCGGTGGCCATCAGCAGGCTGTCCGCAAGGTAGTGGTCTGCCCGCCCGGCGAGCAGCAGTTTCAGGTTGTCTCCGAGCCAGTCGACGGTTACCAGCGCATCCTCGAGCGAAACCTCCTCCATGAGCACGTCGGCCATCCCCTGCGAGCTGTGGACTCCAAGCGTTGCGGCCAGCGAGGGGCGCTGGAGGTCAGCCTCGACCAGGATCACTCGCCGGCCGGCGGAGGCGATCGTGGCGGCGAGGTTGAGAGCCGTCGTGGACTTGCCCTCTGAACTGGTCGAGCCGGTGATCATCAGCGAGCGCGAGCTCGACGATGCGCCACGGACGCCGAGCGCCACCCGCAGCATCCGATAGCCCTCCTGTGCGGCCGAAGACAGATCGCTTGGCCGCAGGGGAAGGCCGTGGGAGGAGCGGTTGCGCTCACGCGGTATGCGAGCCAGCACAGGCAGACGAAAGATCGTGCGCAGCCGCTCCTCGCGACGCACGCGAGGGTCCAG
>Ga0182024_10013517_pt1 | contig 15921 bp, 14 predicted proteins | sample P32metaG_FD_120480 | JGI IMG/M metagenome (GOLD analysis project Ga0182024, IMG submission 120480) | Permafrost microbial communities from Stordalen Mire, Sweden - P3-2 metaG (Illumina Assembly) | ecosystem: Environmental > Terrestrial > Soil > Wetlands > Permafrost | place: Sweden: Stordalen... | reverse complement strand
CGAGGTCGTGGTGGTCGCATCGGTGATGCTCGAGATCACGATTCGGTTACGTCGTGCCGCCCGCGTCAACGCCTCGGTCGTCGCTCTTGTGCACGGACTCACCAGTGTCGGGTTGTGCACGCTCGTCCTCGGCCTCTCCGCACCACGGTTGACGCACCCGGTGCCGCTCATCGTGCTCGGCTTCGTCGCTGTGCTGTTGACCGTCGACCCATCGGCTCGTGCCCCGGCGCTCTGGACCATCCTCCTGGCTTCGTGCGCCGGGCTTGCCGCTGTCTGGTGGTGGGGAGGGCTGATCCCGGTGTACGGGTCCAACCAGCTGATCCAGATCGAAGCACTCGTGGTGGGTGTGGTCATCCTTGCCTATTCCAACTGGTCGCTGACCGACCGCCATTACCAGGCGCAGACGCGAAGGTTGCGAGCCGTTGCCGACGTGGCACGCCGGCTGGGGTTGACGACGGACTCGAGCGAGGTCGCGGCGGCCGTCCTCAGTGGCTGCCACGAAACCTACCCGGACGCGACCTGGGGACGCGTCCTGCTCTTCGAGGCCGGCGCCGGTGGCCTGGCGACGCTGCCCCTGATCCTCGGTCCCTCAGGAGTGTCGCCGGCGAGTGGACCGACCGTCACCATGGCGCCCGGAGAGGGCGTCATCGGCCGCGTGTACCTCACCGGCGAGGCGTGCCTGCTGCGGACTCCCCGCGATATCAAGCAGGCGTACGCCGCAATGCCTCATTCGCACCTCGAGGAGCTCGAGAGTCTCGGTGATGGCCGGCGCTCGAGAAGTGTTGTCGCAGCCCCGCTTCGTGCTGCCGGCGGCCGCGTGATCGGCGTGCTCGTCCTCATCTCCCATGCGCGTCGCGGTGCCTGGGATGTCGACGATCTCACGGTCGTCCAGGCGATCGCCGACGAGGCCGCGGTGGCCGTGGCGCGTGCCGGCCTTTTCGAGGAGAAGGCGCTGCACGCCACCACCGATCCGCTGACCAAGGTTGGCAACCGGCGCGCCTTCGAGGAGCGTCTCGGGGAATTGACCGGCGCGACCGCGGTCATCGCGATCGACGTCGACCATCTCAAGCCCATCAACGACGAGTTCGGCCACGAGGCCGGCGACATGCTGCTCATCGAGGTTGCCCGAACCCTGCGCGCGCAGCTGCGCGCCGGCGACCAGCTGCTCCGGATCGGCGGCGATGAGTTCGTGTCAATCATGGATGCAACGACCGAAGCGGAGGCGGTGGCGATCGCTGAGCGGATGCGTGTCTCGCTCCACGGCGTGGCGCTGCCACACGGCAAGGCTCGAATCAGCGCCGGGGTTTCGGCCGGCGGTGGCGGCGTGCATGCGCTCTGGCTGGCTGCCGACGAGGCATTGTCGAAGGCGAAGAAGGATGGCCGCGACCGCGTCGTGGTTGCCGGGGATCGCTCGATGCCGAGCCTCGTCCATGGCGGCGGCGACGCCGGCGAGATGCTCGACGCGATTCTCAGCAAGCGGCGCGTGATCCAGGCGATGTTCCAGCCGATCGTGCTCCTGAACGACCACCGCACGATCGGATGGGAGGCGCTCGCGCGCGTCCCCGGGCTCCGCGATCCCGTCGACGGCGTCGAGGATGTGTTCGCGCTGGCGCACCGTCGCGGCGTCACCAAGGAGATCGACTGGATCTGCAGACGGATCGCCATGTCGGCCGCGTCAAGCCTGCCGGTGTCGGATCCGCTCTTTCTCAACGTGTCGGCGGCGATGTTGCTCGATCCCCTCCACCCCGTCGACCACATGCTCCTGCTCGCCCGGTGGGCCGAGCGTGAGCCCGAGACAATCGTCCTCGAGATCACCGAGCGCGAGTCCATCGCGGATCAGCAGCGGCTCCGGTTGGTGCTCGCCAGCTATCGCGAGCATGGCTTCCAGTTCGCTCTCGACGACATCGGCGAGGGTCACTCCACGCTGGAGTTGCTCGCGGCTGCCGTCCCCGAGTTCGTCAAGGTTGCCAAGAGCATCACCCAGGCCTGTGACGAGCGCGGCGCGCGCGCCGTCATCGAGGCGACAGTCGCCTATGCACGCAGCTCGGGATCCACGGTCATCGCCGAGGGAATCGAGGACGAGGAGACGGCGGACCGTCTCATCGCACTCGGGGTCACCGCCGGACAGGGATACTGGCTCGGCCGCCCGCGCGAAATGGTCGTCGATCACGAAGCCCGAGGTGAGGCGACCGCCTGACCGCCTTGGTGGTCAGTCGGTTGGCGTGGCGACCAGCTCCCAGGTGGAACCGGCCGCGGTGTCGTGCACTTCGATGCCGGCCTCCACGAGCACGTCGCGCAACCTGTCGGCGAGCGCGTACTCCCCCGCCCCGCGCATCTCGACGCGCAGGCTGAGAATCCGATCAACCACAGGGCCGACCTGATCGCGTGGATCGGCAACGACATGACGGGCGAGGTCGCCGAGGCGCACCACGTACCGGCGGAGCGTCTCGCGCGCACGATCCTGCTCGTCCGAGTCGAGCGTGTCCGCAGACCATTCGTGGATCTGTGAGTCGATCGCCAGGACAGCGCCGACTGCGCCGTCGACGTCGCGTGAGGCGAGCGCCGTCTCGGCGGCGCCCGACTGACGGGTCACCTCCTCGAGAAACGGTGAGACACCGGCTGCCGGAAGCGCATCAGCGTCGGCGCCGTTTTCGGAGGCGGGGATGGTCGACGCTTCTCCGCCGGCAGGGACCAGCTCGGCGCCGAGCGCACTCACCGGCACGGTCGTGCCGTTCTCGAATCGTTGGGAGACGCCCTTGCGGCGCCAGGTCAGACCACCGCGCCCGCGGACGCTGACGGTTCCCGCATCGATGTCGAAAATGGCCGCGGTGTGCTCGTCGACACCGAGGATATCGACGCCGTCCGGGAGCAGTTCCTCGAGCATGCGGAGCCGTCGCTCACCCATGTAGCAGTAGCGGGTGTCGTGCGTTCCGCCCTCCGCGTTGTTGTAGTGCGGGACGACCGCAGCGCGAAGGCCGGTGACACTGAGCAGGTCGAGGCCATCCAGCCATCGCGGCTCCTCGCCGACTTTGTACACCTCGTAGACCGGGAGCGAGGAGACGCCGAGCCCGACCGCGGCCGCGCTCGCGAAGGTCACGCAGCCGCCATCACGCAGCTTCGCGGCGAGCAGGTCTGGAACCGCGGTGCCGAGCCATTGACGAAGGGCATAGCTCGGGCTGCCCGGCCCCGCGAACACGTAGCGCGCATCGGCGACGCGGGCGAGCATGGTCTCGTACTCGAGGGCCGACGCCAGCTCGCGATTGCGAAACGTGGCCACGCTGATCGGAAACCCGACGCGGTCGCGAAAGTAGGCGACGGTGCGCTCGCTGATGTCCGCCGCGTTCTCCTGGAACCCGAACGGCGTGTCGAGCAGGACGGCGGGCACCGGGCGCGGCCCGAGGCGTGAGAGCAGATCGGCATGCACCGACACCATCGTCGGGGTCGTCTCCCCGGATCCCATGATGCAGAGCAGGCGCGGCAGACGAGCGCCGCCGGCGGGGCCGTTCACGCCTCGATCGTACGGTGTGCGGCCCGTGCGACCATCGTCAAAGGAGGTAGTCGGCGATGGACCTGGCGATGCTCAAGGCGGATGTGCGGGAACGGGCGAGCCGCCTCGGATTCGCCGCCTCCGGGGTCACGTCGGTGCGCCCGTTCACCGAGGCGCGCACTCACGCCATCGCCGCGATCGACGCCGGCCGCATGGACGGGATGTCCTGGTACACCCGCGACCGGGTTGAGGCGTCGGCGGACATCGGTGGTCGCTACCCATGGGCGAGGTCGATCATCGCGCTCGCGTGGCCGTATCAACCCGCCGGGTCGGAGGTTCCGATTGACGGCATCGGCGATGCGACGGTGCGGGGTCGATTCTCGGCCTACGTCTGCACCCAGGACGGCGGCCGTACCGTCGATTACCACGACCTCCTCGCGGAGCGGTGCGACGCGCTGGTGGCGTGGCTCGGCGAGCGGGTCGAGGGTCTCCGAGCCAAGCGTTTCGTGGACCACGGGTGGGCCCTGGACCGCGCCATCGCCGAGCGTGCCGGTGTCGGATTCGCGGGGAAGCACGCCTCGGTGATCACGCTCGCAGCGGGCTCGTACGTGCTCCTGGCGTCCATCGCGGTGTCGGTAGCACTGCCCGTCGACGCGCCATCGCGTCGAGGGTGCGGCCGGTGCACCGTATGCATTCCATCCTGTCCGACCGGTGCGATCGTTGCGCCCGGCGTCATCGACGCCCGGCGTTGTATCTCCTACCTCACCATCGAGCACCGAGGCCCGATTCCCGACGAATTACGACCCCTGATGGGAACCTGGGCCTTCGGTTGCGACCTCTGCCAGGAGGCGTGTCCGATCAACCACCGTCGTGCTCCGCGACCCCTCGATGTCGCGACCGCGAGCACCCTGCATGGTCCGGTGCCCCACCCGGACCTGGTCGAGTGCCTGGAGCTCACCGATGCCGAGTTCACGGCTCGTTTTCGGGGCACGGCCGTCGCTCGTACGGGACGCGCCGGGCTGGCGCGGAACTGCGCGATCGCGCTCGGGAATGCCGGAGATGACGCGGCGCTCCCGGCGCTGCAGCGCAGTGCCGCATCCGACCCGGACGAGGTCGTGCGTGAGGCCGCTCGCTGGGGGATCGCACAGCTGACCGGCTGCTGAACGCAGCCGCTGGTCAGCGGAAGAGCAGGACTGCCGCTCCCGCGCCGATGACCAATGGCGCTCCGACGCAGGCCGCCAGCAGCGAGACCGAATCGGGTTCGCGCGGCCACCAGGCCGGGGGCAGCGCCCGGTTGATCGGCACTCGCGCACCCCGGAGACGCGTGTTCCCGTCGAAGAGCGCGAAGGCCGCGACACAGGCCAGTGCGATGAGCAGCGCCGCCTCGGCGAGGAGCGCCGCTGCTGCGATGGCGCCCGCGGCATGGAGGAATGCGCAGAGGACGAAGGTCACGATGCCGAGGCCGGCGCCGCAGGACGCGGCCAGGAAAGTGGTCGGCAGCGAGGTGCGCGGCAGGCTCGGGAGTCGCATGGCTTTCGATCGCAGCGTAGCACTCGGGCCGACTCGATGACAGTTCACAGGGATGGGACTCGGTTGTGACGAAACCGTTACGGCGACCTGGAACGCTTGACGCAAGCGATCTACTGTGCCTACGCTGCGTCCGCCGCCACCGGGTGGCCGGTTCCCACTTCTCTCCCAACGTCCCACTACACGAGGAACCCGATGCCGACAAGGTCTCGTCTTGCCGCTGCCGCGCTCGGCGCAACCGCCGTCGCCACCATCCCCTCCGGCGTCTTCGCAACCTCATACGTGGTGCGACCCGGTGACACCGCTTCGGATATCGCGGTCCGGCACGGCACCACGATCGCGGCGCTCCTCGATGCCAACCGCATGGCTGCTCCGGAGTTGATCCGGGTCGGTCAGATGCTGCAGATCCCCGACGCCTCGCTCACGCTGCCCGCCTACGCTCGCGGTGCGAACGACTCGGAGACCTACCGAGTCGGCCGCGGCGAGGGCGTCTTCGAGGTGGCTCGGCGCTTCGGCGTCGACCCGACCGCGCTGGCGCGCACCAACGGGATCGGCGTCAACGCACCGATCGCCGAAGGCGACGAGCTCGTCGTGCCCGGTCGCCTCACGCGCATGAATGCGCTGGTCAGCTTTGTGGCCGCCGATATCGGCGTCGATGCAAGGCTGCTGCGCGGGGTGGCCTGGGCGGAGTCCGAGTGGCGGCAGGAGCCGGTGTCAGCGACCGGTGCGGTGGGCGTCATGCAGATCGAGCCCTTCACCGGGGAGTGGGTCTCGCGTCACCTCGCCGGGACGCACCTCGACATCTGGCGCGCCCAGGACAACGTCGTCGCAGGCGCAATGCTGCTGCGCCACCTGATGATCAAGCACGAGGCCGATATCCCCGCCACCCTCGCGGGGTACTACCAGGGTGATGCGAGCGTTGCCGGCCACGGCGTCTACGACGACACCCGTCGATACCAGCGTCAGGTCCAGGAGCTGATCGCTCAGGACGTGTGAGCCTTCGGGGCCGGCCAGCCACCGACCCGGGTCATCCGTCCGCTCCAGTCGACCAGCCGCGCCGGCAGCCCGGCCTGGTCGAGCCATGCCGCCGCTGCGGCACCACGGACGATCGCCGCAGTGGCGGCGATGTTGGCGTCGACACAGGTGCCGGCGACGACGCTGACCGTCCGCCACGGTCCTGCCGCGGGCAGCCCGGTAACCGGATCGATGATGTGATGCAGCTCCACGCCGCCACGCCGCCATCGGCGGACGGTGATGCTCGAGGTCGCGACCCCGCCGGACTGGATGGCGATCGTCTCGCCATCGGGTGTGATCGCTGCGCGGCTGTCCTCCGCGATCTGAACGTTCCAGCCGTCCTCGGGGGGGTCGCCCGCGACCGAGACGTCCCCGCCCAGGCTCACGAGCACGCCGCCGCCGTGCATGGTTTCGAGGGCCGCCCTGGCGGCGAGATCGGCGGCGAGCGCCTTCGCGGTGGCGCCGAGGTCGACCTCGACGCCGGCATCGATCTCGACGCGCCGGGACGCCGGATACAGGCGCAGCCGTCGCCATCCGGGGATCGGTGACACGGTGAGTTGCAGGGGTGCCCCGTCGGCGGGAAGGGCGTCGAAGTCGACGGTGTACCCGGCGTTGCGGACCGCCTCTCCAACGGTGGGATCGACTGCCCCGTCGGTCAGCTCCGCCGCGCGGATCGCTGTCGCGAGTGCCTGCGCGAGCAGCCGCGAGACGATGCCCTCGTGCCGCCCGTCGCCCGCCTGGAAGCGGCTCAGCTCGCTGTCATCGCGAAAACGGCTGCACGCCATGTCGATGGCGGCCACGACATCCTCGACAGCGATGGTCGCGCGACCGAGCGTGTCGGGATCCGTGACCACCACGTGCATCGATGTGCCGAGGGCGGTACCTCGATGCGCGGCAAGGGTCATGAGCCTCCGCTGACAGTACTCGCTGAAGATGAGCTTCCGGTGCTCGCCGATCCGGTCGACAATGACGACGACCCGGTGCTCGTGGACGAAGACGACGAGGACGAAGACGGAGTGGGGGTTGTCGTGGATGATGTCACCGACGACGTCGATCCCGCGCTTGTCGTCGAGGTACCTGCGTTGGTGTGGTACGCCGCGATGCCGAGCACCGCGACGGCGGCGGTTCCCACGACCGCGAAGGATGCCGTGAGCTTCTTGCGGAGACGGAGCGCACGATCTCGCTCGGCCGCCGTGATGCGTCGTTTTGGGGCGGGCATCACCGGACCTCGTGGGGCTGGGCTGCGTGTGCTCGAAACCCGCCGTTGGCGAACTGAGCCTGGCGGCGCAGGCGAAGCACACCGCGCAGATCGGTGAGAACTGTCCGCGGGATGTTCACGCGCGAATCCGGATCCTCGATCCACTCCACCGGTACCTCGTGAATGCGGAAGCCGTCCCGTTGTGCGATCACGAGCAACTCGGTGTCGAAGAACCATCCCTGGTCGCGAACCGCCGGCAGAAGGTGCCGCGCGACCTGCGCACGGATGGCTTTGAAGCCGCATTGCGCATCGCGAAAGCGCGTGTGCAGAACTGACCGCAGAAGAAGGTTGTACGCGCGTGATATGAGCTCGCGCTCAGCGCTGCGCCTGACGCGGGAGCCGGGCGCGAGCCTGCTCCCGATGCTGATATCGCTGCTGCCCGAGAGGAGCGGCGCGATGAGGGCGCCGAGCGACTCGAGTGAGGTTGAGAGGTCGACATCCATGTACGCGACCACGCGCGCATCACTCGACATCCAGGCGGTGCGGAGCGCGCCGCCGCGACCTTTCTCGGGAATGTGCATGAACCGCACGCCGTCAAGCTGAGTCGCGAGACGCATGCCGATCAGCCGGGTTCCGTCATCACTCGCGTTGTCGACGACGGTGAGGCGTGTTGCGAAGGGCATCTCGGCGTGAACGTAGGCGTGCAGCGCCCGGACACTCTGCTCGAGGACTCGTTCCTCGTTGTACACGGGGATCGCGATATCCAGGATCGGGGCGGCTGTGACGCGCTGGTCGTTCATGAGATTCAGCGTGGAGCGCCGTGCTTGATACCGGCCGCGAGAACGCTGGGAAGCCGCTGTGAAGGCACGGCGATCTCCGAGCAGATTCACAGGAACCTCACGCGGACCGTTGAGCAGCGCCCCCTAGAGTCCGGACACAAGGAGACCTGATGCCGAATACCCGACGACGCTCATTCCCCCGGCCGCGAAGCGCGCGCGCATGGCTGCTCAGTGCCCTGGCCGGGGTGGTTGCGGTCGGCGCCTTCGGCGTGCTGTTCATCTACTTCGTGCTCTTCAGCCACTCGGCGCCCGCCCCACTGGCGCTGACATCGCCGGCGGCGACCATCCAGTCCCCGGCGCTCACCTCGACGGAGATTCCCGGCGCCTGGACAGTCGCCTCGAAATCCGTTGCCGGCTATCGCGTTCACGAACGTCTTGCGTTCCTCTCTGCACCCAGCGACGCCGTCGGGCGCACCTCGCAGATCACCGGCGGCGCGACCATCACCGGCTCCGCAGGTGCGCTGACGATCAGCGCCGCGTCATTCACCGTGAATGTGGAATCGCTGACCAGCGATCAGTCGATGCGCGACAGCCACATCCAGACCCTCGGTCTCGAGAGCGCTCAATTCCCGCACGCCACCTTTGTCCTCTCGTCGCCGGTGACCTTGCCCACGAATGCGACATCGGGTGCCGAGATATCGGTCTCGCTGCGCGGTGCCCTGACCATCCACGGGGTCACGAAAACGGTGTCCATCCCAGTGCAGGCCCGGCTGACCGGCTCGCAGATCGAGGTGGTCGGCGCAATCACCTTCCCGTGGGGCGAGTTCGGCATGCAGGCCCCGAATATCGGCGGTTTCGTCACCGTCGACGGCACCGCCACGATGGAGTTCGACCTCTTCCTCAAGCACAGCTGACAGAGCGCGAGAGGAGTCGCCGGGCGTGGGCACGGCCGTGGCCGTCAGCGGCGTGAGGCCAGAGCCTGAAGGCGAAGCGCGAGCGTGGGGCAGCCCGATACGGCGCGACGCGCATGTGGGAGAACGGACTGCGGGATCGCGCCCCCGCGGATGATCGGATAGCCCCAGTCGTCGAGCTCGATCAGCTCGGGTACCAGGTCGGCGCACACACCGTGCCCGTCGCACTTGATGCGATCGATGCCGAGCGTCACGCGATCGCTCATGACGCCACCGCCGCTGCGTTAACGACGCTGCAGCGCCGATCGTGGTCGTGGAGCTGAAATTCGCCGGCGAAGACTCGAAGCGCTGACGCAAGCAAACCCGCGGCGCCGTCCGGGTGGTGACACGCCCCGCGTCCAGCGAGGAGTCCGGCCCACCGCTGGATGTGCTCGAGGTCACCCGGCGCGGGCGAAAGGCCGGCGACGCGTCCCGCCGCCGCCGAGATGGCGCGAAGGCCGAAGGTGCACGGACCGCACTGGCGCGCGCTCTCGTGCGCGAGATAGGCGAGGATTCTCGCCGTCTCGACGACTCCGCAGCGTCCCGATGGAAGCACGGCGATCACGCCGCATCCGAGGGAATATCCAAGCTGGCGCAGCGTATCGGCGTCGAGCGACAGCCCCCAGGCGGTACCGGACTCGACCCACCCTCCGAAATATCCGCCGAGGAGTACCGCGTCACTGTCCGACGTGATACCCCCCGCTGCGTTCACCGCATCGGCAACGCTCGCGCCCTGTGGAATCTCGACGAGCATGGTCTGCGGCACCGCGCCGCCGACGGTGACAAGTGTCGTTCCGGACGCTGTGCCGACCCCGAGCGAGCGGTACCACTCATCACCGAATCGCGCGATCAGCGCGACGTGAGCAAGCGTTTCCACGTTCTGCACGAGCGTCGGACGGCCGTCGGCCCCGCGCTCGAAGGGACGCGGTGGAATCGACATGGGAAGTGCGATCCCGTCGTTGATGAAGTGAATCGCCGCCGTCTCCTCTCCGGAGATGTAGCGGACGGGTGCGCTCACCAGGCGGAGCCTGGCGCGCTCGGCGGCGGACCGTTCGATGACCGCCCGGTGCATGGCCTGCATGGCACCGGTGTGGTCGGCCCCGACGTAGAGCACGATGTCATCCGCACCCACTGCGGCCGCGGCGACCAGCGCACCGTCGATGACGAGGTGGGGGCGCTGTTCCATGAGCACGCGGTCCTTGCGGCTCAGCGGCTCACCCTCGCCGCCATTGGCGAGGACGACCGGTGTGCCGGACCGCTGCGACGCGACGGTCCGCCACTTGGTGGCAACCGGGAATCCCGCTCCGCCCTTCCCGCGCAGGTTGCTCCGCTCGATCGCGTCGATGAGCTGCGTTACCGGCGGCAGCGAGCCGAGGCGTTGCCGGTGCTCGGCAAAACCCTCCATCCCGTGTGCCGCGGGCGGTCCGTCCAGAAGCGCGATGCTCATCGCCCGGGCCCGAAGGACGCGCGCTCCGCAGCCACGCGACGTTCGTCGGCGAGCGGGTCCGGAGGAGCCGCCAGCAGGCGCCACACCAGTGCCCCCGCGACGGCGGCAACGCACACGATGTCGATGGCGAGCATCCAGGCTGCGGTCCCGTCGGTGCCGGTGCCGATGCCGTGGATCACGGCCACCGGCCAGCTCAGATATGCGAGCCAGTGGATCCCGCGCCACACGCGCGCGCCGATGTGTTGACGAAGGAGGCTGGTCGCGACGATCGCGATGAGCAGCTCGAACGCGATGGTCCCGAGGCCGAGCCACACGGTGCGGTAGTACGAGCCGAAGGGGACGAGCGCGGCGACCAGACCGAGATGCGTGAACGGGTCGACCACGGCGGTGACGATGTGGAGCAGGAGGAAAACCAGCGTCATCAGGGCGAGGTCCCGATGCACGGCGGCGCTGAGGAACCGCGGCCAGCCCCTGGTCTCGAACCGCACGCGGGCCAGCAGACCGAGGACGACAACGGCGCTCAGCAGCACGAGGCTGACGGCTCCGGCGCCGCGCGTGGTGTACCAGAGCAATTGATCAGACATCGGTCGTGCCTGCCGCCGCCGGAAGCTGGATCCTGAAGGTTGCGCCCCCGCCGGGGGTGTCGGTGAGGCTGATCCGGCCGTCGTGTGCGGTCACGACGGCGGCGGCGATGCTCAATCCCAATCCGCTGCCACCCTGGTCGCGGCTGCGCGCCGGGTCGGCACGGTGAAACCGCTCGAAGATGCGGTCGCGCTGCACTGCCGGCACACCTGGTCCGTGATCGATGACGTCGATCTCGGCATGTCCGTTCTGCGCTTGCAGCGCAACCTCCACCGGGCTTCCTGCCGGGGTGTGCACCAGTGCGTTGCGCACCAGGTTCGCGACCGCCTGGCGCAGCCTCAGGTCGTCACCGGTGACGGTGACCGGCTTCTCGATCTGAGCGGTCACGGCGCGTCCGGGGTCGGCGGCGCGTGCGTCGCTGACAGCGTCATTGACCATCGAGGTGAGGTCGACCGGCGCGCGGTCGAGGGGACGCCCCTGGTCGAGGCGCGCGAGGAGCAGCAGGTCGTCGACGAGCACGCCCATACGCCGGGTCTCGTCCTCGATACGGCGAACGGCCAGCAGGACATCGTCGCGGGTCATGTCCGGGTTACGCTGCAGCAGCTCCGCATACCCTCGCATCGAGGTGAGTGGCGTGCGCAACTCGTGTGAGGCGTCGGAGACGAAGTGGCGCAACTTCTGCTCGGTGACGTCGCGCTGGGCGAAGGCTCGCTCGATCTGGCTCAGCATCCCGTTGAGTGCAAGGCCGAGCTGCCCAACTTCGGTCCGTTCATTGGACGGCGAGACCCGCTTGCCGAGGTTTCCCGCGGCGATCGACCGTGCAGTTGCTCCCATGCGTTCCAGTGGGCGCATGCCGCGGCGGACCAGCAGCCAGGTGACCACCAGGACGATGATCGTGATCCCGCTGCTGATCGCGATCTCGAACAGCAGCAGGGTGCTCAGCGTGGTGTCCACGCCGTCGAGTGGCAGCGCGACCACCAGATCCGTCCCGGGATCATTCTTGTCTTGAGTGACAAGAACTCGGTACGACTCCCACGTCCCCGCTCCAGGGACGGTCAGCATCAGCGTCCCGTTGTTCGCATCCTCGTAGATGGTTGCCGGCAGCATGGGATGCGACTGCGTCGTCGAGACGGAGCCGCCGTACAGTCCACCGCCGCTCAGTGGGCCGGACGCGCCGAGCAGCTCGCCATATGTCCCCGGCGGAAGTTGACCGCTCCCTGAGTCGCCGCCGGGAAACGGCGGCTGTGCTCCGGGGTTTTCGAGGACACTCTCGGCGCCGTGGTCCATGGCCAGCAGTTGATTGTCGACGTTCTGGACAAGCGAGCTCTGCAGCGCCGCATAGGTCCCGATGTCGGCGGCGGCAAGCCCGAGGATGAACAGTGGCGCAAGGGTCAGCAGCAGCCGGAGTCGCAGCGACATCTACGGCCCTGAAGACATCACCGGCGCGCCGCTCACGCGTGCGCCGATGTGGTCCGTGGAACGCGCATGACGTACCCGACTCCGCGAACCGTGTGGATGAGTGAGGGCTCGACCTGGTCGACCTTCCGACGCAGGTAGCTGATGTACGTCTCCAGCACGCTCGCATCGCCGCTGAAGTCGTAGTCCCAGACGTGGTCGAGGATCTGCGTCCGCGACAGCACGCGACCGGTGTTCATCATCAGGTAGCGCAACAGGCGGAACTCCGTGCGCGTCAGCTCGACCGGCTCGCCGGCGCGAAAGACCTCGTGGGTCTCGTCATCGAGCTCGAGGTCGTGCAGGACGAGCTTCCCGGTCGCGGCGGCACCATTGGGATTGTGGCGGCGGAGCACGACGCGGATCCTCGCCACCAGTTCCTCGATGCTGAAGGGCTTGGTCACGTAGTCGTCGCCGCCGATGGTCAGACCGTGGACCTTCTCCTCGGTGGCGTCACGTGCGGTGAGGAAGATCACCGGGACCTTGATGCCGTCGGTGATCATTCGCTGCACGAGCGTGAAGCCGTCGTCGTCCGGCAGCCCCACGTCGAGGATCATCAGGTCCGGCCGGAAATCCATCACGGCGTGCCGGGCCTGCTTTGCGGTTGCCGCAGTCTGCACCGAGAAGCCCTCGTATTTGAGGGCCATCGCCACCAGGTCCGTGATGGCGCGCTCGTCATCGACGACGAGGACTCGATTGGGCTCTCCCGCGTTCGGCGTGGTCACCCGACCATGATCGCGCGGATTTCTGGGAAAAAGCTCAGAGGTTCTTGGATCTACCCTGGGTCTTACCCGGCGTCACGAGCCGGTCCGCGCTCCCCGTCGCCGAGCGGCAGCGACAGGCACCGGACGCCACCGCCGGCCTTGAGGAACTCCCCCATGGGCAGCGGGATCGGGGTGTACCCGGCGGCCTTGAGTGGCGCGTCCATCTGCGAGATCGTCAGCGAGGAGAGCAGGTGCTGTCCCAGTGGCATCGCATTGCAGGCAAAGCCGGCGGCCACATCGACGGGCACCTCGATCAGGTTCGGCACCAGCTCGCGAATCAAGCGCATTGAGTCGGGCGCGAAAGCGTCAGGGGCCGCCAGGACGTTGGTCGCATCGAGCGGGCAGAAGCACGTGTCGAGGTGATAGAAGCGCGGGTCGACCAGCTCCAGCGAGACGACGTCGACCTCGAGGATTCGTGCGACGGGGCGGTGCGATTCGCGGTCGGTCCGGAACCCGTAGCCGCAGAACAGCCGGTCGCCGAGGAACAGCGCGTCACCGGCCCCCTCGAACGACAGCGAACGCGGTAGCTCGTGGACGTCGAAGCCGAGGCGCTCGAGCTCCTCGCGCCAGTGCGCCTCTTCCCCCTGCCGCTCGGCATGGTGAAAGTTGCTCAGCACCGCCCGATCGTCCCAGAGCACCGCCGCGTTGGCGGTGAAGACCATGTCGGGCAGACCCGAAACCGGCGGGGCCAGCTCGACCCTGACGCCAAGCTCGAGGTACTTGCGGTAGAGCGCGTTCCACTGCTCCTCAGCCAGCGCATGGTCGACCTTGACCGCGATGTGCATCCAGGGATTGATCTCGTATTCGATGCCGAAATGGTCCGGGCGGCACATGAGCACCGCGTCAGTCATCGACCGGCCCGGGGCGGCGCGGCGGTCTCGCCAAGCGGGAGCGGCATCAGCAGCGTCGGCGAGAAGCGGGTGCCGGCGTTCAGCTCGATCGGCCCGGCGACGGCGGGCCGCTGCACGCACCAGACGGGGTCGACGTCGTCGCGGACGGCGAGGAGTGTCGGGCGCAGCAGTGCGCCACCCGCGCTCCGACCCTGATACCGGACGGTCGCGGTGAGGGCAGGACGGAGCCATGTGGCATTGACCGGCTGCACCCCATCCAGCGGCGCGCTCGCGACCTTCAGCGCTGCGACCTGCCCTGCCAGCCAGCTCTCGACGAGCCGATCGTGGGGGCCGTCCACATGCCCCGCGAACGTCAGCCGGCCACCCACATGCTCGCCGAGGATCAGCCGGGTCCCGCCGCGGCGCCGGGAAACCATGCCGGCGATGACGCACGTCGTCTGGTTCGACAGCGCGATGCGCAGCCGGTCGGGTGAGGCGACGCCGGGACGATACGGAGCAGTCGCCCGCCGCGCGAGCAGGGCCACGAGGCCCCTGCCGGCGGCGGCCGCCGCGAGCGCTTCCCCGCGTCCCCGCACATGATCCGGCGCCTGCAGGACGTCGCTCTGATCGGTCAGCTCGCGGAGCGCGTCGAGGCGGCGATCCAGCGGCCACGCGAACGTCGACCGCCCGTCCAGGTGCAGGACGTCGAAGCCGAGATACACCGCAGGGAGCTCCGCGGCTGCCGCGGCACCGGCGGCGAGCCGCCGCCCGAATCCCGCGAGGTCTGGACGTCCCTCCCGATCGAGCACGGCGATGACGCCGTCCAGCACCGCGCCCCGGCCGTCCTTGACGGACGCCGTGGCGGACACGTCCGGGAAACGCCGAGCGAGGTCGCCGACCATCTCCCCCTGAATGCGCACACTCCCACCCGGATCCAGGAAGAGCAGTGCTCGCGCGCCATCCCAGTCGACGCTGAACAGCCACTCGCGGTCGTCGAACGGCTCGGCGCAGGGCACCGCGGTCTCGATCGGGATGTACCCGGGCAGCTGCGGCGGCGTCGGCGAGCGGAAGGGCAAAGGGTCGCCGATGGCCGCCAGGTCGGCACGAGACAGGCCTGGTCTACCAGCCACGCGTGACTTCGCGATGCGTCAGGACGCCCGGCGCCGGCGGGCCGGTTCGGCCTCTTCCGACTCGGATTCCTCGTTCTCGGCGGACTCGGTTCGCCGCGACTTCGCTGCCTCGACCGAGGCTTTGAGTGCGGCCATGAGATCGGTGACCTTGCCGGTCTCATGGACCTCGGGACGCTCGATCGGCTGGTTGTTGACCTTGGCCTCGACGACCTGGATCAACGCCTCGCGGTAGTCGTCGTGATAGCGCGCCGGGTCGAAGTGCGCGCTCATGTTCTCGACGAGCATCACCGCCATGTCCAGCTCTTTCTTGGCGACATCCGGGGCCTGCTCGGGAATCGACAGCTCACCGGTGGAGCGGATCTCGTCGGGCCAGTGCAGGGTGTTGAGGAGCAGACCCTGCTCATGGAGGGCGAGACGGCAGAGGTGCTCGCGGTCGCGGAGAGCGATCTTGCCGATGGCAACGGTGCCGGTCTTGTCGAGCGCCTCTCGAAGCAGCGCGTACGGCTTGACGCCGACGGTCTCCGGCTCCAGGTAGTACGCGCTCTTGAGGTAGACGCCGGCTTCGATCTCCGAATCGGGGCAGAACTCAACGATCTCGATGGTGTGCGTGGTTGTCAGCGGCAGGTTGTCAAGGTCTGCGTCGTCGACGATCACGTACTCGTCCTTGCCGACCTCATAGCCGCGGAGCGCCTCGCTCCACCCGATCTCGCGATCCTCCTCCGGGCACCAGCGCTTGTTGCGCACCGGCGTGTGGTCGTTCG
>Ga0182024_10013516_pt1 | contig 15921 bp, 11 predicted proteins | sample P32metaG_FD_120480 | JGI IMG/M metagenome (GOLD analysis project Ga0182024, IMG submission 120480) | Permafrost microbial communities from Stordalen Mire, Sweden - P3-2 metaG (Illumina Assembly) | ecosystem: Environmental > Terrestrial > Soil > Wetlands > Permafrost | place: Sweden: Stordalen... | reverse complement strand
CCAGCCGCTCACCCAGGAGCAGTTCTTGGATGCCATCGCGCAGGAGATCGGCGCCCCACCCGCTCGTGTCCACGTGCCCTACCGCGCGCTCTACGCCGCTGGCTATGCCGCCGAGCGCCTCGCGATGGTCACGCATGCGCGGCACCAGCCAGTCGTGACCCGGCTGGGCGTGAAGCTCTTCGGCACCGACAATCGACACGCGATCGACAAGGCCCGGCGAGAGCTTGGCTACCAGCCTCGAGTCGCCTTGCGGGAAGGTGTGCGCCAAGCCGCCGCGTGGTACCGGAAGCAGCACGTGACGGCCGTTCCATTGCCGGCGCTGGGGCCCATGAGGCCACGATGAGGCGTTTGGAACATTTGACAGTGCTAAAATTTGCTCTCTCGAGCGCGGATTGGGATCGCTGTGAGTCCCCAACCGTTCGGCTCGTGGGCTGGGGCGGGCGAGGGAAAATCCGGGCACGACGGCTAGGAAGACTGATGCAGCACGGCGGCTGAGCATGACAGCAGATCGGAGCCGACCACCCACTCTCGAGGTTCGCCTCGCGCGGCTCATGCGCCAGCGAGCCCTCGGGCACATCAGCGAGGAAGACTACGAGAGTCGACGCGACCTTCTGCTCGGGGCGCGTGGAGCTGCTACGGTCCCGCCACGCCCCGCAGACACCTCGATACCGAAGGCGGGAAGGGCCGCGCGGAAGCGTCGCCCCGCACCGCAACGCCTCACACAAGACTGGGCGACGTGGGGAGCCGCGCGCGATGGGGCACGCGTCGTCTTGACACGTGCTCAGGTGTGCGCGCTCGTGCTGCTGGCGCTGCTGGTTCCCATCCTGCTCGTGCTGCAAGCTCACTGGACGCTGATTGGCGTCATTGCTTTCGTCACCGTCCTCTACGTCGCGCTCGGTGCTCACAGGATCTGGCTTCTCATTCGAGGAGAGCTGGGGCTCGCCGAGTTCGCCCCCGCTCATGCAACGGCCACCGAAAATGATCTTCCGATTTACACGGTCCTGGTACCCCTTCACCACGAGGCGAGGATGCTACCGATGCTGGTGGAGCATCTGAAATCGATTGACTACCCACCCTCCCGCTTGGACATCCTGCTGCTCATCGAGAAGGACGACCGAGAGACCCAGAAGGCTGCACGCAACTGTCCGCTCCCACGACACATCGGCATCATGATCATGCCGCAGGGTCAACCGCGTACCAAGCCACGGGCGCTGAATGTCGGGCTGTACGAGGCACGAGGCGAGTACATCGTCATTTACGATGCCGAGGATCGGCCAGAACCGGACCAACTGCGCAAGGCGGTCGCCGCGTTTCGATCGTTGCCCGCGGATGTGGTCTGCTTGCAAGCGCGCCTCAATTTCTATAACCGACATCAGTCCTTGCTCACGCGCCTCTTCGCGGTCGACTATGCCACTTGGTACGACCAGCTCCTCCCGGGGCTCGCCCACTCACGGGGTGCGCCATCAGGAGTATTCGCTCCCTTGGGCGGCACGTCCAATCATTTCCGAGTCGACAATCTCCGGGAGATTGGCGGTTGGGATCCCTTCAACGTCACGGAGGACTGTGACGTTGGCGTGCGCCTCGGTCGTGTCGGTCTCCGGGTAGCCATGCTCGATTCAGTCACCTGGGAGGAAGCAATTCCTCATGTGAGACCGTGGATCAGACAGCGGTCTCGCTGGGTCAAGGGATACATCCAGACCTACCTTGTGCACATGCGTCATCCGATATCGCTGTGGAAACAGCTTGGGTCGCGAGGATTCATCGATTTCCAGATGCTCGTCGGGGGTAGCTCCTTGGTCCTGCTCCTCAACCCTCTCATGTGGACGCTGACTGTCCTGTACTTGGCCGAGAAGGGGACGCAGGTCGGCAATCTTGTCGAGACACTCTTTCCGGCACCGCTGTACTACCCTGCCTTGCTCAGTCTCGTTGTCGTGAATTTCATCCTGTTCTACTGCAACGCCTACGTCTGCGTGCGTCACAATTACATCGATCTCACCCGCTACACGCTGCTCACCCCGCTGTACTGGATACTGATGAGCGCTGGGGCGTGGGTCGGACTGGTCAGTCTCATCCGCAACCCGTCCTACTGGGCCAAGACGGAGCACGGGATCGGCCTGTCAGCTACCAATCGTCCTGCTCCGCCGGCCGTCGGGTACCTGAACGCCGACCGGTCCGTAGCGTCGCAGCTGGCGCCGAGCAACGAGGGGTGGTGAACAGGCGAGATGGTACGTGGGGGGATTTATCCGCGAAAGGTCGGGCGCGAACATCTCGAACTCACCGTCGTGCGGCGGGGACTGGCGCGCGTCCTGTCCGCCGCGGTGAGCGTGGAGGAACGCCTCCTCCCCGCAGTTAGAGGCGCCACCACTCCGGGTCGACTGATGCGGATCGGTCGTTGGTTGCAGGTCCATATGACTGACGAGGTGTGGATTGCCGCTGTTGCCACGATCCTGAGCATTGCCTTCTACGCATGGTATGACGCGCACGGACTGACATCCGCATTCAACGACGCTCGCATCCGTGAACTCATTTCACGCCGTATGGTCGTCAGTCGAACCCCCGGACTTGCGCAATTGGGCACCACGTGGCTGCCGCTCCCTTCGCTGCTCACGGTTCCCTTCATCTGGAATGACACCTTGTTTCGTGACGGGATTGCTTCGTCACTTCCTTCGATGCTGGCCTTCGTGATTGCATCGGTCTACCTCTACAGGATAGGCCGCCTGGTCACGTCCTCCCGGGGCGCCGGGTACGTGGCCGCGGCTGTGCTCATGCTGAATCCGAGCCTTCTCTACATGCAGAGTACAGCGATGAGCGAGACGCTTTCGATCGCTGCGTTCGTCGTCTCCATTTATTACGCTCTCCGCCTCACGCGCACGTTCTACGCGACAGACGTGGTGAAGTGTGCAGCGGCCGTAGCGGCAGGAACGCTCATTCGCTATGAGAATTGGGCTATCGCGATTGCGCTTCTCCCGCTGCTCGCATATGCAGGATGGCGGCATCGCGGATATGTCATGGCGGAGGCTTGGACCATCCTCTTCAGCCTGCTCGCATTCGCTGGATGCGTCGCGTGGGTGATCTACAACGCCGTCCTCTTTCACGATCCGCTCTTGTCGTTCTTTTATGGGCAGACGTCCCACACCGTCTACGCGAACGCTCCGAACTCCCTTCTCCCGGCGCGCCACCAGCCTTGGCTTACCTCCGCAATGTATGGGTACACGGTGGGGAGAACGGTGGGATGGCCGCTCCTTGTCTTGGCGGTGCTCGGCCTGATCGCCTTCATATGGCATGCCCGCGCTCGAGTGAATATGTTGCCGGCCTATGTGACCCTCGTGCCGTTCGGCTTCTACTGGATCGTGCTGTACTTGGGTTTCAACGCCGAGGTCCTGCCCCAGTTCGGCCAGGGACAGGCGTACAACCTTCGATTCGGCCTCATGATGATTCCAGCGGTCGCCCTGTTCGTCGCTTGCCTCACCAGGGCGTTCCCCAAAGTCGTGCGACCCGCCATCGTGGCGGCGACCCTTGTCGTGATCACGCTGTCCGGCGTCCTTGGTTCCGTCGGTCAGACCCCATATGTGCTCCAGGAGGCGTTGTACGGTGCTGGTTCGGGGGGGCGAACGACCGGCCAGGTAGAGGCGCAATGGTTCAGCTCGCAGTATCACGGGGGGAACGTCCTGATCACGTATGTCAACGACTCGTCGATGATGTATTTCATGTTGACGAAGTACGAAGTCCCGGACCGAGCGCTGATCACCGATGCAAATGGAGCGCAGTTCACCGATGCTCTCGAGGACCCTCCGGATCACGTGACGTGGATCGTCATGGATTCGGACGCCAGCAACGGCGAGAGCCAAATCTGGGCGAGCCTGCATAACCGCGCGGACTGGCGGGGTCACTTCACGCTCCGTAAGAGCTTCGGCACCATGGAGATTTATGAAATTGACTGACGAACATGCCAGCGGCCGATCGAAGGATGAGGGGTTGACCATGCAGTGCCCGCAGTGCGGGGTCGCGATCCCCGACGATGCGTGGAACTGCCCATCCTGCCGCGTGAACGTGTACTGGGCACGCCGGCACTACGAGGATCTCGCCCGGATTCGGCAGGATCAGGGCCTGCCGGCTCGTGCCTCCACCCCACCCTTCTTGATCAAAACGCACGAGAACGCCATCGATGACCGCGCCGGGCGGGGCGGTCGAGTGGAGCACCGAGTGCGCAAGATCGCGCGGATCTTCATGCGCAAGCCCTCGTGACGCGCGCGCAGCGGCACGCCTGTCTCAAAGCGTGGTCTCCATAGCCCGAGGGCACCCCCGGCCACGCTCGTCACACCACCGTTGGCGGCGGTGGCAAGTCTGTGACAGCGCCGTTGCAGATGTGACAGCCGCGTGAAATCGTGGTGGCATCGGCGGCCGGAATCGGAGCGGGGCAACACACTCGGGTCGCGCTCGCGATGGCGGGTCAACCTCCGCCACAAGGAGGGGACCCTGGGTGACGGATCCCTCCCCGATGCGGAGCGGTTACCGATCGAGATCGTGGAGCATGCGCGAGGAACTGATATGTCCGGACGCGATCCCGTCCCTGTCAGGCACCGTCTTGCACTCACGGCATGCCTCGCCGCACTCGCGGCGTGCCTGGCTGTCTTCGCCACCGGATCGGCCATGCCGGTTCAGGAGGTCCAGCTGGCGAATGGCGGCGGGACCGCACACGGCGGAGGCGACAACGCGAAGGCAACGGCGGGTGGGCAACCGACTCGGACCGACAGCGCAACCCCGCCGCCCAACTCGACCCCGAAGTCAACGCCTACGCCGGTCACAACGCCAACGCCACTGCCGCAAGCGGACGTGTTCTTCGCCAGCGTTGACACGATGAAGTTAAGTAAAGACGAGGCCGCCTCAGGGCTGACCCCTGCGCAGATCGCCAACGCCGTTGCTCAGTCAGCTATCGGCAACTACGTGACCAACGACGTGCCGATGGAATACCCAGCGGTGATGGGCCAATGGACTGCCGCCATCCGCAGCGCTGGCGAGCACGTGTGGTACCGCATGAGCACCTCGCAAGACTGTCTCGACCGCACGGTCTATCTGGCCGAGCTCCACAATCTCATTGCCAGTAACCCCGGATACTGGCACGCCGGTGACATCATCGACGGTGACGCCGAAAACGAAAACTCCTGCTACTGGACGGAGCATTGCGGCACGCGCGGTCCATACGGGTGCCCGCAAGCATTCAATGACTTTACGAGCGAGCTCACCGAGACCGAGGATGCGGCGCTGGCGCAGCTCGGCCTCACCGGCGTGATCACCGGCGTGCACTCCACTGACCCGGGTACCGCCACCGATGGGCTACTGGCAGCGAGCACGGTGCAGAGCGACCATAACTTCGTGACGGTTGACGCCTACCCGGATCAGGGGATCTCCGATCCTGCGACCGCGGCAGCGAAGTGGATCAATCAGCTGAACGCGGTTCACGATGCGTGGCCCAACGCCGAGGTGGTCATCGGGGAGAGCGGCTACGATCTCAGCAACGATGTCAGCGACAGTACCCAGGTGGCCGTGCTCAGCGCCGAATATCAGGCGATCGAGAGCGCCCAGATGACCTGGCTGATCGGATGGAACTATTGGGTTGGTGCAGGGGACTGCGCCGACGGCGGGTGCGTACATCTTCTCGATGGCAGCGTGGCCGCCGGCTGGACACGGAGACCGGCGGCCGCTACTGTGGCCAGCTTCTACAGCGCTGAAGGCGGATAAGGCCGTCAACCCGTCAGCCGCCCGATGCCGAAGCGCGTGCTGGTGGCACTCGGTGTCCCGCTGCTCCAGTCGATCTCGACCACCATTCGCGTGTTCTCGAGAGCCGGAAGGATCGACACCACCTTCAGGGTCGTGGTGCTCACCACGTCGCCGGTATCGCCAACATACACATAGTCACCGGATAGGTCGTTCAAGACCCAGCCCTCGCGCTCGCAGTCTGTCTGGCAGGGACTCTCCGTGCCCGTGAGTGAACTGAGTGGCACGCTGGCGATCAAGCTGGGAGCGCTGGTGGGTAAACCACTCACGGCGTACACCTCAAGCTGATCGAGGGGGGCGTCCATCACATACGCTCGCGTCTCGTCCGGTGACAGCGAAATCCCGTGACTCGGTGCGCTGCTCGCCGTCCAGGTGCACGAGCCGGCAAAGGGCACCGTGTAGAGCACATTCCCGGTCGTCAGGCTGAGCACCTGAAAGCCGCAGGCATTGCTGCTGGTGGTGAACATGAGTGTGTGCTTGCCGTTGATGGTGAACGGCCGGATCCCGTTGATGGTTGGCCCGGCGTTGAGCACGACCGCATTGGTGGCAGGGCTCACCACGTGCGCATCGTCGAAATTGCTGCCCGTGTATCCCGTGAGGTACACCTGCGTGCCATCCAGCGAGGCAATCGTGTTATGGCCGTTGGTTCCGGTGTAGATCGAACCGACGGGCTCACGGTCGCTAGCGTCAAGGATGGAGTAGGTACCGTCTGAGGCATCCGCACCGTGCGGCATGTAGATGGTCGATCCGTCCGGAGTCACCGCAGGTTGGTCGACGCCGAACGAGTAGTTGGCGATCCATGCCACGACGTCATTGACGAGGTCATACGCCAGCAGGCTCCCATTCTTGCCGGAGCAGTCGCTCGGGCCGCACTCGCTGACATAGAGCAGACCTCGGCTGGGCGCAACCACCACACCACGCTTCCCTGCTTCCGGTATGGGGAACTGCTTGACCAACGTATTGTTGCTATCGATGTCGTAGACGGAGACCAGACCATCGTCCACCACGTACAGGCTGTGCGCCACGCCAGTCGGGTTCGGCGTTTGGCTGATCGGGTCCGCGCTGCCGGTAGCCTGGTAGCTCTCGACACCGAACGTCTGACTCGCGCCGGTGTCTTCATTGCGCATGCGCACGCCCACCATCCCGGCCGTCTGCTCGGCGGCGTTGTCGTCGGTGATATTGAGAAGCCATGTGGAGGGCTCGGGTGTGCCGACCAGCCAGACACGGCTGCGGATAACCGTCGGGTTTACACCCACGAATTCGACACGCTGCCAGAGCTTCACGCCGTCCGCGGCGGGCAAGCCCGTTAGCCCCGCACCTCTGCGGCGGGGCTCAACTGCTCCACACCCTACGCCAACCTCGGGACGGCCGTTGGGACGGACGCCAGAGCTCCGCCCTGGGATGCCGAGGAATGCGCGCTGGCGGCCAGAAAGTCGTCGTTGGCAACTATGGCCGGCCTTCTCACGGACACCACCGATGGGGCGAGCCGGCGACTCCCTTGCAAGGGATGCCGCGGAGAGCGAGCACACTTCTCGGTTCATCCCCCCAGGTGAGAACACGCTGGCGTGTGCCAGCTTGATGTCACGCGTTTGCCAGAACGCGAAATCTCGGCAAGTCGATCGACGATGCGATGGCCAGTACTGAGATCACTTCACGTTGGAAGCGTTTACGCATCTGCTCCACCTCGGCGATTAAACTCTCTCCCATTCGCGGAATGGATTGGAGGGGGTCGGATGCTTGAGCGACTGAAGGCTGGGGTGGGTGCTGTCGTCCTTGTGCTGTTCATCGCCGTCGATGGTGTCGCATTCGCGGCAACCGCACCGGCAGCGTCCCTGAACAGTTACGCGGCGTATCTCGGCGGGCCAGCGCACTCGTCATACGTGCAGACGGCCACCACCTTTACCAATGCCAACTCGGGCAGGGCGCACTCGATCTGGACCTGGACGCCAAGTGGCTACCTCACGGCTTCGCCGATCGTCAACGCAGGGGTGATCTACATCGGCTCGGAGAACGGTGATTTCTACGCGATCAACGCCAGCACTGGTGCCGTGAAGTGGACGAAGAAGTTGACGATTTCGAATTGCAAGAACTCGGGCATTGTCTCCAGCGCTACGGTCGCGAAGGATCCGGTGACCGGCAAGCTCACCGTCTATGTTGGAGCCGGCGATCACTACCTGTACGCGCTCAACGCATCCAATGGCACGACCATGTGGCGCACGCTGATCGGTGGCGCCGGTATTGACTACTACAACTGGTCGTCGCCAACAGTCGCCGACGGCTACATCTATTACGGAGTGGCGACCGCCTGCGACGTCGCCGGGAATGACGGCGTGGTTGCGCTCAATCAGCATACCGGTGCGCAGACGGGCAGGTATTACACGTCGGGGAGCGCGTCCGTCGAAGGTGCGTCGGTATACACCTCGGCTGCGGTCGCGCCGGACGGATCCGTGTTCGTCACAACCGGTGATGACAACGGGGCGTCGACGAACGATTCAACTGCGATCGTGAAGCTCGCTGAAGGCACCCTGACCCGGCTGGGCGGGTACGTGATTCCTGGCCTCATCGGATTGAACATGGACTTCAATGCCAGCCCGACCTTGTTCATGATGGGTACCACGCCGATGGTCGGCGCCTGCGACAAGGACGGTGTGTTCTATGCCCTGACGCAGGCGTCGCTCAACACCAATCAGACGGCAACGGCGTGGCAGACGCAGCTCGGGATTCCGCCGGTCGGGAATTCGCTCGCCTTCTGTGGCGGCTCAGCCGTTTATGACGGCTCCCATCTTTTCGTCGGTGCTGATGCGTCGACGGCGACGGCACCTCCGGGCAGCATGTACGAACTCGACACCTCTGGGACGGTCGTATGGGAGACGCCGCTCGGCACTGGTCCCGTCGTCGGCACGCCCAGCCTCGATGGGGATGGAGTCCTGGCAGTCCCGACGTACAACAGCATCGGCGGAACGAGCGCGGTATATCTGATCGACAAGACGAACGGTTCGACCCTGAAGACGATCGACTACAGCGGCCCGATCTTCGCCCAGCCCGTGTTCGCCGATGGCGAGCTTTTGGTCGCCGGCCCGACTCTGCGAGCCTACGTCCCATGAAGACGAAGGAACCATCTCCGGCTTCTGTCCGGCGAATAGTTTCTCGGCTCTGGTGTGTAATTGCACGCTGGGGTGGCAGAGGCGGCTCTTACTAGCCTCGGACGCGACGTCACCCACAGTGCCGCCTATCAACGCGACGCAAATGACACGGACATCTGGCCTTGCCAGATGTCGATGCTGGCCGCGGACTCCTCAGACTCCGGACGAGCGGGTTACCGTCGGGTAGATTTCGACCACCCTCGACATATGGACAATGTAGGTCAACCCGCTGCCGGCGATTCGCCCCCGGGCTCTCAGCAGCGAAACGCCGAGATGGTGCGCCGCTACGAGGCGGGAGAGACCTTGGAGAGCATTGGAGCAAGCCTGGGACTCACGCGAGAGCGGGTTCGACAGATCGTGAGACTCTCTGGAGCCGAAATGCCACGGGAGACTACATGCGCCGTAGGAGGCTGCTATACGGCCCCACGCCGGCCTCGGATCTACTGCTACGCCCATCAGCTGCGCTTCGAGCTCTTCTCGGCGACCCCCTTGGCGCCAAGGCGGTTGCTCCGCTCCTCCGAGACCAGCACGGCACATACACCTCCTACAGGGACGGCGGCTGTCGCTGCGATCTCTGCCGAAAGGCGAGTGCCGATAGACGTCGAGAACAGTTTCACCGAGCGCATCCGGGATGGCGATACATGCCACTCAAGGCGCGAAACTATTGACCTATCGTCCACCGTCGACAGGAGGGGGCCGGCTCCGACGGAGATGCGCCCCATCCTGCCGGATTGAGCCCGGAAGCTCATCCGGCAGGATCAGGGCGCTAGATCGATCTCGCTAAACTGGTGAAGGGCAGGCGGTGCTGTGCGTGGTCCCCTCGAACTCAGGGTAGCCAAGTCTCGAGAGCTGGTTGGTGCCGTATTCCGCGTCCTTGCCGAAGTCCATCACACCTGAGGACACGTTGCCGAACTCGAGAACGCACGCGCCACCCTGGTGCGCTTCGCTCCAATACGGGTAGAAGCCTCCAGGGCCCGCTGGCGGTACGGTGCAGCCACTCGGCGTACTCGTTGTGCATGTCGACTCGCTGAGCGCGATATCTGTCTGGAAGAACCAGCGCGAGTACTGACTTCCGCGGGTGGTCGGCAGGGATTCGACGAAGCTCGCTGGGTAGGTCCCAGCCGTGGTCCCAGTCGGCCACTCCGTCCAATACGGCGAGCCGTCGAAGTCGAGGTCACCGTTCTGGTACACGTTGTCCTGGCACCCGGTTGCTTGGTCCGGTGGGGTCGACGTCCCTGGGCCGTCATAGCCGGGATGGGTGTCGCCTTTGTGGTAGCAGAGCGCCTCACCGAGCTCCGCGCCCTCGGGGCCGCCGGCGCTCTCGTAGGGGCCGGAACAACCGTTGTAGGTCCCCCCGGTGTCCGACGGGTCAAGGGGATTCGTGATCTCGTCGGACAGCTTGGTGCACGACTCCCAGTGACCGGTCTCGAACTCGGTGCTGATATTGGTCTGGAGTGCAGCCCAGGGGTTGATGTTGCCCGCCTTGGCCGTGTTGTACTCGGGCTGGTAGTTGAAGGGTGTACCCGCGCAGTTGACGATCGAGGTGTTCATGAATCCGTTGGCCGCCGAAGCCTGCATGAACCCACTCGTGTGCAGCGTCAGGTCGTCGATCACGACTTCGAACGCTTTCCCTCCGCCCGGTGCCGGGGCATCCCCCATGTGCGTGACCACTTTATCGCCCGGGTTCATCAGCAATGTGTCCGCGTTGGGCGTCTCGGTCGCCACCGTGGCGTCCTGTGGAGCCGGGGCGCCCGTGGGCACGCCGTTGGTCTGGATAAAGGCGAAGTTGACCGGTTCCTCGCAGGATGTATTGCACTGCGCGTACCCATAGGTGCATTCGAGGCTGTCGATGGTCAGGGCCGCGCACCACTGCGTGTTGTTACAGCTCTCGCTGTCCACGAAGGGCGCGTTGCCCGGCGGGTAGAACTGCATCTCCATGAAGGTTGATCCGGCGCCCGGGTACAGGTTCGGGTTGCAGCCGAACGCGTTCACGCAGGCTGGCGCGTTCGCGTCCGACTCGGGGGTGCAGGGCAGTTGCGGGTAGGAGTTCGGGTCGCAAAGAGCCATCGAGAACCAGGGCGCGGGGGTGAGCTGGAAGTAGTGCGAGACGTCGCTGCCAGGGGTTTTATCGGTCGGCGCAGCGCTTGGATCCGAACCGAGGGTCTCAGTCCAGGTGACGTTGTCACCGGATCCGGGGCTCGACGACAGGAACGTCGCGTCGGGCTCGTCGTGGCCGATGTAGTGCCCGTTGTCGTAGAACTTGCCCCCCCACGTGTTGGCATTGTCGACCCCGGCCAGTCCGCGGATGTCCGTGCAGGTCATCGCTCTGACCGATTTCTGGGTCGCGCTGAACCCGTTACAGTCGAGTTCGCCAACCTTGTTGGGGGCGACCAAACCGATGTGGCTGGCGGCCGGCGCTGCGGCGGCGTTGGCGCCAACGCCGAACAGCACCGAGCTCAGCGCGATCGTCATCCCAGCGCCCACAAGTCTGGAACGACGCCCCGTCCATGCGGAGCGGCCTCGGCGCTTCAGGTTCTGACCTTCAGTCGACCACTGTCTCTCTGCCATGGACGGCCCTCCTCCATGCAACGAACCGAGTGCGCTCAAACGAGCAAGCGCACTATCTGACTCTGGGTGGACGGCTGTCAAGCGCTGCCTCTGCGCAGTTCGGCTCTGCTGTGTTAATTGCACGCTGGGCTGCGCCCGATCGCAACGCGGCTGTCGGTTCAGCTCCGCCGACGAAGCATGGTCGGCACTGCAATCCCGATGATCAGCGCGCCGATGACGATTCCTACCATCACGGTTCGTCCGATGCTCGCGAGCACCCCACCATTACCCTGTGGGCTCCCGGTGTCGGTGGCGCAGTTGCTGAACGTCAAGTAGGTCTCGTACGCGCCGCGGATGAAGTCGGTTCGATACTCGCTTCCGTCCAAGATCGCGTCTGCGACGCCCATCTGCCACGCCGCGGCGTGCACCGCGGAACCCTGCAGGTACGCCGACTCCTCTGCCGTCGTTCCCTGCCGCGCCAGCAGGACGTCGATCGTACGCGCGACGAAACCGGTGTCCGTGCCGCCCGCGTCCAGGTAATACTCCGGCGTGGCGAGGATCGTGCCCAGCAGCGTTTCGTCAGGCGTCTGCAGCGATGGGACACCGCCGCCGAGCACTCCTTCCCCGGTGATCGTTTCAGACGCATACGGGGCACGCAGCAACAGCGTTTGATAGTCCAGCGACACGATGCGGTCTCGGTAGCCGAGAGCGCTGACCATGGCGGTGGCGAAGTCCATGTGCCCGGTGGCGTCGTTCGTGTATTTATTGAGCGCCGCGTTGTACTCCGCATCGGTTGGCACACGACCGAGAAGATCCTCGTACACACCCTCGATCAAGCCCGTCTGCGTGCTCTGGTGGTTCTGGTAGTACTGGGGGCTCCCGAGCACGCCAGCGATGATGCTCTCCTCGGTGGAGCCGCTCGTCAGGGACGTGAGCGCCGTCGAGAGATCGCCGGGCGCCGGCGTTTGGACGGAGCTGAGTGTGCACTCCTGGGCCGCGAGCTGCCGGCAGGTCGAATGCAGGTAGTCCTCGAAGAACGACGTGATCTCAGCAGTACGAAACGCCGAGCTCGAGAGCACCGCATTCGCCGCGGCGAGTCGTGCCGAAGCTACACCTTGGCCGATCTCGGTGCTGAACACCGAACTGCTCGCAAGCTCTGCCGAGCTCGGAGAGCGGCTCAGCAAGTCCACGTACAACTTCGACATGAAGGCTGATGGCGAATCGCCCGCTGCGGTATAGAACTCGGAAGTCGCGGCGATCGCCGCGACCATCGATGTTCCAAGGGTGCCGGTGGTGGAACCGGAGCCTGGAAGCTGATGGACCCACGCAGCCAGCTCGCCGCTGTCGGGATAGCGATTCAGGAGCGTGTGAAAGGCGTTATCCACGCGAATCGCCCTCGCTTCCGAGCCGAGCACGACCTCCTGAGCGAGCACGCTGCGCCCCGCGTCCCCGCCGCCGGCAAGGGTCGCGAGAGCGGTCGCGACCTCGACAGGCGTCGGATCACGCCTCAGCACGTCGTCGTAGAGCCGCATGACGAAGGCGAGCGGGTTGGCGCCGGCGTCCTGGTAGTACTCCTTGGAGGCGAGCAGGTCGAGCTGGATGGAGGTTCCGTCCGCTCCCGCAGCAAGCTGCGACGTGTACGCGGCGAGCTCGCCCTGGCTGGGACTGCGCCCGTAGCCGCCCGAGCATGCCGCCCCGCCCTCGGGTTGCCCACCGCCCGACTCACTCGGACCCGGGCCAACGATGAACGGCGGTGGGGTTGGAAGCGGTGGAGGCGGTGGCGTCGGGATCGAGCCCCTGGACGAGGATGCGGATGCGGTGGGGTTATTCGACGACGTTCCGGGCGGAGTGGGGCCCGACGTCGAGGTGGGGCTCGGGGAGCCCGTCCCTGTCGGTGTCGGAGAGGGGGTGGCAGTGGCCGCGGGAGTGGCTGTGGCGGTGGGGGTCGGGGTCGACGTCGGCGTCGGCGTCGGCGTCGGCGTCGGGGTGGGCGTGAACGTCGGAGTCGGGGTTGGTGTGGGAGTGGGCGTAGGGGTCTGGAACGGCGTGGGCGTCGATGTGGGTATTGGCGTCGGGGTCGGTGTTGGTAGCGGAGTTGGCGTTGGTGTCGGTGTGGGTACTGGCGTCGGCGTCGGCGTTGGTATCGGCGTCGGCGTGGGTGTGGGTACGGGCGTCGGCGTCGGTGCTGCCGTGACGGTGAACGAGCCGCCATCGGTTGCCGGGCTTCCGGGGACGGGACAGGTGGCCGTGGTGTCATCGCAGAGGACAGCACTCACGGTGATGGGACCCGGATTCGCGTCGGCGGGGACATCGCCGGAGACTGTGCCCGAGCAGTTGATTGAGTCGGCGACCCCAGGGTTCATCGTCGTGGCGCCCGGATCGCCCCAGGTAGCGTCAATCTCGAGCGTGTCGGATGTCGCGACCCCGCAATCCGGTTGATCCCACGTGTAGTCGTAGATGACTCCAGTGCCTGGAGGTCCCATGTTCGCGCTGGCGCTGTCCAGAGACAGAGTTGGCGATGCCTGCGCCGCGACCGGTCTCGCCGTTGCGATCGGCACGACGAGCGCGCAGACCAAGACCAAGACCGCGAGGCCCGCCCCCTTGCGCATGAGGCGAGTCTAGTCTTACAGCACGGGTCAGATGGACCCGACTGGTCATCGACGGGGAACCTTCATCACCGGCGAGCTCTGGTCGCTACTCGAAGGTGGCGATGGCGCCGGTCCACGGATGCGAGGTGCTGAGCGTTCCTGCAAAGCTTTGCGCGCCGGTGGCACTGAGGATCTGCCAGTCTGCCTGCTCTCCGGTCTGGTTGCCCGAGACCGTGGACTGCTGCTGCGGCGGCGGCGGGGTGTTGTAACCGACGGTCTCCGAGCCGAGAGTGTCCGTGCTGTTCCAGCCAATGTCGGCAATGACAATCTCATTGGCCTGGCTCGTGGTCGCCGTGGGGCCGACCGACGGCGTCGTGCTGGTCCCTGAGCTCGTGGCGATCCGGTCGAGCGGACTCGTCGAGGCACCTGCGACGTCCACGACGGTCATCGCCAGCGACGCGGTTCCGCTCACCGTGATCGTGACGCTCGTGACGCTCTTCGCGTTCGCCGCATACCAGATCTCCTCGTCGGCTTGGCCGCTCTGGATGCCTGTCGCCTTGGTCCAGGTGTTGCCGCCTGATGAGTCGGTGATCCCGGTGATCATGGTCAGAGCGCTGCTTCGGTCCCTCACCGTGACCACGAGGAGGTCACCACTCCCGGTGGATGTACCGGTCGTCGCCATGAGCGTGGTGCTCGCGGCCGTGTTTGCGATCCCAAAGGTCTGGACTTCCTTGAGCGGCTTGGCAGTCGACGTCAGCTGCACGTTCTCCGTCGTCGTGAGTCCGGCGCTCACCGCGAAGGGGGCCGTGGTCAGAGCCGTGTAACCGGTGGCGGTCACGGTAAGGGTGTACGACCCTGGGGCGATCTGCGTGAACGTGTAGTCCCCCGAGGTATTGGTCGTCGTGCCGGTTCCCTGACAGGTGCAGGTCACGACTGCTCCTGAGATTGCGGCATGGGTGTTCGCGTCGGTCACCGTCCCGGTGATCCCACCGTCCTCGGCCAGGGAGAAGTTCTGCTGTGTGTTCGCGCTGCTTGAAACGGTGACGGAGGTGGTGCCCGTCACGTAACCCGACATGGAAGCCGTGACCGTGTCCGTGTTGGGCGCGACGTTTTCAATGACGTAGTTGCCAGAGCCATCGGTGAGCACAGACGGGTCAATGCCGTCGCTTACGCTCGCACCGGCAATTGGCTGCGACGTCTGGGCGTCGATCACGGTTCCCGCGATCGATCCGTCTGTCCCCACAGTCAGGACAAACGGCTGCGTCACCGTGTTGCCATTGACCGTGACGGTGAAGGTTTCCGGCGCGTAACCCGCGTATGACGCGGTGACTGAGTAGCTCCCCGCCGGCACGTCGGTCAGCTGGTACTCGCCGGCCGTATCGCTCGTGTTTGTCGTGCCAGTCCCACCCGGGCCGGTGTATGTGACCGTCGCACCGTCGAGCCCTCCACCACCGTTAGCCGTCACCGTCCCACCGATGGTGCCCACCTGCGTCAGCGTGAAATTCGCGGTCGCAGTGCCGTTGGCAGGGACGGTCACCTTCTGCGCGGCCGGTGTGCTGTACCCAGGTGCGGAGGCGCTGACCGTGAAGGTCCCCGGCGCCACGCCGCTGAACGAGTAGCTCCCGGCACTCGTGAGGATGCTGCCGCTGCCCGCCGAACTGCCTGTGCCTGCATAGGCGATCGTTGCCATTGGAATCGGGTTGTGACTCGCGTCCCTGACCGTTCCGCTGATTCCGCTGTTGGCGGTGAGCGTGAAGTCGACCCCCGTCAACGGGGTGTTCGCCACCACGGTCACGTTCTGCGCACTTGGACTGGTGAACCCGGTATCGCTGACGCTCACCGAGTAGGTCCCCGGCGGCACACCGTTG
>Ga0182024_10013515_pt1 | contig 15922 bp, 14 predicted proteins | sample P32metaG_FD_120480 | JGI IMG/M metagenome (GOLD analysis project Ga0182024, IMG submission 120480) | Permafrost microbial communities from Stordalen Mire, Sweden - P3-2 metaG (Illumina Assembly) | ecosystem: Environmental > Terrestrial > Soil > Wetlands > Permafrost | place: Sweden: Stordalen... | reverse complement strand
CCCATCTCCACCGCTCTCAGATTCCCCTGCTACGGCAGTGGAAGCGTGGCCTTCAGACCCGTCAACGGAGGCTCAAAGGCTCGCGCCGCCGTTGTGGAGGTCTCCTTCGCTGGCCAACCCTAGTCGGACAGCTCGGGCGGGACGAGTACCGCGCGCTCGACAGCGAGCGTGTCCTCGTGCTCATCCGCCACCACGGGCGCGGCAAGACAAGCGGACTGGAGCTCGGGCAGATTGGGTCGAAGGTGGCGAGCCTGTTCCACATCCGGGATGACAAGGTGACCAGGCTCGTCGTCTACTTCGACCGCGAGCGGACGCTCGCCGACCTCGGCCTCCCCCGCGGCTCGTAGTTCGCTTCCGGGGCGCTAGATCGGCGGAATTCGCAGGGTCGGAAAACTGATGCATAAGTTGCTGTGGGCCCAGGCTGGCAGGGCCTTCCAGCGCCCGAGATGTGCCAGGCTTGGCCGATGTCCTCAGCGAACCTGGACCCCGGTGCGCTCGATTTTCGCGGCCTGGGAGTGCGGCGACTTCAGCTCGGTCGAGTGGGCACACCCGGAGATCGAGTGGGTGATCGCCGACGGGTGAAGGGTGCCAAAACGGTGTTCCGTCACGCCGCGGCCCGGTAGTACTCGTGTACAAGTCCGCCGAGTCGATCCCTTCGTTTGACCGCCGCATCCGGGACCGGAGGTCGCATCGGCTGTGTCCGGAGCTATCCGGCTAACCCCCCTATCGGGCTGCCGCGAGCACCACGATCTTCGCAGCGACCGTGCTTATGGCCAGCGCCGCGAAACCACTTCTACGGTCGCCGGCGCCTCTGAAATCGGCGCCGCGCGCAGATGCGAGAACCGTGCCCGCTACTGGCCAGCCGCAATCTCCCTGAGGCACGGTGGCGGCGAAGGGGTTCTGGCAGCGCGCGAGTCCAGCGCGTTTGGCAAGCAGGGCCGTTAGGTAGACACCAGCGTGGCATGTACCGACGTTAGCGAGGGTTTGACCAAAGTTGGAAGCCGTGTTTCTAACTAACTCGGCGCCATCAGCTGCGGTTCACTCGCGCGAAGCTGTAGTAAGCAGCGCACGCCCGGCGGCGCTCGCTTCTTCTTGACCCAACCGCGCACTCCGATCAGCGGTTCGTTGTGTGGCGAACGGCGCTACTTGCCGGTCGTGCGGTGCATCGCCCCACGCGTGTGACCGGGGTTTCCCCGCCCGGCAGCCATCCCGCCGCGGGCTGCGCCGCGAAGGGGTGACGGCGTCCGACGGACGAGGAGACGCAGCGCTCGGTCGTCGGGGCCTTCCTCCGCTCGCTCGGTCAACATCTTCGGATGAACCGCTCGGAACACGGGACCACGGCCGGGGTCCACCACGGCCACCACGACCTTAGATCTGCTCGGAGTGTCGAACACGATCCCGTCGAGCTCCGAGCCGCCGTTGGCGACCTTGACGAGTTCGCCAGCGCTCGTCGGCTCCATCGACACAGCGTACTGGGGCCCGCACGCGACGTGGCAGCGCGTGCCTGCAGCTGCCAAGGCGAACGGCGTCGGCCTCGGGCGTCTCTCTCTATCGGTCGTCGCGCAAAGGAGCGTTGAGCTCCGGCACGTTCCGACGGATAGCCGACGACCTGGTGCGCGGGGATGCCTGATCACATGCGCCCATCAAGGCACGCACGCGGTCCCAGCAAGCCGTAGCCTCAAGCGCCCATGCGGCCACGCAAATCCGTGGGCAGCCACATGTGGTGCTGTTGCGATTGAGAAGGACGCAGTGCTTCGGCAAGTCATTGGACGGCGCGATTCACGTTCCATCCTCTTGTTAAGGCAGCAGGAGGTCACCCGTACGAGCTTCTCGGCCGGGCGCCGGGCGAACGGCCCCGCCATTGGGCGTCATGTCGTAGCGTGTGCGCAAATGGCACCATCGTTGTCGCCCTTGCCCGGCTCGTTCGGTCGATCAGATCTTGAGGCCACGGGGTTCGTCGGTTGGCAGACCTGGGGTGAGCTCCGCGCGAACGAGCTCGTCGCGGTCCCGCGTGATCCCGCCGCATATGTGGTCTACAGGACGTCCGCGAGCGAGTCGGACTTTCTGACCGTTAACCCCGGAGGGCACCACAAGGGCCAGGACCCCACGGTTTCAGTGGGTGAGCTGAAGGCCAACTGGGTTTCCGACACCCACGTCGTGTACATCGGAAAGGCCGATGTCGCCACGCGGCGGTTGAAAGACTTCGCAGCGTTTGGAGCCGGGAGACCGGTGGGCCACAAAGGGGGCCGCTACATCTGGCAGCTGGCTGACTCGGATGACCTCTTGGTGGCTTGGCACGCGATCTCCTGGGAGGAGCTGGCTCGGTACTACGAGAAGCGGCTGCTTGCGCACTTCGCCGACCTGCACAACGGCTCGCGGCCGTTTGCGAATCTCACAGGCTAGGGGACACATGACACCCGAGGAGTACGAACATCTCGTCGCGCACGTGCTTCGGGCTGAGGGATGGGACGCGCATGTGACTCCGTACACTCACGACTTCGGCGTCGACGTCATCGCGGAGCGTGCGGACACGCGGCTCGGCGTGCAGGTGAAGATGTTCGGCGGCGCCAACCGCCCGATCGCCGGGACGATGATCATGCAGCTCCATGGAGCCGCGGCATACGCCGACTGCTCCGAGGCCATGATCGTCACGGACGGCCGGGTTCTCGACGAGGCGCGAGAGATCGCGGGGAAGCTGGGGATTCAGATCCGTCTCCTGCCGGCGGTGGCACCCGAGACAGTCCCGATGAGTGCTCGCACGCAAGGCCACGAAGAACGCTCTGGATCGACCTTCGGTCAGGTCTGGCGCGACCATGTCATGCCCCTGGCCGGTACGACCTTGGCTCGCGCCAACGGTAAGACCAACGAGATCCTGCGTGTCGACGAGGGTGGGCTCGAACGGCGAACCTCCACCGGCAGGCCCCAGCGGATTGACGTCGAGATCTTCCGCTGGGCGATCGAGTGCATGCTCCGCGGCGAGACCGTGTCACGCGGCGACATCAATGCACGGTACCCGGGGCGCGCCTCGTCGGGCATCGCGCTGGTCCTCGCTGCCATCCCTCTGTTCGAAGAGACGAAGGTGGGTGGCAGGCAGGCGTTGCGGATGCGCCGCACTCCGGCCGTTTGACACGTCGGTGGTCGTGTCGGACCCTGCCCGTGGGCTTCAGTGCACCTCCTCGGCGAACTCGACGAATCGGCAGAGCGCGTTTGCAAGTCGCATCTGCTCGATGGTGCGGCAGTTGACGTCGAGCAGCCGGGGGCTGCACACGAGGTATGCGAGGCATTGGGCGCGGGAGATCGCGACGTTCAGGCGGTTGCGCGACAGCAGAAACTCGAGTCCTCGCGGAATGTCCTCGCCGCTTGAGCTTGCCGTCGAGTAGAGCACGACGCGCGCCTCCTGTCCCTGGAACTTGTCGACCGTGCCTACCCGCACGTCCGCCGGTAGGAGCTCGCGGAGCAGGTTGACCTGGGCGTTGTAGGGGGCGACCACCGCGATCTCGTCGCCGGGCACCCCGGCCGCGCGTATCGCGTCGACCTCGGCTGCGACGCGGTCGGCCTCGGCGCGGGACTCCTGACGGCAGCCGTCGTGCTCGACCGGACAGAATCGGAGGCCAGTCCCGAGTGGCGTGCGGCGAGTCGCGCAGGATGGATCGGAGTGGAGTCGTCCCTCGTAGAACTCCTCGGAGATGTAGCCACCAACGTCCGGGTGTAGGCGGTACGTCGTCTCCAGGAAGAGGCCCCGTTCGGGCGGGATGGTCGCGTGCCCAGCAAGCAAGTACTGCAGCACGGATTCCTCGATGCCGTCCGGATGAGATCCCTGGAGTACTTGGGCAAGCTGCTGCGGATCGCCGACGAGAACGAGGTTGCGCGTGGCAGTGCCCATGGCGAGCGCGTCCGCAAGCGAGACCTGCCCGGCCTCGTCGATGAAGAGATAGTCGAGCGCGCCATCGAAGTCGCCGTGCGAGTAGAGCCACGCCGTGCCACCCGACAGCCGTGCCGCGAGGCACGTTTCGCGGTCATCGTCACTAGTGATCTGTGGGCCTTCGTACACGGACTCCGGGTTGCCGGTCGTTGACTTCTTGACGCCGTGAACGTCGATGCCGGCGTCCTCGATCTCCGCGAGCAGCTTGTGGATTGCCTTGTGACTGGTCGACGCGACTCCGACTCGCTTGCCCTCGGCGAGGAGCCGCGCGATGAGCCGACCCGATGTCCAGGTCTTTCCGGTACCGGGGGGTCCCTGGATCACGAGGTGGCGCCCATCGAGCGAGAGCGCGAGGTTCGCCATCTCCGTGAGGTCCGTGGTCTGGACGTCGTGCACGAAGGGATCGCGGCGCAGGACGGATTCCACCCCCGGATACCGGCGGTCTCCGGCGAGCAACGACCGCGCGATCCGTTCGAGCGCATCCTCCTGAGCCTTGGTTTTGTACGGCTCGCCGGGAAGTAGCGCTGTGGGAGAGGAGACGCTTGCAAGCATCGGGCCCCGCTTCAACGCGATCAAGCGGGTCTCGCGATCAAACTCGATGATCTCACCCGCGCGATGGCGCGTGGCGGGGTCGAACGGCACCTGACCGAGTCCGAGCTTGTGCTCCTGGGCCGGGTATGTGAAGCGATGACGCAGTGATCGCTTGTCCGGCTCAGGGGAGCCGAGGGCTTCGAGGAGTCCAATCGACTCTGGGTCCTCCACAAGCTCCTCATCCGAGAGTTCGATCCGATCGAAGAACGCCCACCAGACCGGCTTGCGCTCGCGGTCGTGGTAATCGAGGAGTCCTGCTGCGAATTCGAGGGTGGGGTCGCCGCTGTTGGTCAGTTGGTCATGGAGTTGCTGGCGTTCCTGCTTGGCGGGGGCGATCTGCTTGGGTTCCTTCGGCTCCGGCAGCGGAAATGCTCCGAAGCGTTTGAGCGCTTCTTCTCGTCGCGCGAGTAGCCAGTCGCGCAACGCGAGCGTTGCGACGCAGTCCTCGCGGTTGTACGCAGCGATCGTGTCGAGGATCGCGGGATCGCGCGTTTGGATGTAGCGCTCGTGTTCGATGATCGACGTCCCGCCGTCACGGATCTCGGCGTGTCGATCGAAGCCCAGGAAGGCCTCCATCTCCTTCAGTCCGTATCCCGGCACGGATGCAGCAAGCCCACCGCGGACCACCTTGAGCAGGTCCACGAGCACCCCGCGGGTGAGCAGATCGTCGACCTCGGCTTCGCGGGTGTTGTAGCGGCCCGCGAGGCGCCGCAAGGCGCTGACCTCGTATGCGGCGTAGTGGTAGACGTGCATGTCGGGATGCTCGATGAGGCGCGCGTGGACGTGGTCGACCACTCCCTGAAAAGCGCGTCGCTCGGAGGGGTGGTCGTCAGCCCACCGCGGCATGAACGTCTCATCAGCGTCGAGCAGTCCCCACAGGTACTCAAGGCTGCCTCGCTCGTCCCAGAACGGGTTGCCCTCGATGTCGAAGAAGATGTCGCCGGGCGAGGGGTCGGGAAGCAGCGCAAGCCCGCGCTCCGGGAGCGGGTCGAGAAGGACAAACTCGAGTCTGCCGGTGTCGTGGCGCTCAAGCTGCAGAGCCGCTTGGCGGTGGAGCTTCTCGAAGGTCTCTGGATTGATTCCGGGCGGGGGGTTCGAGGGGTTTGCGCCCGCGAGCGCGCGCATCGTCGTGATGCCGGCAGGCGCGAGCTTCAGTATCTGCCGGCTCCCGCATCCGGCCACTCGGGAGAGGTGGTCGACCTGGTCCCACCAGCCTTCGCAGTGAGCCACGAAATTACACACGCCGCAGTGGTCGCAGGGCGCAGGCTCGGTGACGGGCTCATCGGCGACGAATCGCTCAAGTCGCGTCCGCACATGACGGGCGTATGCGTCGAAGTCCTGCGGTCGGAAGGACTGCCGCTCGCCCGAGCCAGGCAGGACGTGGATGCGATCGGGCGCGCTGCCCTGGAGACGCCCGAGCAGCTCGTTGTAGAAGCAGAGTTGAAGGATGTAGGCGGGCTTGGCGCTTCGCGCGAGCTTGGTGTCGAGAGCCTCGTACGTTCCGTCGTCCGTGCGAACGAGGAAGTCCGCCACCCCGCGCCAGCGACCCTCCATGAGGACACCCTGGTACACGACGTCGACGCCATCTTCGATCGCTTCGCGAGTCGCTTGAGCAGCGGTCTCATACCCATCGTCGGTTGTGATCTCGCGAACGTTGAGGCCTTCGTCGCGCAGGCGCTCAAGGTACGCCGCCTCATGCGCGAGGCCCTTCTCGAACAGAAGCTGGGCTTGCTCCGTCGGCTCGGCGGTCGCGAAGTCCCCGTGCGCGACCTGGAGGTCGAGCGTGGTCAGATGCTCGCATGCGAGATATGCCGTCAGGTCGCTCGGCGAGAGGAGGATGCTTCCGTTCTCGGCTCGCATCGCTCGTATTGTCCTCCGCTCGCAAGCCGATGTCGTCGACGCCGAGCCCGGCGTCACCGGTGTTCGGCTCGCCGTGCTCAGGCGACGGTGGCTTGTGATCCGAGATTCGCACACTTTGCTGCATGACCAGCATTGCTATGACGAGTGATCGCTTGCCATGCCAGCAGGGGGTCGCTGTTGGCAGCGGATGCCCGCAGCCACGGACGGCGCCCCCGCCGACACTGATTCCCGTGTAGCACCGGCCGCCCAAGCGAGCACCGCCCCGCGGGACGCCAGGGATGTAGTTCCGACGGGACTGGCCGCAGGTCATAGCGGACAGTTAGAGTCCGCTGCCGAATCTGATGTTTTCAAACGCGAGGCAGCCATGCCGCAGGCCAGGAAACCTTCGAAAGGCCGCGCGAAGAGGCCGACGAGCTCGACCGGTACGGGGAGCGCGCGCAGAGGAGCTCGGGCAAACAGAACCGCCTCGACCGCGAAAGCGACCAAAGGGTCACGAGCGACGGGAGCGGCACGGAAAGCACCCAGCCGCCCGAAACCCCCAGCAGCCGGGGCAAGGACCGGCGCAACCGGGAAACCGTCCGGTGATGCGAAAGCCAGGAAAGGCCGGAGCGCAAGAGCAACGAGCAATGGCGCTGGCGCCAAGGGGAGGTTGCAGAACAGCCGTGCCTATCGTCGGGCCTACCAGCAGGCAAGAAAACTTCTCAAAGATCCGAAGGCCTTGTCAAGTCTCCTAGATAAGGCGAAGAGGAAGGCCTCTGGGCACGCGGAGGATTTGGATGGCACCGTCAGGTACCTCCGAGCGCTGCTGCGGCTGATCAAGGCATACAGCAAGCGGGAATACCAAGAGATCCCATTTACCCCGATCGTGACAGCGACGGCGGCGGTCATCTACTTCGTCAATCCGCTGGATCTGATCCCGGACGCGATCCCGGTCGCCGGCTATCTCGACGACGCTGCCCTGATTCTGTTCGTTGTGGCGGCGATGCAACAAGACCTCGATGACTTCCTCGCGTGGGAGGGGGGCGACGTGGGAGGCACTGTGGTACCGGCTTAGACCATCGGCGAATCCACTCATCTCCGCGGTGATAGCGAAGGCCGTCCTTTGCGGACACGCTTAAAGACCATGAGCATCGAAAACGTCGCTGGAGTCGAGCGAGACGGTGATCTGGATCTCCGGCGGGGAGATAACGGTGCCGGGCCGGCTACCCGTGACCGCCTGCTCCCGTAGCAGGAGGTCATCACATCAGCCTTTGTGGCGTCGAGAGCAGGCACGAAGGGGGCAGCACGAGGTCACCGCGGGGCTGCCCGCTCCGCCGAGCAAGCCGGGGTAAACGCAGATCGAGCTAGGCCCGATCGAGTTCGACCGGGGCTCTAGACGCGCCGCAAACCGGAGATGAGCCGTCGGAGGTTGTCGTCGTAGTCTCGGCGTAAGTCCACCCAGGACATTTGCCTGAGGAACATCGGCAGAGATGGCACAGAGGGGGCGTCAGGTAGCAGCACTGGAATGACCGGGCAGTTACGCGAGACGAACTCATCTAAGAAGGCGCGCAGCTCGACATTTTGCCACGGCCCGAACCCGGTCTCTCCGACAAGCACAGCGGCGCTCCCAACGTTTCCGATGATCCGTTCTAACTCGTCCTGCCACGGTAGGCCAAGAGGAAGTTGCTCCTCGTCAAGCCATGGCTTCACACCGGCGTCTTTCATCGTGCGATTGAGTGTCCTAACGGCTGGCTTGTCGGCCGAGTTGTGACACAGAAACACGTCAAACGTGTCCTCCTGCGTCGCGTGATCGTCCAACGTCACCGCTAGAACGTCGATATGGGCACGCGATGCTCGCGACAGAAACGCGAGCATCGCATCAACATCGGCGATGAGATCCAGCGACCGAGCGTCTCTCGGCAGCTGCGCAAGGCACTGCTGGCACACGAACGCCGCGCGCATACCAACATCTACGCCGCGCTTGTCCCAACCGAGGTCGTTGATGCAGCCGGTTGCCTCGTCGTGGGCCGGCCCCACCCCTAGCTTTCGGAGGATTAGGAGCGCGGCAAAGTACATCAAGCCATTGGCAATCGGGAGATCGGTAAGTGTGTTCCAGCCGCTAAACGAGATGATGACTTGGTCGCCCAGAGACTCAAAGAAGAAGTTGTTTTCATATGGGACGCTCGTAGCAAGACATGCCAGATCGAACGCTGCCGCCTCGGCTCGAAGATCAGGTGAGAGCCGGTCCGGGCGCGTCGGCGGGTGGATAGTGGGCGTCGTCAGGCGAAATGCGGCCATGCCGGGCTCAAAGTGCACGTGTTGACAAAGAGAGTTCAGGACATCGCATAGTGGGCGCACTGCGAGAGGGCACGTGTTGTCTGCGTATAGACCCACCCTCACGGCCGGGTCCTGATCTTCTGGTTCGGCCAAGGGGCCAGAGGGCAAGGATCTGGATCGCAGGCCATCGTCGCTGACACGGCGCCCGCTGGGGCCGCCGTTACGATAGTGGTAGGTGCCACTCTCTGCTCCTCCTAGCCCTCCGGCAGACTGTTGACGATGCGAGCATAGAGCGGCGAGGCGCTCGTGGGACCCTCCCTACCTACCAGCGAATCGCTCCAACGGTGCGTCCCCGACCAGCGGCCTACTGGACGCATCCGGACGTAGACCTCTGCTCAGAACGTAGAAAGTCTGATTGGCACCTGTGGCCTCGACAGGAGAGCGCTTGCCAATGCCAGCAGGAGGTCGTGATGCTCTGCTCCGCGAGAACGAGAGTGGGCATCCCACGGTGTCGCTGTGTGGTCCATCTATCGGAGTACTCTGCGCAGGTGTCGATTGACCGTCAGATGGGCCAAGCGCCGGCCGCGCCTGCGATCCGGGAGCGGCTCCATGCGGCTTTCGACCGCTTGCTCGTCGAGTACTCGCAATGGGGCGGATACCGCTTCCATGGCTGGACCGACTACCCGGACAGCAGCAACTATTTCGGCCCCTTAATCTGGTCGGAGGACGATGGCGTGTTGCGCTTCTGCCTGGAGCTCGAGAAGGAGTTCCCGCACCAAGTTCATTGCGAGTTCAGCATCGATAAGGCCACGCGCCAGGACTGGGAGCAAACTCGCGTGCCCGTCGCGCCGAGCAAGAAACCCGGTGGCGAGGTCGTCGACATTGTGGTCTCGGATTTCGCGACTTTTCTTGATGACGACACCGCGCAGGCGGCCTTTCGGGGGCGCACTCACGAGGCGTTCGTCGAGGTGAAGTGGCTGAGGAAGGGCTGGGCCGGCGGGCGTTTTGAACACGACGCTCACAAGCGCGTCAAGCAAGTCGAAACCGATCTCCAGAAGCTTGCCTGGCACCTGAAGCTAGGTCGGTGTCTGACTGCAGCGATGCTCGTATTCGACGACGAGAACTTCTTCAGCCAACATGGTGCAGACGTGGCGTGGCCCCACGGGGTTGAGTGCCTTATATGCGGGCCTGCAGAGCTTCAGCGGCGCGGCCTCGAGTAGCCTCAGGGATTGCAATCTCGGGCTCGCCCTCGCGGACACTGCGACCAGATCTGATGCCCAAGCGAGTTGCCGCTACCCTTCCGGTCGTGAGCCACGAGGGTGTCTCCTCCGAGCGCGATCGTCGCGCTGCCCAACTCGCGAATGTACTCGCCCGAGCGTTCCGCGAGGGCGAAGTGGCGGCTGCGGACGCACTCAGAGTCCTGCGGCATGAGCTCCGGCGACGGAACACGAACCAGGCCCTGGAGATCGCGACCCGCTCGACCGAGGCCCAGAAGGTGATCGACGCTTACGGGAAGGGACCGGTGCCCAAGAACGGCTCGCTCGACGCTCTCCATTCCGACCATGTTTACCCGCTCACCGAGAGTGACCTCCGTCGAAATAACACGATTGAGGCGTGGCTCGCCGCGCTCCCGGGCCTTCGGACTGTGGTCTGCGTCACCGCGAGGGAGAACTATCGTTTAGAGCGATGTGAGCGTGAAGGCATAACCGGGCCGCCGAAGTATGCGCAGGCGGGCGTCGCGTTCACGACGGAGGATCTCCCTTGGGCGAGCTTGCCTAGCTAATCGCTAGCTGTGCGAGCTGGCCCTAGCTCGACTGGAGGGGACCGCACGTCGACCTCCTGCCTAGGCAGCAGGAGGTCTCTTGCGGACAAGCGAGCGCACGTCCAGGCAGCAGCAGGTTGCAACGTGGCCTCAGACTGTGCCAGCAGCGGGACGCGAGGCGCTCACTGGCGGCTTCGCGCCTTGTGGAAGCGATGGTTGACCGCGCGGGCGCCTTGACGCGTACGCCCAGTCCTCGGCGTGGCCGGCCCGTAGAGGCGGGAATACGGCCTGCGGCGAGACAGCGCCCCGTATCAGTCGACCATCTGGTCTGCTAAATCCTACGATCGTCGCGCGTCAGGCCCGGGTGCCACCGGCGGGAAGGGTGGACCTACTCGCAGTGGACTCGGCCCGGTAGCGCATGCGCTACCGGCTGGGGCGGCAGATGGGATGCCCGGCGAGCGCGGAGCGGCTCTGGAGCGGAGGAGTAGTCACCTCGTCCCCTTCCGATCGCGTTGTCTTCTTAATCCGTTAGTCGAACGAGATCGCGCCAACTCGACAGCCTGCGGCAGAGTTCTGCGAGGGTCGAGCGGCTCGAGTCGGCGGTTAGGTCGACTGAGCGAGCAGCGCGACGTGTCGCCCGCGTGTTGCCGGCGACGGCGGAATACCAAGGGCGTCCAAGAGTATCGCCCGGCAGACCCACTTGATGATTCGTGACCCCTAAGGATTGGGCCACAAGGCCCGCCACGTACCTGGCGGGCCCTGCGCCCGAGCCGTCGTCACGAGACTGGCTCTATTCGTCTGTCGACTAGCGGGTGAAGTTTTCCCGGACCGCTTCTGCGCCGGCCTGGTTGAGTTCGCCCACGAGTTCACTAGAGTTGGTGCCTGCGGGTGACGGGAGACCCAGCGCAGAGTTCATCGCTGCATCGGCACCGCCGCTCTTACCGCAACCCTGCACGCCCGGAGACGCGTAGGAGTTGTTGACCAGCCTGTCGCCAACGATCTGGAGGATCCTGCCTTCGCCAAGGACGTTGATCGTCCCAAGCTTGCCGTGAATCGGCGTGTTTGGTGGCGGAGGTTCGGTTTCTCCCGTGATGAACGGCACGTTGATCGGGGACTGGGTGCTACCGACGTAGCAGTCTTTCCCGACGAACGGGTTGCTCAGGTGGATCATCACCGGGAAACCGAGCGACGTTTCTTTGGTTTCCTGAAGCAGAGCCCCCTCGTTGAGGGTCATATCTTCCGCGGGCTTGGCGAGTTCGATCGTCGCCGTGGTCTTCGTCGACTTGCCGGCTGCCAGGTAGGCTTCATAGCGGGCCTTTTCGGCTTCAGACAGGGCTTCGGTGTTGATGTCTTCGGTGAGGGGCGGTGCGGGCTCGTTTACCTTCGTGACCGAGCGGCCCTGTTCCGCTGCGATAACTTTCAGTTCGCCGGTTTCTTCGTTTTCCTTGAAGCCGACCTGCAACACGATCGGTTTCACGAAATGGACGACGACTTTGCCGGCCTGGAAGAACGCTTCCGGTCCGGTTTTGGCGTAGATGCATCCGTTGAGTGCTTCGGGATAGTTCAAGGGGCATTCAGCGAATTTGTTCCAAACGTTGTTCTTCGCTAGTGCCGGCACCGCCGCTATCGCGCTCATCGCGAACGCGGCGACCAGGCAAAGTCCTAGCATCCTTACATGTCTCACTTGTCCATCACTCCTTTTTGTCCTCTTGTGTAATGAGCGATCATCGCCCGAAGCCTCCTCCTTGGAGATCCCCGACGCCGGTCGTTTGCGACAGCGCGCCCGACCGGGACCAGCGGCCCCCGCACGGATGTGCGCTCGTCATCGACGCGGGCGCCAGTGGCCCCCGCATCGATACACGCTTGTTTGCGGCGAGCTCGCGCAGGGCGCGCGGCGGGCCGCCACGGCCGGCCTCATTGCTGGGTTGCGCCTGCTCGTCGCGCAAATCGGTCGCCTCGAAGATCATGCCCCTGCCTGACTTTCCCGGTGCTCCTCGCCCAAGCGCCCGGCGCGAGGCCGAAGCTGCGCAGTTCTCGATGACGCCGCCGCGGCAGCGGCGGGCGAGGCAGTCGGTTCGCCGTGAAGCCGCCCGCGATGAGCGGCCCGAATGGAGGCCAGAACAGCATTCGCCGCCGCTCGGAGCGACGTCGAGCAAGCTATTCATTTGGGCCGGCAGCCCTTCCTCTGCGTCAAATCCCCCGCCTGAGAGCCACCATACGGGCTGTCCGCTGAACGACCCCGGTATCTAACCAGGTTTGCCGGAGCGTGTCAAGAGTGGTATTGCACGAGGCTGCTGCTGCGCGGTCGGGCAGCGGCCATGGACCGCGTTGAGGGGGTGCTCGACCATGCTGGGCCAGCCTGGACGTACTACGGAGGTGTCTAGATCCTCAAGCCTGAACCCGAGTGGTCTGACTTCGCTGGGGGCGGTGTATCTTCCCGCAGGTCAGCCCTGGCGCAACCTGCCCGAAAACTGGCCACTGTGCGCCGTCAACGGCCTCCGGAGGCGTCGAGGAGCTGCGGGTCGCGCGCCGATCATGGCCTGCTTCGTGCGATCACGTGCGCGACGATCGCGAACGCCACCAACAGCCATAGCAGCGCCTGCGAGCCGGTGAGCGCCCCTAAGAAAACCGCGATCGCAACCGTCACGATCAACGAGCCGCCGTGCTTCTTCGGGCGGCAGCGCAGCACTCCCGAGGCCATTCGAATCGACCAGCTGCTCAGAGTTCGAGCCGGCGCGCGACACGCCCGGTTTCCGTCGGATGTCGGATCCCCAACAAGATCCCGACCGTCACACCCGAGCGCACGGCGCAGGCGAGAGTCCGCAAGGTGCGGCGCCCACGGCTCGCAGGATCGGCGTCCAGCCGAGCACCAGCCCGGCCGGGCCGAGCGCGCGACCAGGCGTGGAAGCTGAAGCGGTCCTCGTGACCGGAGATCAGGTCGTCGGCGAAACAGATGTGGCGGTCACGGCGTCGCGAGCCGCTGGCGCCCAAGTGTGATACCGATGTAAACGTCCTGTAAACGACAGACTAGCTGATGCGTTGGCAGCCGATGCAATCGTAGCCGAGCCGATCGAGCCGATCCCGGAGACGTCCGTTGCAGAGCGCGTTGTCGCCGACGTGCAGCCCATCGGCGCGCCGGCGGCGGTCGCCGAGCGCGTCCGCGATTCGGTTCCGCTCTGGTTTCACACCTTCGCGCTCGCGCCGGGGGTATATACGCCGGGGATCGCACGCGACCATAGCTATCGCCTTGCGGTGCTCGGCGCGGAACGCTTTGCGGGGCGCAGCGTGCTTGACGTCGGCGCGTTCGACGGCTTCTACAGCTTCCTCGCGGAGGCCCGCGGCGCGCGGCGTGTTGTAGCGGTCGACAATGAGCAGTACGTCGACCGGGTGCGTGCTCGCTTCGGCGTGACGCTGACGGGCGGTGTCGGCTTCCGCGCGATCGCTGGGCTCCTCGCGTCGCGGGTCGAGTATCGCCACATGGACGTGCTGGACGTGCGCGAGCTCGGCGAGCGCTTCGACGTTGCGTTGTGTTTCGGGATCTTGCACCGGGTGACCGACCCGATTGGGTTGCTGCAGGCGGTCGCGGACGTGCTGGCCCCGGGTGGCGAAATCGTGCTCGAGACCTATGGCTCGCACCTGGCCGCCGACTCCCCGGCGATCGAAGTTCACGAGCCCGGCGACGTCTACGCTCGCGATGGCTTTGTCTACTGGGGCTTCTCCCCAGAGGCCCTGCGGCGACTGGGGCGAATCGTCGGCCTCGACGAGTTAGAGGTCGTCGACGAGCTGGATATCGACGGCCACCCGCGGATCGTCGCACTGCTACGAGCGGCCGGCTGACGGCAGCTTGCGCTCGCGCCGCTCAGGCCGCCAGCGACGTCGCGGCGGCGGGGTCGAAAGCCTGATGGGTGATCCGTACGACGGCGTTGCCGAAGTCGAAGCTCGACGTCGAGCTGCCCTTGCCGGTGGCGCGTAGAGGTTGCCGGCGCCGTCGAGGACCGGCCCCGATGGGGCGCAGATCGCGCCCTCGGGCCGCTCCCATGTCTCAGCGACGCGATTCGGCTGCCCTCTGAGTCGCCGGACGCGCCACGGCGATTCAGCGTCCATGCGTCGCTGTGACCGCCGCGGATGCGCCGGATCACTAGATCGGCTGGATGTTGACGGCCTTGGGACCTTTGTCCCCGGCCTCAGCCTCGTAGGAGACCTTCGCGCCCTCAGTGAGCGAGCGATAACCCTCGCCGACGATCGCTGAGTGGTGGGCGAATAGATCCTTGGACTGGTCGTCGGGTGTGATGAACCCGAAGCCCTTATCGTCGCTGAACCACTTGACGGTTCCGGTAGCCATCGTGCTTCCTCCTACATTCTCGTGCGCCGCGAACGTGGAGATTGCTTAAAGCAAGGCTACGACCGCCCACACTGCCTGTGTCGGGCAACCGGCCCAACCTAATCGGGACAACCTAGCAGCGTGAGCCATCCTGGGTGAGGATGTTCCGGTCGCCGTGGAACTTGGTGGCGGCCTCCGGGTGAATTCTCTCAGGTGAGGGAAGCGGTCACCTCCGGTGTCGTGGCGGTGTGATGGTGTAGCTGACGTTCGACTGCGAGCGCGAGTCTGGCGAGGTCAGCGTGACCGATGATGCGGCGGAACTGGCACTCGGCTTCGAGCATCCCGGCAGCGGTCCAGCGCAGACACATCTCGCCTGACTGCCAGCGCTTGACGTTGCGGCTGGTGCGCCTGACGGCCTCGATCATCGACTAGCAAGGGTTGGTGCTCTGCAGCGTGCGCTTGAGAGCGCCGCGGATGTGAAGACGCGTGACGGTGAGCGTCTCGGCCATGCCCTCCTTGAGCGAGGCCGCGGCGCTCGGGTGTGAGTGTTCGAGCTCTGAGGCGAGGACTGCGCTGATGCTCGACGGGATCGAGCTGAAGGGCCGCTGCTGCGTGGTGGCGCTCGGGATCGCCACCGACGGCGTGAAGATCCCGCTGGGGCTGTGGGACGGCTCGACCGAGTATGCCACCGTCGCCAAGGAGCTGCTCAGTAACCTCGTCGCCCGGGGCGACGGCTCATCAGTCCGATCAGCCGCTCGGTGGTCTTTGTGACGAAGTCGCGGCTAACCGAGGACTTCGAGGTTGAGCGGGCGCTGGCCTCGACCTCGGTGCCGACCGGCTCGCGCGTGCGCTGGAAGCGGCGCGGGAAGGAACCAGCTAGACAGAACCGCCGCCGTTAACGGCGGCGGTTCAAATAAGGGTCGAATACGGGGAGACAGGTGCGGAAGCCCGCGGTTACGGTCGACTGCGGCCCGCGTGGGCGGTTTTCGTGGGCGGTCTGGCCGAACGGATCAGCGGGACGCGACCAGCACCGACGCGCCGGCATATGCGTGCGCCGGCGCGTCCTTGACGGCCTTGCCGACGAGCTTGGGCTCCTGGCCCAGGGGTGCGACGTCGATCGCGAACTCAAGGCCGGTTGCTGCAGAGATCTTCACGAGCGTCTCGATCTGGGGGTTCTTCTCGCCCGACTCAAGCTCGACGACGCGCGGTT
>Ga0182024_10013514_pt1 | contig 15922 bp, 10 predicted proteins | sample P32metaG_FD_120480 | JGI IMG/M metagenome (GOLD analysis project Ga0182024, IMG submission 120480) | Permafrost microbial communities from Stordalen Mire, Sweden - P3-2 metaG (Illumina Assembly) | ecosystem: Environmental > Terrestrial > Soil > Wetlands > Permafrost | place: Sweden: Stordalen... | reverse complement strand
TTGGGAATACGGCGAAGTAGCTCAGTTGGTAGAGCAGAGGACTGAAAATCCTTGTGTCCCCGGTTCAATTCCGGGCTTCGCCACCTTTTCAAGCCCTTGTGGGTCAAAGGTGGGCGCAGTGTCAATTAGCGCAAAAAATGTCCGCTTTGGACGGGATATGCCTTGAAACGGGCGCGTTATTACAGACGGTAGTTCAAGCTGCTACCCTCCCAGTTCGCGGATAATCTGATCGGCCGCCTGCCGGATGTTGGGCCAGCGGAAGACCCCTGGCTTGTCCATCTGAGTAGCCAGATTCTTGTGGGTCAGGGGGAAGCCCTCCGCCACCAGATACCGAGCGGCCTTCCGGATGGCGAAGATGGTGCGGTCCTGGTAGTCCTCCCGGTACCGGCGATGGTGCTCCAGGCGTTTCGCGATCACCTGCTGACAGAGTTCCGGAAAGTGCTTTTTCAGGAGTTTTGGGTAGACACCCAGGCGGCTCGCCAGATTGGCCAAACTGGGCGGATTGCCAGCGAGGGAAGCGAGGATTTGCCGGATTTTTGCTTCTTGGAGAGGAGTTTTCGTTGGGGCGGATTTCAACCGCGACGATTCGGGCGTACGCGAACTGGCTTCCGGCACGGAGGCTGCGTTTCGCCGGGAAGGCGGTTTTTGCTCCAGCAGGTCGACCAGACTGATGCCAAAGCGGAGACACAAATTAACGACGTGGGGCAAAGACGGTCGGGCCTGTCCGCGCAACCAGTACCAAGCCGTAATGCGACTAATTCCAAGGAATCGGGCAAATTCTGCGGCATCGCTGATTTTTTGCCTCGCGGTCAGGCGACGAAGGCAGGCAGCCAAATCGTAGGCCGGGGCTCGTGGGCTTCGGCGTTGGAAGTGCTGGATCATTTCCGCCAGCATTTGGGCGGTCAGGAGCTCGGTATCCGATTTGGCGATGCTGCCTATGGGTGCGCGGTGAGCAGCGTCGCCTAAGAAACTGTAATCGTGCGGGCAGTGGGCCGGGAGAGAGCGAAAGCCGACCACGGAAATTTTCTTTTGGCATTCCGGGCATTCCTCTAGGAGACGGCAGCGATGCACCGGGCACACCGTCACCGGCCCGAGCGTCCAAAGTAGCCGCTCGTATCGTCCTTCGGACTCGAGGTAGCAGTGCGGGCAATAGGCATGATGGCTCTTTAAGAACCAGCGGGAGGGGAAAAGTCCTCCCCAGGGCAGGAATGAGGTCAATGACAGGTGATTGACCTTGGTAAGCATCTGGAGCACTTCGACCCACTTGGGGGCGGCGCCGGGCAAGTTCATCTCCGGAGCCAAGAAAAGCGGCGCAGTGTCGGCACACCAGTCTCCGCTACGGTCGGGGGTTCCGCGCAGCCACCAGACGATCTCCCGCCGCAGCAAGTCGCCCGGCTTGAGGTAATGAGCGCGAGACAAACGGGCAAAATAGCCCGACAGGCTTTCGACCTGAGACGTCCGGATTCCCTTTGCAGGGAGGTGGTACAAGCGGGTGATTTGGTCGTTTTGTACCGGTGTAAGCAGATGATCCATGCCCAGAAGATACTATACCTGGCTTTGTGCTCCGGTTACAATTTCACCAATGGGCGCGCGGTTCAACTTACGTTTAAAGAATTCCTTCTTTTTGGGGGCAGGCGGTGGTGACGGATCCACCGAAACAAACAGCGTTTTGTCAGGAAACGGGAGGTCAAGTTGCTCGGTGAATGGCATGGCTTCCCGCATCAGCAATTCTCCCTGGGCAATTTCCCGCATAATACTCGCCAGTTCCACCCCCGATCGGGCGACTTTGTCCATATCGTCCATGGTCAATTTCTTTTTGTTACCGTACAGGTTGCTGGCCGAATGAAACCAATTCTTCAGCAAGCCGATACATCCAAGGCATCGTCTGTAAAAGAACGACACTTGCTTGGAGACATCGAACGCAAAGGATAATTGGAAGTCCTCGGTTAATTTATTAAGAATGCCCAGAAAATGCGGGGCATCCTCCTCATTAGCCAGGTAACGACGAAGATGGATTACCCCTGTTCGGCGAGTAATCTGGCCGCTTAAGAGGGATGCGGCATACAAATCATACGTGCCAAACAGCACATGCTTAACATCCCCATTATTGGCCAACGATTTCACATATTCCAGATTTTGACGCAATTTCGTGTGACTGCCGGCGATGGCCAAATGCTGCCCTTCGTCCAGCAATGTTGCCAACGGGCGCCGCTGACGCAGGCTTTGCTCCAGGAAATATTCGGTTCCAAGCGTACTAAGGTCGTAGCGGCTTGGATTCTTTATCTCCGCATATTTTTGCCGGATCTTTTCAGGACATTCCTTGTACCCGGCCAGCGGCTCATTGAGGTTGCGCAGGTATAAATGTTCGAAATGGCGCAAATTAAAAGGCCCGCTGGGCGGTGCCTTAAGCCGCATATGGACATGCGACAAGAGACCCACGCGCGATTTTTCGCGGCCTGCTTGGATCAGGTCTCCTTCCAGCAGTTTTAACGCGGTAGATTTGCCTGTCCCGGTTGGGCCGATTACCAAATAAATTTCGTGAGGGCCGTTAAAAACACCGGCCTTCAACTGCTTGTAGGCAGAACGAAAAACGGTGTGTTCGATCAGGGAATTTGAATAAGTATTCATGGAGATAGAATTTATTTTGAGTGAATAGTTATTGGATGGTTTTGAATTTGGGAACGGCATCTGGATTGATATTGTCGAAGACAGAGGCCAGGGCGTCGGCTGGAGCCGGTGCCGCGTTCTTTTTCGGTTTAACCGGTGGTTGTTCAGATGGGGTAGCCGCGCTGATATAGCTCTCAAGTGATTGCTTGGATGCCGGGTCTTGCAGGTCCCATGCTCGTGTCCGCGCCAGGTCTTTGAGCTTCTGGTCGAGCACTGCTTCGGAATTGAGTGCCAGGCGCAACACCTTGCCTTTACTGCAGGCGGTTTCGGGCAGCTCTTGATTATGCAGTAACTTCCGCTGCTTCAGTTCGTCGGACATAATCTGCCGTTGTTTTTCGGACACGCCCTTATACAGGTCGTAATGCTCTGAGATGCACCGGATCCAGTTGCCGTCGATGGTGACGTAGCAAAGCGATGCGTCGTCAGGGTCGTATCGGCCCTCGACCTTTTTTCCGGATAGCTGGGGATTTCGAAAGGCATCCGCCTTATACTCGATGTTATTGGTTTTAATGCCGTAGCGCGGATTGATCTTTACCGGCCCGCGTTTGAATGCGGGACAGGTCAAATAGTGGAAATATTCGTTGTACGGTATGCGAATGTTTGACCGTTCTCCCATTTTGGCCACGCTATTGGCGAATGCCTGTCGGGGGGACGTCAGCAGCGCAGGATGGCTGACCTCCTCGTAATAATTGAAGATGAACTCGTGCAGCAGCAGGGTGAGTGATTCAAGGGTCCAAGTTGCCCAGTCAGTCGGATCGAATCCGTCGGTCACCAGGCGGACGTTTTTGGTCAATTTGGTGTTGCCGGCGAGATTATCGATCAGACCCCTGGTACTGGTTCCGAAGAAGCGTTCGCAGATTGAGCCAAACTTCGGGCAGTCGACCGGGCGATTTTTGATCGACATGACGCAGCCGCGAGCCAGCCCATCGAAATAATTGCTTTCAAAATCAACCCCATTGTCGACGACGATCGTTTGCGGCAATCGTTGATGCACCCGCACGCACTGACGAATCACCCGCATGCAAGAGCGGTAGCTGGGTTCCTCAAATGAGAGGACAAAAGCTAAAATCTTGCGAGTGTAGGTATCGATGAGGATGGTTAGCCAGGGTCTGCCGAGAATCCGTCCGGTCACCGTACAGCGCAGTTGGATGTCCAGCAATTGATGGTCGATATGACCAAACTCGATTGCCCAGTTGCCGTGACGCGGTGCCTTGCTAGTAAGCAGCCAACAGAACGGAGCCTCCTTCGCCGCTGCGCGTTTCCCTTGGCGGTCTTTGATGGCGGCCAACTTAGACTGTTTAGCCACGAACAGATAGAAGGTCTGAACGTGCGGGCAATAAACGTGGGCTGCCTTGCAATTTGCACTGAGTAGCGCAAAGGCCGCTGCAATCGTCGGGGCCTTCGAGGACTTGTAGTACCCAGTGTAAACCTTAACCATTTCTGCCACGGTCGCTTCGACCAACTGGGGCATGCGGTTGCCGCGCAGGTATTTTTTCGGAAGCAGGCCGAAAATCCCAAAGCCACAGGCCTTTTCCGCTTTACGAAACGCCTTGATCCAACGGCGCAGAGTACGGTCAGTAGCTTTCCGGAGTGGATCTTTCTCAATTCGTTTGCCCCTGAGACAAGGCAGAATGATGTCAAATTTCCGATTGGCCTCTTTCCAATCGTTGGAATCGCCCCGCGGGAGGTCCCGCAGCATGGAATCGCTTAGGCTCAACGGCTCACTGGCGCAGATCTTGCCTGACGCCATATGACGCTCGAATTCCTCAATTTTCCACGTCACCGGTTGGCCAGCTTCCGGCTGAACAATTACCGTATCAAGGCCGCGATGCAGAATCCGGTAGTGGACCTGGTCGAAGTAGAAGCTCGCATTGCACTCCAATTTGAACGCGAGGCCCGATTTATCGCCTACCGGCTCGGCATAGCGGAAGATGTTTGAGAATGCCTTCAGGGACTGTTCGTCGATGAACAGCCGCACGTCATTTTCCCGTGCCAGGTCGGCGGCATCGATGTTCGTCCGTAACTCGGCCCTGGCCAGCAGGGTGTAAACGTCCGCCAATCGGGCATCCTCCACCTTTTTGAGCAAGTCAGAAAGGAAGATGCCGAAGTTTTTATGAACGGCCTGCTTGATGTGTGCGGCCACCTCGGCCGGAACGGCTGGTACGCCAATGGCGAGCCGACTGACTAGGAGATTCAGATTGGACAGGCGGACCTCATTACGGAGGTCGGTGCACCAGATTCTAAACTTAAAACCATATTTTTCGGCAACGGCTTCGGCCGGTGGTGAGCGCCAGACGCCATGCTGGTCACGTTGATACTGCGCCGGCTGCTCACGAGCCAATTTCTCCAAGGTTTTAAGGTCTTTGCATTCTTCCCACGCAATTTCATCTTTTCTTATAACCAAGAAATCATGAAGCTTATGGTGACCGCATTTAGCGTCATTATGATTAACGTATGATAACAATACTGATTCAGGTTGTTCATAGTACTCCAGGACCTCTTGATCCAGTTCGAGTTCTTGGATGCGTTGGAGCTCTATCCGGTGGCTTTCATGTTGGATCATGAAACGCATCTTGGGACTGGCGTAACGGCCCTTGACACTAACGTAGCCGTTAACGCGGCGGGAAGCGGGTCCGGTACGGATCCGCTGAAGGTACGCACGGGCTTGGTTTGACAGCCCAAGCTGGGTGGCGATTTCGTTGAACTTTTGGTCGCTGAGTGGACGTGGTGTTTTCATAGCGACTGTAGATACAGTCGCCAGAAACGCGGCATAAGGCACCCTTTTGGAAAAAATGGTACGTTCGTTATTGACTAAAAATGGGGGGTTTGCTTTTTAAGAGATACAAGCCGCCATTAACGCTTTTGAAGAAACCGCTGGGCATATCGAGACCGCCGCCAAAGCGCTACGGCAGGCAAATTCTTGTGTGCCGGTGGGGTGGGATGAACTGCTGGATATGCTCCGCTTGGCTGGCTCTTTGGATAGGATGGCGTTGGCGGTTCGGGCTGCGAGTCGGAAGCAGGTTTTGCGGGCAAGGTGCACCCTTTTAAATCGCAAGGACGCCGGTCGGGCACTGAGTTCAACCGTAAACCTTGATGGTAGCGATAATACTACACTTATTAAGAAGAAAATAGATAAAGCGAGAGATGCAGCTAAATTTAAACGTGAATTTGTAATCGAAAATAGAAATAAAAAACTGTTATTTGAAATTCTAAGAGAAATCGCGACCGGCAAGCCATTAGCCACGATAGCTGAAAATTGCAATGTGCGGGAGGCGACCCTTCGGAGATGGGCCAAAACCTTTGGCAATCTTTTAGGCTAGCGGACACCACCAGCGTCTGACCGAACGTTTTGGCAAAACTAACTAGTCCCTTTCGATCCAGGAAAGGTCTGCCTGCAGCCTAGCTGCTTGCAGATGCGCAGGAGCATACATTGCGGCTTCCTTTTCAGGGATCTCAGGCTACATATCCTAGATCAGTGCCTTGGTCCGCACATGGTCCATATACGGGCGCATCTGTACGCCGGGGCATTCGGTCGTCACCAGTTCCTGATGCACTTTCACCTGGGCGATGGGTAAGTGGTACTGTTTGCGCAGCCATGCGCCAAAGGTGCAAATCCGCGCCTTTTGAGCGTCGGTGGGCGATTGCAGCATGAAGTTTCCCAGCACCACCACGCCGACATTGTGGTCGTTCCACTTGTGGAGTTGGTGCTTTGCGTCGAGGCCATTGCGCACGTGCTCGCCCCGGTACTGCACCGGGCGCAGTTGCCAAACAAACCCAGCCCGGTCGATGGCGTAGTGGTAGCCGATGTCCTCAAATGCCTTTTGCACATGGTAGGCGCGGATGCGCTCCAGGTATGCCGCCGTCTCCCAGAGCTTATCCTCATAAAATCCGCCCGGGTCTCCGTCGTGGTGAAAGGTGATCAGGCTCACCCCGTCCATCGGGTGGCATGGCTTGGCTGGCCCGACACTCGTCCACGCTGCGCGCGGGATGATGCCATTCCCGATCATCGGAAACATTGTCTGCTTCGGGGTCGGGGCGTAGCGCGCTCCACTCAATCCCTTCGGTGAAGCAAAGCCTTCCTCTACAGTCGTAGGCGCGGATTGAGTGGTCGCTCCGGTCGCTATAGTCGGCCAACCTGCCGTCAAAGCAGCGCCGGCACCGCCTGCGGCCAGCCCCAAGAACTCGCGGCGGGTCAGACCTCGGCGAGCTTCGTTTGGTTCGGTATTTTGGCCGTCACTCATCCGGGGGCTTCATTATGCAGAAATCCCGCATTTTGCAATTCCCTTCACCCTTCATGCAACCTGCCAACGGGTAATTCGGATTGTTTACTTTCCAGTTTCCGGAGTTGTGCTAGTATCCCGATGTGAAACATGCGGGACATTCCCATGGGCCCAACGCGCCCTGCGTCGAGCGGACACTGCCGGCGCTGCTGGCGGATTGCCGGGCGGCGGGACTCCGGCGCACACAGTTGCTCAAGCATGTTTTGAAGGTGCTGGTTGACCGCAAGGAACCGGTCAGTATCCAGCAGCTGCTCTCGGCGCGCGGCATCGCGGGCACTTGCGATCCAACCACGCTCTATCGGCTGCTGCAGCGGCTGGAGGAAAAGGGCCTGGTCCGGCGCATCGGCCTGCACGAGCGAGCCGCGCACTACACCCTGCCCCAGGACCATCACCACGATTACGTCGTATGCGGCTCCTGCGGGGAAGTCGAAGTGCTGGCCATGAAGTGTCCGGTCGAGCAACTTGAGCGCGAGGTCGGCCGTCGCACCGGCTTCAAAGGTGTTTATCACGAGCTGCTCTTCTACGGCGTGTGCCCGCAGTGCGACGCGACGGATACCGCCAAAGCCAAAGCCTGAGCGGCACAGCTGGGCGGGATGGCGAGAGGCGGGCTGCCTGGCGGATGCAAATTTTCGACCTGCCCGCATTTTGCACTTGCAAACAATATGCTAATGCAAATTTATTGCGTTAATGAAAACTGCCTTCGCTCCACCAGCGACTGCCCTGGCACTCCTCAGCTTGGGTCTGACCCTGAGCCTGCGCGCGGACAATAATGCGCCCGCTGCCACTGCGGACAAGGCCTCCGCCGCTGCGACCACCGTGTCACCGGCGGCCATGGCTTCAAACACCACTGCCGCCCCGACGGCAGCTCCCGAGCCCATCACCTTCTGGACGCAGCCCACCCTTACGGGAAACTGGGGCAGCTTCCGCGACACCCTCGGCAATGCCGGTTTCGCGCCCTTCGCATCCTGGACCGGTGAAATCTGGGGCAATGCCAACGGCGGCATCCGGACTGGCATGACCCAGGACATGCTCTTGAGCACGGGCTTTGACCTCGACCTGCAAAAGCTCGTCTCATGGCAAGGGGCTTCCTTCCATGCCGAGCTGCACTGGGAGCAAGGTCAGAACCCCGCCACCAACACCGGTTCCTTCACCAACCCCAGCGACTTGGTTTCCTCCAATCTGGTGCGGGTGTATTCGCTCTATTTCAAGCAGGTCCTGTTCAACAACCAGCTCAGCCTTAAAGCCGGTCAATTCGGCGTGGACCAGGACTTCTTCCAGACCACCTCCGCCGGGCTTTTCCTGAACACCGGCTACACCACGCCGACTTCGCTCTACGGCCAGGTGCTTGCCAGCGGTGACACCGCCATCGCGCAGTACCCCGTGGTCGCCCCGGCCATTTGGGCGCGGTACGACTCCAAGCAGCTGCCCGTCTACGTCCAGGCTGGCATCTACGACGGCGACCCCGGCCCCGATGTCTCCAACAACCATGGTTTCAGTTGGCAGACCGGACCTGCGGCTGGTGCGCTGTTCATCGGCGAGGCTGGATGGAATTACACCCTCGGTAAGCTCCCCGGCACTTTGAAGGCCGGCACCTGGTACCACACGGGCCACTTCACCAACTGGAGCACCAATACCATCGCCAGCGACATTTACGGTGCCTACGTGTTGGCGGAGCAAACGCTCCTCCAGAAGGTGTGCACCGACCCGGGATGTGGCTGCGAGGTCATGGACCCGGTGCTGACGGTATTCGCCTTTGGAGGCTGGTCCGGACCAGATAACCACGTCGGCCCGAATTGCTCCTATTCCACCGGGGTGAACTGGCACGGCCCGATTCCCGGGCGCGACGATGATGTGGCTGGGCTCGCCGTGGAATACACCGGATTCAGCCCCACCTACACCGCCAGCGCGGCCAATCCCAACGGCGCGGGCGTCACCACGGCGGGCGAAACCGACGTCGAGTTGACCTACCAGGTGGTCATCACGCCCTGGTTCAACATCCAGCCCGACGCACAGTTCATCTTCAACCCCGCCAATTCCAGCACTCGGGCCACGGCAGCCGTCATCGGCACCCGGGCCGTCGTTACTTTCTAATCCACCATCACCCCTCCTCAGTCATGAAACTCATCTCCTACTTAACTGCCGGACTCTTCGGAATTGCCTCGGTCGCCAGCGCCCAGCCGGTGGAGCCGGTCAAAATCTTGGCGGCCGAAAACTTCTACGGCGGAGTCGCCCAGCAAATCGCCGGTTCCTCGGCGCAGGTCACCAGCATCATGAGCAATCCCAACCAGGATCCGCATGAATTCCAGACCGACGCCAAGACTGCCAAGGCGGTGGCCGACGCGGACATCGTGATCTACAGCGGAATCGGGTACGACGACTGGATGGACAAACTCCTCGCGGTTCAGGGGAAGCCGAATCGCGTGGTCATCAATGTTTCCAGCCTGATCGGCGCAAAGAACGGCGACAACCCGCACATCTGGTACGACCCGAAAACGATGCCCGCGCTGGCCGCGAAGCTGGGCGAAGTATTGAAGGCTCCAGACGCGGCGGCTGCCTTTACTGCCTCCATGGCCCCGGAGTTGGCCAAGATCGCAGTGCTGAAACCGAAATGCATAGGCGTAAAGGTCACCGCCACTGAACCCGTCTTTGGTTACATGGCCTCGGCGCTGGGCTTCGAGATGCTGAATTACCCATTCCAGGTGGCGGTGATGAACGACACCGAGCCGAGCTTCCAGCAGACGGCGGATTTCGAGAAGAGCCTGTCGAGCCACACGGCCAGAATTCTTTTTTACAACAGCCAGGTCACCGATCCCGCCACGCAACGAATTCAGGCGCTGGCCAAGAGCAACAACGTACCGGTGGTCGGCGTAACCGAGACGCAGCCGCTTGAAGCCAAAAGCTACCAGGACTGGATGCTCAGCGAACTGACCAGCATCGAAGCGGCCTTGAAGTAATGCCTTCCTGTGACTCCCGCACTGTCCATTCGTCAACTCTCCATCCGGCTCGGAACCCACGACATCCTGCGCGGAGTGGACGCCGAAGTCCGGGAAGGGGAATTCATCGGCGTTTTCGGCCCTAACGGCGCCGGAAAGTCCACGCTGATGCGCGCCATCCTCGGGCTGTGTCCGCTCCGCACGGGCAGCATCGAGTTGTTCGGCCAACCCGCCGGCAGGGGCAACCGTGTCGTGGGATATCTGCCGCAAACTCGCACAAGCCATGATGCGACGGGCCTGAGCGCCCGGGCGCTGGTAACGGCCGTGCAGGGCGGCGACCGGTGGGGAATGCCGTGGCCGTCGGCCTCGGCCAAGGCGGAGGTTGAGCGGGCACTCGAGCTCGCCGGTGCGGAAGCCTATGCGGACCGGCCGTTTTCCGTTCTTTCGGGCGGGGAAAAGCAGCGCATCGCCCTCGCGCAGGCGCTGCTGGACACCCCGCGGCTGCTGATCCTGGACGAGCCCCTCGCTAGCCTGGACCCGAAAAACCAGGCGCTGTTGGTTGAACGAGTAAGTCAGATCCGCCGCGAAACGGGTGCGACGGTCCTTTTCATCGCGCACGACGTGAACCCGCTGCTGCGGGTCATGGACCGGGTGCTGTATATCGCCGGAGGCAAGGCTGCGCTGGGTGCCGTGGACGAAGTGATCACCAGCGAGTCCCTCAGCGCACTCTATGGCATGTCCATAGACGTCGTCCGGGCCGGGGGCAGAATTTTCATCGTCAACGCGGAAAGCAACGTCGTGGAAACGGCCCGCCATGATTGAACAGTTTTTCAATTACCTCGCTTACGACTTCGTTCGTAACGCGCTCGTGGCCGGCTCAGTCGCGGCGATCCTGGGCGCCATTGTCGGATACTTTGTCATCGTCCGGAACGTCGGCTTTGCCGTCCACGCGCTCGGGCATGTCGGTTTTACGGGGGCTACCGGGGCTGCCCTTTTTGGCGTTTCCCCGCTGCTCGGCATGCTCGTGATCAGTTGCGCCTGCGGAGCCGCCATGGGCATCTCCGGAAACCGGCTCCATCGCAGCGAACTGGCGATCGGCATGGTGCTGTCCATCTCCCTCGGCATTGCGACGCTCTTCCTCGCGCTGTACCAAGGCTTTGCCGGGCAGGCGACGGCCATCCTGTTCGGGAACATCTTCGGGGTCTCCCACGCGCAAATTGGGCAAACGGTCATGCTGGCAGTATTCAGCTTGGGCGCGTTGGTGGTCTTTTCCCGCAAGCTGCTCTTTGCCAGCTTGCAGCCGGACCTCGCCGAGGCCCGCGGCATCTCGCTGACGGCCCTGTCCACCGCGTTCATGGTCGTCCTCGCCATCAGCGTAACGCTCGCGAGCCAAGTCGTGGGCATCTTGCTGGTTTTCACGCTGGTCATCGGCCCGGCGGGCATAGCAGGGCGCGTGTGCCACGGCTACTGGACGGCGCTCGCTGCCTCCATTGCGGTAGCGCTGGGCTCCGTCTGGGCGGGCATCCTGCTGTCCTGTCTCACTAACTGGCCGCCAAGCTTTTGGATCACGGGGATACTTTTCAGCCTCTATCTGCTGACGGAGATTTATTGCCGGTTCGTTCAACGGACGGATAGGTAGCCTTCGACTTCAGATACGAGGGACCCTTGTGGTCTTCCTCAGTCCTGCCGCAGCTTATGCTTTTATTGCTACGATGGTGAATAAAACCAGGCTCAATATTATTATTAGATAAACCATAAAAAACGCTCCTTTCTATATGTCTTTACACAGAAAGAACTGGTTTACCCCTGATATTTTTGAGTTTTTTTCGAAAATCGCGAAATACCGCTTCACATAAATTTACCCGTGTATTGCAACTTTCTTGCGGTATAGTTTGTCGGATTCAAAACGGTCAATTCCCCATGAAAAGCATCCTCTGCATTCTGTTCTTTGCCCAATTCCAACTGGTTGGCCTTATCGCGCAACTGCAGCCGGCGACGCCCCTGCCGCCTCCGCCACCGGTCGCCCCGGCCAAACCGGTGCAAGACACCTATTTCGGCACAACGTTGACTGACCCGTACCGTTACATCGAAAACGTCAAGACGGACTCCGCGGTCCAGGCTTGGTACAAGGGACAGGCCGATTATGCCCGCGCGGTGCTTGACCGCATCCCCGGGCGCAAGGCCATTCTCGACCGCCTAATCGCGCTTTCCAACACATCCCCAATGCGGGTCACCGAAGTCACTGAAGTGCCCGGCCGCATTTTTTACCTTGAGCGCAAGTCCGGCGAAAACCAGTTCAAGCTCTACACCCGGGCGGGCTGGAGCGCGTCTGAGCAACTTCTGGTGGACCCTGACACCCTGAAAGGCCCCGATGGCGCCCCGGTCGCCATCAACTACTACGCCCCTTCGACCAACGGCACCTATGTCGCCTACGGGGCCTCCCACGGCGGGTCTGAGGACGCCGCCATCCATGTCATCGAGACGGCCACGGGCAAGGACACTGGGCTGACCATCCCGCGCGGGCAGTTTGGCGGGATCGACTGGCGGGACGATGAATCCGGTTTCTACTACAACCAGCTCCAAAAACTTCCGCCCAACGCGCCATCCACGCTCGAGTACCAGGACAGCCAGATGCGCTATCACCGCCTCGGCACCGACCCGGAGCAGGATCCGGTCGTTTTCGGCACCGCCAAACCCGGTGGCGCGACGATCACCCCCGTGGAAATCCCCGGCATCGTGACCATCTATGGCGACCCCCGCGTCTTCGCGATGATTCAGGATGGCACCCGCAACGAGTATGCCCTTTACGTTTCCACCCTGGCTGATCTCGATGCAGGCCACGCCCAATGGCGCCGCCTGTTCGACTTCGATGATCTCGTCGTCTCCCATGCGGTCCGTGGCGACGACCTCTATTTCGTCACCTTCAAGGGCGCCCCGCGCTCCGAGCTCAAGAAAACCACGGTGAGCGCGCCCGATTTGGCCAAAGCTGACGTGATCATCCCACCCGGCCAGCCTGTGGTGGAAACCGTGGCTGCCGCCAAGGATGCCCTCTACATCGAATTGCTCGATGGCGGCATCTTCCGGATACAGCGCTTAGCCTACAGCCCCGCCGCGCAACCGGTGGAAATCGACCTGCCCGTCAAAGGCTCGATTGACGACGTCGTAGTGGATCCACGCTTCAACGGCGTGAAATTCCTGCTCGGCTCTTGGACGGACACCGGAGGCTATTACGTTTTCGACCCGATCACCGGGCAAACCACCGACACCCACCTCCAGCCGCGCGGCCCCGACGACCAGCCAGCGGACTTGGTTTCTGAGGAGGTCAAAGTTCCCTCGCACGATGGCGTGCTGGTTCCCATGTCCATCATCCACAAGAAGGGGATCAAACTGGATGGGACGAACCCTTGCTGGCTCACCGCGTATGGCTCTTATGGCGTAGTGGACACTCCGGTGTTTTCGCCGGTGTATCTAGCGTGGTATGAGCGCGGGGGCATCTTTGCGGAGGCCCATGTCCGGGGTGGTGGCGCCTACGGCGAGGAATGGCACAAGGCCGGCCAGAAGCTCACCAAGCCCAACACATGGAAAGACCTGATCGCCTGCGGCCAGTGGCTGGTGGACAAGGGCTACACGTCCCCGTCGCACCTCGGCATCAGCGGCGGCAGCGCCGGGGGCATCACCGTGGGCCGGGCTTTGACGGAGCGGCCGGACCTTTTCAAGGCAGTTGTGGCGCAGGTGGGTGTGCTCAACGCTATCCGCAGCGAGACCGATTCTAACGGCGTCCCCAACATCCCCGAGTTTGGCACCGTCACCGAGCAGGACGGCTTCAAAGCCCTCTACGAGATGGACGCCTATCACCACGTCGTGAACGGCGTGAAGTACCCGGCGGTCATGCTCACGACTGGCATCAATGACCCGCGCGTGCCGCCCTGGGAGCCCGGCAAGTTCGCAGCTCGGCTGCAGCAGGCCGGCGACCCGCTCGTGCTGCTGCGGGTGGACTACGCCGCGGGCCACGGCATCGGCTCCACCAAGACCCAGCGCCTCGAAGTCATGGCCGATCTCATGGCGTTTTTTCTATGGCAGTTCGGCATGCCGGCGTACCAGCCAGCCGGCTAAATAATCTCCAGAAGTAGCTATTGTCGGATTGCCAGCAACAAGCAACCACCGTGGACCACTTAGCCTAAGGGTACTTTCTTCCTTGGCCTTAGGGAATAGGGTGTTTATTGGGTAACAATGCCCGCCAAGTGCTTCAAAGTGGATGCCCGTGCCGTGCTTTCGCTCGGTCGAGACAGCATCAAGGACCACGTCACGGCGGTGGTCGAGTTGGTGAAGAATAGCTATGACGCGGGCGCCAAGGTCGTTGAGGTGGAACTTGCCGTCGCTGCGGACGATGCCAGCAAGCATTTTATCCGTATCGCGGACAATGGCAGTGGCATGGATGACGACGATATAGATCAGCGATGGCTACGCATTGGCTACTCCGCAAAACTGAAGCGCACGAAGGTCGCCGGACGACGCCAACTGGGCGAAAAAGGAGTGGGTCGCCTGTCGGCAGACCGTCTAGGCAAAGTGCTCACGCTCAGTTCGCAGGCGAAAAACCAGCCGCCAGTCGCGATCCAGGTCAACTGGGGCGATTTTGAGGTCGGTGGCACGGACTTGGAAAAGGTGCCAATCGCCGTGCTGGACAAGGTGGTGTTCGACGTCCCGCAGCCCAGTCCAAAACTGTCAAATGCGGACGGTTTCGGGCCGACGCCGAAGTCGGCGATAAATGACGCAGCGACCACAGGCTGCGAACTCAGGATCACGGGACTCCGCCAAAACTGGATTGAGGACGACATCCAGCGGCTCCGCGATGAACTGACGCAGTTGATCAATCCGTTCGACGAGGTGGGTGACTTCCAAATCCGGGTGGTCACCGATTTTGACCCGGCGCTCAGCGGGGTGCTCAGTTCACCGGCGATGATGGACGGGGAGATTGAGGGCACTTTCGAGCTCGTAGACAAGCAGGTCCACGTGACCGAGCAAATCCGCAGCGAGAAGCCGCGGAAGGCGAAGCCCAAAAAGGATCGCATTAGGCTGAAAGATTTCCTGAGTCTCGGCTCTCGCGACCGAGCGGCCGGCGTGGAGGAGGAAATCGGGCCGGTCGTGGTCAAGGTCCGGCTCTACACCATTGGCGAAGGGCTGATAGCGAAAGCCACGAAGGCATTGGTCGCGAGCTTTCTGGAGCAAAACGCTGGTGTCCGCGTCTATCGGGACGGCGTGCGAGTCTTGCCCTATGGCGACCCCGAAAAGCCGGAAGGAGACTGGCTGGAGCTTGCGCAACGCAAGGCTGGCGGCCGTGCCGCGGTCACCCGGCAGGATTGGCGGATCGAGCCGAATCGCATCGTGGCGGCCGTGCAAATCGGCCGGGACACCAATCCCAATTTGCACGACGCGGCCGGGCGCGAGGGATTGATCGCGAACGAGGCATTCACGCTGCTACGGGCCTTTGTCCTCAACTGTGTCCGTCACATGGAACTGGCCTATCACCGGTTTCGCAACAACGCACCGATCGCCGCCAAAGAAGCGGTAATGCAGCCCCGCAAGGTAGTGCGCTATTTCAAAAAGTACGTTGAGGAACTGAGCGAGGACCTGAAAACGATCGAAAAAGTTCTCCCCAAGTCCCAGAAACAGCAAATCGAAAAGGTCCGGGCGACCATCGAGAAGCAGGAGAAAAAATCAGCCGAACTCGGGGCAAGCCTGACCGAGATTCTCGACCAGGCACTAACCTACCGCGGGTTGGCCACGCTCGGTATTGCCCATGCAAGTTTTGGCCATGAGATCCAGATGTCGGCCGGCCAGTTTGTGGAGGCAGCCCACGCGGCCAACTACGAACTGAATCCTCCGCCCAACATCAAAAAGGCGAAGGCCGAGCTCGCAAAGGCGATCAAGCACGGCGAACGCATTTCTACCTGGGGCAGCTACACTCTCACGCGGGTCAAAGCGGTGAAACGCAAGCCTAACGAGGAGCCGGTGGGGGAGATGGTGGAAAAGTTGATTGCCGAT
>Ga0182024_10013513_pt1 | contig 15923 bp, 10 predicted proteins | sample P32metaG_FD_120480 | JGI IMG/M metagenome (GOLD analysis project Ga0182024, IMG submission 120480) | Permafrost microbial communities from Stordalen Mire, Sweden - P3-2 metaG (Illumina Assembly) | ecosystem: Environmental > Terrestrial > Soil > Wetlands > Permafrost | place: Sweden: Stordalen... | reverse complement strand
GATCAAGATCAAGTTAGGCTCTCGCCTCAAGTCCCCAGAAGCCATCGAAGACGTGCGGCAGGAAACCTTTGCCCGATTTTTCGTGGCCTTACGGGACGGGAAGATTCTTCATCCCGACCGCCTCGGGCCATTCGTAAACTCTATCTGCAATAACGTCCTGCTGGAACACTACAGGTCGGCTGCACGAAACACTTCCTTGGACGAGGAGGAAGAGAAGAATTTTCCTGCCTTAAATATCGATTTGCTGGGGGCCCTCAGCGCCAGAGAAAGAGAAAAGAAGGTCCGGGAGATCCTGGAGAAGCTTTCCGAACGGGACCGGCGGCTGTTGCGTGAAGTTTTTCTGGAAGAGCGCGACAAGGATGAGGTTTGCCGGGACTTCGGCGTCGACCGCGAGTATTTGCGGGTGCTATTACACCGTGCCAAGCAAGCATTTAAGTCATCGTACCTGAGGCATAGCGGAGCGAATCCCCCAGATTTTGCTTCGGCCTAAGGACTTTGAAATGCTGCCCGGCACTCACTGTTTTGCGAGGGGGAAATCATGGACCACACTGCGGTGGTTCGAGAGAAAATGACGGAAAGATATTTGCTCAACGAACTCGCGGCCCACGTACGGGACGAGTTCGAGGAGCATTACTTTGACTGCCCGGAATGCGCACTGGACATTCGCGCGGGAGCCCAGTTTGTGGCGCACACCAGGACGGTTCTAGCGGAAAGCACGGCACCGATTCCTGTGCGTGCGACCCCTGTCCCGGGCCCAGCCCACCCTCGACGGTTCGAACGGGAATGGTTCGCCCGGGAATGGTTCGCCTGGCTCCGTCCGGCCTTCGCCGCGCCCTCGCTTGCGCTGCTGCTGGCGATGATCGGCTATCAGAATCTGGTCACCTATCCGAGATTGCAATCAGAGCTTAACCAACCTCAAGTCTTCCCGTCGGCTTCGGTGAACGTCGGCACCTGGGGCGCGGGTGGAACGCCCACCTCGGTCCCCGAAGGTAAGGGTCTTCTTCTGTTTGTGCGGATCCCTCCGGACGGCACTTACGTGCGCTATACCGCGAATTTGTATAGTCCAGGCGGAAAGCCTGAAGGTTCTTTCACAATCGTACCGGCGGCAGGTCAAGATCAGTGGCCGGTGACGATCCCGGCAATCCACCGGGAGGCAGGCACCTATACGATGGCGGTGCACGGCATCACTGCGGGCGGGGGAAGCAAAGACCTCGGGAACACGTCGTTCGAATTACAGATTCAAAGATGAAAAATTAAAAATGCAAAGATGCAAAGATTTAAAGATGAGTGATGAGTTCTGAACCCCGCAGAGGTACACTATGGCGATTATGATCGACACCCCCGAAGCCGTCAGCACCGTAAAGCATTTCCACGATTACCATGCTGAGGCGCACGTGCTCAGCGGGCATCTGCAGCGTCCCATCAATCAGAAGATTGAACCGCAAGCGCAGGTCACGTTGAATGACCGCAGGGGCGGTCACTTCACCCGCAACGCGGACGATGTGAGCATCGAAGGGCTGATTTCCTTCACCAAAGGCGAGACCAGAGTGTCGGGGGCCCGAAGCTTAAAAAATAATGGGTGGGTGACTCTGTCTACGTCAATTCTGGAAGGCCTGAACGTTTTCGAAATTATTACGGCGGACCGCATAGTGTCGCAGGTTTCCACCGATCATCCCTATAAGGACGGTCATGTGCCGCATGTCACGTTCCTCGGAACGCAGTTCAAGAAACTGAGAGTCGGCGGCTTTCCGGCCGTGCTGACGCTCAATCTTGGCATTTGCGGAGACAAGCCCGCCGGTGATCGATCTTATTTCCAGGACCCCAACTTCCTCCGTGGAGTGAAAGACCAAACGGAAAAGATTGCCAAAGCCAACGGCCTTCCCAAAGAGTTAAAGGAACAGTACGATGAGAAGCTCGCCTACATCAAGAAGCTCATCAGCGCCGGCGACGCGCCTGATCAAGACGCGGGCGAAGCAGGCAGCCGCAAGCCCATCACATGTTCCCTGGTCCAGAGCATCGGCGAGATTCCAATTCCCGGAGTGCAGGCCTTCGGGCACATTCTGGTGATTCCGGAATTTGGCAGCGTTGCACTGGGCGAAATCGAAGTGGGCGAGAAAGTATACGAAGCCTCAGAAAGGCCCTGCGTTTACTTCGAGCTGACGAGCATCAAGATGAAGCTGGGTTGCATAGGAGACGGGAACATGACGGCCGGGACCTCCAGGACCAATGGACAAAGCTATCCGTAGCTCTTGCCGGGATCGTCTTAATGGTAGCCTTCAGTCTTGGCTGCAGCCATCGGATTGATCCTCAGGTTTCTTTTCAGCACGCTCAACAGAGGCTTAGGCGTGGTGAACTCGTTCGTGCCCAAGACGAAGCTGAGCAGGAATACCAGCGACTTCACACCACAAGTCCGGTCTGGGCAAGCAAGTTTCGAAACCTTGAAGCCGAAGCGTTATTGCTGCGTGGGCTGTATGCGCAGGGACTAAGCTTACTCGAGGCCGACCCGAAACTCCCCCCGACGAACGATTCGCTCATCGAACTCCTGGCCCTCAAAGGTGCCGCACATGCACGCATGCACCACTTCGCCGATGCTGAAGATAACATTCACCGCGCCGAAGAAGTCTGCTTCACGTCGCCGGAACTGGCGTGCGGAGGGGTCTTCCGGGTTCGTGGCATCCTGGCCCTGCAACAAGGCCAACCTGATAAGGCGAGGCATTTCTTCGAACAAACCTTGGATTTCGCTCGATTCCACGGTGACCAATTTCTGGAGGCAACCGCCCTTCTCAATCTTGGGCTAGGTGCGCTTCAAGAACAGCACTACGACGAAGCGATCGACAGAACTGATTCGGCGTATCGGATCGCAGCTGCCCTGGATGCGAGCACCATTGCGACAAAGGCGATGGGCAATCTTGGCTGGGCTTACTACAACCTGGGCGACTCTGAAAGATCGTTGGAGTTTTCTCTTGCAGCTGAGAGGCTAGCGATCCAAGCCGGAGACGTCATCGATCAGCTCTCTTGGATCACAAACTCCGGATACGTATACGACCAGTTGCATGATTTCTCGCGCGCTAAGCAGGCCTACCTGAAAGCTTTAGACCTCGCCAGAACCACTGAAGCTCGAGAAGATATATACAACGCCTTGCGGGCTCTGGCATTGGTGTCAGTTCAGAGTCGGGAACTGGATCAAGCTCGCATTTATTCCGACGAAGCGATGGCCATCGCACAAAAAGATAACAATCGGTTGGATGAACTCTACCCCCTCCTGGTGAAGGGGCTGGTTGCGTCCCGGCTGCACGACGGGGCGGAAGCAGAGCGAATATTCCGAGAGGTCGAGCAGGATCCGCAAGGCAATGCCTCGCTGCAGTGGGGAGCCCAACACGGTTTGGCGCAACTCTACGAGGACGAGAAACGCCAGGATGATGCCGATCATGAGTATCGCGCAGCCCTGGCGACCTTCGAAGACGCTCGATCGTCATTGCAGCGCAACGACTCAAGGCTGCCTTTCTCTAACAACGCAGCACGCATCTACGACGATTACATCCATCTTTTGGTGCAGCGGGGAAAATCGGAAGAAGCCCTGCGTTGGGCCGATTACAGTCGGGCTCGAACTCTCTCGGAAGGGCTGGGCTTGCTTTCGAAAACAGCCCCGAAACGAAGCCATGCCGGACCTCCAGGGTTGAATCCCCGGGAGATTTCCCGTCGGGCCAAGGGTGTGCTTCTTTTTTATTGGCTGGGGGAGAAGGAATCACATCTGTGGGCGATCACGGCGTCAAAGACGACCCTGTTTCCACTGCCTCCCGGCGCGGAAATCGATTCCTTGGTGCAACGCTACCGCAAGGCTCTCAATGGTCCGCAAGATGTTCTCCAATCCAGCGAAGATGGGCGCGCGCTCCATCGCATCCTCATTGCACCGGCGAAGACGCTACTGGCGAGCAATGCAAACGTGTTTATCATTCCCGACGGCAGTCTGAACAACCTGAATTTCGAAACGCTGGTCGTCGCCGAGCCGAAGCCACACTATTGGATTGAAGACGCCGATGTGGTGAACGCGAGTTCGCTCCGTGTGCTGGCTGCATCTCTCGCTCACGAAAATGCTCGCGAAAAGAAACAGCCGCGCAGACTTCTTCTTATTGGCGATAGCATCGCACCCAGCAAAGAGTATCCGGAACTACCGCGGGCTGGCGATCAGATGGCGGATGTCGCCCGCCATTTTCCCGTTATGCAGCAGCAAGTTTACCAGCGCGACGAAGCGACTCCGACGGCGTATCTGGCCAGTAATCCCGAGAAGTTTTCGTATATTCATTTTGTCGCGCACGGAACCGCCAGCCAGTTGAGTCCGCTCGACTCGGCAATCGTGCTTTCCAAAAGCGCTCTCGGAACCGAATCGTTCAAGCTATACGCTCGCGATATTGTTCAACATCCGTTGCACGCGAAGCTGGTTACGATCTCGGCATGTTATGGCGCCGGGTCACGTGCCTACTCTGGGGAGGGCTTGGTTGGACTCGCCTGGGCTTTCCTGCGAGCCGGCGCTCACAACGTAATTGCCAGCCTCTGGGAGGTCACCGACGCCTCCACCGAGCAACTGATGCATCGGTTCTATGACGAACTGGATAAGGGAGCCAGTCCAGATGCGGCGTTGCGTGCCGCCAAGCTTGCACTGCTCCGCGGCAGCGCGTTCCATAATCCTTTTTACTGGGCGCCGTTTCAGCTCTACACTGGCTCGTGAGGCACTCCTCAATCTCTAGTGCCACCGTATCGCCGTGTTAAAATTTTTTCAGGCACTTCTTTCACCGGTACGCGAGAGGGCGAGTCGGGGGTTCAGGGTTCTGGCTGATATCTCTGGTCCAAGAGCTGTTTCCAACGCGGCGCGCGCGGATTTCTGAGTTGGAGTATTCGGCGATTTAAGGCTCGCCATTCATTTTTTGGAACCTGCGACAAAAGCCGATGAGACTACGAAGGCTGATATTGTCCGCACTGATTCCGGTGTCTCTGTTTTCCGCTTCGAGATCGATTGCCCAAGGTTCCAACAGCCCGCCGTCGAATGAAACCGTGCGGATTTCAAAGCCAGCTCCTCGCAAGCCAGATTTCAATCGGGAAATCTATTACAAGAACAAACTGGAGTTCTCCTTTGAATCGGGGTGGCTTCCCATCAATATCCCTTTTGTTTTCGATGTATTCCTGGGGGATGGATACAACATGACTCCGTTGAAGTACACGCTAGTGCCCAACATTGCTTCTCTCCGATGGCAAATGGATAGTGTCGGAGGTCTTTGGTTTCTCCGCGGCAATTGGGATCTTTCCATGAGCGCGGCTCTGGTTGTGATTCCGCGTGGCCCTGAAACCCATTACGGCGCTTACATCATGGGTATTCGGCGTAACTTTGTTCAGCCTCGCTGGAGAATTGCCCCCTACTTCGACGGTCGCCTCGGTCTGGGAGGCATTGACGCGAAAGAGCCTCTAGGCGTGCTGTTTGCGCAGGGTCAGGACTTCACTTTTACCGTGAACTTGGGCGCCGGCGCGCGATACAACTTCAGTCGTCGCTATTCCATTTCGGCAGGTATGAATTGGATGCATATATCCAATCTTTACTTGTCCGAACCGAAGTTCTTGAACTATGGCATTAATGTTTACGGGCCCATGGCTGGGATCTACATCCGCTTGGGCAAGGCCCACGACGCCTCACAATAGGGCCAGACCTCTGGGTCTGTGGATTGTTTCTGTTTCCCGTCGGAGAACTTGTCCTTAACCGTGACAGCGGAACAATGCTGATGCGGCTACGAGGTTCGCAAATCAACTGCCATGTCGGTGCCCGACCGCCGGCTCAAGGGGGAAGGTAAAGTGTCCAGGGCAAACGCAGGTTTCGGACGCTTCGTTGAGAAATTTTCAAGTAAATCTGCCAGTCTAGGACTTGGTAAAGTACTGGTCGTGCTGCGGCCCTGGGTGCTGAGTGCAGCTGTGGCAGGATTAGTTCCGTTCGGCTGCGGAACACCCACCGCAAGTCTTGTCATCAGCGCTCCCTCGACTGTAATTGCAGGTTCATCTTTTACTGTTACGGTTACCGCGATGGCCGGTGGAAGCCGGGACAGGGTCATCAACAGCGCCATACACTTCACCAGTTCCGATACAGCCGTCGTCCTTCCCCTGGACTACCAATTTGCCGCGACGGATGCAGGTTCTCACACGTTTGTGAACGCCTTCACCTTGATGACACCCGGTAGCCAAAGCATCACCGCAACCGTCACCACCTCGTCGGTCATAAACGGAACAGCGCATGTCACAGTTACAGCCGCGACCCCGGCGATGCAATCGAGCATCGCGCCTTAGAGGAATGGAAGGTCGGCTATGCCCTTGGTGCAGAAGGGAGATCAATAAGCATTCTTGCTGCTGAAGATACGCAGCAAGGTCATGGTAATGATCTGCAAATCGAAAGTAAGGCTCCAGTTGCGAAGATAATACAAATCATATTCGACACGCTTTGCGATTGAAGTGTCCCCACGCCAGCCGTTCACCTGTGCCCAGCCGGTGATTCCGACCTTGAATGTGTGGCGGAAGTTGTAGCGATCGATCTCCTCGAGAAACCTTTCCACAAAATGCGCCCGTTCCGGTCGCGGGCCAACTATGCTCATGTCGCCCCTCAATACATTGAGGAATTGAGGGAGTTCGTCGAGATTGGTCTTCCGGAGGAGAACGCCCACTGCAGTCCGTCGCGGATCGTTGGTGGAGGTCCAACGCGTATCTCCTTCCTCACGCCTCCCTACTCGCATGGTCCGAAATTTCAACATGCGAAACACGCGGCCGTTGAGTCCTACCCGCTCTTGGATAAAGAACACAGGACCACGGCTGGAAGCTTTAATCACGAACGCGATCAGAAGCGTGAGCGGTAGCGTGAGCAGCACAATGAACAGCGACAGGGCCACATCGAATGCGCGCTTCTGAAAGAGATAAGGACCGGTTTCCGCCAGGGTGGGCTGCAAATCCAGCATGTGAATCCCGCCAAGATCGATCAGGCGGTCGCGAATACCGACACCTTCTCCGAGGTCAACTACCACTCGCGTGGGGACGCACAGCTTTTCCAATGCCGGCGCAACCTTCTGAACTTCGCTGAGACGGGCCGCAGGGAGCGCAATAACGACATCGTTGATAGAGTGTCCGTTGGAGAAAATTGGGATTTGGTCCAGTTCGTAGATGGGGCCCTCGACGGTGACTTCCTGATCCGGCAAACGAACAAAGCCCACCACTTTGCAGGGAAGCACCTCTCCGTGTAGCAGGGACGTCGCTACCCGGCGGGCGAACCGATCCGTCCCCACCATTAGAATCCTGACCTCATTTCTTCCGGACTTCCGCAGAAACTCCAAGACAACCCGGGAAAACACGCGTGCGAAAGTTGCCAGAACAAAAAGAGCGACGGCGCTGATACCGACGACTAGCCGAGAGTAACTGGCTTGTCGATAAAGGAACCCCGTCGCCATAACAACCGCGTAGGTGAATGCGAGGGCTTCCAGCAGTCGCCGCGTCTTCCCGCCGGGGGCGTACAACAATTCCACATTCCAAAGGCCGGATTCTTCGGCGGCGATCGCCCAAATGATCGTGGTCAGGAGCACGATGCCCCAGTACGAGGGCAGACCGGCTGGTGCGGTCCGGGTAAACAAAAGATTAAAACCGAACCGTACTTTGACCGCAATGAAATAAGAGCAGGCGGGGAGCGACAACGTGAGAACCCTCAAGTAGAAGCGAACGTAGCTAAGGCGACTGCGAATCATACAAATGAACGTCTCCTAAACAGAAACGGCAAAACTGGCTTGGCACCTTCCCTTTTCCGCCTCATTTAGATCATATGGAAACGACTATCTTGCATTTCCCTTTTCAACCACGTGAATACTTTTCAACCGCGCGAATACTTACATTCCATTCGTCAGAACTTTTGTTTATGATGATCGCGATGAGCCAGTCTCCGCGTGAAACGTAGTGGCTGCGGCCCCACGGCGCAGATACGTTAAGAGGGAAGAAGCAACCAGAGTCACATGACGTAACCGAGGAGTCTGTCATCGCCTTGGCAAATTCTGTTTGCTGTTTGCGGCTAATGTAAATGCGCTAGAAGTGTATGTCAATAGGAAACCAAGCTACAGCATAGCACCGCGCGGGGTTGCTGGTTTCAGAACCCGAGCGCTATTGGGTGCATCAATTTCAAGCCAGCGATGCCCCGCTTCCAGCCAGAATGCGGAAAGCGCACTTGTGGCAGGTTCAAGGTTCGATGTTTCGCCGGGTGGGGAGGTTGGGACCTGCAGCTCAGGTCATCGATGCGGAGCTGGCCAGAAGCTGAACTCAAAGGATGCAGCCACATTGGACTGACGGTTGGCTGCCAAAAGGGGGATCAGCCAGCGCTCGTATTGCACGTTGCCGATAAAGCGAAAGCCCGGGCCTGCGAAAATATCCGCGTTTACCGCGACGTCATTCTGGTTTCCGCCCTGCGGAAGATAGCCAGGGTCCAGGGTTCGGTGCCTGAGTTCGAGGCCGATTTTCTTGCGCGGGCCGAGCCAATAGCTGGAGCGAATCTGTTCGCCTTGTGCGGCGCGCCCGATCCACGTACCGATCAAGCGTCCGTCATTGTTGTATCCGCTATTGTATTGCGCGTTTGTATAAATACAGATACCGCAGAATGCAACCGGGTTGGTGTATCCGCCCTCAAGTCTCAAGTCCAGCTTCGCAACTCCAGGGAATTTTGCGAGGTAGAGTCCTCCCTGGGAGGCATTCCTCCGCATATAAGGAATCGGCGATGGCTCGTCTTCACTGAAGGTTTCGCCATAAAGGGTGAGCCAATTTCGGAAACCCGGAATGCGATAGGAAAAGTCGGCGGTTGTGCGGCCGTCGCCCAGGACGTCGCCATGGTAGTGTTTCCCGAAAGTGCTGTCCAAGAACGTTGTGATGTTCAGAGGGTTTCCGGGCCCGCCATAAACTGTGGTTTTCGACATGCCGAATTCGAAATTCGGGGTCAACTTGAAGCTGATCTTTCCGCCACTCAGGAAGGGCTCGGGATGCAAGTTCTTGCCGTATTGTCCGAGTGTCGTGATCGTGGTCGCAACGCTGTAGACCGTGGTCTGAAACTGCAGACCTGTCATGTGTCCGATAAAACCCTCGAAGCGTATGTCGCCGAGATAGCGGAAGAGCCAGGGCAGCCGGAACGGACTTACGCGATCGACAGTGAACATGTTGTTGAGCGGGGCGGCGTTGTCGGTGAAAATCATGTTTCCGCCTTCACTCGGTCCCCACCACAAGCTGTTCTTGCCGAACGAGAACTGCCAGTTGCCAAGATTGAAGCCCAGATAAGTGTCCAACAGGCGGAAGCGGCTGACGGACGCGACGGGGATCGCAGGACCTGTTGGCCATTGGTCAGTGCGGTTGAAGAAATCGAGCATGGCTTGCGTAGGCGCCGGAGCCGAAGGTGCTGACTGATATTCGCCTCGAACATAGAGGGCGAGCGGGCCTGCCATGGCATAGCCGGAAGCGCCATCAACGGCATTGAAACCTTCTTCATAGGGACGGCCATAGTCGTTTAACAAGGTCTGGCCAAAATGATAGTTGTCCGTGAGCGGCGTGCCCGATATCCCCAGGAAGCGGGAGTAGACGGATTCGAGTTGGGCGTCGAGATTGCGTTCACCATTCATCAGCCCGGACTCATATCCGAATTCGGTTGAAAGCGACCCGTAGAGTTGCTGAACTAGCTGCGGGGCATCGGTGCCGGCATTATGCTTGGCGGCTTCGGCCAGGAGGCGCGCACATTCGAGGCGCGTCCAAGGACGAATGCTAAGCGATTCAGAATGAATGTAACCGAGGGCGGCCAGGCGTTCGAGAGCCGGGTAGACCCAGCTGTCCAGCAGAACATAGGGGGAACCCATAGTGCGAGTCTTGCGGAGAGTCTGGGCCTCTTCGCTTTCGCTTTCCTCGGCTTTGTAGAAAGTGCCATAACGCGCCATGTCGGCATCGCTGTAGTGAGAATGGGAATTGAAAACTTGGCGTCCCATATACCATCCCAGCGCACTGCCGATTACCACATCCGATGCCAAGTGCTTTTGGCCCGCCCAGCGCGCGGCGCTTACACCTCCGGCGACGCCGTAAGCCAGCACCTGGGTGAGGACTCCCGGATATTCACGTGCGATAACACTCGCGATCGCCCAACTTACGGATGCGTGCGTCGAAGGAAACGAGTTTCCCCCAACAAAGAAACGTCCTGGACTAGTGCCGACAAAAGGCCGTTCCCGCCCGGCGGCGTATTTGAACACCTCCGTGTCCAGAAACGCACCGAGGGCGGCCTCTCCGCTGAGGAGTCCGGTTTCGCGTTTTTGGTCGTTCTTTTGGAGGTGTCCCAGCAGGAACAATCCGGCGCCGGCTCCCGCCAAAACGCCGACCCCTACATTGGAAGCGGTGACCGCGCGCGCGACCGTCGTAGGGTTCGTGGGAACGTGTTTTTCTATGGAATTATCACCCACCACCAGCGCACCCCCGGCAAGAACCAAAGGGACCGCCCACTCCCATTGCGTTTCGGACATGTGCAAAGGGGCCAACCAGAAATTCTTCTGATCCACAAAAAGATTCTTGGGAAGCGATTTGAGGTCCACCGGGCCGGGGGAAAAGACGGGAGGCTGGGACTGCGTTTTAGGAACGGAAGCGGCTGGATCATTTTCGATCGCGGGGGTCTGCGCGTGCGCGATTGGACTACAGCCCACAATCACTGCCGTCATCAGCCACAATCTAAAGGCAGCCTTGGTGCGCAAGCCGCCATGGGAGGTAACGGGGCCCAGAGCCCTTTCGGCCAACTTCATCACACTTCCTGTCGATGCCGAACCCACGATTAATAGTTGTACCATGCAATTTCGACGTCACACCGGGACGGCGTGATCGCCACGGGATTCCTACTTTCATTCTTTAGCGGAGTTCCGAAGAATTAAAACTAGCACAACCGCCGCACCAAGGACGAAATTGGCGCCAGTTATTCAGACTGGACCGTCAATTAGAAGGAGCCTGCTAGAATCCCGCCCGGCACAGTGTCATAATCTTACAGTGGCAACTCACACAGACACTTTTATCGAGGCCGACCCCGTTGCGACCGAAAAAAGCGCGTCTCGGGCGCAAACCGAGATTTCGCTGCTTGATATCACGGTCCTTCTCGTAGCGCACAAACGCTTCATCATCCGCTTCGTGTTGGGCGCGGCCGCGTTAGCGATCCTGATGGCTCTCTTGCTGCCGGTCCGATACGAGGCAAAGGTCGTGCTGATGCCTCCCCAACAAAGTTCCTCCATGGCCTCAGCCTTGTTGGGACAAATTGGAAATATGGGAGCGCTCACCTCCCTCGCCGGCGGCTTGGGCCTCAAGACCCCGGCCGATATGTACGTCTCTTTGCTGACCAGCCGTACAGTTGAGGACGCAATGATCCAGCGCTTCGGCCTGATGGCGGAGTACCGCGAAAAGCGAATGTCAGACGCGCGACAGGAGTTCGAGCGCCGTATGACGGCGGTTGCCGGTAGTAAGGATGGCCTGATCCGCGTTTCCGTCGAGGATGGCGACCCGAAGCGCGCAGCCGAACTGGCAAATGGCTACGTCGACGAATTCCGAAAGTTGTCTGCGTCACTGGCCATAACGGAAGCGGCTCGCCGCCGCTTGTTTTTCGACCGTGAGTTGCAGCAGGCTAAGGACGACCTCACGGTCTCCGAAGAGGCGATGAGAAAGACGCAACAATCTACTGGCGTTTTGCAGATTGACAGTCAGGCACGATCATTGATCGAATCGGCCGCGGTCTTGCGCGCACAAGTCGTGGCCAAGGAAGTCCAAATTCAAAGCATGAAATCTTACGCCGCCGAAGATAATCCGAATCTCATCGTGGCGAAGCAGCAACTCGATGCCCTGCAGTCGCAACTCCAGCAGATAGCGGGATCGCAGCACGATACCGGGTCAGGCATTGTCCTCTCTAAGGGAAGGGTGACGGAGGCGGGTATGGAGTATATTCGCCGGCTTCGTGACCTGAAATACAACGAAACTGTTTTTGAGTTGCTGGCGAAAGAACTGGAACTCGCCAAACTTGACGAGGCGCGGGAAGGCGAGATTGTCCAAGTTGTAGACGCTGCCGTACCGCCTGATAAACACTCGTCTCCGCACCGCACCCTGATTGTAATTGGAATGACGATTCTTGCCTTCTTTGTCGCCGTGTTTTGGATCATTGTTCGCCAAGGCTTGGAACAGACATTTGAGGTCCCAGAAAATCGCCGACGGCTGGAAGCAATCAAGCATTACTGGAAAGGAAAACAAGAACGGGCATAATCGCATGATCGCAGGCTGGGATTGCGCCGTCTGCGGCATAATTCCACCTGTCCTTTTCCCGGTATCCCAAAGTAACACCTGTACTTCAACACAGGTCTGTTATACTTCAGACACAATGCGCGTTTTGTTCTTGAATCCACCCTTTCACCCTCGCTTTTCCCGCGAGCAACGCAGTCCCGCCGTCACTAAGAGTGGAACCCTGTATTACCCTAAGTGGCTGGCTACGGCGGCCGGAGTTGCGATCAAGGACGGCCACGACGTGGATTTGGTCGATTCCCCTGCCGCAGGCTACTCCGTGCAGGCGGTCAGCGACCGCATCGCAGCTAAGAATATCGAGGCTGTGGTCTGCGATACTTGCACGCCCAGCATTCTCAATGATGTCAGCGTCATCGAATCTCTGGTCGCTGCCAAGCCTTCTCTGCATGTGTTGTTGGTCGGGCGTCACGTGTCGGCACTACCCAAGGAAACGCTTGCCATGTCTGCTTCGCTGGAGGCGGTCGCGATACGCGAATATGAGTACACCGTTCGTGACTGGCTCGCCGCGAAGTCCTGCGGCGCCAACCTTTCCACAGTCGACGGGTTAGTCTGGCGCCGAAAGCCGACCGGGGAAATTGTCACCAATCCTCCGCGCCCGGCCATTGAGAATCTCGACGAACTGCCTTTCGTTTCTGAAGTTTATAAGCGTTTTCTGCATACACCAGACTACTTCTATGGCCACTCCCTGTGGCCGCTGGTGGTCTTCGATACCAGCCGCGGATGTCCCTATCACTGCTCGTTTTGTGTTTACCCGCAGACGTTCAGCGGGCACAGAATGCGCTATCGCTCGGTGGCCAACGTCGCCGACGAGTTCGATTACGTCTCCCGCGAGATGCGCGAAATTAAGACCGTCATGCTGGAGGACGACACCTTCATCATCAGCAAACCGCGCACCATGGAACTGGCCGAGGAGTTGATCCGCCGTGGCAATAAGCTGCCATTCGACGCGAACTGCCGCGCTGACATCGGTGCGGAAGGTGAACTGCTCTCAACCCTGCACAAGGCAGGCGCCCGATTATTTTGTGTCGGGTTCGAAAGTGGCGATGTAGAAGTCATCAATGGCATGAAGAAGAACAATGATGACCGTCGCGATGCGAAGTATCACGAAGAGGCCCATCGCTTCGTCCGCCGATGCCATGAGTCCGGCATCATGGTGCATGGCTGCTTCATGGTCGGAAATCTGAACGAAACGCCGGCCAGCATGGAGAAGACCCTGAATTTCGCGAAGAAATTGCGACCCGATACCGCCCAGTTCTTTCCGATAATGGTCTATCCCGGCACAACCGCATATCAGGACGCCAAGGATCGGAATTACATTCAGATCGAGGACTGGGGTGCCTGGCTGACCAAAGACGGACTCCACAACAGCGTCGTCAATCTTCCTAATATTACGCACGAGCAGTTGGTTAGCTTCTGCGACCGGGCGCGGCGCAGTTTTTATCTCAACCCCCCCTATCTTGTCTACAAGCTGAAGCAGTCGCTAACGGATCGCCGCGAGTTGCAGCGCAATCTCAAAGGCTTCATCACGTTGTCGAAGTATCTATTGCATGGCAGCCAGCACGAGAAATCCGAGGTTCCCGGGAAAAGCCCGGGAGGCGGCGATCGCTTGACACAGATCACGAGTCCCCAAGCCGGTAACTGATTCCCGCGCCCGACACGCGTTGGGGCGAGAGGCATCTCATTTTTCATACCACCTTGCGGTCCGGCGGATACCTTCCTCGAGCCCGATGGTCGGGCGCAGCCCGAGCACTGCGCGGGCACGATCCACGCAGGGAACGTAGCGGAGCGGTGCTGCCCCGGGAACAATTTGTCGAGCGACACGGATTTCCGTCTGCGGGTTGAGAGTCATAGCGACCGTCTGCGCCAACTCCAGAATACTCACGTCACGGGCTGACCCCACATTGAAAGGCACGAGCGCCGGTGCCCGAAGCAATATTGTCCAGAGCCACACGGCCAGGTCGGCGGCATACAAATAAGATCTTCTGGGTGTTCCGTCACCCTGAATCTGAATCGGCCCGCCCGCAAGGACATCGCCGATGAAATTCCCAATGGCGAAATGCTGGTCGAGGGGAAGATGCGGACCGCAGAAAGCCCAGCAGCGCGCAATTTTGCAATCGAGGCGGTCCCGCTTCTGATAAAGCGCACAAAGGAGTTCGGCAGTCCGTTTCCCTTCAGCATACACATTGGCCGGGTTTACTGGATCAGGCGCTCCCGCATAACTTTCTGGAACGTGCGTCATCTCGGGGGGTTGTTTCCCATAGACTGCGCCCGAACTCGTCAGAAGAAATTTTCCGGTCCCGTGCGTGTCCGCAAACTCAAGAGTGTGTTCGGTGCCGGCAATGATCGTCGAGAGCATCTCCAGAGGGGCTTCAGCAGCCTGCTTCGCAGTGGCGTCGGTCGCCGCGTGGATGACGTATCTATATTCTCCCTCGGGGAACAAAAAGCTGCGTACATCACCGGCCTGAAGTGTCACGGCGGTGTCCGATGCCAGATGCGGACACTTTTGGGCGAATGCTTCAGGGCTACGCGTCAGTATGGTGGCCTCAGCCCCCAGGCCGAGTAGATGGTTTACAAAACAAAAGCTCTCAACCAGCCAGCAGCCGAAAAAGCCGGTTCCGCCGGTCAGAAAAATGCGCGAGCCGCGTACTTCCTCCCACAGTGGAGCGGTGTGCTCCAGAATCAATTCCAGGTCCTGCCGGGGAAGAGGGTTCGCTGGGCTCATCAGTCTTCCAAAGGAGAGATGATCATCTCCGACCTGAACACATCCCAAGGACTTGCGGCGCCGTCCTTTCCATAGTCAGGCTTACGAACATTCCGTCCGGAACGGAGGCCAACCGCCCTCGAATACGGTATGAAGACGCAGCGGCTTCGGCACGGATTTACCACGTTTTCCATGGCGCTTTTCCGCTCGCCCAGAGTTCTTCCAGCCTTTGTTTGTCTCGCAATGTGTCCATTGGCTGCCAGAAGCCACGATGGAAATAGGCCTGCACTTGCTGTTTCAAGGTGAGGTTTTGCATCGCTTCGCCTTCGAACATCGAGGAATCATCGCGGATCTCATTGAAGACCGCCGGGGAGAGAACAAAAAATCCTCCGTTGATCCATCCTCCCTCACCCGTTGGCTTCTCCTGGAAGGCGGAAATGGTGGTCCCGTCGATGCCCAATCCGCCGAATCGAGCGGGTGGCTGGACCGCCGTGACGGTCACATTGCGGCCGTGACTTCTGTGGAAGGCGATGGCTGCCGAAATGTCGATATCGCTTACACCATCCCCATACGTCATGCAAAAGGAATCCTCATGCTCCAGGTAGTGAGCCACTTTCCTGAGCCGTCCTCCGGTGCCCGCATTATCTCCAGTATCGACCAGAGTTACGCGCCACGGCTCTGCGACGCTTTGATGCACCTGCATTCCGTTCTCTTTCATATCGAAAGTGACGTCCGACATGTGCAAGAAATAGTTCGCGAAGTACTCCTTGATGAGATACCCCTTATATCCGCAACAAATGATGAAGTCGTTGATTCCGTGTTGCGAATACATCTTGAGAATGTGCCACAGGATCGGTCGACCGCCGATCTCGACCAT
>Ga0182024_10013512_pt1 | contig 15924 bp, 14 predicted proteins | sample P32metaG_FD_120480 | JGI IMG/M metagenome (GOLD analysis project Ga0182024, IMG submission 120480) | Permafrost microbial communities from Stordalen Mire, Sweden - P3-2 metaG (Illumina Assembly) | ecosystem: Environmental > Terrestrial > Soil > Wetlands > Permafrost | place: Sweden: Stordalen... | reverse complement strand
GCCTCAAGCGCGACCTTGGCTTTGAACTCAGCCGAAAACCGTCTCCGCGTCCTCATGGTGGTCCGTCCTCTGCATCGGCGAATCCACCTTAGCCGGCTGTCTCAGGAAATGGGACCACCTCTGGAATCAGTGCATTTTCCTGCACGATGCTTGTCATCATTCAACTACTTGGAACTGTTGTCGGCAATCTGTTCAAGTCGCGGCGCCGGCTTGAAGTCGAGAACCTGTTTCTCCGACATCAGCTCAACGTTGCTCTGAGGCGTGCACCGTGTCGTCCGCGGCTCCGGTGGAGTGAACACCAGAGTCGCTCGGCTTTCACGCCGTTCGACACTCGATAATCTGCCAAGGCTTGGAGCGGCGCCAATTCCCGAGTGGTGGAGGCGGCGGAACAATGGCCAACGGTAAGGACTCAGTCGAAGTCGTCAACTTCTTGAGCCTCTATTCAAGGCTCAAGGACTGGTGCGACGACGATCCGGATGCAATTTTTCAGCTCGCAGTTCCGGATACGCAATTCAAGAAGCTTTGCGCGCAAGTGCTCGGGGCGGCTGAACGGTTGCATGCGAGTGAGCAGCGCCACCGTCATCTCTTTGCAGCGCCTGTCGATCCAAAGTTTTTATCTGCTTGGCGCGATTTTGAAGCGCGCTATGAGCACGTTCTGGCGGCAAATTGGCGCACCTTCTTATTTGGAGATGAGGGCACCGATCTTTCTGACCAATCCAAAAGCTCGACCAGCATGGATCGAAAGTGGAAGCACGCCGACCTGAATGCGAAAATTGCAGCAGATTTGATAGAGAAGGTTATCGGATTTGCTCGCGTTCATGCTTTTGATGCCGATGAGCCCTTAGAATCCGATTACAGCATGAGTGCCGAAGAAGCGGTCGAAATGGCGATCGACTATTGGGAGAGTCTGACAGGCGAAATCGGTTTCGATCTGGCCGATGTTTTTCGGCGGCGAAGGCTGGTGCCTTTTGTGTTCTTTCCCCGGCACATTGCCGCCCGTCATGGGGCGCCTGAAAAGACCTTAATCTATCAAAGCTTGGTGCAGGCGCACGACGCATTCGTTTTCGGCGTACCCTTCGCCGCACTGGCGCTCATGCGCTCCATTATGGAGACAATGCTGCGCGACCACTATAGTGCTGAAGGCAACGATCTGTCAGAGCGAATCAATAGCGTCCGTAAGATTCTTCCGGCGGGTGCGAACGAGGCGGCGCTACATCGCTTGAGAAAACTCGCGAATGCGGTATTGCATGGCCGTGCTGACAGTGGTGAAATGCTGACGACCCTTGCGCCTTTGCAAATGGAAAAGGAAATGGTGTCGCTGCTCCTTGTACTTCGCGCACTTATCGAGGGTGTGCCGCAATGGCGCGATCGCTAGACGGTCATAGTGTTTATTCGGCACATCGGTATCGATTACTCGGGAGCACAGACACCGATCGCGAGCCTCAAGGGCTTGCGCGTCTAGCCGCACGCCGTCGCCGGCTTTGCGCAGCAAGCTCATCGGGGTCTCTCGCCGCACGCTCCGTGGCCGCGCGTAGGTCGTGTCCATCGAGTTCGAGCAGGTCGAAGACGAAGAGGAACGCCTCGCGGGAGCCACGGCGGGCGGGCGCCAAGCGAAGCCGGTCGAAGTCGGACGGCTTCGCCGTCGAGCGTCACAAGTACGGCGTCGGCTTACAAGCTTTCTCAACAACGGCTTGGGGACCTCAATGATAAAGCACATCACGGAAAAGCGCGTTAATTCCTGCCTGGATACGATTGGATCGATCTGCGCATCTCCGGCGCTCGACCAATTCCTGATTGGGTTTACCAGTTTATCTGCTGCCAAGAAGGGGGATGGTTATCGCGGCATCAAATTCGAGCACCTTGTTTTGCTTGCGGACCAAATGACCTGCGACGCCGCCGTGTTGCTTGAGACGCGTCTGCAGAAAGAGATTCTTTACGGGCAATCGAAGCAGCTTAAAAAAATCTGCAGGAAATATCATGAAGAGAAAAAGAACCATGGCGGAATCTTTGCGGGTACTGGCGGGCGCCCCCACAAGGGACCATGCTCAGTCTACATGGTTTGGTGGGATCGATAGGTGAACTTCAACTCCCTTTTTTGCGAGGATCTGGCGGCTTTTTGGCTAGTTGCTCAATCACTACGTCGGCTTCCGAATGGTCTTCGTCAGCGCCGATCTCGCGCGCCTTTTTGGTGAACAGCTTGGACTGCTCATCGTCATCACGTTTTGCTGTCTTGCCCAAATTCGTCTCCGGTTTTTGGAACTCGCCCCTCGGCTTCGCCAGTGAGCACGAAACTGAGTTGGGCATCTTCAGGTGGCGAGCCAGAAGGGCGGTTCCTGCTCTGGGTCGTCCAATTTCATCCGGTCGAGGACCGGCTGCCACCATGCCCTCACCCGTCAAAGGTTCGGTCGCCCTAGGGACGCCGGGCAAGCACACGCCGGCCCGGCGCTTTTCTAGGCCGTGTACTCATAAATCCGGTTCTGCAAACCGCTCGCTGATGTCCGTTTCGCTCTGAAAGCGACCGGAATTTTGTGAGTAGCAGCGAATGACGCGAGGGGCCAATCGCGTCGTTTCCGCGCCGCAAAAAAGCAACGAGCCTTTTTCCCCGTCAGACCATCATGAAGTCAACCACAACCTCCTGCAGCACAGCGCGCAGTTCCCACCCGGCTATGCGCTGCTCTACACATACCGCGAGCAAGCTGGTGACGGGTTGGGTCTTTGCGGGATAGGATACGCGGATGGGGAAGTCCTGCCGCCTCCTCCTTGCAAATGGCCTGCACGCACCTAGCGGTCATGGCGGTTCTCGAAAGGCTCGGAGGTGGACACGGGACCGAACGGCGAGTTGCGGCCCTCGGTTCGGCCGCGGCTCGATTGCTGAGAGCCTACTCCACACAAGTCGAGGTTCTTCGACGGTTACGTCATGGCGGGCATCAGTACGTTCGCGTCGAGCACGTCCATATCAATGACGGTGGGCAAGCCGTCATCGGGAATGTGAACACACCAAAACCCCCAGGTTAATAACCGATGCCAAAGCGATGGCAGTCAATTGTATGGCGCGACAATCTGGATGAGAACGGCGCGGCCAGCGTCTGGACGTGCCGCGCGACGACCAGCGCCGGTGATGCGGCAAACGGTCCGCGTAAGATCTTCAGAGTGTCTGCGCTAGTGGTCGATAAGCTGGAGCGCGGCGAAGGAATCCTCGTCGCTCCCGGTAAACTGTTCTATGCGCGACGTGGCGGTCCGCCGATTGATCATTCAGCATTAGTGACCCTGCGTCCCGAGCGCCCACATGTGGATTCTGCTGAGCTGGAGTCGGAGTACTTGCACATCGCATCGCTGTTCCCGGAGGAGCAAAAAGTTGCACGGAAGGATCTTGTCGCACGGGGTGTTGACGAAAAGGTGATTGATCTTGGGGTGAAGCGCGCGCGCGCGGCGAGGGGCCTGCCGAGAAATGTGCGGATAGCAATAAAGGCTGCTAGCAAGGCAGGATGCAAACAGGTCTATCAAGACAAAGTGATTGAGGAGCCTTACGCCCAGGACAACCGGGACGTCCTCGCTCGAAAGATGATGGACGACTTTCATCTTACGTGGGAGGAGGTTCGGACTTGCCGCAAAGATGCGCTCAACGGAAGGGAATGGGGGAAGAAACGTGGGCGACCTCGCAAGAGCAAGGCGAGTGGTCCCATTTAAAAAATCAGTCTAAACAGACTGGTTTTTAGACCCCAAAAAACCAGTCTGAAAAAACGGATTTTTCCAGTCGATACGTTTGCTTAGACCCGTCTGACCGAGCGATTGGTATGCGCGTCCCTCGGTCGTGGTGGGCCCATGTCCGAGCAATCTCCCGACGAACCCTCTATTGCGACCGCCAGGGCCGCGCGCACCGCCGAACTGGCCGGAGCGGTACTGATCCGGTCGCCGAGCCTCGACGCGCCTTCGATCATGAGCGCATGCGGGCGAGCCTTGGCAAAAGCTGCGCCGGTGGAAAGTCAGCACGCACCTCCACCTCCTGAATTTCACGAAAAGTCCCCAGTTGTTGCAAAGGAGCACGGAGCGGCCCCGAGCCGCCCGTGATGTCTTCGGTGAAACCATCGATCCCAGCGAATGACAATCTGATCGACCGGACCCTACAGGTTTGGAAACGGCGCATCGGGCGTGATCTGAGCCGCGAGGACGCTCGGCAGATTGCTGAGAACGTCACTAGCTTCTTCACCATCCTCAACGAGTGGTCGCGGGCCGAGATTCCCGCGCCAGCAAACGATACTGGCGAGCCAAGCACCTCCGATGCGGAGGAGGTTCGGCATGAACGCTGAATCTATCGCAAAGGCCCTCGGTGCGCGAAAGGCGGGCGGCACTTGGATGGCGCGCTGCCCCGCACATGACGATCGCGAACCGAGCCTGTCGATCGGCATCTCAGGAGACGGCAAGATCCTGGTCCACTGCCATGCGGGCTGCGAGCAGAAGGAGGTGATCGCGGCTATCCAGTTGCGCGGCCTGTGGCCCGAAAACGGGCGCCGCCGATTTACGCGCCCTGGGTTTCGCGGCGTTGCCAGGACGACAGAGCCGGATCGCGACGATGCCAAGCGCACCGAGACCGCGCTCACCATTTGGCAATCCGCGAAGCCGGCACAGGAGACCGCGGTCGAGACATATCTCGCGTCGCGCGGGATGCGTCTGCCGCCGCCTGACGCGTTGCGTTTTCATGCAGGTCTGAAGCACCCTTCCGGCGGTGTCTGGCCAACCATGATTGCGCTGGTGACGCGCGGCGTCGACAACACCGGGCTCGCGATTCACCGCACATTTCTCGCTCGCGATGGTGTCGGCAAGGCCCCGGTCAAGCCGCAGAAGATGATGCTCGGACCGTGCCGAGGTGGTGCAGTGCAACTTGCAGCGCTTGGCGGTGTTCTGATGGTCGGCGAGGGAATCGAGACCTGCCTCGCCGCTATGCAGGCAACCGGCCATCCGGCCTGGGCTGCGCTTTCGACCTCCGGGTTGCGGACAATCGAACTTCCGGAAGGCGTGAAAGACGTGATCGTGCTTGCCGATGGCGACACCGCCGGCGAGGCGGCCGCACGCGACTGCGCATGGCGCTGGAACCGCGAAGGACGCCGGGTACGCGTCGCTCGTCCGCCCCAAGGGATGGATTTTAACGACATGCTTGTGGACCACGCGTCCCTCATCGAAAGGGCGGCGCAATGAACGACCATATGAACGAACCCGAGAACCTCATCGCTGCCGCCATTGATGCGGCCGAGTACATCTGCGATCCGCTGGCGGGGATCGTCGAGACGACCAAGACCGACCCCGGCGCGCCCTTTTCACCAGATGCTCTGGTGCAGCTTGCCACGCTGAAGAGAAATGACCGCGCCGTATTTGAGGTGCTGCGGGCGCACTTAAAGGAGGCGGGCTGCCGCGTGACGGCGCTCGACGAAGCTATTGCCGAGGAGAATGGCGATATAAGCGGGCGCGGCCCGAAGCAGGCCGATATATTGATCGACTTGGCGCAATCGGCTGAGTTATTTCACGCTCCGGATGGAACCGGCTTTGCCGATCTCAACATCAACGGGCATCGCGAGACCTGGGCGATCCGTTCCAAGGGCTTCCGACGCTGGCTTGCACGCTGCTTTTTTGAGGCGACGCGGGGCGCGCCGAGCACCGAGGCGCTGCAATCGGCGTTGAACGTAATCGAGGCGAAGGCGCTTTTCGATGCGCCTGAAGGTGTCGTCCATATCCGCGTCGCTGGATTGGACGACCGGCTCTACCTCGACCTCGGCGACCCGACTTGGCAGGCAGTGGAGATCGATGCCATCGGTTGGCGAGTTATCAACAACCCGCCGGTGCGGTTTCGTCATACCGCCGGGATGCTGCCTTTGCCGGTGCCGGTGACGGGTGGGTCGATCGAGATCCTGCGATCCTTCCTGAATGTGCAGTCGGATAATGACTTCGTCCTGGTGGTTGCCTGGGCACTGGCTGTTCTGCGCAATCGCGGTCCCTATCCGATAATCGTTCTGTCGGGCGAGCAGGGATCGGCCAAGTCCACCTTTGCGGCGATCCTGCGGGCGCTGCTCGATCCCAACACCGCGCCCCTGCGCGCCCTGCCGCGCGAGGATCGTGACCTGTTCATCGGCGCCAGCAACGGCCATGTGCTGGCGTTTGACAATGTGTCGGGATTGCCGGCGTGGATTTCCGACACGCTGTGCCGATTGGCGACCGGCGGCGGCTTTGCTGTGCGTCAGCTCTACACTGACCAGGACGAGGTGCTGTTCGACGCCGCCCGACCGGTGATACTGAACGGCATCGAGGAGATCGTCACCCGGCCGGACCTCGCCGACCGGGCCCTATTCCTGACGCTGGACCCAATCCCGGAGGAGCGTCGTCGGTCAGAAGCTGAACTATGGGCCGAGTTCGAGGTCGAGCGCCCTCGCATACTGGGCGCAATGCTTGACGCCGTAGTGGAGGGCATCAAGCGGCTTCCCGAAACACGGTTGGAGAAACTGCCGCGCATGGCGGATTTTGCTCTGTGGGCGACGGCCTGCGGGACCGCGCTGTGGCCCGCCGGCACTTTCTGGTCGGCTTATTGCGGCAACCGTGCCGAGGCGGTGGCGGGCGTGATCGACGCCGACCCGATCGCCGCCACCGTGCGCGCCATGATGGCAACGCGGACGGTGTGGACGGGGACTGCCTCGGACCTTCTGGGCGCCCTTGCAGAGGTGGTCGGTGAGCGAGTTGCCAAGTCCAAGACTTGGCCAGACGGTCCTCGGGCGCTGGGGGGCCGGCTGCGCCGGGCTGCAACCTTCCTGCGCAAGATCGGCATCGAGATCGGCTTCGGGCGGGAGGGACGGGCACGGACCCGCACCATCAACATCACCACGGTTCAGACTTTTTTAACGCCAGAAAAGCCGGGGGCAGAACCGTCCGCACCGTCCGCATCGTTCACGCCCATGCCGAAATCCAATCCGACCAATGGCTTCGCGGCTCAGTCTGTGCGGACGGTAGCCGGTGATAGGGACGGTAGCGGCAATAGCAACGCTCCGACCATCCGCACCAACCGATTGAAAAACAATGCTGGGACCGCTGCGGACGGTGCGGACGCAATTCCTCCGCCCCAATCTGGGCCAGAAAAAACAGGGACTACGGGCTGGAGTATGCGGCTATGAGCGCGGTCGACGCTCTCAAGGCGGCCCGTGCCGCCGGTGTAGAACTCGCACTCGATGGCGATGACCTTGCGCTGAAGGCGGCCTCGGCACCGTCGGCCGCGGTGCTCGATGCGCTTTCCCGACACAAGGCCGAGATCGTCGCGCTGCTTCGGCCGGCCGAATGCGGCTGGTCGGCGGAGGACTGGCAGGTCTTCTTTGACGAACGCGCCGGCATCATCGAGTTCGATGGCGGAATGCCGCGTGCGAAGGCTGAGGTCCAAGCGTTCGCCTCCTGCGTCGCGGAGTGGCTGAACCAAAACCCTGAATGCTCGCCGGCAGGGCGCTGTCTAGACTGTGGTGAGCGCGATCATTCCCACGATCCGCTGCTTCCTTTCGGCATTGAAAGCATTGGCTACGCTTGGCTGCATTCGCGCTGCTGGTCGGCTTGGCACGAGGCCAGAAAGGCCAGAGCAGCCGCCGCGCTGGTAACGGTGGGGATCACGACGACACAGACCAAATAGGAGGCCCAAATGTCAACCGAGTGGCGAAGAGCGACGATCTGCGCAAGGCGTAGATAGAGTAGGCCAGGGCCTGCCCCTGGTTGCTTAATCGCCGCTCTTGTACGATGGAACAATGATAGACCACGCCGAACACAAATGGCCAACCCAGCGAAGCCGATGCTTACCGATTCATTCCGCAAAGCAGTTGTTTACGCCCGCGTCTCCTCCAAGGAGCAGGAGAAGGAGGGTTTCTCTATCCCAGCGCAACTAAAGCTGCTTAAGGAGTACGCGGTGGGCGAGAGATTTGCAGTCGCAAAGGAATACGTAGACGTGGAGACGGCCAAGCAGACCGGCCGTGCCGCTTTCGGCGAAATGGTCGCCTATCTCAAGGCCCATCCGGCGACGCGTGTGCTGTTGGTCGAGAAAACCGACCGGCTCTACCGCAACCTCAAAGACTGGGTGACGGTGGATGAACTGGATGTCGAAATCCACTTCGCCAAGGAAGGGGTTGTGCTGTCGCGAGATTCGCGCTCTTCGGAGAAGTTTATGCACGGCATTAAGGTGCTGATGGCCAAGAACTACATCGACAATCTGTCCGAGGAAACGCGCAAGGGAATGCAGGAGAAAGCCGAGCAGGGCATCTGGCCCACGGTCGCGCCGCTCGGTTACCGAAACGTCGCCGGCTCTGAAGGCAAGAAGATCATTGAGCCCGATCCTAATTCAGCGCCGCTCATCGCGCGTTTGTTTGAATGGTACGCAACCGGCACTTTGTCCTTGAAGGAGGCAGCGCAAAAGGTGAGGGCTGCTGGCCTAGTATATCGTAAGAGTGGAGCGCCCGTTCCGGTAAGCACCGTGCACAGCACCCTGCGCAATCGCCTGTACACGGGCGAGTTCCAGTGGAATGGTCATGTTTACCTGGGTAAGCACCAGCCCTTGGTCACGCGTGAATTGTGGGAGTGCGTGCAGGACGTCCTCAATGGGCGCCACGCCAAGAAGCACCGCCGCCTGACGCACAATTTCGCTTTCTCCGGCCTGATTGCTTGTGCCAAATGCGGCTGCTCGGTAGTCGGCGAGATTAAGAAAAAGCGTTATGTCTATTATCATTGCACTGGGTATGCCGATAAATGTCAGGGCAATCCGGCGTCCTGCCGGCGCAGCTATGTGCGCGAGGAGGTGCTGGAGCAGAAGCTCACCGAACTGCTTGGCCGACTGAAGTTCGACGACGAGGTGCTGGAATGGGTGCGCGATGCGCTGCATTGTAGCCACGCTGACGAACGGCGCGAGCACGAGGGAGCAATTAAGAGGCATCAGGTCGAATACAAGCGACTTCAGGATCGCATTAACGCGATGTATGTCGACAAACTCGACGGCATCGTAGACACGGCGTTCTTCGAGAAAATGTCGAACCAGTGGCGCGAAGAGCAGAATCGCTGCCAGCGCGAGATCGACCATCACCAATCCGCTGATAAATCCTACATGGACGAGGGCGTCCAGATTCTCGAACTCGCGAGGAACGCCCAAAAGCTGTTCGAGCAGCAACAACCTCACCAAAAGCGCCGCCTGCTCAATTTCTTACTATCGAACTGCATGTGGGAGGATGGCGAGGTAATTGCCACGTTCCGCCAACCGTTTGAATTGTTGGCGGAAACCACCGCAGTCGCTGCCCGGCACGAGGCGGAAAATATGACGAGTTCGGCAAAAACTGAGATTTGGCTCCCCGGGCCGGATTCGAACCAGCGACCAACCGGTTAACAGCCGGTTGCTCTACCGCTGAGCTACCGGGGAATAACAATGCCTGCTCGCGTGGGAGCCATATAGCAAAGCGGGCCGGGCTTTGAAAGCCGCATCAGGCAGTTTCCAGCCGGCGGCCGAACCTGACGGCGCGGGGCTCATGCCGCCTTGGTGCAGCGTGCAAACAGCGTGACGTCCGTTTCGTCGGCAAAGACCTCGACCGGCTGGCGGCCGAATCGCGATCGGGCGAACAGGGCCTGCAGGCCCGCCGCGGTGCGATGGTTGGCCTTTCAGTCCAGGATATGCTCCATCAGTTCTCGATCGGGACTGGTCGAATTCAGGTTCGTGATCACCACGGCGCCGCCGGCGATCAAGGCGTCGTAGCTGCGGTCGAGAGCTGAGACGACCTTGTCGTCGCTGAGGTACTCGCTGAGCCCGAGCGCGTAGATCAAATGCTGCGGCGGCAGCGAAATCCCTTCGCCTTCGGCGCCGGCGGCATTGCCCTGCAGCAACGTCAGGCGCTCGGTGAGGCCGCTGCGCTCGCCGCGGCGCGCCGCCTCAAACAGCGCCTGGGCGTCGAAGTCGAGGCAGGTTGCCTGGACGCGCGCGCCGTCCGGCGTTTCGCACAGGTTCAAAAGTTCGGCGGCGGCGCCGCTCGCCAGGCTGGTGATTTTCACCGTCTCGCCGTCGGGCCGGTTGTTGACGAGCTGCGTCAAAGTCGCCTGCATCAGGTCGCGGCTCGCTCGCCGTGAACGACAGATAGGGCGATTGAGAAACCAGCGGTCGATCAGCGGGCCGAGATGGTCGTCGCCATCGGGCTCGTTGGCGTAGATCAACGCGATGGTCTCGTAATCGTCGGGGAAGCCGCGCGGCTTGGCGTAGCAACGCGCCATCGTCGCGCTCAGCATCACCATGCGAAAGATCTCACGGAACACATAGTCGCCGACGCCGGACGCCAGTTGGGACGGATCGCGGAAAGCGAGCAGGTCGCTCCATCCCATCTCGACCAGCGTTTCGCTTTTGGTGAACCGCCGCAGCACCTCGACGGCCTGCTCGCAGATCGCCGAGACCCGTGCGCTGGCGTCCTCCTGCGACACCGTCCCGGCGCGGACTTCCTGCTTGATCGCCAGCATCGTGCGCTCGAATTCGTCGAGCCCGGCGCTGAGCTCCGGCGGAATCTGGCGCGCGCTGATATTGCCGGTGCGCGTCGTGCGGAATTGGCCGATCTGCGCCATCTCGCCGGTACCGGCCTGCACCAGCCGGCGCGACGTCGTGCGCAGGCGGTGCATCAAGGTAATGGCGATCGAGTGATAGAAGCGCACGGCGAAGCCCGGCTCCGAGGCCATGACCGACTGCAAGGTGGCGCCATCGCGTCGATCACCGTGTCATCCTGGGCGATCACCGAAGCGCTGCCGGGGGCGTGCTCGACGAATCCCACCTCGCCGAAAATCTCGTCCGGGCCGAGCAGGGCGAGCGCAATGCCGCGGCCATCCTGCGCCTGTTCGACCCGCACCGTCCCGCTGCGCACGACATGAAGCGCGCGATGGTGGTAGCTGCCTTCCGCCAGGATTGCCGCGCCGCGCGGATATTCGACGCGTCTCATGTGGTCGGCAAGCAAAGCCCAGTCCTGAGCGCTGAGGATCGGGAGCGTGTCCTTATTCACCGTCGCTTCTCCCGCCGGGCAGGTTGTTGAGCTTTGTCGGCGGCCGAAATTCCGCCCGTGCGCCGGCCATGACCTGCTCGATCATTTGGTCCCAGACCCAGGTGCCGACCTTGGTCGACACGCCGCGAGCGGCGGGAAGGAGCCGCTGCGCGACACTGGCGGCGGCGAGCAGCGGCCGCGCGGCGTGCAGCGCGAAGCTCCATCGCGACGGCGGGTAGCCCAGCGCGTCGGCCAGCGGATTGCCGATCAGTCTCCGGGAGATGCCGTAACTGAGCCTCGCCGGCCATCGCGCGCCCTCGAGCTTGGGATGATACGCGGCGGTCATCAGCGCGACGATCAGCGCGCGCGAATCCTCGTCGGGCGGGCCTTCGCCGTCACGTATCAGCTCGCCGATGAGGCGACCTTCGTCCCGCATCGAGATCAGGAGCTCGGCATCGATGCCGGACAGGTAGCCGGAATATCGCCACATGTGCAGCAGCGCGTCGCCGTCGGCATGGCTGACACGGAAGCCGAGCCGCTGCATGCCTTCCAGCAGGCCTGCTGACAGCGCCACATTGGTCCCGGCCATGTACATCTGATTGACCGGCTCGCCCCACTCCGGCTTCCACCGGCCCGATCGCCACGACAGGCGCCGAACCTGGGCATGCATCAGGCGCACCCGCACGGTGGTCTTGAAACCCTCGGCAAATCGGCGAAGGCCGCCCGGCCGACTGGTCGCGAGCACGAAGCGCGCGGTTTCGGCAAGCCGCCGCGGCGCCCGCCGCAACAGATCGCCGGTGAAGACCAGCGGCTTCGTGCCGCCGGCGGAGCTGTACATGATGGGCATCGAAAAAAGATTGAGCACCGCGACGCCCAGCGCACCCGAACGCAAAAAGGCTGCGCCGCCCCGGTCAACGCGGTCCCAGTCGACCCAGAGCGGAACGGTATCGAGCTGCTTGAACAGCGCGACGAGCGCGGCTGGCGGATTGTCCACCGCGTCGATGCCGACGTTGAGAGCCGTTTCGAGCATCTTGCGTCCGCCCGCCGCCGAAAGCTCGGCGAAAGCGGCCGCGGCGGCGTCGGCAAGCGGGTCCGCGGCGGACCGGAAGCGTTCGTAGTTCCGGTACCGCTCCGGTTCGATCGGCGGCATGGGCTGATCTCGTTCGAAACTGTCTGGTATTGAACACGCATAACGGCGGGTTTTGTCAACGCTCGTTAGCTCTGCAACCTCTCGTAGTTGAAGTTCCCTCAGTCGGGCGTGGTACTGTGCGCGGCGTTGAGCGGCAACCGGCCGCCGCCGGGGGAGATTTTATGCCGCTCAAGCTTCAAACGATCATTTGCAGCACACGTCCCGGCCGAGTGGGCCCCTCGGTGGCGCTTTGGTTCAATGAATTCGTCAAAGAACACGGCAAGTTCGAAGCGGTCCTCGTCGATCTCGCCGACTTCAATTTGCCGGTGCTCGATGAACCCAATCATCCAATCATGCAGAACTATCAGCATGCGCACACCAAGGCTTGGAGCGCGAGCGTGGCGGCGGCGGACGCTTACGCGTTCGTGACGCCTGAATACAATTACGGGCCGACACCTGCCTTAGTGAATGCGCTCGACTACGTCTACCGCGAATGGAATTACAAGCCGTGCGGCTTCGTCAGCTATGGCGGAATGGCCGGCGGAGTCCGCGGCGTGCAGGCCAGCAAGCTGCAGGTCACGGCCGTCAAGATGATGCCGATGGCCGAGGGCGTCGCCGTGCCGATGGTGGCGCAAATGATCGACGGCAATCGGGTCTTCACGCCGAACGACCTGATCAAAAAGGCCGCGACGCAGATGCTCGACGAACTGCACCGCTGGGCGGAGGCTTTAAAGCCGATGCGGTCCTCTGACAGCCGTTGAATAAGGAGAGTTCTAACAAAGAGATTTGTGGAGGCCACGCCCGGAATTGAACCGGGGTAAACGGTTTTGCAGACCGTTGCGTCACCACTCCGCCACGTGGCCTTGAGCAGGCACTGCCGCTTACGTTTTCGGCCGCTCCTGCGACTCCGCTGTATAGAGGAAGGCCACTGAGCCGACAACGGCGCGGCAATGGCGCTCGACGGGCATGGTGTACCCCCGGTGGTCAGGACCCATCCGGCGCCCGCTGGCTTGCGTTTTGCCGGACCGTGCCGCACAACGTCGCGCACGGCTTAAGGGAACTCGACGCATGTTCGACGCCGCCACGGCGCGCCGCATGATGGTGGACGGGCAGGTCCGCACCGCCGACGTGACCAATCCCGAGTTGATCGCGGCCATGCTGGCGGTGCCGCGCGAGCGCTTCGTGCCGGCCGCGCTCGCCGAGCAGGCCTATCTCGACAGCGACATCCCGATCGGCGAAGGCCGCGCGCTGATCAAGCCGATGGTGCTTGCCAAGCTCCTTCAGGCCGCGCGCGTGCGCCGCGACGATCATGTGCTCGATGTCGGTTGCGGAACCGGCTATTCCTGCGCGGTGTTGTCGCGGCTTGCCGGCGCGGTGGTCGGATTGGAAGAGAACGCGGCGCTGGCGCAGCAGGCGCGCGAGGCGCTAGGCGCGATCGGCGCCGCTGGGGTGACGATCGTCACCGGGCCCATGAACGCGGGCTCGAGCGCTGCCGCGCCCTACGATCTCATCCTCCTCGATGGCGCGACCGAAATCGTTCCCGAGACGCTCGGCCGTCAGCTCAAGCCGGACGGCCGGCTCGTCTGCGTGTTCGGCGGCGCGCCGCCCGGCAAGGCGATGCTCTACCGCGTCATCGAACGCCAACTGGTCGGCCGGCCGATCTTCGATGCGGGCGCCCCGGTGCTGCCGGGCTTTGTGGCGCAGCCGGCTTTCGTGTTCTAGAGCGGGGATGATTCAATCTTCGAATCATCATCCGGTTCTAGCTCATTGGTCGAGCGTGAACTTTTCCGAAAACCGGTGTCCACTTTTCGAGATCGTGCTTTAGGCGTCACGCGTCGCCGCACGCTACCTGCACGAGAGTCAAGCATCGGGTCCGGGTCACGACCTGTGGCGCATATGTGCCAAGTCCGAGAATTGTGCGTTTGACCCCGCTTGACGGGGTTTCACCGCCCGCATCGGCCGCATAATGTTGCGTGTTCGGCGTTGTCGGCCCGGTCCGATGGCTGCGAAATAGTGCTATCGCCCAGGCGTCGATCCTCGCGGGGCGTGTGGTGGTGGTGGTGTCGGGCGGGGAGCAGTGTGTCAGTCATGAGTGCAGGGGTGCGGGCGCGTCTGTGGGCCGTTGCAAGCCTCGCTCTTGCCGGCGCGGTGCCTGCCATGGGCTGCCTCGTCGGCGCCACGCAGGCAACTGCCGACACGCTCGATAGCTCCCTGGCGCAGGCCTACAACAACAATCCATCGCTCAACGCGCAGCGCGCGGCCTTGCGTGCGACAGACGAGAACGTGCCGCAGGCGCTGTCCGGATACCGCCCGAAGATCAGCCTGACCGGTAATGAAGGCGCCAACTACGCCGGCACCGTCGCGCATGCGACGAACCAGTCGGTATTCCCCAACGTCACCAGCACCACCACCTCCGGTGTCGACTACAACTCGCGCGGCTTCGGCGCCACCGCGACCCAGACGCTCTACAACGGCTTCCAGACCGCCAACCGCGTGCGGCAGGCGGAAAGCCAGGTCATGGGTGCGCGCGAAACGCTGCGCGTCACCGAGCAGCAGGTGCTGCTCGACGGCGCCACCGCCTACATGAACCTGCTGCGCGACCAGGCCATCCTCGAGCTCAACCGGCGCAACGTCGAAGTGCTCACCGAACAGCTCAAGCAGACCCGCGACCGCTTCAATGTCGGCGAGGTGACGCGAACCGACGTGGCGCAAGCGGAATCGCGGCTTGCCGCCGGGCGCTCTTCGCTGCTCGGCGCCCAGTCGAACTACGTGACTTCGCAGGCCAACTACCGCCGCGTCATCGGCATCGAGCCGGGAAAGCTGGCGCCCGGCACTCCGGTCGACCGGCTGTCGCCGAGCACGCTCGGCACCGCGGTCTCCCAGGGTCAGACGCAAAGCCCCTCGGTGCTGGCCGCCATGTACGGCGTCGATGTCGCCGAGCTGCTCGTCAAGGTCAGCGAGGGCGCGCTTTATCCGAACCTCGCGCTTACTGCGTCGATCTCGAAGAACTGGGATCCGGTCTACAACGTCGACAAGCAGACCATCGCCTCGGCGGTCGGCACCTTGACGATCCCGCTCTACCAAGGCGGCGGCGAGTACTCGACCATCCGCCAGTCCAAGGAAACGCTCGGCCAGCAGCGCCTCAACCTCGACGTCAACCGCGACCAGGCGCGCGCCACGGTGGTGCAGAGCTGGGGCCAGCTCGATGCCACCAAGGCGCAGATCGAGGCGACCACCGCGCAGGTCAACGCCGCCGAGATCGCGCTCAACGGCGTGCGCGAGGAGGCGAGGGTGGGCCAGCGCACCACGCTCGACGTGCTCAATGCCCAGCAGGAGCTGGTCAATGCGCGGGTGGCGCTGGTGACCGCGCAGCACGATCGCGTGGTGGCGTCCTATACCTTGCTGGCGGCGGTCGGCGGCCTGTCGGCGCAGCGGCTCGGCCTCGGCGTCACGGTGTACGATCCGCAGATCCACTATCAGCAGATCCGCGATGCGTGGGTCGGGGTACGCATCCCCGACGGCCGATAGGCTGGTGTCGCGCGCCTTTAGGCACAGCCGCCGCCATCTCCACAGATCGCCATGTCCACAATTGCCGCCTGCCGTCGATTTTCGCGATGACAGACTCCTCCGCTAAGGTGCATATTTGTTGGACGTGATTCGTGGACGCCGCGCTGGCCGATGCGGACGGTTTGGGCGCAGGCGCACGAAGCGCTGGGGTCGAGGCAAACTGGCGGGGATGCGCTCATGACGCAACCGGCGAAATCGCAGGAACCGTCGATGGAGGAAATTCTG
>Ga0182024_10013510_pt1 | contig 15924 bp, 12 predicted proteins | sample P32metaG_FD_120480 | JGI IMG/M metagenome (GOLD analysis project Ga0182024, IMG submission 120480) | Permafrost microbial communities from Stordalen Mire, Sweden - P3-2 metaG (Illumina Assembly) | ecosystem: Environmental > Terrestrial > Soil > Wetlands > Permafrost | place: Sweden: Stordalen... | reverse complement strand
TGCGAGTTCCACCATCATCTGGTGCACTCCAAGGGATGGACCATGTCGGGCAACGCCAACGAGGAGCTGACCTTCCTCGGCCCGAGTGGCCGGGTCATGACCTCGCGCCCTTCCCCGCTCTGGGCCAGGGTCACGGGTCCGGCGACGACGCGGGCGGCGGCCCACCCCAAAGGTTGAGCCACCCCCAAGGGGCTAGACCCGGTCGAGCTCCAGCATCTTGATGGCGTTGCCCCGCAGGATCTTGTAGGCGGTCTGCTCGTCGAGGCCGGCGCAGAGCTTCTCGATATAGGCCTCCGAGTAGGGCCAAGTCGTGTCGGTGTGGGGGTAGTCGGTCTCGAAGCAGATGTTGTCCTCGCCAACCTCCTCGAGCGAGCGCAGGCCGTGACGGTCCGCCGTGAAGCAGCCGTATATGCGGCCGTAGTACTGGGTGGAGGGCGGCACCGGGATGCGGTCCTTCGTGTGCATCCAGGAGTTGTGCTGCTCCCAGACGGTGTCGGCCCGCTCGAGGACGTAGGGGATCCAGCCGATCTGGCCTTCCGAGTAGGCGAGCTTGAGCTTGGGGAAGGTCAGCAGCTTGCCTGAGAACAACCAGTCGGCCAGCGAGGCCATGGCATTGTTGAACGCGAGGGTGCCGCCGACTGCCGCGTGGCTGTCCGGCGCGGCAGCGGGGTTGGACGAAGACGAGCCCACGTGCATGCAAAGCGTCACGCCGTAGTCGTTGCACACCTGGAAGAGCGGGTCCCAGTAGTCGGTGTTGATGCTGGGGAGTCCCAGTCGGGTCGGGATCTCGCTGAAGGCGATGGCCCGGACACCACGCTCGGCGTTGCGCGTGGTCTCGGCGGCGGCCAGCTCGACGTCCCACAGGGGGATGAGGCAGAGGGGAATGTTGACGCCGTTGGTGGGGGCGCACCACTCCTCGACCATCCAGTCGTTGTTGGCCTTGACACAGGCGAGGCCGAGCTCCTTATCCGTCCCCTCGTAGAAGGTCTGGCCGCAGAAGCGGGGGAATGTCGGGAACGGGAGTGAGCCGTCCGTGTAGTTGAGCGCCAGGTCCTTCACGCGCTCGTCACGGTCCCAACATCCCTTACGCATGTCGTCATACGTGATGGCGGTCATCGTCATTTGCGAGCGGTCGAAGACGAGGTCGCCCTTCTTGTCCTCTGTGACGGAGGCGGCCGGGATGGCCACGAACTTCTTGTTGACGTAGATCAGCTGGTCGTCGTAGTACCAGGCATCGCCCCACTCACCGTCGGGGTCTTCGTGCATGTCGTACTTGGCACCCGAGAGGTGCGTGAAGCTTCCCCATCGCGTGCGCTCGACCCGGGGTCCCCGCTCCCGCCACCTCGTCGGCAGCCATGTCTGCCACACGTGGGGCGGCTCGACAACGTGGTCATCCACGCTGATGATCCTGGGCAACGCCATGGCTTCCAGGGTACCTGAGACCTGACGCCGGAGTCAGGGATTGGCGGCGCCATGAGCGCGTTGTTGACCACAGGTACGTCGCCCGCCGGGAGAGCTCGTGTTGGCGATGGCCGACGCGTCTACCAGGTACAACGCAAGGCCGGGGTAGCGCCGGAGTTCACGGTCCCGGTCGCCCCGATGTCGGCCTGCAGCGTGCCGTGCGGGGTCGTCTGCGCCGCCGCTGGCCCTTGACCAAGTGGGGGGCGCGAGGGCCTCCCGTACGATGGCCGGGTGCCGCCCTCGTCCGACGACCGACCCGAGGGGGACGACGGCTCCATCTCCATAGAGGAGATCGAGGATGCCGTCGTCGACGGCGACACCCCTCTCCCGGCCCGGAGCGGCACCGCCCGGGCGGCCCTGTCGCACCGCACCTTCCGCATCGTCTTCCTGGGCGCCTTCGCCTCGAACATCGGCACCTGGATGCAGAACGTCGTCCTCGGCGCCTTCGCCTACGACCTCACCCACTCGGCCACGTTCGTTGGCGTCATCATCTTCGCCCAGCTCGGCCCAACGCTGGTCCTACCCATGGTCGGCGGCCTCCTGGCGGACAAGATCGACCGCAAGCGCTTCCTCATCCTTCTGTCGGTCGAGCAGCTGGTGTTCTCGCTCGGGGTGGCCCTCGTCGCGGCCTCGCCCCACCCCTCGCACGTCCTCCTCGTGCTCATGGTGCTGGGTGTCGGCGCCGGGAGTGCGATGTTCGGGCCGGCCTACGCGGCCGTGCTGCCCGGGCTGGTGGGCAAGCAGGACCTGCCGGGCGCGATCTCGCTGAACTCGGCCCAGATGAACGCCTCCCGGGTCATCGGTCCGGTCATCGGCGGCCTCCTGTACTCCCTGGTCGGTCCGGCCTGGATCTTCGCCGGGAATGCTGCGACCTACCTGTTCGTCATTGCGGCGCTCATGCTGGTGACGCTCCCCTCCGTGCGGCAGACGCCGACAGGGGCCAGCCGCTGGCGGCAACTGACCGCCGGCATCACCGTGGCCCGCCAGGACAGGGTGGTGGGCCGGTGCCTGGTCACCGTGTTCGTGTTCTCGCTGCTGGCCCTGGCCTTCATCGGGCAGATGCCCGTGGTGGCCGCCCACAACCTCGGCATCAACCTCTCGAAGTCAGCCGACTACGGCATCCTGTACGCCTCGTTCGGCACGGGCGCCCTCCTCGGTGCCATCTCCATCGGGACGGTCTTCGCCCGGACCTCCAAGCCGATGCTCGTGCGCGTCTGCCTGGTGGGCTATTCGGTGGCGCTCTGTGCCTTCGCGCTACAGCGCAGCCCCGTGCCGGCCGACGTGGCCGTGGCCATCACGGGCGCCTTCTACTTCGCCTTCATCACGGCGTTGAACACGACCTTGCAGGCCCGGGTCCATGAGCACGTGCGGGGCCGGGTCATGGCCTTGTGGATGATGGGCTTCGGCGGGACCGTCGGCGTGGGGAACCTGATCATCGGCCCGGTGGTGGAATCCGTCGGCATCACCACCGTGCTGCTCTTCGGCGCCGCTGTCGCGTTGGGTCTGGCCTGGTACGCCGACGTGCGGCCGCCGCCCGAGGTTCAGGTGGTGCTGGGGGCCGAACTGGCCCAGTAGACCTCGCGCAGGGCCTTCTTGTAGAGCTTGCCGTTCTCACCCCGGGGCAGGAGATCGGTGAAGTCGACCGTGCGCGGGCACTTGTAGTGGGACAGGTTGGCCCGGCAGAAGGCAATGATCTCTGCCTCGAGCTCCGGCCCGGGCACGACGCCGGGCGCCGGCTGGACCACGGCCTTGACCTCCTCCCCCATTTCCTGGTCCGGGACGCCGAACACCGCCACGTCGGCCACGTCGGGGTGCAGCACGAGGACGTCCTCGATCTCCTGTGGGTAGATGTTGACGCCGCCCGACACGATCATGAAGAGCTTGCGGTCGGTCAGGTACAGATAGCCCTCGGCGTCGACGTGCCCGACGTCCCACAGCGTGGACCAGCCCTTGTCGTTGAACGTCTGGCGCGTCTTCTCGGGATCGTGGTTGTACTGGAACGTGGCGGCGCCGGTGCGCCCGGCGAAGTACACCACGCCGTCGTCGCCCACGGGGAGGTCCTCACCGTCGTCGCCGCACACGTGCACCTCGCCCCAGATGGCCTTGCCCACCGAGCCGGGGTGCGTCAGGGCCTCGGCGGCGGTGATCCACGTCATGCCCAGGCCTTCGGTGCCCGAGTAGTACTCGTGAATGACCGGCCCCCACCAGTCGATCATCCGGCGCTTGACCTCGGGCGCGCAGGGCGCCGCGGCGTGCACCACCGAGCGCAACGAGGAGAGGTCGTACTTGGCACGCACTTCGTCGTCGAGTTTGAGCATGCGGACGAACATGGTCGGGACGAACTGGGCATGGGTGACCTTGTGCTGCTCCATGAGCGCCAGGCAGCGCTCGGGGTCGAAGTGCTCCATGACCACGACCGTCCCGCCCATGCGCTGCGCCGTCATCGACCACACCAGAGGGGCGGAGTGGTAGAGGGGTGCCGGGCTCAGGTACACGTCCCCCGGGCCGAAGCCCATGATCCCCCCGAGCATGCCGGAGAGCACGACGTCCGAGCCGAAGGGCTGACCGCCGAGCGGGCGGCGGATCCCCTTGGGGTGTCCGGTCGTACCCGAGGAGTAGAGCATGGCGGAGCCCTCGACCTCTTCCGCCAACGGCTCGGCCGGGGACCCGGCGACGAACTCGTCATATGAGGTGTGGCCGGGGACGGGGGTGGCACCGATCATGAGCCGCAGCTCCACCTCGGGCGTCCGAGTCAGCAGCTCCGTGGCCAGGGGTGCGAGCCCCTGCGCGGTAATGAGCGTGCGGGCCCCGCAATCGCCGACGATGTAGGCCGCCTCGTCAGCAGCCAGGTGCGTGTTGACCATCGTGTAGTAGAGACCGGACCGCTGGAGCGCGAACGCCACCTCGTGGGTCCGGTCGTCGTTGGGCAGGAGCGCCGCCACGTGGTCCCCTGGCCGCAGCCCGTGCGCGAACAGGGCCTGAGCCAGTCGGCTCGAGCGCTCTTCGAGCTGGGCGAACGTGACGACGTCCCCGGTGGCGGTGATCACGGCAGGCCGCTCCCCGTCGCTGGCGGCATACGTGGCGGGGCGGAAATGGGTCGGAGGACTGGCGTCGTCGGGGCTCACCACCTCCTTCTAGCCGACGCGGCGACGGCGACGCCTGCCGGACTTGCGGGCGGGCGGGCCGGGGCCCACATGCGCATGCCTGCTCGACCAACGTCCTTCCGGGGCCGTCATCCCCGCTTGGGCGACCACTCCCATCGGCGAAGGCTGACGATGACGCCGCCGACGCCCCAGAGGGCCATCACCAGCACGTCGTTCCATATCGACGCGCCCGGGATCCCGTTGAACGAGTCGACGCAGGCGACGATCAGGTGGCGGATGGGGAAGAAATTGGTGAACGTCGACAGACCGGAGCCGGGCTTGACCGGGAAGTACAGCCCCGACAGCGCCACCAGGATGAAGAACACGAGGCTCACGACCGGGCCCGCCGCATCGGCATTGGGCACCAACGTGCTGACACCGACCCCGAGTGCCGTGAAGCTGAGCATGCCCACCACGACGACGAGCACGAAGGCGGGGATGTCCTGCGGTCCGTGCACGTTGTAGCCGAAACGGCCGACCAGCAACATCAAGACGATCTGAATCACCGCAATGATCATGGAGTTGATGAAGATGGCCGCCAGCAACATCCACGTGGGCAGCGGGCTGAGGCGGAGGCGCTTGAGCAGCCCCATCTCGCGCCGGTTCACCATAGTGATGGCCAGGATGTTGAAGCAGGCCGCCATGATGCCGTAGGCGGCGAAGGCCGGGAGGTAGTACTGGCCGAGGTTGATGTGGGCCAGGTAGCCGACCGTCGAGTGTCCCGAGGTGGACAGGAAGATCACGATGAAGACCACAGAGAACCCGATCGTCAACACTGCGCCGATCGGATTCAGCCAGAACGAGAGCTGCTCGAAACGGACCTGGCGTGCGACGAGCCGCAGGTCGCCGACACCTCTGAAGGACCCCTTGACCGGCAGCTCGGTCGCGCTCACGGTCGCACTTCCTGCTGGACATCGGAGCCGTTGCCGCGCCGTGGCCCGGCCCCTTCCGTGAGCCCGAGGTAGATGTCCTCGAGGGAGACCCGCAGCACCGACAAACCCTGCAGCGCGTGGCGACCGGCCAACGCCCATCCCGTCAGGTCGTGCAAGACCTGGAGCTCGTCCTCGGTGTGGATCTCGACGAGGCCGTCGCCCGACGGCTCGGCCGGGACGGGCAACGAGTCCATGCTCACCCCCTCGGGCAGCCGGAAGCGGATCGTCACGGCACCGAGGTCGCGGCCGGCGATGGAGGTGGGGCTGCCACTGGCCACGATCTCCTGGCCGAACAGGACGGCCACCCTGTCCGCCAGCGCCTCCACTTCGTCCATGTAGTGGGTGGTCAGCAGCACGGTGGTGCCGGCGGCAGCAAGGAGGCGGATGAGATCCCATGTCTCCCGCCGCCCCGACGGGTCGAGGCCGGTCGTGGGCTCGTCCAGGAAGAGGAGGTCCGGGTTGCCGATGATCCCGAGGCCGACATCGAGGCGGCGCTGCTGGCCGCCCGACAGCCGTTTGATGCGGTCGTCACGCTTCTCGGTGAGCCCGATCAGATCGATCACTTCGTCGACCGGCCGAGGGTTGGGGTAGTAGCCGGCATTGCGGGTCAGGACCTGGCGCACCGAGTAGTACGGCTCGACGGCCAGCTCCTGCAGCACCACCCCGATGCGGGTGCGGAGCCAGCGCTGGGTGCTGTGGTCGGCGGGGTCGACGCCGAGCGTCTCGACCCGCCCCCCGGTCCGGTCGCGAAACCCTTCGAGGATCTCGACGGTGGTGGTCTTGCCGGCTCCGTTGGGCCCGAGCAGGGCGAAGACCTCGCCCTTCTCCACCTCGAAGTTGACGTCGCGCACCGCCACGGTGTCCCCGTAGGACTTGGACAGGTGCTCCACGCTTACGGCCGGCATCGCCACCCCGTGTCGGCGAGCACCAGACCCGCCCCGGTCATCACCACGGCGCCTGACGCTACCGGGCCACGGCCCTTCGGCCGGGGAGGAGCAGTCAGGAGGCCGCCGGGACCTCCTGGGCGGACGAAGCCCGGCGGCCCTCATCCTGCGACTCCACGACCTTGTCGAGGAGACCGCGCAACTGGCGCAACTCCGACTGCGACAGGGCGGAGAACGCCGCCGGGGGCACGGAGAGCACCGCGTCGATGTCGTTGGCGACGACCCGGCCGGCGTCCGTGAGCACAATGATCTTGACGCGCCGGTCGTAGGGCGCGGGTTCCCGCCGAGCCAGGCCCCGCACATCGAGGTCGTCGACCAGGGCGGTGATGTAGGAGGGGTCGACCCCGATGCCGCGGGCCATCTCGCCCATGGAGACGCCGTCGTGATTGCCGAGCCGCATCAGGGTCTTGATCACCCCGGGCGACAGCTTCAGCCGGACGCCGAGCGCGGCCATGCGCTCCACGTGCTCGCCGTCGAAGGCCACGCGCCGCAAGCGCTCGAAGGCATCCTCGGCCGCTCCCATCCCGCGATTGTCCCACCCGGGAAAGTATTTGACAACTCCATACCTTTGAGTAATATGAAGTATTCCCATGGCGTCCTCTCCCACCACCTCGTTCACCCTGTCACCCGAGCTCCGCCGCACCTCGAGCGTGGTCGTCCTCGGATCGATCATGTCGATCCTCGACACCACCATCGTGGCGGTGGCCCTGGCCACGCTCGGCCGGGACTTCCACGTGTCGGTCACCACCATCCAGTGGGTGGCCACCGGCTACCTCCTGGCGCTCTCCATCGTCATTCCCGTCACGGGATGGGCGGTGGACCGCTTCGGAGCCAAGTTGGTCTGGATGACGTCGCTGACCCTCTTCATCATCGGCTCGTGCCTGTGCGGCGTCGCCTGGTCGGCCAACTCGTTGATCGCCTTCCGGGTGGTCCAGGGCATCGGCGGGGGCATGCTGCTCCCGGTCGGCCAGTCGATCCTGGCCCGCGCCGCCGGCCCGCAACGCATGGGCCGCGTCATGAGCATCATCGGCGTGCCCATGGTCCTCGGGCCGATCCTGGGGCCGGTCATCGGCGGGCTCATCGTCTCCAACTTCAGCTGGCGCTGGATCTTCTACATCAACCTGCCGATCGGCATCATCACTCTGCTGCTGTCGAGCAAGTGGCTGCCCAAGTGGGACACCGACGAGCGCTTCGTCTCCTCGTTCGACACGCTTGGGTTCTGCCTGCTCTCCCCCGGGCTGGCCGCCCTCGTGTACGCCCTGGCCGAGGTCGGCACGACGGGCAGCTTCACCAGCATGTCGGTGGTGGTGAGCTTCGTCCTCGGCGTGCTGCTGATGGGCGGGTTCATCATCCACGCGCTGCACATCAAGAACCCGCTGCTCGAGCTGCGCCTGTTCAAGGACCGCAGCTTCTCCATCGCCAACATCTGCATCTTCATGCTGGGCTTCACGCTGTTCGGCTCCATGTTCCTGCTGCCGCTCTACTACCAGATCGCGCGGGGACAGGAGGCGTGGGTCGCCGGCCTGTTGATGGCGCCCCAGGGCATCGGCGCCGCCTGCATCATGCGCTGGGCAGGGAGCGTCACCGACCGCGTCGGGCCGCGTCGCATTGTGCCGTTCGGCATTCTGCTCATGGCGGCGGCGACGGTCCCCTTCGCCTTCGTCACCTCGTCGACGAGCGAGGTGCTCCTCGCCGGCACCCTGTTCGTGCGCGGCCTCGGCCTCGGGCTGACGATGATGCCCGTCACGGCGGCGGCCTACTTCGGCCTCAACCATGCAGAGATCCCCAAGGCCAGCACGACCATGAACATCGTGCGCCAGGTCGGTGGCTCGGTGGCGACGGCCCTCTTCGCCGTGGTGCTCGAACGCCAGATTGTGACGCAGCTCGGGCCGGCGGCGGCCAAGGCCGGCGGCAGCGCCGGCGTGATCTCGTCGGCGGGGACCCTGCCGCCACAGGTCGCCGATCCCGTGGCGGCCGCCTTCGCCCACACGTTCTGGTGGGCCGTGGGAGCCATCCTGCTCGCGTTCATCCCGACCCTGTTCCTGCCCAACCGCGCCGCGGCCGCCCCCGCCGGCACGCCGCAGGCCGAGGGAGGCGACGTCGTCGACGCCGAGGATGCCGGCACCGACACCGGCACCGGCACCGACACCGACACCGACACGCCGATCGCCGGAGCGATGCTCGACTGACCGCACGACCCGATCACCTCCTGGCCGAGCTGACGGCGCAGCTGTCCCGGGGCGGATGTGTCGCGGCGGAAGAGGAAGCGCGCGAGCTCGCCGCGTGTGCCGGCGGCGATGGGCCGACGCTCCACGCGCTGGCCGGGCGGCGCCTGGCCGGGGAACCGCTGGCCTGGATCACCGGCCTGGCCGACTTCGGCGACCGCAGCGTGCTCGTCCATCCGGGCGTCTACGTTCCCCGGTGGCAGAGCCTGGAGTTGGCCCGTCGCGCCGCCGCCCGCCTCCCCGACGACGGCACCGCCATCGACCTGTGCACCGGGACCGGTGCGGTGGCCGCCGCCCTGCAGGCGGCGAGACCGGGGGCCCGGATCGTGGCGACCGACAGCGACAGCCGTGCGGTCGCGTGCGCGCAGGCCAACGGGATCGAGGCGTATGGGGGTGACCTGTTCGCCGCCGTGCCGACGTCGTTCCGGGCGGTGACCGACGTCGTCGTCGCGGTGGTGCCCTACGTCCCCTCCACCGAGCTGCACCTGCTCCCGCGGGACACGCTGGGGTTCGAGGACGCCTCCCACTACGACGGCGGTCCGGATGGCCTCGACGTGCTGCGGCGCGTTGTCATGGAGGCGTCCGGGTTCCTGCGCCGGGGCGGTGCGCTGTTGCTCGAGTTGGGTGGCGACCAGGCCGATTTGCTCGGTCCCACGCTCCGACGCTCGGGGTACGCCGCGGTCGAGACCTGGTCCGACGAGGACGGCGATCCGCGCGGCCTGGAGGCGACGTTCGGCTGACGCCGCTCAGCGACGGGCGAAGACCAGAGCCACCGACGTGCGGTCCACTACCCGCCAGCGAGCGTCGTGGGCGAGGTAGAGCGCCAGCGGCGTGTCCGGAGCCCACACGACATAGGAGACCTTGTAGGCGGACAGCACGGCGTCGGGGTTCGTGGTCAGGTTCGTCACGGCCATGAATTCGGTGAGCACAGGGCCCTCGAAGAGGTCGGTGCGCCCGTCGACAAAGGTGCCCCGGTGGCGGGCCACCGAGTAGTCACCCCAGGTGTACTGCGTGAAGATCCGTCCCGGGTGTGCGCTGAGATAGTTGAAGGCTGCCACGGGTTGCGACGACGCCACCTGTCCGGCCGGGACGGCACGAATGGCCAGAATGACGATGGCCAGCACCACCAACCCCCCGCCCGCCCAACGGCGGGCCGTCGTCCCCCACGGCGCCCCCGCCGGCAGCGTCGCGGCGACACCGGCGGCGACGACCATGAGGTACACGGCCAGTCGCTGGGTCTGGATCGCTTCCACGAAGAGGAAGAGGCCGAGCGAGACCTCCAGGAGAGGGATGCGCCGGGTCCGGACACACACCACCAGGACGGCCAGCGGAACGCAGTAGACGAGCAGCGTCATGACGGAATGGAAGTTGGGAGAGTTCCACTCGCTGATGTACTGCGCGATCTGGCCGTTGCGCGACACAGCGGCGTCGTAGGCCAGTAGGCCCGGACCGTAGGGGGTGACGCACGCGGCGGCCACGCTCCCCAGCAGGGCCAGGGCCAGCGACCCGGTGAAGGGCGACTGGTTGATCCCACCGAGCGTGTGCACGAACCGCTCCGGGATCAGCGACCACACCAATTCGACCGCGAGCACGAAGAGCCCCAGCAGGATCGACCCGTGCGTGTTGACCCAGAGCAGGCAGAGCAGGGGAAGGAGGACGAGCCAACGCGCATTGGCCCGCGCCTTGGTCAGGAGCAGGAGCTGGAGCGGGAGCCACACCAGGGAGAAATCGAGTCCCCGGTCACCCGCCACGATCCCCGCGATGCCGATGGCGAGCAGGATGACGATGGCGGCGACCCGACCACCCCGCGCCCCGAGGGCCCGGGCGTAGGCCGCGCTGGCCACGAGACACAATCCGCCGAGGACAATGGCGTAGAGGCTGTAGGCCGCGTTCCCGAAGGTGCGGAAGAGCGTGGCGAGGGCGATCTCGGATCCCCACTCGTCGGTGACCCAGCGATGGTGCGACTCCGTGTAGCTGAAGGGGTCGAGGCCGATGAAGGCGTGGTGGGCCAGCATCCATTGGCCGGCCGCCATCGACCAGAACTCGTCGTTGGTCAGATCGTGGGCGCGCGCCACCGACGCGACAAGGGCGATCCCGATGACGATGCCGACGATCTCGATCGCTCGTTGTGGCAGCCGGCGGCGCGTCGGGGCAACGGCCGGCGATGCCGCTCGAACAGAGGCGGCGCCGGTCGTCGGCACATCGACGGTCTCGACGACCCGGGCGCTCGCCTGCACTGCCCCCCCTCGAACCGGTCCCCCACCGGTATCCCTCATTGCACGGTACAACGCGTCCCGACACGCCGGCGTCGCTGGACGGTTGCGATCCCGTCGCTTCGTTCAGCTCGTCGAGGGCCTGAGCGCGACCTCCAGCACCTGTCCCGAGAGTTCGTCGGGCGATACACTGTGCAGCGTGCGGTAGAGCTCGACGTGCCCGACGGTCGCACCACGCTGCGACCACGTCCATCCACCGTCATCCCGCACCGTCCCGGAGCCCCCATGCCTCCTTCCGCTTCCGCTTCCGCCGCCGCCGCCGCACCACACGCGACACTGGTCGCTCGCCACCTGCACCATGAGCGCGGGGGACACATCGTGCTCGACGACGTGTCTTTCTCCGTCGGGCCCACCACCTGCCTCGGCGTCGTCGGCCCCAACGGGGTCGGCAAGTCGACGCTCCTGCAGATCCTGGCCGGCCTGTTGGTCCCGCTCGCCGGGGAAATCAGGGTGGATCCGCCCGCAGCCACCGTCGGGTATCTCAGCCAGGAGCACGCACGAATCGGCACCGAGACCGTCGGCGCATCCCTCGCCCGGCGGGTCGGGGTGGCGGGCGTCGAGGCAGAGCTCGCGGCGGCCGCCTCCGGACTTGGCGCCGGAGGGGCGGAGGCCGAGGATCGCTACGCGCTCGCACTGGAGCGCTACGAGGCGGTCTCGGCCGGGGACTTCGAGGCCCGCCTCGTCAGCGCGTGCGCGCAGGTAGCGCTCCCACCCGACATCGCGGGCCAGCCCGTGTCGACCCTCTCCGGTGGGCAGGAGGCCAAGGTGGCCCTCGCCGCCACCCTGCTCGCCCGCTTCGACCTGACCCTCCTGGACGAGCCGACGAACGATCTTGACTTCGACGGCTTGTCCCGCCTGGAGGACATCGTGGCCCGGCGGACCGGCGGCATGGTCATCGTCTCCCACGACCGGGCCTTCCTCGAACGGACGGTGACGGACGTCCTCGAACTCGACGAGCACTCCCGCCGCGGCTCCGTCTACGGGGGCGGTTGGGCGGCGTACCAGAGCGAGCGCGCCGCCGATCAGGCGCACGCCGTCGACGACTTCGCTGTCTACGAGTCGCAACGCGGCGAACTGCGGCGGCGGGCCCAGCGCGAGCGCCAATGGGCGACCACCGGCGTGACCCGGGAGAAGAAGCATCCCCGCGACAACGACAAGTCGCAGCGGAACTTCCGTATCGAGCGCACGGAGACCCTGGCCGGGCGGGCCCGACGGACGGAGCGCGCGCTCGACGCACTGGAGGCCGTCGAGAAGCCGTGGGAGGGCTGGGACCTCCGCTTCACCATCAGCGAGACCGCGCGGTCGGGTGACGTCGTCGTGCGGTTGGAAGATGCGGTGATCGAGCTGGGCGACTTCGCGCTCGGCCCCTTCACCTTGGACATCGCCTGGGCCGAACGCGTCGCCCTCGTCGGACCCAACGGGTCGGGCAAGACCACTCTCGTCGAGGCCGTGCTCGGGCGCCTGCCGCTCTCTGCCGGAACGCGGCGCCTGGGACCGAGCGTCGTGGTGGGCGAGCTCGCCCAGGACCGGCGCATCCTCGGCGACATTCCCAACCTGGCCGAGGCCTTCACTGCTGCCACCGGTCTCCCCCGCGACCGGGCTCGATCCCAGCTGGCCAAATTCGGGCTCGGCGCAGATGCGGTCCTCCGCCCCGCCTCGACCCTCTCGCCGGGTGAGCGCACCCGAGCCGAGCTGGCCGCCTTCGCCGCGTTGGGGGTCAATTTCCTGGTCCTCGACGAGCCGACGAACCATCTCGATCTCCCGGCCATCGAACAGCTCGAGTCGGCGCTGCAGGACTACCGCGGGACGCTCTTGCTCGTCTCCCACGACCGGCGCCTGCTCCAGACGGTCACCACCACCCGCCGGGTGGAGCTCCCCGGCCGCGACGAGGTGCTCCGAGGCCTGCGCACGGGCTGAGGGATCCCCTCGTTCCGAGTCGGCCAGTGCAAATTTTCAGGCGAAGCGCTCCCGCAGCGCCACCTCGGCCGCGGCGACGCCGCACATCCCATGGACGCCACCTCCGGGGGGCGTCGAGGCCGAGCAGAGATACACGCCCTCGACCGGCGTCCGGTAGGGGTTCCAGCGCGCCACCGGCCGGAAGACCGTCTGGCGCAGCGTGGCCGCGCCGCCGTTGACGTCCCCGCCCAACAGGTTGGGGTTGTGCGCCTCCGCCTCATCGGCGGTGCGCACCGTGCGGGCCAGCACCAGGTCACGGAAGCCGGGGGCGAAGCGTTCGATCTGCGCCTCCATACGCTCGGTCATGTCCACAGGGGAGTCGTTCGGCACGTGGCAGTACGCCCACAACGTGTGCTTCCCCTCGGGCGCCCGCGTCGGGTCGACCACGCAGGGTTGGGCCACCAGCACGAAGGGCTGCTCGGCGTGCCGCCCGGCCCGGACCGCCGCCTCGGCGCGCGCCACCTCGTCGAAGGTGCCACCGACGTGGACAGTGACGGTACGCCGGCAGGCCTCGGCGCCCCAGGGCACGGGACCGTCGAGCGCCCAGTCCACCTTGCAGGTCCCGGGGCCGGGCTTGAAGCGCGCCCACGGCCTACCGGCCCGGCGGGAGAGCTGCGCCCCGGCCAGCGCGACGAACGCACGCGGTGAGGTGTCGAGCAGCACGGCGCGCGCCGGCGGGAGTTCGGCCAGTGCGGAGACGGGACTGTCACAGTGCACGACACCCCCCAGTCGGCGCAGCTCGCTGGACAGTCCCTGGGTGATGGCCGCGCTCCCTCCCGCCACGACGGGCCAGCCGGCGCCGTGGCCGAGCGCCGTGAGGAGGAGGCCGAAGGCGGAGGTCAAGGGCGCCGTCAGCGGCTCCATGGAGTGCGCCGCCGCACCGGCCAGCAGAGCCCGTGCCGCATCGGTGCTGAAGCGGCGGGCCGTGTGCTGCACCGACGGCGTCCCGACCAGCGCGAAACGGGCGAGCGCCAGCGGGTCGCGCGGCACGCTGCGCATGGGCCCCAGGACGTAGGGCACGATGCGGTCGAGCCAGTCCACCAACGGGCCCACCAGGTCCTGGTAGGCCGCGGCGTCGCCACCGAGGTGGGCCGCCGTCTCGCCGACGTCGCGGTACAGCGCGGCGGCCCGCCCGCCGCCGAGCGGATGGGCGAACGCCACCGCGGGCTGGCGGAGCACGACCCCGAGTCCGGCCAGGTCCAGCGAGCGGAAGAACGGTGAGGCCACCAGCGCTGGATGCACCGCCGAGCACACGTCGTGACGGAAGCCCTCGAGGGTCAGGGCCTGGGTGCGAGTCCCGCCTCCGATCGTCGGCTCCCCCTCGAAGACCTCCACCCCGAGACCGGCCCGGGCCAGCGTCAAGGCGGCGGCCAGACCGTTGGGACCCGAGCCGACCACGACGGCGTCAGGACCCGGCATGCACCGACGTTACCGACCACCACCCTCGGACACCCGACAGAGCGGTGCGGGTCCCACTGGCGCGACGGCCGCCGGGTCAATAGGTTGCGCAAGTCGGCCGGACGCGCTCCGAACGCCCGCCCGGCTCACCCACACGAGAAGGGGGTCCCCATGGCAGAGGTGCACGGAACCTGCGAGCCGCGTTTCGAACCGGTCCGCCGGACGCTGGCCGAGCAGATCGACACGGGGGCCGACCTCGGTGCCTCCGTCGCCGTTTTCCTGCACGGTGAGCCCGTCGTCGACATCTGGGGCGGCTGGGCCGACGCGGACAAGACCAAGCCCTGGGAGCGCGACACCATCACCAACGTCTGGTCCACCACGAAGACCATGACGTTCCTCGTCGCCCTCATGCTGGCCGATCGCAAGGAGCTGGACTTCCACGCGCCCGTCACCACGTACTGGCCCGAGTTCGGCGCCAACGGCAAGGAGCGGATCGAGGTCCGTCACATCATGGGGCACACCGCCGGGCTGAGCGGCTGGGACGAGCCGCTGGTCGCCGAGGACCTGGCCGACTGGGAGAAGTGCATCTCGGCCCTGGCCGCCCAGGCGCCGTGGTGGGAGCCCGGCACCGGCTCGGGCTACCACGCCGTGACCCAGGGCTACCTGATCGGCGAGATCGTCCGCCGCATCACGGGCGAGAGCATCGGCGCCTGGTTCGCCCGCGAGGTGGCCAAGCCGCTCGATGCGGACTTCCACATCGGCCTGCCGGCGAGCGAGGACCACCGCGTGTCCAACGTCATCCCGCCGCCGCCGATCGACGCCGCTGCCATGGAGGGCCAGGTCTCCGAGCTGATGGTGAGGACGTTCATGAACCCGCCCATCGACGCCACGATGGCGCACCACGAGTGGTGGCGGCGGGCCGAGATCCCCGCCGCCAACGGCCAGGGCAATGCCCGCTCGGTCGCCGCCATCCAGTCGATCATCGCCGGACGGGGCGAGGCCCGCGGTGTGCGCCTGCTCTCGGCCGCGGGCACCGACCCGATCTTCGAGGTGCAGGCGGACGGGATCGACAAGGTGCTCGGGGTGCAGGAGCGCATGGGCATGGGCTATGGCCTGAGCAACCCGCCCGAGATGCCGCTCGGCCCGCGCGCCTGCTACTGGGGCGGCTACGGCGGCTCGGTCATCATCAATGACCAGGACGCGGAGCTCTCCGTCTGCTACGTCATGAACCGCATGGAGTCGGGGCTCGTCGGCGACCTGCGCGGTACCAACATCGTCGCCGCCACCGTCGAGGGGCTCGCCTCTTAGGGCAATACCGCCTCCGAGGGCGGCACCGCCTCTGAGAGGCTGTCGCGAAAGTCCGGGCTGGTCGGTCACGGGGCTGCTGCTTCGCAGATCCGGCGGAGGAGTAGGCGGCTGTGGGCTGCCCATATGAAGCCTCGACTACGTTCGAGGGCGAGCGAGGGTTGGGACGACTTGGTGGTTTCTGACGAGCGCATGGCCAAGGAGCTGGGCGGGACGCTTGACAGCACCTCGTTCGTTCATCTCGGTGCGCCGCATCGCGGCAAGGTCCGCGACAGCTACATCGACTC
>Ga0182024_10013509_pt1 | contig 15924 bp, 10 predicted proteins | sample P32metaG_FD_120480 | JGI IMG/M metagenome (GOLD analysis project Ga0182024, IMG submission 120480) | Permafrost microbial communities from Stordalen Mire, Sweden - P3-2 metaG (Illumina Assembly) | ecosystem: Environmental > Terrestrial > Soil > Wetlands > Permafrost | place: Sweden: Stordalen... | reverse complement strand
CTATTTTCTTTATTTTGGCCGATTGGAAAAAAGAAAAGGAGTCCACATACTTTCCCGGGCATTGCCGGCCGTTTTTTCGCAAGCCCCCGAAATCAAAGCGATTTTTGCCGGGAAAGATTGCGGCCTGCGCGAGCAGATTCTGCGCGAGAACCACCGTTTCGAACATCGCATCCGGTTTTTTGATTCTTTGGGAAAGGAAGATCTCTTCGGTCTCGTTCGCTTCGCCGAGCTGATAGTCCTGCCTTCGCTGTTTGAAAATTTGTCGAATGCCGGCCTGGAAGCTATGGCTCTGGGCAGGCCCGTGATCGGCACTTACGGTACGGCTTTCGAGGAAACGATTCGGGATGGAGCAAACGGGTTCCTGGTAGCGCCGAATGATGCGGAGGCGCTCGCCAAAAAAATCTTGTCGTGCCTTGGCAGGGCCGATCTCGAGGAGATTGGAAACAACGGGTATCGCAGCGTCCTGCGGTTTGACTCCAAGAAAATTGCGCGCCAGCACGTCGAGTTCTATCAGGCCATGCTTTCCCGCGTGTGACGCCGCGCGATTCCGGGCGAATCCTATGTGTGCTTTCAACAAGCAGTATCGCAATCTGTTAAGGGAAATCACAATCTGCCAATTCAAGCTGAAGGATCAGAGTACGTTTCTCGGCCTGTTCTGGAGCCTGCTGAACCCCTTGCTCATCCTGTTGGTCCTTTTACTTTTCTTCAGCCTGAACGCGGGCGCGGGAGTTCCGCACTATGGCATTTATCTGCTGATGGGAGTCATCCAATACACCCATTTCTCCAACAGCACCGCCGGAGCCATGACATCCTTGACTTCGATGAGGCACTTGACGTGCGACTCCGTGCTGCCTAAGGAGGTTCTGGTCATCGGTGCGGTATTATCCACGACCATTGAATTCGTCATCTCGATGTCATTTGGCGTTCTCATCGCGTATTTCGCAGGTGTCCGGATCACTTGGTTCGCCGGTTTGATGCCTGTGGTAATCGTGATGCAAATGCTTACGGTGCTTTGGATCTCGTTCCTTTTAGCGTGCCTGCATGCCTTTGTGAGAGACATCGGCCATATCTACCAGGTGTTTTTGCGTATTCTGTTTTTTGTTACGCCGATTTTTTATACGCCCCGCTATTTGGGCAAGGGCGCGGCAAGCTATATCGTGTACCTGAATCCGCTCGCCCGCCTGATCGGTTTTTCGCGAACGCTTCTCATGGACGGCACTCTTGTTCCCCTAAAGGTGCTTGGAACTTTCGGGGCAATTAACCTGTTCGCGGTGGTGATCACATTCGCCATTTTCAAGCGCTACGAGGCACACTTTGCGGAATTGGTCTGACGCCTCCCCGATAATTCGACTGGAAGGAATCACGAAATGCTTCCAGATCGAGCGTGAGCGGGCAACTGCCTATCGCTCGGTTCTGAAGGGATTGGCCGGACTGTTTCGCTCCCGCGACACCTTTTACGCTTTGCGCGAAATTGACCTGTCGGTCTTCATGGGTGAAAAGATCGGCATCATCGGCGACAACGGATCGGGAAAAACGACGCTGCTCAAGATCATTGCCGGCTTGTATGCACCGAGTTCCGGCAATCTCCGCATACAGGGTGAAATTACTCTTCTTGCGGGCCTTGGAATCGGAATGATGGCGGATCTGACAGTCCGCGAAAACGTCTTTCTCTATGGAGCCGTTTACGGCATGAGCAGAAACAGCATAAGCAATGAGTTTGAGGAAATCATCGAATGGGCGGAATTGCGGAATTTCGAAAACGCCCGCCTGAAAACGCTGTCCTCCGGTATGAAAACAAGACTGGCTTTTTCCGTCACGCGGCACATCAATAAAGATATCTACCTCTGGGACGAAGCTTTGACCGCCGGCGATAAACATTTTCAAACGAAATGTCAAAGCGTCTTCCTGGAACACAGGCAAAGCACGAAGACATTTCTCGTGACGACTCACGATCTTGCCTTCGTCCGGAATTTCTGCGACAAAGCCCTGTGGCTGCACAAGGGACGCCGGATGGGATTCGGTGAACCCGAACGAATCGTAGAGCAATACCAATCGCAAACACGGATAGAAACCGATGGGCCGAAAGTTCTTGCTGGCGTGCTATGAGGTGCCGGGCTATGGCGGCGCCAGCACAGCCGCCTATCAATTGCTGCAGCAAATGCGCCGGAGCGGCCTCGACGTTTCGTTCCTGAATCTAATCGACGAACAGGACGCCGAATATTTCCGCTTCACCTTCGGAGAGAATTTCGGCAATCCGGCGAGGCTGCAGAATACGCATAATTGCATCCTCAACGGGCCGCTCTACTTTCCTCACTCGGAGCTAACGGATCTTATAGCCGGCATCGAACCGGATGTACTGATCGGTGAGGACTTCATCGCCGCCCTCTTGATGAAGCGCGCGTTCCCATCCGCGCCCCTGGTCTTCTATACGTCCGGTTCTCTGCTGATGAAGGATGCGATTGAACGAGATGGAATCAAGGACTTCCTGGCACAAGAAGAAATTATCCGAAAGGCTATCAGCAGGCCGGTGGTTCCCCAAAACGAGGAATTCAAGGCCATCGACTTGGCGCATCTGGTGATCGCCAACTCCGATATGGTTGCTTTTCTGCATCGCTATTATTATCCCTTTCACGCCTGCAAAATATATTCGGACGTACTTTGGAAGGCAGAGTGGATCTATAACGAAGCAGCACGCTTCTCGGCTTTCAAGACGCCCTTCGACCAAAGGGACATTGACGTTCTATTTGTCGCGAGCTCATGGGAGAGACCCGACAAGAATTTTCCCATGTTGAAGAAGATCGCATCCCGCCTGAAAGGCGCGAGCATACATGTCGTCGGTGGATCGGAAGAACGACTTCCTCACGTGACGCACCACGAACTGATTACAGCCCGGGAAGAGCTCTTTCGCCTGTTGGCTAACGCAAAAACCGTTGTGTGTCCCTCCCTGTGCGATGCGGCGCCCGGCATTTTATTCGAAGGTTCCGCCTTAGACTGCAATGTGGTGACCTCCAAAAACGCGGGAAACTGGCGGTTATGCAACGAGCAACTGCTCGTTGAGCCATTTACCAGCGCGGAATTCGTCAGTAAGATTCGGCTTTCCCTGTGCAAGAAATTCGAGGACCACATGGACTATTTTCTTCAGACAAACTCCTTTCGAAAGCTGATCGATGTCCTTTCGGTGATTTAGCTAGAGGACAAACCTCGCGACACCTGGCGGTCTTCGATACGAACATGTGCGGAATTGCGGGTATATTGCGGTCGGACCGGAACGCGAAGGTAAAGCCCGCGGCGCTGCACCGCATGTGCGAAACGATGGTGCACCGCGGTCCAGACGATCAAGGTGTGTACGTGCACGGGCACTTGGGCCTGGGCGTTCGCAGGTTGAGCGTGATTGATATCGATAATGGCCGTCAGCCGGCGCACAACGAAGACGGCACAATTGTGGCCGTCCTCAACGGTGAAATTTATAATTTTGGAGAGTTGCGGGAAAAACTTTCCAGCCGCGGCCACCACTTCCACAACCACTCCGATACCGAAGTGATCCCTCACCTCTACGAGGAATATGGTCTCGATTGTGTACAGCAACTGAGGGGAATGTTCGCGTTCGCTGTATACGACGCGCGCTGCGATCGATTATTGCTCGCCCGTGATCGCTTCGGCAAGAAACCTCTTTTCTACGCAACCGACGAAAATTCCTTTTATTTCAGTTCTGAGATCAAGGCAATACTGGCCGTGGCGCCGCAATTAGCGGATGTTGACGCCGATGCGTTGCTGCAATTTTTTTGCTTTAACTATATTCCCGATCCGGGAACGGCTTTCAAGAAGGTACGGAAACTGCCCCCCGGACATTTACTCGAGCATAGCCGGGGCCGTGTGCATGTCAGGCGCTATTGGAATCTCCCCGCTTATGGCACCCACGACTTCTCATCTGAAGAAGATTGCCTGCAGGAGCTGGAACGTCAATTGACCGAGGCGGTCAGAATTCGCCTCGCTGCTGATGTGCCGTTGGGAGCGGTTTTGAGCGGCGGGACGGATTCCGCCACAATCGTGGCATTGATGTCGAGTTTGTGCTCGAAACCGATCCAAACATTCTCCGTAGGGTTCGCGGAAGCTCAATTTGACGAGCGGTCTTACGCACGTGCGGTAGCGCAGCGTTTTGGCACCGAGCATCACGAAATGGTCGTTGAACCGCATTTGGGCGAGGATATGGAAAGGATCACGAGTATGCTCGACGAGCCGTTCGCCGACAATTCGATCCTGCCTACGTATTATCTCTCCCGGTTGTGCCGGGAACACGTGACTGTCGTTTTATCCGGAGACGGCGGCGACGAACTTTTCGCCGGTTATGATCGTTATCAGCTTAAATTGCAGCCTCGCGGCCTGGATCATTTTCCCGAATGGGCCGCCCGCGTCTATTGCTGGGCGCACAACCGGGAAAATCCGCAAACCCGGCATCTAACACTTTCGGAATATCTGAACCGCATGTGCTTTGTTCCGGACGGCGGAAGCAATCGCTCGCTATTTTCGGCCGACTTTCAGGAAAACATTCGCGACTGTGCCGACCCTATGAAGCTGTTTCGACGGCACCTGAATCAGGCGCCGGGATCCGATCGGCTCGGACAGATGCTCTATTTGGACACCAAGACCTATCTGCCCGGCAGCGTGTTGACCAAGGTGGACCGCATGAGCATGGCGTCATCACTCGAGGTGCGCGCTCCCTTCCTCGATCATGTTTTCGCGGAGTTTGTCGTGCGTATGCCCTCACGATGGAAGGTTCAAGCGGGACAGGAGAAATACATTCTGAAAAAGCTGGCCGAACGCCTCGGCGTTCCGCGGGAAGTTTTGTATCGCCCGAAGCAAGGATTTACGATGCCGATGGACCCACTACTGCGAGACGGATTACAAGGAGAGTTGCCTGCCATACTGCTGGAACCCCGCACGCTCGAACGTGGTTATTTCGATCCACGGGCTTTGCGCACTCTCATTGAGGACCACATCTCCGGCAAGGAAGACTATTCCGTTCGTCTTTTCCAGCTTTTGATCTTCGAATTGTGGCACCGCAACTTTCTTCAGCCGCTCACCGGACCTCGAAACAGCGACAATGTTCCGCTCCGGCATTCGAAGGTATCCGAGGCTTCTGCCATACCAGTTAATTGATAGTGCACTTTCATTTACGCAGTCTGCTGCCGAGACAGGGAACCGTCCTATCCAAATAAGCGCATACATAATTGCCGGCGCTGGGAACAGGCATCTCCGCGGCGCTATCGAGAGTGTGCTTGCCCAACGGGATGCCGCTGAGGTCGAGATACTCGTAATTAATCGGGGCTCAACCGACGAAACGTCCGAACTCTTGGAACCGTTTCGAGATTCAGGCGTAAAGCAACTGAACGTCGCGGGTGATGCCAGTCCGGCTTACTGTCACAACCTCGCCGCCGAGCGCGGCAACTTCCCGCTGATCGCGCATGTCGAGCCGACAGGCATCGTACTTCCCGGTGCTTTCGCTAAGATCGCAGACCGATTGAACGCCGTGCCGAATGCGGGCCTTGTTCACGGTTATTCCTTCCAAATCGGCGAGTCCGGAGCCACAACCCGCGAAGCATTCCGCGAGCGCCGCACCTTCCTCCTGCAAACACGAAGGCCCGGCATGGATTACCGCTGGGCGCTGCTATTCTCTGAAAATGAGATTGACGCCTTTCGGGTCTACAGCCGCAAAGCATTGGAAACGGTCGGACCGTTTCGAGAAGGCTCGGGTTCATGGGCCGAGTACGATATGGCGCTGCGCATTGCGGATCGCTTTTCAATTGAGCTTGTGCCTGAGATGCTCTACGCTTTCCGATCCACCGAACATCACCGCACGGCTTCCCCGGTTGCCTCCGTTAAGAACTGTTTTGTCAGATTTTCGTGCTGCAGAACCCTTCGAAAGAGCAGGAAAGTCTCGTTCTTGGAGCCGGGCGCATGCGATCTCACCCGTCATCTGATCCAGAGCTTGTGGCGGACTCTCGGGCTGGACCGGATGAAAGGTGGCATCACGCGAGCCACCAGGCGTCTAAAAGAGTTTCGCGGTAACTTTTTCTGGAACTGGCTTGCTCCAACCACGGACCGCCTCTATCTCAGACTTGCCGGCCGTCTGCCTTGGTGGCCGATCAATTTGTTCCACATTCGGTCGAAAGTGGCGGGCGATGGCGTCGGACGGCTGGCTTATTACACATGGCGTTTCCCGATCTTGAGCCAGACCTTTGTTCATCGAGAGCTTGCCGCGCTGGAACGGTCCGGCGTCGACCTGCTCGTCGTCGCAGACGAACCGGACGAGATGGAGATGGCGGACGAGAATGCTCGCTCCCTTCTTGGGCATACTGAATACTTGGAACAGGTAGACCAGAACCGGCTCCGAATGTACAAGCGTTACTTCTTCCGTCGAAACCCATTCCTGTATGCGAACCTTCTCTTCTACTTAATGACACGCCAGTATAGGGAAAGAAAAAATGTCTTTGAGGACATGTATGTTTTTTCGAAAGCCGTGGCACTGGCTGGTCTCCTAAAAGATAGAGAAATCGAACACGTTCACGCGCCATGGGCGGACCAGACCGCGCTAATCGCCTTGCTCGCATCCAAATTGCTCGGAATTACCTACTCCGTGCAAGCGCGCGCACACGATGTGCATCGCAAATCGTACCGATATGGCCTAACGGATAAGTTGGAGAACGCCGAATTCGTGGTCACCAATACTGTGTACAACCGAGACTATCTCCGCGGATTGTTGGGAGAAGCGAATGCGGCAAAGGTCAAGCTGATCCACAACGGGCTTGACCTCCATCGATTCACGCCGCGGCGGTGCCGGCGGGCGGCCGGTTCCCAGGAATACAGGATTTTGTGCGTGGCACGGCTCGTCGAGCAGAAGGGCCTGGTTTATCTTCTGATGGCCGTCAAAATCATGCTGGACAGAGGACTCGATGTTGTGTGTGAAATTATCGGCGCCCCTGAAGAGCCGGAATACACAAACTACTACTTGGAGTTGAAACTCCTGCATAGGAATCTTGCGCTCGGGAACCGCGTCATATTCACCGGCGCACAGCCGTTCGCAGCCGTCATGGAAAGATACGCCGCGGCTGATTTGTTCGTCTTGCCCTGCGTCATCGCCGAGGACGGCAGCCGCGATATAACTCCCAACGCCCTGATCGAGGCGATGGCCATGGGACTCTGCGTCGTCTCGACCCCAGTTACAGGAGTGCCGGAGATTGTTGAGGATGGCGTAAGCGGCCTTTTGGTTCCGCCCGGAGATGCGAACGCATTGGCCGATGTTATGTCGGCTGTTCTGAGAGATCCCGCGACCGCGATGAGAATGGGACAAAACGCCCGCAAAAGGGTCGAACAAAAATTCGACGTGAATCGCAACATCGCTCAGTATGTGGACTTGTTTGCGCGCGTAGGGAGGCGTGAAGGCGTTGCGCATGCCGTTTCTCCCGCAGTCGATCGCGCTGTTGTTTAGCGCCCATCCCCTCCTGGAAATTCGTTTTGTTCCGAAGCGGGAACAGTTGTTCGCAAACTAAAACCATGCTCGACCCGGTTGGGACTAACTCGCAAGCGTCGCGCCCCTATTCATCGAACATTCAGGAAGCTGCTGGACGAGTTGACGGGCTCGCGCTATAAGTTATGCGGTCGGCCGCGAACCGGTAGCTGACGGGCAAAGCCATAGCGGCAGTAACGCAAAGTCGGAATGCGAAAATTCTGAGCACAGAGTGGTTGACCCCGGTCGCCGCGGAGCAAAGCTTGCGCGTCGCATTTTCGCAGGGAAGGAAAGAATCCATGCGCAGAACGGGCTTACTTTTTCTTGTTTCGTCGCTGTTCATGATTATGACGGTTTCGCTTTTCGCGCAAGCGCCAACGGGAGCATACGTTGCACCGAGCTTCGACAAGCAGGAGTTCGGAAAGGTGCGCGCGATCGATCCGAGCAAAGGCGATTTCAAAATCCAAAAGCTTGCCGACAATCTTTATTTGCTACAACCGGTACCCATCGATGGAGCAAAAGGAAATTTCGGGGGCAATGTGACCGCTTTCGTCGGCGATGATGGAATTGTGCTGATCGATCCGGGTTTTTATAACATGGCGCCAAAACTGAAAGCGGCCCTCAAGACAATTTCCGATAAACCGGTCAAGTACGTCATGAACACCCACTGGCATGGCGACCATACGGAGGCCGACGCGGTCTTCAAGAAAGAAGGAGCCATCATTATCGACCAGGATAACGTGTTCACGCGGATGCAAACGGGCAGCACGCGCTTTATCCCATCCGCCGTGGATTCGCTTCCTACGATCACCTTTGATAACGAAATAACCCTCCATATAAACGGAGGAGTGATTCGCGGCATCCATCTTCCCTCGGGGCACACGAATACAGACACCCTTTGGATTTATCCGGAAGCCAAAGTGGCTCAGATGGGAGATGGCGGTTGGAACATGGACGGTGATTTTACGGGCGGCCCTGAGGGGCCAATTACCGAGTCCGAGTATGTGTTGAAGAACCTAGGCGAGGACGCAAAAGTAATTCCAGGGCACGGGAACATGCAGACGGGAGCCGATTTGGTGAAGCCTCTCGCTTTGCTTAAGGCGGCCACCGCGGCAGTCCAGGCTGATATCGATGCGGGCAAGAGTCTCGATCAAATCAAACAAGAAAATTTGATGGCGAAGCTGGATCCGGAGCAGCCACAGGCACGCGCGGATGCGTATATTGAACGGATCTACAGCGCTCTGACGCACAAGGATGCAACTGCCCAGCCTTATAAAGGAGGCCAACCGTGACAGTGAACGCGAATCCCGCGAATAAATTGATCCGCTGATACAGCGGTGGAAGCAATCGGTTCCCGGAGCCTCACAAACAGAGTTGAGGCCCCTTTGGGGAAGTCCTGTTGACCCCCGCATTTTCGACTGCTACATTCTCCCCATAAGCAATGGTAGGCTCGACGTACGCCCCAGGGCTCGCAATCCATGACTCAGACGTTCTGGATATTCAGCGGCATTCTGCCCTGGTCCGCGTCACCCACTGGATCCACACCTTCAGCTTTTTCGCCCTTGTCGTCAGCGGTGTCGCCATACTCCTGGCTCATCCTCGTCTCTATTGGGGCGAAACGGGTGCGGTCGGAACTCCCTCCCTCATCGATCTTCCGCTTCCTTTCTTACTGGTGGGTCAGTCCGGTTGGGGCCGATATTTGCATTTTCTAGCCGCTTGGGTTTGCGTATTAAATGGCATGCTTTACGTCCTCTCCGGCTTCATCACTCAACATTTGCGCGAAGATCTGCTGCCGTCAAAGACTGATCTCGCGTGGGGCAACGTCGGGCGCGTCCTTTCGAATCATTTGCATTTGAAACGCCTCCGCGACGAAGAGTCTCGCTCCTACAATGTTCTCCAGCGAGTCACCTATCTCGGTGTCATTTTCGTGCTGTTCCCTCTAATAATCCTCACGGGCCTCGCCATGTCTCCCGCCATTACGTCCGTTTTCCCGGCGCTCGTGACCAGCTTCGGCGGCCAACAGTCTGCACGCACCATCCACTTCTTTGCGGCGAGTTTTCTCGTTTTGTTCCTTTTCGTCCATATCGCCATGGTTAGCCTCGCGGGATTCAAGAACCGCATGCGGGCGATGATCACCGGTCGCGCGGCTGCCGGAGAGGGGCTTTCATGAGTGACAAGCCCTCCCGGCGAAAACTGATTAAAGCGGGATTGGCAGCCGTCGCAGGAGCATCCGGCTTGGCGGTTGCTGCCCGCCTCGCGGATCGCTACGGCCTGATTCCTCCCGACCATGGCGGCATTTACGGCGCGGGCGAAACGCTCACCTACGCTGCTCAGCGGCTCTTGATGTCCCACCATTCGCTTGCGCGCGAATTCGACCGCAGCGAAATCTCAAAGGTTATCCCGGTGAACGGCGATCCTCCCGAGAACGAAGCTTACCGGCGGCTGTTGGCCGGAGGTTTCGAGGATTGGCGCCTAACCGTCGACGGTCTGGTAGCTCGTCCATATTCCTTTTCGCTCGCCGAGTTGAAGAGCTACCCTTCCCGCACTCAAATCACCCATCAAGCCTGCGAAGAGGGCTGGTCGTTCATTGCGGAATGGACGGGTGTGCCTCTTTCCTATGTCCTGAATTTAGCGGGAGTCAGCCAGCAGGCAAAGTACGTAGTCTTCTTTCCCTTTGACACTTCGTGGGATAGTCTCGACATGCCTGACGCATGGCATCCGCAGACTCTGCTCGCCTACGCCATGAACGGGAAAGAACTTCCCGCACCGCATGGCGCTCCCGTTCGCTTGCGCGTTACCCGCCAACTCGGTTACAAGAGTGTCAAATACCTCTCTCGGATCACCGTCACGGACAACCTGAAGAACATAGGCAAGGGCTTGGGGTCTATATCCCCGGAAGAGGGCTATTCCTGGTACGCCGGCATCTGAGCCAAGTTCAATATAACTTGCCCGCGTCACAATTGCTTACGAACCCGGCGCCGAGGGTCGTGCTTTGCGACTAATTGATAGAACACAATTACAATTGCGTTAACGCGTCGCTATGATTTAAATGTGTCGGCCGGGCTGTTATTCACTAAGAACGGGCTTGCGGTTAGGCACCCGAGGCCGCGCTCGTTGAACCGCCTTTTCGCCAGCGTCGAAGCCAGCCGTGTTCTCGAAGGCTCTCATCCTCCATTTGCCGCGACCAGGCGCTCAGTATGCTCGATCGATTGAAATAGCCTACCATCTTACGCGGATCTTCGCGGCTGACTACCGGCATCCTTCCAATGTTGTTCCTCAGCATGCGATACATCGCGTCGTGCGCCAGTTCATCCGGATACGAAATAATTGGTTCCTTCGTTCCGGCCTCCAGAACCGTCATTCTGCCCGATAGATCAACTTCAAGCGAGCGCATTAAATCACCCTGCGTTACGATCCCAACCAATTCACCTTGATCGCCAACAATTGGAAGCCCTTCGGTAAGATTAAAGGCCTTTTGCCCATGACCGGGACTCGCTTCAGCAGGCCTGCCACTAATGCGGTCGGCAAGCTCGCTGACGGTCATATCGTATGGAATAGGCTGGACGTCTGTTCTCATCACCTCTTCGACGCGCGCCATTTTCAGAGCGCCTGCTTCATATTCTTCGGGGACGCGCAGACCGCGTCGCCTGAGCTTTTCCGTCATAATAGAACTCGGCAAATAATGGATAGCGATGATGTCTGCTATCACGCAGCCGAGCATCAGGGGAAGGATTGAGTTGTAGTCGCGGGTGATCTCAAACGCAAAAACGATGAAGGTAAATGTGGCGCGAGAGGCGGCTCCAAAAACGGCCGCCATGGCCACCAATGCGAAAGCCCCGGGCGAGAGATGCGCGCCGGGGAATATACGATTTACCACGATCGCGAAGACGCCGCCGAGAGCCGCGCTCGACATGAACATAGGAGCGAGCAAGCCGCCTGATGTTCCCGAACCGAGCGAAATCACGAGCGCAAGCGCCTTGAAAACCGCGATCAGAATGAGCAGCTTAAAGGCGAGATTGTTGTTAAGGATGTCCGAAATTGTGTCGTAGCCCACTCCCAAGACGCGGGGAATGAAGAAGCCGATAATGCCAAGGCCCAGAGCGCCAATCGCCGGATGCCAAAGATCATCGATAGGCAATCGATCGAATTGATCTTCGACCCAATAGAGCAGCTTTGTAAATCCGATCGCCACTACTCCGGAAAACACGCCGAGCAAAACATAGAACGGCAAACCGCGCACCGGGTCGAAGTTCGCATTGCTCATGGTGAACATCGACCGCTGGCCGAGCAGCAGCGCGCGAACGCTCGTTGCCAGCGTACTTCCAATGACGAGAGGAATGAACGATCGCGAGCGAAATTCGAAAAGTAGCAATTCGATCGCCAGAATTACACCCGCAATCGGTGTATTGAAAGTAGCCGCCATCCCTGCGCCTGCCCCGCACGCGAGTAACACTTTACGCTCGGACGCGGTGGTCGAAAGAATCTGGCCGACGAGAGAACCAAGCGCCCCTCCAGTCTGAATGATAGGACCTTCGGCTCCGAACGGGCCGCCCGTGCCAATAGCGATCGCGGCTGATAACGGTTTCAATATCGCAACCTTGGCCTCGATCCGGCTTCGCGAAGTGAGAACGGCTTCCATCGCTTCGGGGATGCCGTGGCCTTTGATCTTCTCGCTCCCATACTTGGCCATGAATCCAATAATGATTCCGCCAATCACAGGGGTCACTATGATCCATGGGCCGATCCGTGTGTTCTCCGGACTGCGAAAATGAAAGGACCATTGGTGGTAATACGCAAGGTTTGTGAACAAGCCGATCAGATCATAGAGAGCGTAAGCGACGATTCCGGCCAGGATACCAATGAGCGCCGCGAGCAGGCACATAAGCCCGAGCCGAAACCCGGCGGATTGCTGGGGTTCGGGGATTGCATTCGCGGATACGAGAGACACCAAAATATTCCTCCTGTAATTTCCCCTCCGAGGGATATAGCCGAGACTACAATTGCCGCTGCCGCTTTGGTCCTCGTCTGGCGCCGCCGCGGGACGCGGACCTTACCGGCGGGCGAGTTCGCTCGTCGTGGTGAATGGCCGCCTCGAGAGCGTCGATCAGCCGGGGACCGGCAGTGCGCAACTCGGCGCGATGTGCCAATGAAAGATGGCGCAAAAGCTTCTCTCCGCGGCCCGTGAGTTGGAGCAAGACTTCACGGCGGTCGGATTGGCTGCGCGAGCGTCGGATGAAACCGTGCGCCTGCAGCCGGTCGCTCAACTCGACAGCGCTGTGATGTTGGATCTGCAGTCTCTCGGCCAATACACGGATCGTCACCTTGGCCTCACGTGGCAATCCCTTGATCGCCAGCAGCGCCTGATGCTGCTGCGGCTCGATGCCTCCGATGCGCACGGCCTGCTCGCTAAAATTCAGGAACCGGCGAATTTCGTACCGAAAATCAGCCAACGCTCTATAATCAATTCCGCCTGCCATTGTTCCCTCCAGCTTTCAATGATTGTATCGTAGTCCGATATAATCTAAAACATAAGCTTGACGGGAGTTTATGCAACTTTGAGCAACATGGCGGATCGGCTCGTTCTGCGCTTGGCCATTATAAATATTCTCCATAACGCGGTGCAGCACTCTCCCGAAGATGCTCCTATCGTAGTTTCGACCTCGTTCCTCGGCAACGGCACGGCCGGTCAGAGATGAGTGCAATTCATTGTCATCGATTGCGGTACCGGCATCCCGAAAGACGAGCAATCAAAAATATTTGATCGCTTTTCCAGGGTCGATAAAGCTCGTTCTCAAAAAGATGGCGGCGCCGGACTAGGTTTGGCGATTGCGAAATGGGCCGTTGAAATCAACGGTGGACACATCGGAGTCCAGAGCACCGATCATGGAAACTGCTTTTTTGTCCAGTTGCCTGTCCTTCAAACGACATAATCGGCTACATCAACGAAAATCACATTGTCTTAGTTACAATTTGAGGCTGAGGGTGAACGTGAAGCCAGTCATCACCTCAACAACCGTTGGCCTACCGTTTCGATATCGGAAGAACTCGCCGCAAGAGACATCCCTTATGAAACAAAAAGGCAGCCCGTCATGCGGCTGCCTTTTTGTTTGCGCGTAGATTGAGGTGGCGGTTAGCTTTCGGCGACGGCGTCGGTGTCCTTGCGCAGGAAATCGAGCGCTGCGGCTTCTTCGGGCGTGAGTTCGGGCTCCATCAACTCCGGCTCCTCCTTCGGCAATTGGGTGAGGAGCTGGATGTTGCGGTAGCGCTCAAGGCCCGTGCCTGCGGGTATGAGCCGGCCCATGATCACGTTCTCCTTCAAGCCGCGCAGGTAATCGACCTTCCCGGAAATGGCCGCTTCGGTGAGGACGCGGGTGGTCTCCTGGAAGCTCGCGGCCGAGATGAAGGAATCGGTCGAGAGAGACGCCTTCGTGATGCCGAGGAGCAAAGGACGCCCGGTTGCGGGGCGGCCACCTTCCCGGATCACGCGGTCGTTCTCCTCGCGGAAGCGGAATTTATCGATCTGCTCCTCGAGGAGGAAGGAAGTGTCGCCGACTTCCTCGACCTTCACCCAGCGCATCATCTGGCGAACGATCGTCTCGATGTGCTTGTCGTTGATGTTGACGCCCTGCAGCCGGTAGACTTCCTGAATCGAATTGACCAGGTAGGCCTGCGTGTACTTCTCGCCGAGGACGGCCAGCAAGTCGTGCGGGTTGAGAGGCCCGTCAATCAGAGGCTCTCCGGCCCGGACGTGTTCGCCTTCCTGCACGTTGATGTGAACGCCGCGCGGGATGGAATATTCCTTTACGGTTCTTCCATCTTCGCTCTCGACGTAGATCTTGCGCTGGCCCTTGGCAATCTCACCGTACTTCACCACACCGTCGATTTCGCTGATGACGGCAGGGTCGCGGGGCTTGCGCGTTTCGAAGAGTTCGACGACGCGCGGCAAACCGCCGGTGATGTCCTTGGTCTTGGTGGTCTCGCGAGGAATCTTCGCGAGAACGTCTCCTGGTTGCACTTCGTCTCCGTCGGCCACCATCAAGTGGGCGCGCGACGGCATTAAGTACTTTTTCTTGGCGCGACCGGCGGAGTCGCGGACGAGAATCGTCGGCTGGTGCTTTTCGTCACCCGGGGGCAGCGTGACGACGAGCTGCGAAAGGCCGGTGACTTCGTCCACCTGCTCTTCGATGGTGATGCCGGGCTGCAAATCCTTGAATTCGATCGTGCCGCCGGACTCGGTGAGGATCGAGAAGGTGTACGGATCCCACTCGACCATCGTCTGACCCAGTGTGACCGGCTGCCCGTCTTCCACCTTGAGGCGCGCGCCATAGACAACATGGTGGCGTTCTTTTTCGCGGCCCTTTTCATCGACCACCGCGATCAAGCCGGAGCGGTTCATCGACACGATCTGCTTGCCGCGGCCTTCCACGACCTTGAGGTCGACGAATTTGACGAAGCCGTTGTTGCGCGCTTCGACCTTGGACTGTTCGGTGACTCGGGTGGCCGTGCCGCCGATGTGGAACGTGCGCATCGTCAGCTGCGTGCCGGGTTCACCGATGGACTGCGCCGCGATCACGCCGACCGCTTCGCCCATTTCGACGAAGCGTCCGGTAGCGAGGTTGCGGCCGTAGCAGCGGCCGCAGACACCGCGCCTGGACTCGCAGGTGAGCACGGAACGGATCTTCACGCGCTCGATGCCCGCCGCCTGAATCGCGTTCGCGAGCTCTTCGGTGATTTCCTGGTTGATCTCGACGATGACGTTGCCTTCGTAGTCCTTGATCTTTTCGAGCGAGACGCGGCCAACGACACGATCGCGCAACGGCTCGACTTCGACACCGGCTTCGAGAATCGGCTCAACGTAAATGCCGTCGGCGGTGCCGCAGTCAAACTCGTTGATGATCACATCCTGCGCCACGTCCACGAGACGCCGCGTGAGGTAGCCGGAGTCCGCGGTCTTGAGCGCCGTATCGGCGAGACCCTTGCGAGCGCCGTGAGTCGAGATGAAATACTGCAGCACGGTGAGGCCTTCGCGGAAGTTGGAAGTGATCGGAGTCTCGATGACTTCGCCCGAGGGCTTGGCCATCAGTCCGCGCATGCCGGAAAGCTGCCGGATCTGCTGTTTGGAACCGCGAGCGCCGGAATCAGCCATGACGTAGATCGGATTGATCACGCCCTGCTTATCCTGCTCCTCAAGGGCCTTGAACATTTCGTCCGCGACTTTCTCGGTGACGTCGCTCCAGATTGCGATGACTTTGTTGTAGCGCTCGCCGTTGGTGATCGCGCCATCGAGATATTGCTGCTGCACCTTGACGACTTCGTGTTCGGCCGCATCCACCAGCTTGAATTTGACACTGGGGATGACCATGTCGCTGATGCCGATCGAAACACCGGCCTTGGTGGCGTACAGGAAGCCGAGTTCCTTG
>Ga0182024_10013508_pt1 | contig 15925 bp, 16 predicted proteins | sample P32metaG_FD_120480 | JGI IMG/M metagenome (GOLD analysis project Ga0182024, IMG submission 120480) | Permafrost microbial communities from Stordalen Mire, Sweden - P3-2 metaG (Illumina Assembly) | ecosystem: Environmental > Terrestrial > Soil > Wetlands > Permafrost | place: Sweden: Stordalen... | reverse complement strand
TACGTCCATTGACCGGCGACGCGGACGTAAGTCTCATCCACGCGCCAGGAACGATTGGCACGCCGGAGTTCGCGGCGAAGCCGTTGATTCAGAATGGGCGCGAAACGTTGGACCCAACGCCAGGGCCCTCGGCACGACCGTCTTCACTCTCCGATCCCAATCATTTCTGATAGACAACAAACGCTTCGCTCGATGCTGCGCCGATTTGAAGGACGTATTGCAACGATGAGGTTGATGGCAATTGGAAGTTGATCTGTATCATTCCCTCTATGGCGTTAGGAGCCGCCCCCGCGTAAAGGATGCGCAAAGACGTGAGATCTGATCCCAGGAAATTACCGGACGTATAGCTGAGAACCGAAACGGGAAGAGTGATTTCGAGTTGGTCATACGAGTCCAGATAGCTCGGGTCTTTTGGGCCTACAATTGTTCCGTCGGCAAAGGACGAATTGAAGAGTCCAGCCCCGGCTGCCCAAATCGTAACAACGGATCCATTCGGAGCTGGATTAGCCTGCGAATTTATCGTACCATCCTGATTCAGCGCTGCCGCGTAATAGAAGTTTGAGTAGGGCGACGTTCCAAACACCTGGGGGTCTGATGGCCGGACGCGAAGTGTTGGTCCCATGATAGTCCCGGTTGCGGTGACGATCTCAATCGTTGTGAGTTCGTCGTTGGCTGCCTCGATTGGAACGACCGCGTTGATCTGCGTCGGCCCAGCATAGAGGAGCGGGGCCGCAATGCCGTTGAACATCACCTGTATACCTCCGAGGCTCGTGCTCACCGCCCTTTGGTTACCAGGTCCAATCGTCAACACCTGCGCACTTAGCGGCATCGGTGGACCAATTCCAACTCCATACAGGGAAACCACGGTCAGCGGAGCGATAACTCCAGAAACCTGTTGCCCTGCCGAATTCCCGATACCAAGAATCGACGGGGCCTGGGTCGCCCCCCCAAGAAGAAGAGAGCCCGACGGCCCTAGAGTGGCAGGCACACTTTGCGCCCTCACAATGATTGCCTGACCGGAGGCACCGTTCGGCGCAGCGAAAGCAGAGATAAAGCGCGTTCCGTCTGACGACAGGGAAGCAGTATATGGAGTACCAAGCGAAAATACCCCGACAAAGTTCGGAGGGGCTGAGCTACCGGTCACCCAGATCAATCCTTGCGCATCAACCGCAACGGATCGTACTCCGCCGACGCCTGCCGAAACGAGAGCGCCTCCGAGATATGTCGAAAACACCAGGCGACTCCCGGTCGAGTCGAATCGCGTAACGAAACCCGATGCTGCCCCAGGGATTTGCGGTTCGCTCTGGACGGCGCCAGCGGTCACAGGGAGAGCGCCATTAACGCTCCCTACCACCACGACACTTCCGTCGTTTTCGACCGCAAGGCCGGTAATGGAAACTATTGAAGAACCACCTTGACTTGGCGGAAGGAGTGTCGCCCATATCAGTTTCGAACCTCCAGAAGCGAAGTTTGCGATGAATCCCGCAGCACAATTGCACTGCCGAGAGTAAGCGCCGTCCGTCGTCGGCAAGTCCACGGTATTGGTATTTCCGGCGACAATCACGTTTCCTGTGGATCCGATACCAATAGCCGTAGGAACGGTCGTCCCATTCCCCATGCAAGCACTCGAGTTTTGGCAGTCGCTCCCACTGTAATAGGTCGAAAAGACGATTTGACCCTTCGGCGATAACTGTGTGACGAACCCATACTCGGAGACGCCCAGTGGATCCGCCGGAACCGCAGTCTGAAGAGCATTGCCGCTGAGTGGGAAATCGACCTCGTCGGTTGTTCCTGCGACGTAGATATCGCCTTTGGCATCGAGAGCTACAGCGCCAACCGACGCGGATCGGCCACTGGTGCCTCCGAGTAGAGTTGAGAGGAGGATGTGCTGCATCTGCGAGTCGATTTTCACCACAAACCCTGCGGGAAGGCGCGACTGGGGCGTTAGAGAAGCCACCACCGGAAAATCCAAAGACGGTGTAGAGCCTACGATGACAATATTGCCTTGTACATCCGTCGCTGCGGCCGCGATTGTATCCACACCGCTGCCCCCGAAATCAAAACTCGCCAAAGGAGTCCCGTTCGAATCGGTCTTGATCACGCGAATTTGCCCAAGGCCGGACGATTCCGTCACTAGGCCTACTGCGAACAAGTTGCCCGCTCCATCCGCTGCCAACAACTTCGCCTGTCCGTTGCCTCCGAAGTCCAAGTACTTGGTGAGGACGCTGTTCGAACCGGCCCCACCGCTGCAGACAATCAGACTCGCGAGAATCAACTGGATACACGAGACCCGCATAACGGAAACTCCTCTTGGCGTAAATTTAGAAATGTCAACAAGTCACTCTGCATACGGCCGCCCGAAGTCGGTATGGATTCCGTTCAGGGCCGGACGGATGGATTCTCGATGCGCTTCACTAAAGCTTTGCGAACTGTGTTACGGACTCAATCTTGATTTTGCGGCGTCTCCTAACTCTCACTTCGTATAGATTAAGTGGCGGAAACCCGGAAAAGTTCTCACAGTTAGAACCGAACCCCATCGGCGAGGTGATAGCGAACACGGAGAGTTTCATCGCAGGCCTCCCAGGTCGAAGTTGTGTACTTCCTGTAACGAACATATTGGAGTAATCCAAGTCGATCCACGATTCGCCTGATTAGGTCTCGGTTCGTCGAACCTATCAACTTCTCGATGCTCGTTCCGAGGGTGAAAACCCAACCTGACTGTCGCAGACGTGTAGAAGGGGCAGGGGTACCCAAGCTGAATCCCGACAATCGAGCAATAGACGAAATTGGCGCGGAGAGGAATATGGCCACCTTCACACTTCTTGAAAGAGGGAGCAGCGCCCCGGCGCGTCATCCATGTCCACTGAATCTCGCCGATTGATACGCAAAGTTCGGGGCGGATCCCAGGCACATCTATTCGAGACCACCGACGGTCATTCTTACGTGGTCAAGTTCTCGAACAACCCGCAGGGCCGCCGCATCTTGATTAATGAATGGATTGCATCCGCTGTATTGCGGCACTTGCAGATTGCGACGCCGAAAACCGCTTTCGTACACGTTTCTGAAGCCTTTCTCGCTGAAAATCGTGATGCATTTCTGCAGCTGCGCTCAGGTCGCCGCCCGATCGAAGCGGGATGGCACTTTGGGTCACGGTTTCCAGGCTACCCAGCCAGTACTGAAGTTTACGACTTCCTCCCCGACGCACTGTTCCCTACAGTCGAAAACGTCACTGATTTCCGTGGCGTGCTGGCTTTTGATAAATGGATGGGAAACACTGATGCCCGTCAGGCAATTTTCTTTCGCGCAACACCGAAGGATCACTTTCAGAGTCACAACAGCCACCGGGTGAAGGGGGGAATGATAGCTCAGATGATCGACAACGGGAATGTTTTTCAAGGAGCCGACTGGCGTCTCAGCTCGACACCAATTCAGGGCTTATACTTCAGGCCGCAAATGTATCAGTGTATTCGTGGGATACAGGATTTCGAACCGTGGCTAACTCGCATCGTCGGGTTTCCGGAGGAGGTCTTGCTACAAGCCGCAAAAGCACTTCCGAGCTCGTGGCTCGCTGACGATGAGATGGCTCTCGAGATGTTGCTCACTAAGCTTCTTCAGTGTCGAAGCTATGTGCCAGATTTGATTCGCCGCTGCCGAAGTGATCCGACCAATCCATTTCCGCACTGGACATAGTTGGTCAGAATATCTCCTGTTCTTGGACTGAAGAGCGCCAAGAATATTTATTTGACCTATTGAGTCAGGAAACTTCCTGTGGGCTGATTTACGGGACAAAGCACCCGGTAGTTATAAACCGTATTCGTCGTCAAAGATGGCAGAGTGACGCTCTGCGAATTGCCAACCGATGGAGTCTGCCTGCCTAGTGTGCTAGCGCCGCTGGGATCATTTGGCGCTGTTGCGTAGTCCATTGGGCAGGCTACTGTCCCGTCATAAGCCCACCAGGTCACAGTGGCTGTGGTCGTGCCGATTCGGCGAGACGGTCGGTGTCCCGACCGCGCCCCGTGCCGCTGCGAGAGCATTCATATCTGCCCCGATGTCAGCCCCGTCGTTCGACACGTGTGCTCTGCCGATGTAAGGCGAATTGTAGCTGAGCGCCAGACTTGCCGCGGAGTCGAATCCGATTGCGGCTAAATTAGCGGGTGCGCTCCCCGCGTTGACGATCTGGCTAATCTGGCCGCCCGTGCAGGTCGTGCCGTTCCAAGTCCCGCCAAAGTTTGTGCAAACACTCGACGGCCCAAGATACCCGCTGGGAACTTGGCTGTTCAAATAGTACGGGACCGCCGCATTGTTGGTGATAATGCCCCCGAAAACGTTTGGGTCACTGGTGCAGAGTGAGTTGAACATCGCTTTGCCGCTCCCGCTGATCGGCGGAGTAAGCACGGTCCCGAAGTTCACCTCTCCTGAAAAACCAAAGTTATTCTGATTGAAGCAAAGAAAGTCTTGTTCGTAACCTGACATCCCTCGATCCAGTTAACCTGCGCATGCCAGATTTGCGGATTGGTGCCGCGATTATCGTAAAAGGTATTATGATCCACGATCAGATCTTCGATCGCACCGTCCAGTTCGATCGCATTTCCAGGTCCTCCGCCCAAACCGGCCGCTCCAGTGTTCCCGTCAGTCTGGGTGAAGGCGTTGGTGTTGCAGATATCTTGATCCGAATGCAAGCCGCGGCGGTTTGCGGAGTCTCGTTCATCACTCCTCCACCTACCTCAATGCAGGGGGCTACATTCCAGAAGGTGTTGCTAGTGACTGTCGATATCCTGAACCGTGTAACCAGGCTGCCCCATTTCCGCCTGCTGTCCCGGTCGTTCCTTGATTGGCGGCCGTGTGCAAAAGCACCGACGGCCCGCTTAAGCTAACTGAGTTCCATGTACCGGTAAGTATGGTGCCGTCAAAGCTCACCTGGCGGCAGTGCTTACACTCAGGTCCTTTTCTGTTTGCATACTCGTAGCCGTCGCTTGTCGAAGAACCCATCCGATGCTTCTGATCCCAAAAAAACGTATTCTGCCGAAATAAAACACTGGTAGGAGCGACGATCGAGGAATCGTCAAGATGGATCAACAGCCCTGTGCCTTCGAGAAAGTTATTCCAGAAGGTAAGTGGTCCTGGTCCCGCTCCAGCCTGAAGGCCTTGAATGCCCTCAGCGAACCAGTTGCTTTGATTGAAATTCTGCTGACCGCTATAGTTGGAAGGCGTGCCGCTGATCGACGAGAAAAACCCTAGAGTAAAGGCGTTTATCCCGTTGTTAGGGTCGCGCGACTACCCTGGGCTAGCAGAAGCAAGGACGGAGCAGGCACGCGGGGCGGAGGTTGCATCGGTCATCGATCCGGTACATGTCCCGGTCATTCCCGTTGGCATTACGAGTGTAGGAACGCAGAAGGAGACGCATAAACATATGCCGAGGCGTTCGCATTGCCCCCAGTGATGGTGAAAGTGATGTTCGCCGTCGACGTGCATACGATGCTCGGCGGCGCCTTGACCGAACCGGGGATGATGGTGAGCGTCGAGCCAACGATTGAGCCGGAAAGGCCTTCGGCGGTATTGCCGAGCCGCACAGGCGTAGCACTTGACCTCCAGTAGTTCCAATTCTCCAGGTCGCTATCGATCACTGCCATGTTTCTGCCACCATAGGCGTTGAATACCTCAGCGCACCGGTTCGGGAACGCGGGACAGTGAATATAGCTTCTATCGAACACGATGTAAGAGGACATCCAGGTATACGGAGCGTTGAACAAATTATTGCTCGCCTGTGGATCGATGGTGGAGTTCGCGAGACTGCTGACGTCGGTAAAGGTTGCATCGATTCCCCGGAACCAGATATGGTGGGTAAAAAAGCCCGTATTGCCGCCGTTACAGTTGAAGCAGCCGCCGGGTGTCTGAAAGGTTGCCATCTTAGGCTGCCAGATCGAACCCATACAGCGCACGCCCTGGGGACAAAAGTTAGCATCTGGCGTGCTGGTCTGAATCACAATCCAGTTGGAGTTCATCAGCGGCCACTGCTCCATCAGGAATACGCTGCCCGGTCCGCTGGCTGCGCCATAATCTCCAGGAAGGATCGGACTTCCGCCTGGGGTAGCCGATAGTTGGAAGTTAGATCCACTGACACCCACAAGATAATAGATCACTCCCGAGATGAGGGGTCCGTTGTGGCTGCATCCAGTGTTAGGATTATAAGAGTTGTTGTCGTTGCCCGCCGTGAAGGACCCCGGCAAACAGGATGCCCCGGAGAGAATCACCGGCTGACCATTCGCCAGTGTCCACCCCGATGGAATCGTCTGCGCTGTGAATACTCCCGTCGTGAGATTGATGAAGCTGGATGTCTGCGGAAGCGAAAGCATTTGCGTGTCGTTAGGGAAATTGGGTGTCGGGCATATCGTTCCCGCCGGAATAGTGATGACGGTTCCATTGGTGGGCTGATTGATCACCGCTGCCGAGATCAGGCCATTCAGCGATGGTGACGCGCAATTCGCCCCCACCGTCGCGGTAAGGTAACCGGAGACGCTCGGAAACGTCGGCATCCACAAACCGCTCACCTGTGGCGGCGCGGGCTGCGTCGAAGGGCAATGCCGCGGTCGTGAATGAGCCCGTCACGCCAGCGCTCCACGTCGAGCTGTCAAAGCTGCTTTGAACATTGTAGAAATAGGTTGTGTTCGGAGCGAGCCCCGACAACGGGAACCCCAGATCGTTCGTCTGACACCCGGTGTTATAAAGAGTGTCGCCGTAAGACACGGTCTCTCCGAACTGTACGGTGAAAGCAAGCTTGAGCACTTACGTTCCATACAAAGCGCAGATAAGAATGTGGTCCCGCGCCGTTCGGAGCGGCGACATAATCCCCGCGGACATTGCTTACAGTTGGCTGCGCTGCGATCGAGATGCAAATCACCAGAACGACGTAGACTCCATATCGGAACTTCTTGAATCGGCCTAGTCCGTCCGACACCATCCTCACCGTGAACGCTGCGGTATCGGGATGGGCTGCACAATATCCTGCGTATAAAATCGCCCCACAACTCCACGCCACCACCGTTCGCAAGATGACGAGGCATCCGCGAATGATCCAGAGCCCGAAGGGCATAGGCCGAAGTAAGATGAGCCGCACGAGCGCAAAGGAGCAAACGATTGACACGTTATCGGTGCCTAAACATCATCAGTGGGATGCTGCCCATATATCTTGTTCTTGTTCCACAGGTGGACGGGAAAGTCGGATTGCCGTCGGACCAGATCGTGGAATTGCCGACAAAGTATCGAGCTGAAGCGCTTCCAACCTCGTTGTCGGGGTTGTATAGTTGCTCGCTGCCGATCACTGCTGCGTGAGTCCCGCCGCTAACATCCGATGACCAAGCGGCATAATATGTTCCGCTAGGCTGAAGTCGATATGCGGAAAGCAAGGTGTTCGCATCGAAACTACCGATTGTGAAGGGAAGACCTCCGGTATTTGTCAACAGATTGCATCCACCCGCTCCATCCATTTTGTAAAGAGCGAATGCCCAGAAGTGGGTTCCTCCCGGTCCGCTACTTTGCATTACCACCGAATTCACAGTCATGAGCGGAACGACCGAGATTTCGATGAAATAGGTTGTTCCGCCGGTACCATAGGTGAAGTGTGATCCACTCGCTGCGATCCCAAACGGAGGCCACGAGCCATATCCGGATCCTCCGGAGTCGGTGCTCAACGCTACTTTGCTGGGGGCGGGGGGCTGGCTCGCGACCGGCCTCGTAGAAGTTCCCGAAGTATCCTTAAACGTAGTCCGGACATTTGGGGAAGCCAACTCCATTACGCAGGGAGGATCGATGTCGATCGTCCACGGAAACGCGGTTCGCGAAATGACCAAGCAGTTCGTGCCGCCGGGTTCGTACGAATCGTTTACGATCTGGAAAGAGTAGCCATTAAACATTAGAAGGAGTTGCGTCGAGTTTGGCGCGAGTTCGCTCGGGCTCGGAGAATTCCCCGATCCCCTGAAAATGGTTACCGGCGCACCTCCGTTAACCGCCAGTGTCACTGTACTGCTGGTGGTCGCCGCCGTTACAAACAGGCTTACTAGGGAGCCCGTTGCCAGCGTGAATCCGGCAATCGTGCAGGTTAACGCATTCGGCGCCGCTGTGTTGGAAGCGCTGCAAATTGCCGGACCGCTCGTCCCACCTGTCCCATTTACCCCGCTTCCCCCGCCACCCATTACCGCCCACGTGCTGGGTGCGACGCAACCGAAGAGATTGGACCCGATGGCAGCAGCTGTATTAAAAAATAGGTCACCAGTGTTGCAGGTAACCGGCAATACCGTTCCTGTCTTCTCGGGTCGTGTCGAAATTGCTGCGCTGAAATCGACATTCTTGGTTTGGGTTTTCAGGTCGATCAGACTCTGCGCCGAAACAACTCCCATCAAAGCCAGTGTTCCTGCGATCAGTCTCCTCATGTTTCACCACCTTCCGAATTCCTGTTATGTTTCATTTCATTTGTGCTCATCCTAACTTCCATTCCTCACGAGGCGAGAGCCCTAAAAGGCTCGAGGGGGAAACGGCTTTCCGGCCTTGTACCAGTGAATCTCTCGTTGTTAGTGGTTAGTGGCTCAAGGCAGACTAGCGACGATATCGAAATCTGCAGTAGAGCGTTATGCATCCCAGACCCGCTAGGACTAGCGTCGCGGTTTCGGGCTCAGGTGTTGGACTGGAGGCCGGCAGATAGTCGACTTGAGTAACGAGCCCATATCCATCGGCGCTTCCGCCAAAATTGTCGTAACGACTGAATATGCCTTCCGCCGTGCCGTTTCGCGCCAAGTACGCGGCATCGCCCGACGTACCCCCAGGAAGAATCGTCATATCCAGCAATAGATTTCCCAATGCCGGGTTATACAAAAATGCAGAGCCGACGATCGTGAGGGTACTCGGCGCCGCGCCACTCAAGTTGACAGTCGCAAATAGGGCGTCATCCGGACCGAGGTTGGCGTTGAAGGCAGTGTCGCTCAGAGTGTCAATCCCCGCGCTCACAGTTGAAAAACTAAAAATGTAGGTGTCTCCGGCGAACGCACCGTTGCCATCAAAGAAGTCGATACTCGTGATTTCAATTATTCCTAGGTTGTTAAAATCACCGCTGGCATAAATTTGCTGATATCTGGTGCCAGGATTTAGGCCAAACGGACCCCCAAAAGGATCGGTATTTCCACCGTCGCCGGGTCCGCCGATAATTAGAGAGGAACTCCAGCCGAGAGACGCGGCATAAAATAGTAACTGTAAAGCACAACTGATCTTCAAGCGAATCTCCTTATCAACGCTAACTATGTGCCGTCTACGAATTGCCTACCGTCGGCAACTTAACGGCAAGCACCTTCCAATACAAAGTCCGTCGAGCTCATTTGCATTACTATTCCGCAGTAGCGACGGCGAACACCCTAGAATCGATAGTCTGCGATTATCTGGTCGCCGACACCCGGCGCGATTAATAAGACAATTACCCCCGTCGCGCCTGTTAAGGTATAATCCCCGGGTGGGTTTAGACGTTGCCCATTCCGGAACAAATGAAGACTTGAAACGGGATTCGGTGGGTGGGATAGCGTATAGGTCGTGTTTGACGCGTTAACAGCACCTAGTGGAACCTCGCTATCTGCGAAATTTATTGTGCTGGATGATCCGGTCCCATTTGACCCCGCTCCACACGGTATAGACTGGCCGGCAACAGTCACACAATTGCCCGCATTCCCTGGCACAGCTTCTAAGAATCCGGATGAGTCAATATAAGCGACGGCTCCTGGAGTATAGAAGACGCCCATCGTGGGGCGAATCGCCAGTTGAGTCTCTAGTCCCTCTACTTGAGAAATGGGGATCTGTGAAGGAGCTGCCTGGGCCTGAAGAGGACGCCGTACGGGGACGCCTCCTAGAATCAATAGGCATGTGATGAGAAGATTAGGGATGTTTCTAGATGAATTGCGGTGGCCCATTTTACTACCTATTGAGACGGTGGTTGTGATCCTGTATTAACTCGGATGCGAGTAAGCCGGCCGTCCCTTCCCGGCTTTATAATGTACGAATCAGGGACGGAGCTTTGTTCCGGCTGGGGAAGGCTCGGGGAAGAATCGCCTGATCGGGGGTTGGCAGAGGACATGTTCCGTAAGGGAGGCTCGTTTTTGTCCAGGTTCGGCCACACTAATAGGGGAACTTGGCCTGCAAGCGCGAAGTCAAGAGCACGATATGCCAATTGAAATGAAGTTGATGTGGACAGTAATCGTGTCGGGACTTCAAATTGTGCTTTCCACACAGTACCCCTCCTAGAGAGGGGCGCGAGATAATACGTCCCCGCGCAATTTCTGACGGCGATCGTGTTACTAATCCACAACTCAGCAACCTCGCCTTGACGGAAGAAATCAGTTTCTCCGAAGCTTGCTAAGATTGTCATAGACCCTCTGGAGTTTTCGCCGATTGTTTCTATTGTGGGCTGTGGCCATCCCAGTGCGACTTTTGCCGGTGCTTGCCCGGAAGCAGGAAGATAGCCTACTCCGATCGCTGAAACATTTGGGAAGACACTTGACCCAGAAAATGCGACTGCTCTCAGTTTGAGAGCCTGATCCACGATGGCGGGCAGAAAGAGCTCGACCGTTGATGCCCCTTTCAGACCATGCGTACCGGATCCCAAAGGGCTGCTTAGTTCATCTCCATCAGCAAGAATAAGAACTGTCTCCGCAGCCGGCGGAACGGAGGTTATTTTTACGGGTATTTGCATTCCGCAAGAAATCGGTCCCCAAATCATAACAACGGCGGTCAGACCCTTCAATCGCAAACGATTGAAAGGCCTTTCGAATGTGTGCTCTGATACGCCGATCAGGCACCACGCATTATAGACTTGCAAATGTTGAGCAGTCACGGGATATAGTGGCCTGCCAAGCGGAATGTTCTCAACTGTTCTGCGAGCCCGCCAGATGGGCACGCTACATGGCATGCGAGCCATCCAGACTGGCCGTCACTACTCTTGGGTCGCTTCAGGTGCGCTACAAGTTTACCCCCGGCGATTTATCAAGGCACAATGAAGATTCCCTGGTAAACAAACCCGGAGTTGGAATTTGGCTCCCCCGCTTCGAGATAGACGTTTTGAGTGCCCGGGAAACCCGTCGAACTAAACTGAATTTGTATCGATAGCGTGATGGAAGTTCCGGAAATCGACATGGCGGTATAGCCGATTGCGCACTGGCTATTCTGGAGATTTGTTGACGCCCCGATGCCTTTAGTCGATAACGTCGTGTTTCCGGTGTCGTCCCACAGTCCAATCGTCTGCGCGGCACGGTTGAACACCACATAACAGGAATTTGCGGTATTGTTCGGCGCGCCGGGGGTGTATAGTACTGAAAGGCCGCTGATGTTTGTTTGAGAGGAGGAGTCGCTCACAGTTGCCAGAAACGTCTGTAGCGTGCCCGACCCCGAGCTTGGCGAAATCGAATTCGCCGTGGAAGCGCCGCCGGTTACCGTCCATGTTCCGACCGGGATCCATCCTGAATTGACCGTGGTCTCCGCAGCATAGAGGTATACATTCTTCGCGCCAAAGAAAGTGGAGTTAAAAGTGAGATCCAGAGTGATAAATACCTGGGTAGTTCCCATGCTAATCGTGCTATTCGCCGCGTTCATCGTACACTGTTCGTTGGTGGCGATGCCGGTTGTCCCAGGAGTGAAAGGCGTCTGTCCGGCGGCCGGATTGTCGTACGTAAGCGCGATAGTGTTTTTTGTTCCGTCCCAGACTAAGTAGCAGGCGTTGCTTGTACTTAGCGTTGATGCAAACAGGATCGCGCCGCCAGTCAAGAAGCTGGCCCCTCCTTTGTCGGATATTGTAAATGTGAAGCGGTTCGCCGCGCCCGAACCAGCGGATGGAACCACTGCATTGGAAATTGGAGCGCCGCCAGCGGAAACATTGAACACGCCCATGGCAATCATCCCCGTGCTCGTTCCGCCTTCAGCTGCCGACATATAAATAGTTTGCGATCCAGAGAAGGAACCGGCAAACTGGACAGTCAGCGTGAGCGAGATCGACAGACCGGAGTTCGTTGCACTGGTACTCGAAATCGTACATTGGCTGTTGTAAATCGTACCGCTCGATCCCAGAGCCATCGATGTTGAGGCCGTCCCTGCATTTGTCAGAAGTGACACCGTATTACCACCTGGGTTATATGTGATGTAGCAGGCGTTGGCCTTCGTGACAGACTGCTGGAACAAAACCGCCAGGGCCGTCAGATTGTTCGCGTTAACCGTGTCGGCAAAAACGAAGGTGAATTTCTGCGCCGCTCCACTGCCATGGCTCGGCGTTACTGAAACGTTGGAAGGCGTCGGTGGGGGCCCAGTTACATTCCAAGACCCTGAAGGAATCCAGCCTGTTGTCGATCCCGCATCCGCTGCAGACGAGTAAATGGTCTGGGATCCAACGAACCCGGTTTGGAAAGTAAGCGCGATTAAGAGAGTTAGCGTATTGCCGGACGGGGTAGCTGTACTACCCGACCCGACGAGAGTGCATTCATTATTTGTAGCGGAAGTGGAACTGGTCACCGGCATGGAAGCCCCCAAAGCGTTTCTCAAGGCGAATTGCCCAGACACTTGGGAGTAGCTCACATAACAGGCCTCACTAGACGAGGCACTCCCGGCCAGGAGTAGGGACAAAGTAGTAAGACGACTCGCGCCAGCTGTGTCGACATAGACGGCGGTAAAAGTGACGCCATTACCGCTGCCCGACTGGGGGGATACGTAGGACACTGATGCAACCGAAGGAGTTGCTTTCGTAGTGTTAATTTCCAGAACCCAACCTGTTGTACTCCCGTTATTCGAGGACTGAAACGAATTGCTTACTTGAAGATTAGAGGAGTTTGTTGAACCCCCGACAAACATCTCGCCAACTCCGCCGAGCGACAGCGAGGTTGCAATGTCCTCTCCGGATCCGCCATAAAACGTAGAAAATAAAAGAGCTGTTCCGACGGGGTTAAGCTCGGCGATGAAAGCGTCTTCAAGTCCACCGAACGTCCCCTGCAGCGCGGATACCAAAGGAAAGTCTTGGGACGAAGTGTAACCAGCCACCCAAGCGTCACCTGAACTGTCAACGACTACAGCCGTTGCGATATCCATGCCAGACCCGCCCAGGTAGGTGCTGTAAATGAGTGCAGAACCGGTCGGGGCCAGTTTGGCAATAAAGGCAGTTTCAAAACCGGAGAGCATTTGCTGAAATGCGCCAGAATTAACCGGGAAGTTGCCAGAGTTCGTAACTCCCGTTATGTAGGCGGCACCGCTAGCGTCAACGGCGATACCAGTACCTTGCTCGGATGTTCCTAGAGCAGTACCGCTTCCGCCCAGATAAGTGCTATAGATGATCTTGCCGCCACCAGCACTGAATTTCGTGATGAAGACATCTTCGCCGCCTCCATTTGAGCTTTGTAATGACGAGACGGTGGGGAAATTTATCGAGTATGTGCCACCGGTCACATAAGTGCTCCCAGCGGTATCGACCGCGATAGAACCCACTGCTTCCCGTCCTGCCCCGCCCAGAAAAGTGCTGAAGGAACAGGTGCCGGTCGGCGTAAAGATCGCTACGAACGCATCAGTTGACCCACCTAATGATGACTGGACAGGCTTGACTAAAGGGAAATTCGCCGATTGAGTGTTGCCGGCCACATGTGCGTTCCCCGAGTTGTCCACCGCAATAGCGACGCCTGCATCCCAGACCGCGCCGCCCAAGTAAGTACTATATATCAGAGCATTTCCAATTGCGTTCAACTTTAGAACGAAGGCGTTGCTGGTACCTCCGATCGTTGCGTAGGCTGGGGCGGCCGTTGGAAAATTTGTTGAGGTGGTGGCCCCAGTGATATAAGCATTTCCAGAAGAATCAATAGCGATCCCGGCCCCACGATCATCACCGGCGCCGCCGATGTAGGTTGCGTATAAGACGCCAGTGCCGGCTGGATTAAACTTCACCACGAAGGCGTCGACGTCTCCACCGTTCGCCGCTTGAACCGCGCCAGCGATGGGAAAGTTCAACGCTTCCGTCCAACCAGTCACATATAGATTCCCGCTCCCGTCCGCAGCGAGACCCGTCACCGCGCTGACTGAACTCCCACCGAGGTAGGTCGCATACGTCACGACAGGATCGATTATGAGGGGCTGTGTCCCATCATAGACGCCCACCTCGAAGCCAACCATGTGAGGGCCGAGAAGTTGATACGCGCCCCGGATCTGCACTTGCTTCCCCATGATGTTCTGGTAAATAGTTGGGGCGTCTTCACATAGGAACGTTGCTTGGCCGCGAACAAGCAAATTTCCCCTAGGATCGAGCGAAATGGAAAAGTCGCTAGGATATTGCAGACGAATCGTCTGTACATCTGATCCAGGATGAACCACAAATTCGGACTTGACGGTCGCGCCGCTCCCGCTGTACGCCAAGTCTATCCCAGCATACAACTCATGGTATAGGACTTGGCGGTATATGGCTGCATCCGTTGTTAAACGGGTCGACTGGTCCCCGATCAAGAAGTGCGCCATCCCGCTCATCGGGCGATTTCCTTCTACTACCACGTTCGGGTTAGCATCAAGGAATCGCATCCGAATCTGCTCGCCGTGCTTTTGAAAGACGACTGAATCGGTTGCAAAACCAGCCCTCAACTCGGGAGTATCGATGTAATATCGAATACTCGGATTTGTCTGGCCTATATTCTTTACGAAAAATAGAGGTATAGTTGGCGAACTTGCAGACGCCAAACTCTGAATGCCGAATAGTCCGAGGATTGAGAAAAAAAGAATTGCTGTGGAAGCTTGGCGAGGGACACTCACGCGTCGACCATCACATTGCATCTTTAAGAATGAGACTTTTAATCTGCGGGAGATAAATTTTGTCGGATACATACTCAGCATGTTATCGGCCAATTTTAGGCGGAGCATGAAGATTTTCGACGTTGCAAGAGTAATCCTGTAACGAATTCACCGTATTCGAGCTAATTGCGGTGGAGGCATCTTATGTGTGTCAAGGTAATACATCCCGATGAGATTCTGATGCAGCTGCATGTCGGCCAGCACGTGAACCCCGGAGCGTTTTCGAATCGACTACGATATCAACCGGGTATTGCTCGCGGCGGGGGTTCTGGCGCCCATTGCCGTGGACGTGGCAAGCGATACTTCGCATTTCAAATTCAATCTGGATTATATTTCCCTTCTGCAATTTGATCCGCCTGAAATCGTGGGCTGAACGGGCCAACGCAACCGCGATGCCGAAGCCGCCGCGCAGCTCAACGAATGGCTCCAAAGACCGAGCCGAGCCTTGTCAAGGGGAAACGGAGATTCCCCTGCCTCCCCACAGGAAGCGAGAAAGGTGAACGAAGGTCACAGCCGAGGCAGGTTTTAAATCGATCGCGGCCATCCGAACGCAGGTCGGTGACCAGACATCCATTTGCTGGATCGCGTCCCACTGCGGCGCGTCTCAGAAGATTGAGTGGTAGTTTGCACCCGCCGGCCCCGAAACAACAGAGGCGGCATGGCAGCGTTACCCGCTTGCCGAGTCGCGGCTCGGCGGGGTCCGGCGGGAACCTGTCACAACAGCGGCGCCGTTGTGAACCGAGTATCGCTCGCGAACGAGCATCACCCCGAGGCTCTGTTGCAAACAGCGCGAGCCGATCTGGTAAGGTAATGCCTTGACCAAGAACCGACCGGCGCTATTCCGCGGGCGACACTTCGAGGACGGAATCATCTTATTGTGTGTCCGCTGGTACTTACGGTATTCCCTCAGCTACCGGGATCTGGAAGAAATAACGGTGGAGCGCGGCCTCTCGGTGGACCATGTCACGATCTGGCGTTGGGTCCAACGTTTCGCGCCCATTCTGAATCAACGGCTTCGCCGCGAACTCCGGCGTGCCAATCGTTCCTGGCGCGTGGATGAGACTTACGTCCGCGTCGCCGGTCAATGGACGTA
>Ga0182024_10013507_pt1 | contig 15929 bp, 11 predicted proteins | sample P32metaG_FD_120480 | JGI IMG/M metagenome (GOLD analysis project Ga0182024, IMG submission 120480) | Permafrost microbial communities from Stordalen Mire, Sweden - P3-2 metaG (Illumina Assembly) | ecosystem: Environmental > Terrestrial > Soil > Wetlands > Permafrost | place: Sweden: Stordalen... | reverse complement strand
TATTTCTCGGACAACGAGGTCGGCTGGTGGGCCGGGGCGCTGTTCGTCTACTATTCGATGCAGCCGGCCAGCTCCGCCACCAAGGCGCGCTGGGTCGCCCTCTTGCGCCGGCATTACCACGACAATTGGGCTGAGTTCACCGCCGATTTCGCGCCGCCATCGGGGGTCGATTCGTGGCCCGCATTGCTGGCGAGCAGGGCGATGACCCACATGCGCCCGGGCGGCAACGGCATCGCGGCGGTGCGCGAGTGGACCGGGATCGTCGCCGAGCATTACTATGCGCTCTGCGAGCGGGCGATCCACGCGGCCGATCCCGACGCGCTCTATTTCGGCGACCGGCTGCCGATCTATTACGACCCCGTGGCGGTCAAGGCGATGGCGCGCCACGTCGACGCGATCGCCGTCAACTATAACGTGGACAGCGGCGACGGGTGGGTGGCGCGCTATTTCTTTGACGGGCTCGAGGAGCTGTCGGGGGGCAAACCCGTCCTCGTCACCGAGTGGTTCTTTGCCGCCCGCGAAAATCGCACCGGCAACAAGAACAACGGCCATCTGATGACGGTTGCGACGCAGGCCGAGCGGGCGGTCGGGGCCGCCGCGGCGACCCTCAACTTTGCGCGCATCCCGGCGATCGTCGGCTCGCAATGGTTCCAGTATTACGATCACCCGAAGGGCGGCCGGCCCGACGGCGAGGATTACGATTTCGGGCTCGTCGATACCGACAACCGCCCCTACCGGCGGCTAACCGCGGCGCTCGCCGCCGCCAACCGCCAGGCGCCGGCGATTCATGCCGCCGCGGCAAGCCAAAGCGAGCCGCACCCGGGAGCCGCCATCACGGTGCCCCATGCCGCCGTTTCGATAGAGGACCGCTCGCTCGCCCTTTGGCCGAAGCCGGCGAGCCTCCTGCCGGCGCTGACGCCGTCGCCGGGCGCGGTCGATTTCGGTGAGGTCTACCTGTCGTGGAGCGACAAGGGCCTGGCGCTGGCGACGATCGGCCAGGATTATTTCGACATCGACCTCCTGGCCTATGACGGCGCCTTTCCATTGGGCGAGGCGTACCGGCTCGAGCTCGGGGTCGATGCCGGCGGGGGCCCGCGCCGCGCGACGCTGTTCTTCATCCCGCCGCGCACCAAGGTGCAGGACCACCCGCCGATGGCGGCATTGCTGTGCGCCGGTGCGGCGGCCCAGGCGACCCAATCCGGGTGCGCCCCGGTGCCGGGCGCCGAGGCGGTCTATTTCGGCGCCGACCAGCCGCGCATCACCGCCGAGCTGGTGATCCCCTGGTCGGCGCTCGGCATCGCGCCGCCGGCGCCGGGCATGACGCTCCACGCCGAGGTCGCGCTGACCTCATGGCACCGCGAGCGCTGGATGTCCTTATCGGGCCGCGCCCCCGAGGCGGCGCTCGCCGATCCGGCCGGCTGGCGGGCAATGCGGCTCGGCGACGGCCTCGCCGTCACCGCCCCCGCGGCGCGCCCCGGCGCGCCAGGGTGAACTAATACGCCTGTTCGGTGTAGAGCGGCTCGATGCGGCCGCCCCAGCGGGTCTTGTAATCCTCGACCAGCTCCTGGGCGGGGGTGCGGCCGGAGCCGGCGATCGAGAACAGGTTGTCGAGAAAATGCGTCTCGTCCTCGCCGGCGGTGTCGCGGCGCGCGCGGCGATGCAGGCCGTCGCGGGCAATGTCGAGCACTTCGAGCGCGATGTCCCGGAAGGTGCGGCTCCTATGCGGGGTGTCGAGGCCGAGCCGGGGCACGTCGCGCCGCATCGCCTCGCGCTCCTCAGGGGTCCAATCGGCCACTAGGTCGGTCGCCGCGTCGAGCGCGGTGCCGTCATAGAGAAGGCCGACCCACAATGCCGGCAACGCGCACAGCCGGCGCCACGGACCGCCATCGGCGCCGCGCATTTCGAGATAGGTCTTGAGGCGAACTTCCGGGAAGGCGGTGGTCAGGTGGTCGGTCCAATCGCCGATCAGCGGCAATTCGCCCGGGAGCGCCGGCAATCTGCCGGCCATGAAATCGCGGAACGATTGGCCGCTCGCGTCGATGTAGATGCCGTTGCGGTAGACGAAATACATCGGCACGTCGAGCATGTAATCGACATAGCGCTCGAACCCGAACCCGTCCTCGAAGACAAACGGCAAGGTGCCGCAGCGGTCGGGATCGGTGTCGGTCCACACCAGGCTGCGATAGCTCTGAAACCCGGTCGGCCGCCCCTCGATGAACGGCGAGTTGGCGAAGAGCGCAACGGCGACCGGCTGCAAGGCGAGGCTCGTGCGAAACTTCTTCACCATGTCGGCTTCGGAGCGGTAGTCGAGGTTGGCCTGCACGGTGCAGGTGCGCAGCATCATGTCGAGCCCGAGCCGGCCCTTTTTCGGCATGTAGTCGCGCATGATCCGGTAGCGGCCCTTGGGCATCCACGATACTTCGTCCCGCCGCGATTTCGGGTCGAAGCCGAGCCCGATCATGCCGAGGCCCAACTCGTCGCACACCTCGCGCACCTGGCGCAGATGCTCGTGCACTTCGTCACAAGTCTGGTGGATCGTTTCGAGCGGGGCGCCACTCAATTCGAACTGCCCGCCCGGTTCGAGGGTGATCGAACACTGGGCATCGTTCGAGAGCGCGATGATGTTGCCTTTCTCCAGCACCGGCTTCCAGCCGAAGCGGGTCAAGCCCTGCAACAGCACGCCGATCCCGTCGGGCCCCTCATAGGGAACCCTGTGCAGATCCGCGCGGTGGAAGACGAATTTCTCGTGCTCGGTGCCGACCCGCCACGCTTCGGGCGGCTTGCCGCCGGCTTCGTGATACTCGACGAGCTGCCGCTTGTCGGTGATCGGGGGTCCTGCAATGCTCGACGGCCCAGACATGCGGTCCCCACGACTCCCCGATAGGCCGATTGCGGCAGGAATCACCGCTTCCGGCGGCGGCGCCAATCTCCGGCGATCGCCTGGAAAACCGCCAAGGCGGCAAGAGCGGCGGTCTCGGCGCGCAACACACGCGGGCCGAGCCCGACCCGAGTAACAATGGGGAGTTTGCCCAGAGCGTCAAGCTCCCTGTCGGTAAAGCCGCCTTCCGGGCCGACAAACAGCGCTGCTTGTGCCCCCGGAGGAAATCCCGCCAGAGCTTCGGCGATCGGCGGGCCGGCGCCCGTCTCGTCGCACACCACCAGATGCCGCCCGGCGGGCCAGGCGGCGAGCACCCGGTCGAACGACGCGGGCAGGCGGATCTCCGGCACCGAGAGGCGCTCGCTCTGCTCGGAAGCCGCGATCGCCAGCGCGCGCATCCGGCCCTCATTGAGGCGCTCGGGCTGGGTGCGCGCGGTCCACACCGGCACGAGCGCGGAGACGCCAAGCTCGCTTGCCTTTTCAACCAGCCAATCGAGCCGGGCCCGCTTGATCGGCGCGAACAGCAGCCAAAGGTCGGGCTCGGTTTCGGGCGTGCGCAATTGCCGCTCGACCGTCAGGCGGACCCGCTTTTTGCCGGCCTCTCCGATGCGGCACAGCCATTCACCCGAGGCCGCGTTGAAAACCGCAACCGGCGCGCCCCGGCTGAGCCGCAGCACGGTCAGCAGGTGACGGGCCTGGCCAGCCGCAAGCTCGACCTCGGCGCCGAGGTCGAGGCGGTCGGGGAGGTAAAGCCGCGCGATCCGGCGTTCTGCCCTGTCAATCACGTTCATTTGTTTGCCGCATCCGATCATGGGCCTCGCGGTCGCCTGGGCTTCCGGCTAGGATTTTTCCAAGTCGGCGGGAGCGGTCCACTCGCCCCGCGAAGCAACGGGAGGCTACGCGATGGGGAAGCCGTGCGTCTGGCGATTGTTGAGTGGCGTTGTCCTGTTATCGCTCTGCCTGGCCTGGCCCATCTCCGGGTTCGCCGCGGGTGATCCGGTCAAGCTGGAATGGTTCTCCTGGTCGATTTTCCGGCTGACCTCGCCGACCGGCAAGATCGTCTTGACCAATCCGTTCGTGACCAACCCCGACAGCAAGGTCAAGGTCGCCGATTTTCCCAAAGCCGATGTCATCGTCGTCGCCGACGGTCATGGCGACGAGGTCGGCTCGGCCGCCGAAATCGCCCTCGCCACCGGCGCCAAGATCATCGCCGCCAGCGAGATGTACGGCGTCTGGTTCGAGCCCCGCAAGGTGCCGGTCGAGCAGGTGCTGCGCTCGAGCCCTGGCGATTGGAACAAGATCGGCGACATCTTGATCCGCAACATTCCGTCAATCCATGGCTCGGGCACTACGGACAAGCTCTATGGCGGCGCGGCGATGGGCTTCATGATCAAGTTCGAGAACGGCCTTACTGTGTATTTCGCCGGCTCGACCGCTCCGACCCTCGACATGACGATGTGGGGCCGCCTCTATAAGCCCGATGTCGCGATCCTGCAGATGTCGGCCGGCAAGGATCCGCAGGACGTCGTCGAGGAGATCCGGATGCTGCGGACCGGCAATCCTGGTTTGAAGACGGTGATCCCGCACCATAATCGCCTGCAGGTGCCGCCGGGCGGCACGACTCCGGCCGATGTCGCCACCGCCGTCAAGGCCGCCAAGCTCCCGGTTACGGTACTGATCCCGGAACCCGGGAAGAGCTACGATCTCAGCAAGTGACTGGCTGGACGCAATAGTGCGCTCTGGCGAAAGCCCCCACCCCAACCCTCCCCCGCAAGCAGGGGAGGGAGTTTTTGACGGCGGAGAAGAAAACCCTCCCCTGCAAGCGGGGGAGGGAGGGGCCCGCCGCGCAGCGGTGGGAGAGTGGGGGCTGTTCGATCCGAGCGACATCCACCCCGGCGATTGGGTCGGGCGCTGGTTGCCGGGCTGGGCCGAACCCTATGCGCGCCTCGCGCGGCTCGACCGCCCGATCGGCACCTGGCTGCTCTTGTTTCCCGCCTGGTGGGGGATTGCGCTGGCCTCCCTGGGTTGGCCCGACCCGGTGCTGTTGGCGCTCTTCGCGCTCGGTGCGGTGACGATGCGCGGCGCCGGCTGCACCCTCAACGATATCGCCGACCGCGAGTATGACGGCAAGGTCGCGCGCACCCGGTCGCGGCCGCTGCCGAGCGGGCATGTTACCGTCGCCCAGGCGGCCCTCTTCATGCTCGCGCAGCTGGCGGTTGGCGCCGCAATCCTCTTCAGCCTCAATCGGGTCAGCATCGTGCTCGGGGTCGCCGTCATCGGGCTGATCGCGACCTATCCGTTCATGAAGCGGATCACCTGGTGGCCGCAGCTCTTTCTCGGGCTCAACTTCAACTGGGGCGCCCTCATAGGCTGGACCGCGGTGACCGGCACCCTCGCCTGGCCGCCGCTACTGCTCTATCTCGGCGGCATCCTGTGGACGATCGGCTACGACACGATCTACGCCCATCAGGACAAGGAGGACGATGCGCGGATCGGCGTCAAATCCTCGGCCCTGGCGCTCGGCCCGCGGACCCGACAGTTTCTGTTCGTGTTCTATGGCGGCGCGGTGGTGCTGTGGGCGATGGCGGGCGTCGCCGCCGGGGAGGGCCGCTGGTTCCGGCTCGGGCTCGCCGCCGCGACGGTGCAGCTGTTCTGGCAGGCGGCGCGGGTCAACCCCGACGATCCAGCCGATTGCCTGGCCAAGTTCCGCTCGAACCGCGTGGTCGGCTGGCTGCTTTTCGCCGGCATCGTCGCCGGCCATTTCGCCTGAGCCGGTAAGCGAAAATTTCATGCGTCATACCCGCGAAAGCGGGTATCCAGGGGCCACAATTCGGAGCGGCAGCCCTGGACCCCCGCTTTCGCGGGTGTGACGATTTTTGGAATTGATTCTGAGCTATGGATCCGGCGCTCTTTATCCAGCACAACACCGCGATCGTCGCGCCGCCGCTGGTGCCGGAGATCCTCCTCCACCTCGCCACCGAGGTGACGCCGATCTGGCAGGCCACCGAGGACAGTCTCGCACGCGGCGCGGTGCCGCCGCCCTATTGGGCCTTCGCCTGGGCCGGCGGCCAGGCGCTCGCCCGCTATCTGCTCGATCATCCCGAGGCGGTGGCCGGCCGCGCGGTGCTCGATTTCGGCGCCGGCTCGGGGCTCGTCGCGATCGCCGCCGCGAAAGCCGGCGCTGCTTCGGTGACCGCCGCCGACGTCGACCATTTCGCCGCCGCCGCGATCGCCGCCAATGCCGCGCTGAACGGCGTGGCGATCGATGTGGTGACCGTCGACCTCTCGGACGGCGACAAGAGGTTCTGGAAGTTGGTGACCGCCGGCGACATCTGCTACGAGCAGCCGATGGCGGAGCGGGCGATGCGCTGGCTGCGGTTTCTCGCGGGACGCGGCAGCACGGTCCTGCTCGGCGACCCAGGCCGCGCCCACGTGCCGGGGGACGGGTTGTGCGAGCTGGCGCGCTACGATGTGCCGACCAGCCACGAACTGGAAGGCCGCGAGCGCTGCGACGGCTTTGTGTGGCGCGTCCTGCCGCGGTGACGGAGGCGGTGCTGAAGCCCAACAGGACCATTGTCGTCGCCGCGCTCGGCACCACCCAGACGCTGGCCTGGGCGTCGAGCTTTTACCTCCCGGCGATCCTCGGCGCCCCGATCGCGGCCGGGCTCGGTTTGCCGGTGAGCGTCTTTTTTGGGGCCTTTTCGGCGGCGCTGCTGCTCGGCGCGGCGATCAGCCCGTGGGTCGGGCGACTGATCGACAATCATGGCGGGCGCGCCGTGCTGGCGACCTCGAATGTGGTGCTGGCCGCCGGGCTCGCCGGTCTCGCCCTCGCGCAAGGCGTCGTCGGCCTGACCATTGCCTGGCTCATCCTCGGCATCGGCATGGCGATCGGCCTCTACGACCCGGCCTTTGCGACCCTGACCCGGCTGTACGGCCGCGAGGCCCGCGCCCCGATCACCGGCATCACCCTGATCGCCGGCTTTGCCAGCACGGTCGGCTGGCCGGCTTCGGCCTGGTTCGAGCACGCCTTCGGCTGGCGCGATGCCTGCCTGATCTGGGCCGGCCTCAACCTGTTCGCCGCATTGCCGCTCAACTGGCTGATCATTCCGGCGGCGCCGCCGCTGCCCGCGCCGGGGCAGCAGGCGCGCGAGCCCCTCGCGGCCGAGCCGCCGCGCGGCGCGATGCCGATCATCGCCTTTTATTTCTGCGCGACCGCGTTCGTCACCGGCGCGATGTCGGCGCATCTGCCGCGCTTTCTCGAAAGCGCCGGGGCGAGCGAGACGGCGGCGATTGCCGCCGCTGCGCTGGTCGGGCCGGTGCAGGTCGCGGCGCGGCTTGTCGAGTTCGGCCTGTTACGGGGGATCCACCCGGTGTGGTCGGCGCGGACCGCGGCACTGATGCACCCGCTCGGCGCCGCAATGTTGGGGGTGCTCGGCCCGGCCGGAATCGCCCTCTTCGCGCTGTTGCACGGCGCCGGAAACGGCTTGATCACGATCGCCCGAGGCACCCTGCCGCTGGCCATCTTCGGCCCGACCGGATATGGGCGGCGCACCGGCATCCTCGCCGCCCCGGCGCGCGTCGCGCTGTCGGCGGCGCCGTTCGTCTTCGGTGTGCTGCTCGACTGGATCGGGACCTTCGCCGTCATGGTCTCGGCCGGGCTCAGCCTTGCCGCCTTCGCCTCGCTGTGGCTGCTGCGGCCGCGCCCTGCTCCGGCGCCCGCAGCGGCGGCGAGCGACTGACCGCGAGGGAGGGTCGTTGGATGAGCCCGCGCAAGGGTTTCGTACTGGCGCTCTTAATCGTTTTGCTGGCGCCCTTTGCCCGCGCTCAAACGCCACCTGCGAGCACGATTAGCACGCCGCTTGCCGCCGCGCATTTGGCCAGCGTCGTCGACCTGCCGCTCTATTTCAGGCTGTACCACGCCCGCCTGCCGGCGGCGCAAAGCGCATCCTATCAAGGGTCGAACGCCATGCTGTACGACCTGTCGGGGGCCGCGGCGATAACGGTCGACGGCGGCGCGGCTCAGACCCTCGCTGAGGGCGCCGGCGCCTTTCTCGCGACCGGCCGGGAAGTGACCATCAGCGCGGCTTCCTCCGAGCCGGCGGACCTGTTGCTGTTTGTCCTGACGGCTCGGCCCAACCAGCGGCCGCCGCTCGACCGGCCGGCCGCCGCCGTCGAGTTGTACCGGACGCCCGACGCGTTGCCGGGTCTGGAGGCCGGACCCTACGAATTCACCCTGACCCGAGTGACCTTCCCCGCCGGCATGCCGGCAGACCCGCCGCATTATCGAACCGGCGCAGCGCTCTACTGCGTCATCGCCGGGGCGGGCACCGTCACTGCCGATGGGAAGACCGAGAAGCGGCCGACCGGTGCGGCGCAGGACGAGCCCCACGGCTGGGTTCATCAATGGGCGAACCCCGGCGACGCGCCGCTCGTCGTGCTCCAGGCCAACATCAGCCGGCAAGGAGAGCCCGCGGTGCGTCCGGCCGCCGAGAAATAGCCTCGGCGTGTGCCCGGTCTGCAAAACGGTGCGCCGCTGCCCATATAGCGGGCCATGCCTTACGCCAGCCTGCGCGACTTCATCGCCCGGCTCGAAACGAGCGGGCGGCTCAAGCGGGTCGCGGCGCCGGTGTCGCCGTTTCTCGAAATGACCGAGATCCAGACGCGCCTCCTCGCCGGAGGCGGCCCCGCGGTGCTGTTCGAGAACGTCGTGCGCGATGGCGGCGGCCCGATCGCGATGCCGGTGCTGGTGAATTTGTTCGGCACGGTCGAGCGCGTCGCCTGGGGCATGGACCGCGAGCCCGGTCAGTTGCGCGAGATCGGCGAGACGCTGGCCTTTCTGAAGCAGCCCGAGCCGCCGGGCGGCTGGCGCGAGGCGCTCGACATGCTGCCGCTGTTGAAAACCGTGATGGCGATGCGGCCGCGCTCGGTCAACGCGGCGCCATGTCAGGAGATCGTGCTGCGCGGCGGCGAGATCGACCTCGGGCTCTTACCGATCCAGACCTGCTGGCCGGGCGAGCCGGCGCCCTTGATCACCTGGCCGCTGGTCGTGACGCGCGGGCCGGGCCCGGCCCGTGAGGACGGCTTCAACCTCGGCATCTACCGCATGCAGGTCACGGGGCGCGACACGACGCTGATGCGGTGGCTCAGGCATCGCGGCGGGGCGCAGCACCACCAGCGCTGGCGCGAAGCGAAGCGCGAGCCGCTGCCCGCCGCGGTGGTGATCGGCGCCGACCCCGGCACGATCATTGCCGCCGTGACGCCAGTCCCCGACACCCTCTCGGAATACCAGTTCGCCGGCCTCCTGCGCGGCAAGCGGCTCGATCTCGTCGATTGCAAGACTGTGCCGCTCAAGGTCCCGGCCGCCGCCGAGATCGTCCTCGAAGGACACGTCGCGCTCGACGAATATGGCGCGGAGGGTCCCTACGGCGACCACACCGGCTATTACAACGCGGTCGAGGAGTTCCCGGTGTTTCGCATCTCGGCGATGACGATGCGGCAGAACCCGATCTACCTCTCGACCTTCACCGGCCGGCCGCCCGACGAGCCCTCGGTGCTCGGCGAGGCGCTGAACGAGGTGTTCATCCCGCTGTTGCAGCAGCAATTCCCCGAAATCGCCGATTTCTGGCTGCCGCCGGAGGGCTGCTCCTACCGCATCGCCGTGGTCGCCATCCGCAAGACCTATCCCGGGCAAGCGAAGCGGGTGATGATGGGGATCTGGTCGTTCCTGCGGCAGTTCATCTATACGAAATTTGTCATCGTCGTGGATGACGACATCGCCGTGCGCGATTGGAAGGATGTGATGTGGGCGGTCTCGACCCGCATGGATCCGGTGCGCGACGTGACGCTGATCGAGAACACGCCGATCGACTACCTCGACTTCGCCTCGCCCGAATCCGGCCTCGGCGGCAAGATCGGGCTCGACGCAACGAGCAAGATGCCGCCCGAGACGCACCGCGCCTGGGGCCGGCCGATCCGCATGACCGACGAGATCATCGCTGAGGTCACCAGGAAATGGGCCGATTACGGCCTGCCGGGAAGCGGCCGGCCGATCTGGAAATGATAGCTTCTGTTGGGATCTGAAATGACCGACAAGCAAACCGCAAACGACATCGATCTGCTGCAGGACCTCGTGGCGCGCGCCAAGAAGGCCGGTGCCGACGCCGCCGACGCCGTCTTGTTCGAGGGCGTCTCGCTGTCGCACGCCCGCCGGCTCGGCAAGACCGAGAAGCTGGAGCGCTCGGAAAGCCAGGACCTCGGGCTGCGCGTCCTCGTTGGCAAGCGGCAGGCAATCGTGTCGTCGAGCGACCGCTCGCCCGGCATGCTCGCCGAGCTGGTCGAGCGCACCTTGGCGATGGCGCGCGCGGTGCCCGAGGACCCGTTCTGCGGGGTCGCCGATCCCGACGAGATCACCCACGAGTGGCCGGCTCTCGACATGCTCGACCCCGAGGAGCCGAGCGCCGAAACCCTGATCGAGCGTGCGCGGTCCGCCGAGGAGGCGGCGCTCGCGGTCGAGGGGATAACCAACTCCGAGGGGGCCGAGGCCGGCTGGGGCCGCTCGCGCATCGCGCTGGTGGCGTCGAACGGGTTTGCCGGCGGGTATGCGGGGTCCAGCCACGGGGTCAGCGCGACGGTGATCGGTGGCTCCGGCACGCAGATGGAGCGCGACTACGATTTCACCAGCGCCGTCTACGCCGCCGATCTGCGCGATCCGGCGGAGATCGGCAGGAGCGCCGGCGACCGCGCGGTGAAGCGCCTCGGCGCCCGCAAGATGCCGACTGGCCGCGTTCCTGTCGTGTTCGACCCCCGCGTCGCGCGCAGCTTTATCTCGCACCTCCTGGGTGCCATTTCCGGGCCGTCGATCGCGCGCGGCACGAGCTTTCTGAAAGAGAAGCTCGGCCAGCGCATCTTTCCCGAGGCGATCACCCTGACCGAGGACCCGCACCGCCAACGCGGCCACCGTTCGAAACCGTTCGACGCCGAGGGCCTGCCGAACCGGCGGCGCGCGCTAATCGACCGGGGGGTGCTGACGACCTGGCTGATGGATCTGCGCTCGGCCCGCCAGCTCGGCCTCAAATCAACCGGGCATGCGGCGCGCGGCACCTCCTCGCCGCCCGGGCCTTCCGCGACCAACATCTGGGTCGAGCCCGGCAGGCTCACGCCGGCAGAGCTGATCGCCGACATCAAGAGCGGGTTCTTCGTCACCGAGCTGATGGGCATGGGGGTCAACGGCCTCACCGGCGACTACAGCCGCGGCGCCGCCGGTTTCTGGATCGAGAACGGTGAAATCGTCTTTCCGGTCAGCGAAATGACGGTCGCCGGCAACCTCAACGACATGTTTCTTCGGATGGTCGCCGCCAACGACCTCGAATTCCGCACCGGCGCCGACTCGCCGACCCTGCGCATTGACGACCTGACCGTCGCGGGGTCGTGACCGGCCTTTACCGATCGCGGCCGGCGGCGCGCGCTGTGCAGGATGCGTTCGATTCGCACGAATTCCGCATTCGCGCGAAACAGAATGAGATAACGCCCGTGGACCGCCATCCGGACGCCATCCCCGAGTTCTTCACGCGGAGCATATGCGGCCGGCGTCGCCAAAATGGCGGTGCAATGCTCGCACAACTCTTCGACAAACGAGCTCGCCCGTGCCGTGTTGTCGCGAGCGATGTAGTCCCCAATCTCTTCCAAATCGGCGCTGGCGCGTGGTGAAAAGACCAGTCGCGCCACTATTCTTCCGCCGTTACGGCGTATTTCGCGCGTAGGCGGGCGAAGACGAGATCGGCATCGATCCCTGGTCCGCTATCCGCTCCCTCCTGCACGAGCCTGCGCACCTCGTCCAACTCAATTTGTGACAGCCTGTGTTTCATCTTCCAATCGCGCAATGCATCGCGAACGACCTCACCGGTGCTCGCATACTCGCCGCTCGCGACAGCCTCACGGACCGCGCTCAAGGTGTCTTCCGACAACGCGACAGTGATTTTCTCAGCTTTCGCCATGCGCACCTCCGGGGACAGGAGTAGCAAGAAGCGCCGTTGGCGAAAAGCAGCTCTACTAAGGCTCCCGGCTGTCCTGGCTCGCAGCTGGAACCGCCAGCCTTGCCAATCCCGCTGCCCGCCTCTAACACTGGCGGCGGCAGCGATGCGCGATAACTCACGGATTCCGCAAAACGGGGCACGCTCGTCCGTGCTCATCGGCCGGCTGGTGCGCGAGTTCATCTGGCGGCATGCGCACAAGATTGCGCTGGCGTTTGTGTTCATGATGATCGCTGGGGGCGCCACGGCGCTGCGCGCCTGGCTGATGGAGCCGGTGCTCGACCGCCTCTTTATCGCCCGCGATTCGTCGCTCTTGTGGTTCCTGGGCAGCGCCGCGCTCGGCCTCGCGCTGGTCAAGGGGATCGCGGACTACGCCGAAACCGTGCTGATGATGCGGGTCGGCCAGCGCGTCATCACCGACGTCCAGACCGCGCTCTACGCGCGCCTCATCCGCGCCGACCTCGCCTATTTCAACGCGCATCCCAGCGGCCTCTTGATCTCGCGCCTGATGAACGATGTGTGGCTGTTGCGCGGCGCCGCCGCCAACGTGCTGACCGGGATCGGCAAGGACGCGGTGACGGTGGTCTTTCTCGTCGCGGTGATGTTCTACCAGGATTGGGCGCTCGCCCTCGTCGCGTTTTTCGTCTTCCCGCTGGCCATCAGGCCGATCGTCGCGATCGGCCGGCGCATGCGCCGCGTGTCGGCCAACACCCAGGTCGAGATGGGCCAGCTGACCACCTTGCTGAGCCAGACCTTCCAGGGCGCGCGTCACGTCAAGGCCTACGGCATGGAGGATTATGAGGAGCGCCGCGCCGCTTCCCTCTTCGAGCGCATCTTCCGGCTGGTCGATCGCGCCAACCGCACCCGATCGCGGGCCGCGCCGATGATGGAGGCGCTCGGCGGCGTGGCGATCGCGCTGGTGATCTTTTATGGCGGTCATCAGGTGATCGTCGGGGCGCGCACGCCGGGGGCGTTTTTCTCGTTCATCACGGCGCTCCTCCTCGCCTATCAGCCGGTCAAGAGCCTGGCGATCCTCAATACCTCGCTACAGGAGGGGCTGGCCGCGGCGCAGCGCGTTTTCGAGGTGCTCGACATCGAGCCGGCGATTAGGGACCGGCCCGGCGCGCGACCGCTGAAGATCGCCGGCGGCGAAGTTCGGTTTGCCGAGGTGCGGTTCGGCTACCAGCCCGGCACCGTGGCGATTGACGGCATTTCGTTCACCGTCCCGGCCGGCAGCACGGTCGCGCTGGTCGGCCCATCGGGGGCCGGCAAATCGACGGTGCTGAACCTGATCCCGCGGTTTTACGATGTCGACGGCGGCGGCATCGCCGTGGATGGCCAGGAGATCGGCTCGGTCACCCTCGCCTCGCTGCGCGGGGCGCTTGCACTGGTGTCGCAGGAGGTAAGCCTCTTCGACGACACGGTGCGCGCCAACATCGCCTATGGAAGGTTCGGTGCGGCCAATGCCGAGATCGAGGCGGCGGCGGTCGCGGCCGGCGCCGACCGGTTCATCGGCGAGTTGCCGCAAGGCTACGACACGCTGGTCGGCGAACACGGGATCCGCCTCTCGGGCGGCCAGCGCCAGCGCCTGGCGATTGCCCGAGCGATGCTGAAGGACGCGCCGATCCTGCTGCTCGACGAGGCGACATCGGCGCTCGACAGCGAGTCGGAGCGGCAGGTCCAGGCGGCGCTGCGCCTGTTGATGCGCGGGCGCACGACGGTGGTAATCGCCCATCGCCTGTCGACGATCATCGGCGCGGATCTGATCTGCGTCATGGATAAGGGGCGGATCGTCGAAACCGGCAGGCACGCCCAGCTCCTCGCCAAGAGCGGGCTCTACGCGCGGCTCTACGAGACCCAGTTCGCCACGGAGCGCGAGCTGGCGCCGGTCGCCGACGCCGCCGTGGAATCATGAAAGCGCCGAGCCGCTGGGCGCGGCGCTTGTTGCGCAGCGCCTGGCTGCGCCATCTGTCGTGCTGGGTCATCCATCTCTATATCCGCTTTGTCTATGCCACCAACCGCTGGACGGTGGAGGGCGGCGAGGTGCCGCGCCGGCTGCGCGCGGAGGGACAGGGCTTCATCCTCGCCTTCTGGCACGGCCGGCTCTTGATGATCCCGATGGCCTGGCAGCGCCTCGCGCCGATGCACATGCTGATTTCCGCGCACCGCGATGGCCGGATCATCGCCGACGCGGTCACCTATTTCGGCGTCGACTCGATCGCCGGGTCGAGCCGGCACGGCGGTTCGGCGGCGTTGCGCATGATGCTGAAGCGGCTCGCCGCGGGCGATTGCGTCGGCATCACCCCGGATGGGCCGCGCGGGCCCCCGATTCAGGCGAGCAGCGGCATCGTCAATGTCGCCCGCCTCGCCGGCGTGCCGATCGTGCCGGTCGTCTTCGCCACCAGCCGCCGCCGCGTGCTCGCAAGCTGGGACCGTTTCCATCTCGCCCTCCCGTTCGGCCGCGGCATCTTTCTGTGGGGGGGGCCGATCGAGATCGCGGCCGATCTCGACTCGGCCGGGCTCGAAGCCGCCCGGCTCCTCGTCGAAGGCCGGATGAACGAACTGGCGCGCGAGGCCGATCGCCGCGTCGGGCATCAGCCGGTTGACGCGGATAGCCCCTCTCCCGCACTTGCCCTCACCCTTCCTTCGCCCGCCCCCGCCCTTCCCTCCCCCGCAAGCGGGGGAGGGTTAGGGAGGGGGTGCGGGAGCGGGGGAGGAACTTCATCCACGAACCCCTGGCCGGCACTTTACCGTGCGCTGACCGCGGCGGCGGCGCCGCTGGTGGGGCTCTACCTCAACGCACGGTGCCGGCGGGGCAAGGAGGACCGCGAACGCCTCGGCGAGCGCTTCGGCATTGCCTCGGCGGCGCGTCCGCCGGGGCCGCTGGTCTGGCTGCATGCGGCGAGCGTCGGCGAGGCGAGTTCGGTCTTGGCGCTGATCGAGCGGATCCTCGCCGAACGGCCGACCATCGAGATTCTGATGACCATCGGGACGGTCGCCGCGGCTCGGCTCCTCGAAGGCCGCCTGCCGCGGCGTGCCCGGCATCAATTCGCGCCGGTCGATCTGCCGCGCGCGGTCGAGCTCTTTCTCGATCACTGGCGTCCCGATCTCGCGATCTGGGTCGAATCCGAGTTGTGGCCCAATCTGCTTCTGGCAACCCAGCGCCGCGGCACGCCGATGCTGCTGGTCAATGCGCGGCTCTCCGCCCGGTCCTTGTCGCACTGGCGCGCGTTGCCCGGATTGGTGCGTCCGGTCCTCGACGCCTTCGCACTCATTCTTGCCCAGGACGAGGTGCAGGCGGAGCGGTTTCGCCGGCTCGGCGCGAGCCCGGTGGTGAGCGTCGGCGACCTGAAGGCCGCCGCCGCGCCCCTCGCCGCCGACCCGGCGGCGGTCGAGGCGCTCAGCCGGCAGATCGGCGCTCGGCCGGTCTGGCTCGCGGCCAGCACGCATCCGGGCGAGGAGGAGATCATCGCCGCGGCGCATGTCCGGATCACGCGCGACCATCCCGGCCTGTTGACGATCCTCGCGCCGCGTCATCCGGTGCGCGGCCCGGCGATCGCCCAGATGCTGCATGCCCGCGCGTTGCGCGCGGCCCGGCGGAGTGCCGGCTCGGCGATCGCCGGCGACACCGACACCTATCTAGCCGATACGTTCGGCGAGCTCGGTCTCTTCTTCCGGCTTGCCGGGGTCGCCTTCATCGGCGGCTCGCTGGTCAGGAAGGGCGGCCACAACCCGTTTGAAGCGGCGCGGCTCGACTGCGCCATCCTGCACGGCCCGGACATGACGAATTGCGCGGCGATGGCGGCTTCCCTCGATGATGCCGGCGCAGCGCTTACGGTTGGCGATTCCGAGAGCCTGGCCGTCGCGGTGGCCCGGCTCCTCGCCGACCCGGCCGAGCGCGCCCGGCGCGCTGCGGCGGCGGGGCGGATCGCCGCCGCGGGCGGCGGCGTGCTCGACGCCGTCCTGGACCGCCTCGCGCCCTGGCTCGATGTCCTCGCCCCGGCGATCGAGGAAATGCCGGC
>Ga0182024_10013506_pt1 | contig 15929 bp, 15 predicted proteins | sample P32metaG_FD_120480 | JGI IMG/M metagenome (GOLD analysis project Ga0182024, IMG submission 120480) | Permafrost microbial communities from Stordalen Mire, Sweden - P3-2 metaG (Illumina Assembly) | ecosystem: Environmental > Terrestrial > Soil > Wetlands > Permafrost | place: Sweden: Stordalen... | reverse complement strand
CATGGTGCGCAAAGTCAACGCCGCTATGGATGCGGGGCAGTTCAAGAAAGGCGACGTTCCTGCGCTGCTCGCTGCTCTACAGAATTTCGACGAACTGTTCGCAGTTTTGGAAGATAACGACGCTCCGAAGATTCGCAGCATAGTCGATTGGGCGAAAGCGGAAGGCCGCGAGGATGAAATCAGTCAGCAGTTGCTGGAAACGGTCGGAGCGAACCAACTCTCCGACACCGACGTAGAAGCGAAAGTTGCAGAAATGGAAGCCGCGAGACGGTCGCGAAATTTCAAGTTCTCGGACACCATTCGTGCCGAACTCCGTGGCAATGGCATCATTGTAGAGATAACCAAGGATGGCGCGCGCTGGAAGCGCAAGTAGGAAGTCGGTGCAGACTCTGCACGTTGGCTGGGTTCTTCATAAGATAAAAAAAACCTCCGCCCCGATCAGAGCGGAGGCTGTTTGCCGCAAGGAACATGCGCTATTTAATCGTACAGCCGCTGGCACTCAAGTCCAACGCGGCGTGGCCGGTTGGTCCGCAGACTTGCTGGTTCCACTGCTTCTTCAGTTCGCTCGCTCCTGGGATTGCAACTGGGGGGCGAGCCGTTTTCTGTGCGAGAAGTGGCGCTGTGGCCTGCGGGATGAGCGCGGCAAAGCTGGCAACCGTGGTCAGAATTAAATTGACGCCGGCTGCGACTCGGGCTGATAGCACCGGATCGCTGAGATGCGCTGCTTGAAGAAGCGACGGCAGGTTCTGATTGATGTCCGCGATGACAGTTTGGATTTTCTGCAGTCCAGTCGCGCTCGGATTCGATTTGTATTGGTTGTAGAGCGATTCCAGCAGATTCAGATCCTTGGCGACCTGCGCCGAGATATTCTGAATCGCAGCAGCGTCCGCAGCGCTAACCTGCTGGCCGGACTGCAAGGTGGTAATGATGGTTCCGATATTGAGCGCCATCTGAGTGAGCACTGGCAAATCTGCCAGTGCGACGCTGAGCCATTGCGCGCTGCAAGCAGTTGCCAGCAACGAAATGGACAAGATCATCGCAAGAATAATTTTCGGCGTTGATGACAGTTTTCGATTTGGTTTTGAATTCATAGCAAAAGTTCTCCTTTAGATTTGGTTGTTCGAGTTCCGACGATTTGCGGATTGACGGGCTACAATGCATTGCAGGCAGCCAATCGGCGACCACAGCTGAAATGAAATCTTTCGACGAATATCTGCAGGAAGCGGAAATCGCGCACGGTCATCTGTGCGCTGGACAAGTGCTGGGCGTCCGGCTAGCTATGCTCGGCTTGAGCAAGCTCGGTATCGACGATCCTCGCGGCAAGGATCGAAAACGTCTGGTGACTTTTGTGGAAATCGACCGTTGCGCGACTGATGCGGTCGCCGTGGTTACTGGCTGCCGCCTGGGGAAACGCGCCCTCAAATTCCGCGACTGGGGCAAAATGGCCGCGACTTTCGTCGATGTGAACAGCGGCAAAGCCGTACGCATCGCGGCTAAGGAATCATCGAAAGCGCTCGCCCGGCAGATGCATCCCGAGCTGGAAAATAAAAATAGCCAGCAAATGCTGGCTTATCGTGAAATGCCTGACGGTGACTTATTCACCATTCAATGGGTGAAAGTCGACCTGCCTCCGGAAGAATTTCCCAGATACAAAGGCGAACGCATTGTTTGCGAAATCTGCGGCGAAGGAATTAATTTTCGGCGCGAAGTGCAGCGCGACGGAAAAGTGTTTTGCCGCGCCTGCGCCGGGGAACGATATTACGAACCGGTATGAGGCCGGACAGTTCGCCGTTCCCCCGCCACTACAAGAATTGTCGTTCCGAGCGAAGCGAGGAATCCAGGTGTTTGCTTGGGGCTGCGATGCCGGTCGTGCACGCAAGAACCTAGATCCCTCACTTCGCTCGGGATGACAAGAAAATTCGGGCGACAGATCAAGGCCGCTCGATTAGCGGTCGGGATCTCGCAAGAGCAGCTCGCTACAAAAACAAGTGTCAGCAGGGCGCAGCTCAGCAATTACGAGAATGGGAAGTGCGATGTTCCGACTCAGGTAGCCGCCGAAATCGCGAAGGCACTTGAAATAGTCTTTGTCGTGCGTGGTTGTCGGATCGGGCACGATCTCGCCAATCGCCCGCCGCTGGCAACTGAAGAGCACCAACTATCCCTAAAATTCGACGCCGAGCACAGCTTTCCCGAGGCAGGGGTATCGATAAGGCCGACACGAGACTCGATTGTGATAACGACGACCATCGCACGAAGGCATCGAGGATAATCGGCGGCGGCTATCCCTTCCCGGTTCAATGCCCGCGAATCCATAGACGATCTCGCTTCCGAATATGGCGTCAAGCCGCGGCAGATCGAAGATGCAATCCGCTGGGAGCGGGGGACGGCCGCTGTCGCTGCGTGAAGGCTTGGTTTGTGGCTATAGCGCTGCAAAGCGAGTGCATAGATCCTTCGTTGGCAGGTCCTTCGCTTTGCGAATGGCCTGCGCTTCCTCAGGATGACAGATTGAACGTCTGCCGTGAACTTTTGGGGACACGATATTCTAGCTTCCGCGACCGTGGTTCCCCGGGCTTCATTGAGCGCGTATTCCCGATTCGGGAAAACGCTTGTCAATGTGGCGAAATTACACGATTGGGCTTAAGTTCATCAATGCGCGGGAAATATAAAGTTGTGAAAGGTGGCGGGTTTACTTCTCGGAAAATGCTAGCATTGATTTAGAGATCTAATTCATCAATTCTCAGGCGCGGCCTTTCTGGCCGCGTTTTCTATTTCCAGGAAAATTCAATGTTCAAAGACGGTGTGACCGACCCTGCCGTGTTCAAGCGGCGGGGAGAATGGGCAGAGCTGCTTTTTATGACTCGGGCGCTCGAGCATGGGTTACGGGTGATCAAACGATGGGGAGACAGCAGCCGCTACGACTTCGTGGTTGAAACCGCCGGGCGCTTCCTGCGAGTGCAGGTGAAATCCACCAGCTGGCGACGGCGCAAACACTATGCCTGTGGGATTGAGGGAGGTGGGAAAAATCCATACACATCTGCGGAGATAGATTTTGTCGCAATCTATGTGATTCCAGCCGATAGCTGGTACATCGTACCGATTGAAGTTGCGAGCTGAGCAAAGTGTGTTATTGGCTTATCGCCTCATAACTCGCTCTCTAAGCACGCTTGTTACAAGGAGGCTTGGCACTTGCTTCGGGGGGATTGAGTTGTTTCAAAGCCAACGTCCCAGTCCCCACCCTAACGTCGAAAAGCACGACGTTAGGATGGGCCACCCGAATTTTGGGATTGGGGCTTAGGAGCAAAATCAACTACAAGGTCAACTTCGGCGGACAGGAATTTCCGCCCCACACGGGCCTGCACCGGCGTGGACGCCCGCGCCTACACTTGGCTGATGCGTTCGATCTGGGCCAGGGCTTTGGCTTGGCGGTGATGGCGGATTTCCACGACGGTGATGGAGATTAGGGCTATGGCCCCCACCACTGCTGCTGCCGGGATTGCGATTTGGCGATACGCTATCGTCAGGTTGGGATGGATTCCGTGCAGACGCGCTGCGATCACGATTCCCAGGATGCCTAGCAGCAGGCTCACGGCAAACGACAATAGGGTCAGCAGGAATGTGATCAGCAGAATCCTCGCCGGAATTACGTACCAAAGGGGCTCGCTGGCGGGATTTTTGCTTGAGGGCATTTCCGTCGATTGTAACGCCGCCTTACTGCCTGCCGGTCTGCATTCTAGCGGTGGTTGCTCGCGAGTGCGCTAGAATACTTGCTATGTCGCAAGCTGCACCTGCATTCACGCGTTCTCCGGATGAGGTGGTCCGGCAGAGCCCCGTCTCGCAAGCATCCAATGGAATTTGTTATGCCGTGGTCGGCGAGGTTACCGTGGCCGGTTCGGATCTTGAGCGCATGGTCACGGCAGTTCCTGATTCCGCTGCCGCTGCGCTGCAGAGAAAAGCTTATTATTTTGTGCCGCTGACCGTTAATCATGGCGATGAAACGGTGATCGCGGATCGCTATGACGTTGCGCTTAGCGACAACGCGGTTTGCCATCGCAATATCGATTTGGGCGATTCGCAGTGCGTTTTTATTTCTACGCGGTTGATGGACGATAAGTTTTCTGTGGCTTTCGAGTTCTATATCAACGTGGGGCATGCCATCGTCGATCGGGTGGGTGTGTCGCAGGAGTTTGCTGATCTGGCATGGAAGCAGGTTGAGGCTGGGGCCAAGGGCGAGACTTCGCTGGATGCGTGGGAGTCGCGGAAAGCCGCGACCATCCCGGGAGCAGACGCGGAGAAACATAAGAACGAATATCTGGCGGCTACGTTCTCGGATGCGATTTCGATCTACCTGCTGTCGTTGTTTATCGATGTCGATTATTACGATTTGCGGGAGCGCGATTATCCTTTGCTGGCTCCGGCGCAGATGGCGGAGCGGCTGCGCAAGGTGGCGGAACTGTTTCCGGCCAACCCGGGATTCGAGTTTGCGATCTACTACAAGCGGCGCAGCTAGCGCATTTCCGGGCCTGCTGAACCCGGACGGTTGCGTGCCTCATCTACTACTGACGACTGATCGGGAGATCGAAACCCATGTCTACACTGTCTTGGCCAGCACCCAGCGCACTTGATGCGCGCACGCAATCTTTTCCCACCTTAACGCCGGTGCAGATTGATCGACTGCGTCCATACGGCAAAGTGCGCAAAGTTCAGCCGGAGGAAATTCTGTTTCGACCCGACGACACCCAGGTTCCATTTTTCGTCGTGCTGTCTGGCAGGATGGAAATCGTACAGCCTGATCTGACGGGTGAGCGGGCTGTAGCGGCACATGGTCCTGGCGAATTTACTGGCGAGATGACGATGATTTCCGGGCAGCGTAGTCTGGTGCTCGGGCGGGTTACGGAGGCGGGCGAGTTTCTCGAGATCAGTGCGGAGCAGCTACGGACGATTGTCGCTAAAGACGAGGAGCTGAGCGAGATTTTCATGCGGGCGTTCATCCTGCGGCGGCTGGCTCTTATCAGTAAGGGACAGGGTAATGTCATCCTGTTGGGCTCGCGCCACTGCGCGAATACTTTGCGCATCCGCGAATTTCTTGCGCGGAATGCACATCCTTTTGCTTACGTGGATCTCGATTCAGACAAAACTTCGCAGGAACTGCTCGACCGGTTTCACGTGAAAACGAGTGAAGTGCCGGTGGTGATTTGCAACGGGCACACGGTGCTGCGCAATCCATCGATTCAAAAATTGGCAGACTGTCTGGGGTTCAACGTCAATATCGATTCGTCGCAGATGCGTGACATGGTGATTGTGGGGGCTGGGCCGGCCGGTCTCGCCGCCGCAGTGTATGGAGCCTCGGAGGGATTGGACACACTGGTGATTGAAAAAGAGGCGCCGGGCGGGCAGGCGGGTTCGAGCTCGAAGATAGAAAACTATCTGGGTTTTCCGACCGGAGTTTCGGGGCAGGAACTTTCGGCACGGGCGATTACGCAGGCGCAGAAGTTTGGAGCCAAAATGATGGTGGGACACAAAGTGGTGAAGCTGGATTGCAAGCGGCGTCCTTACCACTTGGTTTTGGATAATGGAGATAAAATCGGGGCGCATGCCGTAGTTATTTCAACCGGCGCGCACTACAACAAGCCGCCTATCGCCAACTTGCAGAAGTTCGAAGGTCAGGGAGTTTATTACGGCGCGACTTATATTGAATCGCAGCTATGCGGCGACGAGGACATCATTGTCGTTGGCGGAGGGAACTCTGCCGGGCAGGCCGCTGTGTTTTTGTCGCAGAGTGGACGCAAGGTTTATATGTTAGTGCGGCGTGAAGGATTGTCGGAGACGATGTCACGATATCTGATCCAGCGCATTACCGATAATCCTGCCATTGAGGTGCATTACAAAACGGAAATTACCGCGCTCGATGGTGACATGCAACTCAAGCAGGTCACATGGCGCGACAATGCCACTGGAGAAACATCGGTTCGTGATATCCACCACGTTTTTATCATGGCGGGAGCGTCTCCCCGGACCGATTGGCTAGAGGGCTGCCTGGCTCTCGATGACAAGGGCTTTATTCTGACTGGGCGCGATGTGAACGGGCACGCCGGCAATGGCTCGAAAAAAACCTGGGGTTTGAACCGATCTCCGCAGATGCTGGAGACGAGTCTGCCGAGTGTGTTTGCGGTTGGCGATGTGCGCTCGGGCAATGTAAAGCGCGTGGCTTCAGCGGTGGGTGAAGGCGCAATCGCGGTCCATCTTGTGCATCAAGCATTGGCCGAACCATGAAGGGCTTTAATTCTTAAGCCTGGCTTTGGGCGTGAGCCGGCGCAGGAGGAACTCTTGCGCCAGATTAGCGGCTGATCTCTGACCGGTTCCGATCAGAAAATTTCCCAAGAATAATCCCACGCCGCGATTCGACGCCGGATAGTAGGCATTCGAGATCGCAGCCGATGCAAGGTCGCCGCCTATAGTCGAATAATTCGGCTGCAATTGTCCATTGTCCCCCTTGCAAATCAACGGGCTGGAGATTGCGTGCAGGGCGCGTGATTTATTTGTGCCTGTGCCTTGATAGAAGTAGCGAGGATCCTGGTGAAGAAGCGATGGCAGGATCGCGCCACCAATCATGATGTCGGTAAAGCCGTTCCCATAGGCAGCGCCGTAGCGCTCCCCATAACCCTTCGCCCCTTGCAGGTAATTGGGTGGTTTCCTGCCTGTTCGCTAGCCGCAACCAAACCCACCCCGAAAAAAGTGACGGGATCGAAAAGGACGTTGGCGGCGAGCTGGAACTTCAACTTCGTGGTGAGCGGCGCGGCATCCTGCTCGTAAGAGATGTAGAAATTTGGAATGATTCCGAAGATGCGCTGCTGCTCCTGCGCCTGAGATAATCCACAAAGGCAGAGTACGAGTGCAAACGCAAACACAGGCAACTTCATTTCGCGTTCTCCTTTGAGATGATCGAAACCTCGACCTGAACGCCTGAACCAAGGCAACTGATCGACCATAAGGTCGCTGTATCGGTTCTCGTAAATGATTGAATTTATTGGAGAGAAAAAGATCACAGAACGTGGTGTCGGAAAGTATCGAGAGTGTCTTTGACAACTGTCAAATTATTGTCACCGGCCGCGGGTGCGCAGCCTAAACGCGCTACGAATATGTTCCCAGCGCAATAGCCTCGTTTGCCAGCGACCTCAGCAGTGCGGGTGACGTTGTTTATGAATGGTTTGATTCCAACCACATCGCGCACGGCGCGCTGCTGCGGAGGCGGCAATACTATAAGTTCGATTATCCAAGGCGGTATTCACATACGGCGGCGGGATAGATGATAAAAAAACTCTCGTCGGCTGGTGTCAAACCAGTAACAGCAGCCTTGTATCAGGCTACAAAGCGATCTTTATCCCACAATGAGACCGCCCTGGAAGGAAAGGTGTCAAGACCCATAATGTTATCAAAATGTGGTACTTTGTAGCTATTTACACAGCTTATCCACAGCTTGGTGCTATTCTTTAACCTGAATGATCTACTGCTTTGACGAAGCGAAGGCCACGCAGGTCGCTGCCATGATCCTGAATCTTCGCGGCGGCCGTATGCATTACATCAAATTGATCAAACTGATGTATCTCGTTGATCGTGCGGCTCTGCTCCGATGGGGACATTTAGTTACCACGGATCGCCATGTATCAATGGACAATGGTCCTGTTGGCAGCAACCTATTGCGGTTGATTACCGAGGAAAAGCGCGAGAAGCCTGTTTGGTCTCACTACGTCACTCCGCCGATGGGCGAATTTGAAATCCAGCTCAAGGGCAGAGAAGTTCCGAATGATCGCTTGTCGCCAGCCGAAGAAAAACTAATTAAGGAAGTTTACGCCGAATACGGATACCGCAATCGCTGGGATTTAATTGCTTATGTGATGCATGATCTGCCTGAATGGCAGAATCCACATGGAAGTTCAATCCCCATCAGCATTCGCGACATTTTGAAAGCTGGCAACGTAGAACCGGAAGAAATTTCTGCCGTATTGCAGGAGTTGCGGATTGAAGCCCATGCCTCGAAGGTGCTCTCTGGCAACTCGTAATGATCAAGTGCGGCGATACGTTCCTCCTCGAAGATGAAGACGGCTGTGACCAACATCTCTGTATCGTTGTAACGCCACCAACAGACGACAAGGTTGCGGTTGTTAGTGTTACCACAAGGCGTAGCAGGTCTGAACTCCTGGTAGTCCTTAAAGCTGGCGATCATCCTTCCATTGGCCACGACTCAGTTATCGCATACATTTATTCCAGAATTGTTGAGACTGAATATATCGAAAATGCTGTGAAAAATAGGGATGCCGCGCGACGTGATCCGGCCTCCGAGCAATTGCTAACCAGAGCCCAGAAGGGTTTGCTTGAGTCTGAATTCACTCCCTACGGCGTCGTCGATTTCTACAAGCGAGCAATGATGACTTAGGTCTTATCGCTGGCCTTGTTTTTTTTCTTTGAGGGAGTTGAGCTAAAGAGACTAACGTAAGTTCGTTGTCCATGAGAAAAAGATGATCTCGATGGCGTGGTTTTTTTAAGTGCATAATTTCGAAATCTTGGGGACGGCCTTCTAGAAGGTGAAGGCTACGCCGCCGCTTACGGTCTTCGCGGATTGCACCAGGTAAACCGTGTGCCCATCGTGACCCATCACCGGAACGTACCCCTGCGCGAGGAGATTGCGCAGATCGACGATGGCTTCGACGTGGCAGGGGAAAAATCCCAGGCCAGGAATGGGTTGGCGGAAGAAGAGATTTAAGTAGGGATCGGCGCGTCCCGCCGAGGCGTTGAACATATCGATGGGAGTAAGAGCTTCTCCGTTGATGAAGCGATAGGACGCCATCCAATGCGTCCCCGACTTCGGAACTGTGCCCGTTAGTTTGGCGGCCACGCTTTGCCGCTTGCGCGATACGCTCGATTGGGAAACGTTCTCCAAAGCCGTGCCCGGCGTGGCTAAATCCAGCACGCCGCCGTATTCATAATCGAACGTGCTAGTCAAATTCGACGTGAGCTGGCGTTGAACCACGACCCGCATGCCCTGAGTATGAAAATTGTTTCCTTGATAAGTGAAGGTTCCGGAATCCAAATCAGGGAGGACGTTTCCGTTGTCCGTTGTGTATTCACCGACTCCAAGCAGCGCCGGATCGGAGATCCGATCGGTATATGCCGCCAACTGAAGATTGGTTTTGCCCATGCGATGCGAAACTGAAAACTCCTGATGATGCGCGTGCTCGACCGTGGTCGAATAGCCAACCATGGTGACGTGCGGTGCGGACTCGTTCACATCTTCGGAATCGGACTCAAAACCTTTGTCCATGCGGTTGTCCGGCTCTGAGGTCGCGTAGCGGTACTCAACCACAGTGTTTGGCGAGAGGTGCAGATCGGTGGTTCCGAACGGACGGAAAGTTGTTACCCTGCCCATGAACTGGATGGTTTGCAGTTCGCTGCCAAACTTGAGTTCCAGAACGTCACCTAACCTGAGATCGTCCGAGGTGCTCAAGGCGAGTGCCTGGAGATTGCGCAGGGCCAGATCCGGTGCAGGCGAATTCCACATGGTCACAGCAAACGATGGCTGTGATCCATCAGCCATTTTGTGGCGCAATGAGGCGGAGACAACCGACGTCGAACCGCTGCCGTATCCAACGTCTCCGCGCAGACCCAATGTGTCTGAGGAGAAAACGGATTTCTCCATGGAGAAGCCGGTGTTCATGTCGGCGACGCTGCCATATCCTTCGGAAGGTGATCCCGCCAAGAATGACAGCGATCCCTTGATGTCACGATCACCGTTGGCCGTCTCAGCTGCCATAGCTGGGGATTGATAATTCGCGGATGGATCGTCGACTAGGCGCAAAATCGGTCGGTTAGATACCGAGCGCAGCACCCACTTCCAATCGTCGTCTTCAGTGGAGCTCCGCGCGGGCGCGATTTGGATGGCCTCGAACAGCGTGTTCAAGGTAACATTCACTATGGTGTTGCCGCCGGCATGCAGACCCACGTGCTCGCGCAATGCGGGCAGAAAAGCCGGAGCGGAAACTTTAAGGTTGTAGATTCCGGGCAACAGCCCGGCGGCAGAGTAGAAGCCGTTCTCGTCGGTGAATACTTTCAGGGTCTGCGCGGCTGCGCCGAGGATTTCGACGACGGCTCCCATTTGCGGGGTGCCGCTCGAACCGCGAACGTAGCCGGAAATCTTGCCCGAGTTGTCGGCCCAGGCTGGGAGCGCCAGGCTCAACAGCAAAAGCGAAAACCCGAGCTTGCGGAGAATCAGCAACCCACCACCTCGAGGGAAAACCAAGCGATCCATTCTACTCCACAGCGAAAGTAACTGTAGGGTCGACCGTCTGCTTGGAGATGTTGTCATTTACCTTGATCTGAATGCGATAGGTTCCCGGATCAAGGTTGGCGGCCGAGAGAGTTTTCTGCAGAGTCACCTGGTCGCCAATGTTGCCCATCGTGTCCGTGGATTCTACGGTGTGAACCACGGGCTTATTCGTCGTCGCATTAACAATATTGTACTCAACTGTCGCCGAGGGTTTGTGCGTTTTGTCGTCGATACCAAGATTGTAAACCTGCATCCAAAAGTTCATTTTCTGGGTACGTTTGAACATCATTGGCTTACCGTCCGCGGAGGGGACGCGCGGTCGAACCTTGGTCGCGCCGATTACAAAGCTTCCCGTACCCACGTTCTTGGCTGCTACCGGCTCCATCAGATCAGCCACGATCAGCGAGGAAGCTTCCAATCGATCGTCCGCGAAATCGGGCACTTGTATACCTTTGCTCCACGTTCCTACGCGGTCGCCGTTCACGTCCTTTACTACGATGTCCACGCGATAGCGGCCCGGACGTAGGGGAATCGCCTTCCAGTATACCTGCGAATTTTCCGCCGCCTTGGCCAGCAACTCGGCGGGAATATCGGCTTGCACAGTGTCTTCAAAAGTCTGAGCGACGTGTCCGGTGAGAGTGGTTACTCGGCCAAAGATGTTGACCACGCCGCGTTGCACTCCGTCTTTATTTACGAAAGTGATGTCGCGGTTTTTCATTTGCACGGTGAATGGTACAAGCACGGTTTCAGCCGTGACCTTGACGAAATCCGCCCGTACATCAAACGGCATCAGGTTGATGCTGATCTTATGGCTGACTACTTCCTCCAGATCTTTGAACTTGACTGGCGGAGGCGCCTGCAGCTTGGAGAATTGTTCGAGACGATCGAACTCTTTGCTGGCCTGACTCGCGCTGTCAGGGCCCGGACCTAAGGTTTCCAAGCCGCCATTAAAGCGATCTGCTTTCGTCGCCATCCCCATCTGCTCGTAGAGCGTGGCCCCGCCGTTTGGAGTGTGGAGCAGCGCATCCTTTTCGCCGCGGTCGATAGTCATGTGATAATCGCCGCACATGCAGGTGTCGACAAACTCGATCATCACTTCCTGGCCGATGCCTTCGAGGTAGCGATAGCGCCAGTCTTCAAATGGGAAAGTCGAAGTTTCGCCGCCACCTTCTTCTATTGGCCGCTCATAGGTTCCTCCGCTGGGATGCGAATCAATCTCGTCTGCCGGGCCGTACATAATGTAGATGCGGCCGCGGTCGGCTTTCCAGCCGGGAATTCCGGCGGCGAAGTGTTCGTTGGCGTATTCAATGCGGCGGTAATGCTCTTCTTTGAATTCGTTTTCTTCGGTATCAGGCGTGGGGTCGCGGCGCTGCCAGAAAGCCTCTATGAATTGGTCGCGCTCTTCGTCGTTGGAGAGCTGTTTGAAAGCTTTGCGTTCTTGGTCGGAAATAATATAGACGACGTCTTCGTCCAGCCACTTCTTATAAGTCTTGCTGAGTTCCTGCTTCAGGGCTTTGGCGTTTTCTTTCTTTTGCTTTTCGCTGAGCGGACGCTTCAAGGGGTCGGCAGCCGGGCCCGCTTGGTTTGGGGATGACGAGGGAGTAGCTTGATCGCCGGACGGCTTGGCGTCCTGCTGCGCTACGGCTGACGCACCGCAGAGACACATTAGTACTAATAATGACGCGGACAAAAGGTAGCGTCGTAAACCTGCCTGGAACATAGAAGGGGTACTCCTCGCACACGCACGTGTGATCATCATTCTATGTCTTTGGATACGCGAAGGCAAGGCTCGCCCGCCCTGCCTCTATCAGGATTGTAGGATGCAGGCAAACTTCGAGAAGGTGCCTGTGGGTTTCTATGGGAGATCGATTCCGGCTTCGAATTACCTGCAGCGACCGCGTCGTCCCGCGGAACACAGAATCTTCCGCAAGAAAATTCGCAGCGAAACGGGCGAGACGCCCGTCCTCCATTGCTGGTTCGCGAAGCCTGTACTGAACTGAATCGGGTCTGTTACAATCCAAGAACGAGTAGGGACAGCTGCTCGTTTGCCTGCGGGAATAGTTCTTGACGGTTCGAAAGTCGTCAGGTCTCCGATCACGGCACCAAATTCTCTTAGGGGACGTAGTTCAGTTGGTTAGAACGCTGCCCTGTCACGGCAGAGGCCGCGGGTTCGAGTCCCGTCGTCCCCGCCATTCTTTTCAAGCACTTGCAACCCTAACGTCCGGCAAATCAGGGGATGTTAGGGGACGATAAGCGCCGAACGAGAATGGTTCCATTCGAGAACGATTCCAAACAGCGCTCATTGGATTAGGTTTGTCTTCGGCAAAATACCCGTCGGCAAAATCGCGTCGACCAATTTGTCCTGTGCCAATCGTTTGGTCTTCGATGTCGCCTGCAGGTATTTGTTCGTGACATGAAGGTTGCTGTGCCGCAAGTAATCGCGGATTGTGAGCTGATGTTCGCCCATCTCCGCCAACATAGTTCCAACCGAGTGCCGAAAAGTGTGCCAGCCCACACCCGTAATTCCGATCCGTCTGAATGCAGGCTGAATTTTCTTCTTCAGGACTGAAGCTAGATCTAACGGCTTGGTGCCTCGTAGTCTTTCGGAAGGGAAAACAAAATCTTCCGGTTTGTTGTAGAGGCTTTGGGATCTCCACTCCTCCAAGGAATGTTTCAGGCTCGGATGCATCGGCAGCAGTTTTGCAGACGCTTCCGTTTTTGTACACTTCAGGTTTCCACCTCGCCGCCAGTAATACGAGTGTTGGACGCTGATGCTCATGTTGTCGAAATCGCACGACAGCCAGCGTAACGCCCCGAGTTCGCCTTGACGTATGCCCAACGCTCCCTCTAGAAACACGAGCAACTGATCCCGAAACTCCAGTTCTGCTAAACCCAGCTTGACCTGTTCCGGTGACAGAACTAAGGGGGATCTCTGACGTTTGGCGCTGATCCGTACGCCGGTGCTCGGGCCTCGCTTGCCTCCACTCCCTACCTGTATTCCTGAAGAGATGGGATTGTGGCCACAGAACTCCCACCGGACAGCGTGCGAAAACAAAGCCGACATCACGCATTTGATTTTGGCTTTGGTCCCATCGGCCACTCCGGTCGCTCGTAGCCAGCGCTCTACCTCGACAGTTTTGACTTGTTCTAGTGGCAGATTGCCCCAGCGTGGGACAATCCAGTTCTTTGCGTAAATTATGTACGCATCCTGTGTGGATAATGCTTTGAGAGGCAGCTCCTCTTGAGAGTAGTGCTCCCAGAGCGTGTTGATTGTGGTTCGCCGCAGGTTCCGGTGTTCGCAGCGATTGTTGATGGTTAGCCGAAGAGCGTCTGCTGCTGAGTGTGCCGCAGATTCGGTCGGGTATTTCTTGACATCCCCAACCTGTACTTTGCGATGCACCAGTTTCCCGTTGATGCCTTCTTCCCACCATCGGTAAACCCAGACTGCCGGTCCCTTCCTCCGCTCTTCTCGTTCGACGCTTCCGTGTTGGTAACGTGTCCGTCTAAACAAAGTTTCTCCTTTGTCTAAACGGTGTCGGCGGACACCGTCAGGATAGATCGGCAATTCGTTTCGGTCGAGATGTTTTTTGTTCCTCCCCGCGCCGATCCTCAGCTGGCGAGTTTGCCGAGCCAACGATCCAAGGTGGAGGCGCGAAAGCGCCAACGTTTTCCAACCTGGACAGCGGGAATTGATCCACGCCGTGCTTTCGTGCGTAGAGTTCGAGGGTGCATTCTGAGAAGCCTCGCGGCTTCTTCGGTGTCTAGCAGGGGCTCAAAATCTCTCTGACTCTGAACCTGTTTTCTGTCTTTAACATCCTCGGTTGCCAGTTCGATAGTTTCATTCGCGTTCTCAAACATTGGGGCACCACCTCACACCGCTGTGCTGGGTCGAAGTCCAGTTGATCCCAGCCAATGATCGGGTTCTAAACTGGAAGCAGATATTGGTCAAACGGGTTCACGCGTTGTCTTTCGCGTATGTAGCAAGTCGCGTGATGCGTGCTACGTAACCGTTTGCCGCGCAATCATTTAGCGCGTTCTATCAAAGACCCTTGATGGCACGGTGATTGGGTGGCGCCGTTCTATGAGGGGGGACTCACGCATCCGCTGCGCGCTGCTCGTAAGAGCTTTGAACTGTGCCGGTTGCGCCAGACAACCGCAAGTATAACTGGGAAGGATTCGAGTGTGGCTGATTGGGTCACCACCCGAAGTGTTCTCAGTTGAAAATTCCTTTGGATGTCTGGCATCGGAATGCATGATCATGAAGGGGCCTGCCACCATAAGCTAACTTAAGGCAGAATTCCTCGGGGGTGGGTCGTGATCCCGTGATCCGTCGGAGATCGGGAAGCTCCGGAGAATCTGCCATCTTCCGATTAGCCCGTCGTTCGGGAGGAATCTCAACGATTGTCAGCGTCAGACTTCCCAGAAGCCGACTTCTGGACAACGTCGGAGTCCGCTAGACGTAAGTTCCGGTTAGCTCGTCATACGGCCAGAATCCACAGTGGCGATCAGAGCGGACAGACGGAGCAGGATTTGCAGATTCGGAGTCGCGAGACCAAGGTCACTCAGCACTGTGATTGGGATCACTTGCGTCCGAGACACTGTCGGCCTAGACTCACATTATGCGACGTTTCGCCGCTATAGCCGTCGTCTTCCTGGTGATCTGCTGGACTGCTGCGCCGCTGTTGGCGTGCATGATCCCAGACAGAGCGATGACAGCCCCAGAGCGGGAATGCTGCAAGCATATGGCCCAGATGTGCGGTTCGACGAACATGCCGCAGTCGCACTCTTGTTGCAAGACGGAAGTTCGACCGGGCACAACGATGGTTGTGACACACAACCAGCAGGCTCGTCCAATATTGCAAGTAGTTGCGGCTCTCCCCGTTCCGATATCGCCGCCGTGCTCGGACTGGTTTCACAAAAGCACTCCTCACCATCCACCAAACGAATACCTACCTAACACAACTGTCCTGAGGGTCTAGGCAGTTCTCCGTCCTCCTGCTTGTTTTGGGCCAAAGCCCGAAGTGTATTTCTACTGACGGAGAGAATTATGAGAGTTCCATACGTAGTGCTCTTAGTGTGCGCAGGCGCGCTGAGCGCTGCAGCTGAGGACCCGTTTCCCGCTGCAAATGCGTTATTGCCACAGCACGAGCATTCGGCAGCATCAGGACCCGCGTTCACCCTTGACGAGATCGAGCAAATGGCGCTGCTCGGCAATCCGGACATTCGCGTCGCGGTTCGGCACTTGGCTGTGGTTGAAGCCCACGTGCCCACGGCTGGCTCTCTTGATGATCCCTCATTGATGTATCGAGGATGGGGTGTACCGCTGCGCCGACCCTGGGATTACAACGCGGCCCAAAACATGTTCATGGTGAGCCAGACGTTTCCGGGGTTCGGAAAACGTGGGTTACGCGCCGACATTGCCCACAGCGATGTAGTCGAAGCAAAGGCCGCTCTAGATAACGTGCGCCTCAACGTTCGGGTGCGGGTTCGCAAGGCCTTTTATGATCTGCTGCGCGCTGAGGATGAGCTTCGCATCCACGACGGGCACGTGGCCATCGCGCGGCAGGCAGTGGAGGCGGCCAGGATCAAATACACGGTGGGCAAAGTGCCT
>Ga0182024_10013505_pt1 | contig 15930 bp, 12 predicted proteins | sample P32metaG_FD_120480 | JGI IMG/M metagenome (GOLD analysis project Ga0182024, IMG submission 120480) | Permafrost microbial communities from Stordalen Mire, Sweden - P3-2 metaG (Illumina Assembly) | ecosystem: Environmental > Terrestrial > Soil > Wetlands > Permafrost | place: Sweden: Stordalen... | reverse complement strand
TGCGTTGATCATGGTGGATGAGCACACCGGGGCCAACAAAATCGCCGTCGTCCCCGGCGCCGGGGACTGCATCACTTCGGCGGAAATCGAACGGGCACGCCCGGCGATCGAACAGGCCGACGTTTTCCTGACGCAGTTGGAGATCAACATTGATGCGGTGGAACAGGCGGTTGCCATCGCCTTCCGCGCCGGCGTGCCGGTGGTGCTCAATCCGGCCCCGGTACAGTTGGTCCCAGATGCGATTCTGCGCCAGGCGGCGATCATCACTCCGAATGAAACTGAAGCGTCGATCCTCACGGGCATTGAAGTGGACTGTGACGAGGCAGCCCTGCGAGCCGCCAAGGCCCTTCTGCAAAGGGGGCCGAAAACGGTCATCATCACCCTCGGCGAAAAAGGCTCTCTGATCGTTACCGGCGACTATTCCTGCCACGTTCCCCCGTTAAAAGTGCAGGCGGTCGACACCACGGGCGCAGGAGATGCATACAGTGGCGGACTGGCGACAGCGCTGGCCGAAGGCCTGGCAATGGGGCCCGCCGCCCGGTTCGCTTCGGTCACCGCCGGCCTGTCCGTGACGAAACTGGGTACCGCCCCGGCAATGCCTTTCCGTAATGAGATCGATGCAGCCCTTGCCGCCGGTTAGGCGGGGACAAAGTTGCCGTGGAAACCGGCTGGGACGCGCCGCGGGATTTTCAGGACCGCGGCGGGTTCGCCGCCGATGTCCTGGGCGTTGAGGATCAGAAGTTCGCTCGTGTTGCTCGCCGCGCGGTAGACTAAGGCGATAACGTAGCCGTCGCCTTCCGGCGCGGAAGCCGAACGCGGCACGAAGACCGGCTCGCCGGGGCCATCAGCCGGGTCAAAGAGCCGCATTGCCCGCTTGCCGGTCTTGACGTCGATGTGGGCGATGGCGTTTCGCATCGCGTCCTTAGCGCCGAGATTCGCCCAATACCAGCCATGCCGATAGGGCAGGCCGGCGCGGCGGTCATCGATGCGCGGCATCTCCGAATTAACGTCGTCGATCTGCTCGCGCTTCACTTGGCTGGTGTTGCCGGAAAGGTCGATTGTCCAGCGCGTCAGCCTGGCTTCGGCGTCCCGGGCCGGCGATCCATCGGCGTTGGGGAAGACCGGCGGATTGGGGAATTCCATCACCTCGCAATGGATCTTCCGGCCCTCCTCCCAGGCATTCATCGAGTGGAACACGAATCTGGGCTCGACTTCGAACCAGCGGATCGAATCGACGCTGGCGTCGCGTTTCATGACGCCGATGAAGGCGCCTTTGGCGGGCTCCCAGGCCAGCGCCGGCAGCCCCTTGGCCGCGCGCGCCGGATCGCCGGTGAGAGGCATGACCGGGAACATCACATAGTTCCGCGTCACCATGAAGTCGTGGATCATCGACGCGTAGGGAGCGGCGAAACGGTCGCGGCGCAGCACCTTTCCGGTCTTGTCGCTAACCCCATAGTCGACCAGGTTGGAAAACCGCTGCGGGCCGGCGAAATAGGCGAACCAGACCAACTCGCCGGTCTGGCGGTCCACCTTCGGGTGCGCGGTGAAGTTGCCGCCCGTGTTCATATACGCGCCGTGCTCCAGGCCCACCGGATCGAGCTCGAACGGCTCGCTGTTCTCCATCAGGGCCATCAGCTTGCCGGCATGGTGAACGACGTGGGTGTTGGCCGAGCCGCGGGGGACATCGGCGACGGAAGGGTCGCTCAGGTCCCCCAGGAAGCCGAACAGCGCACGTCCCGCCTTGTTCTCGGCCAGCCATCGTGGAGTGCGAACCCAGCGGTTACGATAGCGGGCGCGGCCCGCGTGGGCGCGGCCTCCATCTTTGTCCGGTTCCAGAAAGAAGGCGTGGATCATTCCATCGCCGAGGTAGCCGACGTACCTGCCCGGCGGGTCGAACTGCGGATTGGGCCCGTTGCGGTAATAGGCGCCCGCCAGCGCGTCCGGAATGCGGCCTACGACCTCCAGCTCGAAGTCGTCCTCGCTGCGCACCGGCGCAAACGCGCCGGAAAGATGGGGATGGATGGTCTGGGTATTGGTCACGGCGTCCTCCTGGGTCTTGGCGGACCAACATGCGATGACCGGCCCGGGGCCGGCCCGCTCTCATTCTATCGCAACGCGTCCGCTGGTCGAAGTCCTCGCCAAGTTTGGGCGTTTGTTTTGCCCGCAGTGCGCACGTAGCGCTCGGTCTTGGCGGACGCAATTCCCCCTCCCGGTAAAGCTCTGAAAGCGATTCGACGGCTTCAGGCCGTTAACTTTAGCTGAGAGCTTGTGATTTTTTCGTAGCATAGCCGTCCCGGCTGTGATTCCCGCACGAAAACACAGGCGCGACGACGCCGGCGGCAGCGCGTTAAAAAATTAACGAACGGGGCTTGCATTCGAGCCGCCGCATCGTTAAAATATTAACGGAGCTGGCGACCCTCTTCCCCGGACACTTGCTTGGCAAAAAATGAGATCAATCATGCGGAAGCCTCGTAAGCAGAAGCACAGTAACTGATCGCGGTAAGGTAACCGCCGATCAAACCCACCGCTGCCGGTTCCTTCAGTTTTTTTCGGCAGTTCGTTCAATTCGACCAGCGGCATGGCCGACGACCGTTCATCCGGCTTCTGCAACTGTTTTCAATCACCCGACTGGACGGATGGGACCACATGAACGACGATGATCGTCATTGAACGCCGCGGGCCAGGCCAACCATGTCCTGCGCAGGCGGCGACAAGGGAGCTGGAATCCTATGCGAATCACCGGGCTTCTATCTGGGTTTCTACGACCGTCGGCGAATTGGTTCGGTGCCGTGGCCCGGTGCCGCTGGACGGTTCTGCTATGGGCGCTGCTCACTGCCGCGACCGCACCGCAGACGACCCGCGGCGCCCTTTTCGATGACAGGGATTTGCCGCCGAGGTTGAAATTGCTGGGTCATACCGACGGCGTATTGGCGCTGGATTTCAGCCCGGATGGGCGGTTGCTTGCGTCGGCAAGTCACGACGGCACTATCCGCCTCTGGGACGTTGAAACCGGCAAGCCCCTGCACACGTTCAAGGGGCACACGAGCGCGGTCTACTCCGTCAGCTTTTCCCGCGACGGCAAGCGCCTTGCCTCGGGATCATTGGACCGGACAGCCCGCGTCTGGGACGTGAGCAACGGCGACCTCATCGCCATGCTCCCAGGATACAAGGGTTGGGTGCGGGCAATCTTCCTGCCCGACGGGAAGCTGCTGACCGGCGCCCGCGATGGCATCCTGGGCGTGTGGGACGTCGACCAGGAAAAGGAACTGTGGCGCTCCGACCCGGAAGAATGCGTCGTATCTCTAAGCGTGGACGTCAATGGCAGTCGGGCCGCATACGGCGCTTGCGACGGTGTCGTGCGGATATGGGATCTGGCCACCCACAAGTTCGTGGGCCGGTATGGCGATCCCTCTAACAATCCCGTCGAGTGGGTGGCGCTTACCCCTGACGGCAAGACAGTCTACGCCTCAGGGGGCGGCTTTCACGCCTGGGATGTGGACAGCCAGAAGCCGATCGCATTGTCCAAAGGCGTGCGGCAAACGATTGCGCTCGGTTTCACGCTCGGTAGCAACGGCGCGTCGATCGCCAGCACGACCGGCTGGGTTGAATCTCTGCCGACCGGGAAGCCCATTGTCTGCTTCCGGGTTGCCGGCAGCGAACTGGTTCACGCAGTGGCACTCTCGACCGATGGACGGCACATTGCGTTCGGCGGCGGTGGCTCGGGGTATGACTTTTCGAACACCTGGCGCTCGGGGCGGCAAAACGAGATCAAGCTTTTCGACATTCCCGCGTCAGCGGGCGTTGCCGCGCCCGGCCCCGCGGCCGGGGCGCTATCGTGGGAGGTGCTGCCCTACCGGGTGCAGGATGCCGAGGGGAAAACGGTCCCCGCGGACAGCAGGGCTTGGGCCAGTCCCGGGCCCATGTTCTCTGGCAATTACACATCGCATCGGGCACGCTGTCAGCGGCGCCGCACGACGGGGGCGGGGCTTCGGCGATTGACGTCTTCTGCCTTCCTTACGCGGTAATGTTGCATAGCCACCCCGGCATCGTGCGCGAGGTCATGACTGACCCGAAATTCTTCGCCTTCACCGATGTGGCGTTTGACGGCCAAAACGTCTGGGTTGCCTCGAAGCGCGAAGGGATTATCATCCTGACTCCCGATGGCAAGGTGGTTGCACGGCTGAACCAGAGTAGAGGCCTGCCCCGCGCCGAGCGCGGGCTTGTCCTTCACGTCGTGGGGCCGGGAAAGATCCTCGCCGGCGGCTCCGGGTGGTGTGCCATGATTGATCGAGCCGGCGCCGCTGAGGGGGGCCGCGGATGATTTTCGCGTGAATGTCTTTGTCCGGGCGGAACAGCTCAAGGACGGATGGGGCGACAGCTTCGCCGGCCAGGACCCGCGGGAGATCGTGTTTGAGCCGCTGTCCTTCACCGAGCCGCCGATCCCTCCGGGAGGACATCGGGAGATCTGGGCGCTCTGTGCAGGCGTACCGCGCTCCAATTGCCCAATCTTGCGCATCGACCCTCAGACGCTCGCCTTTTCAAACTTCAACTTCACGCCCAAGCAGTACGCCGCCGACCGTATCCAGCGGCATATGGCCCAAGGCATGGGGTTCCAATTCTTCTGGACCGGCGAGAGGACGTTTCTAAGCGCGGCATACCCCCAAGTCGTCGAACGATCATTCGGAGCGGAGTGTATCGAGCAGTCAAGCGACACGAAGTTGATTGCCATGGCGCCGGACTGGAAGGGGAGCGTGGTGCCGTTCCAAGACCAACTCTACCTCGCCGGCAACGAGTGGTATCGAATCGATCCAGTGACCCGGCTCGTGCATCACCTTGGGCCAGGACTTCGCAGCGACAATGGGACGTTAGTCGGCAATCAGGCCGCCTATTATGCATCGGCGCGATACGGGCTTGCCGCATTCTCGCCCGCCGAGGCATGCTTTTATCGCATTTCCACAGATCCGGCCCATCCAGCCCCGGTCCATGCGACGCGCAGCCCATTGGAGCCGTTGCCGGCGCTCCCCGGCGACAAGGGAGTGATCGAATACAGCGACAATTGCCTGATCTTCCGATGCGGCCTGGGAGAGCTGGTCTTCCGCGACGGAAAGCTCCTGACCCAAAATGAGCTCCGTCGCCCCAATGTCGCCGTGCTGTTGAAGGAACGGGAGTTGGGGCTACCGTCGGAGGACTTGTCGGCGGTTTTCCATCGCCTCACGTCGTCGACGGAGCAGGAGCGGATCGGCCTGCTGCCGGCGCAGGCAGAAAAAGTTTGGCCGCTCGCGTCCCACAAACTGCCGCAGCCGGATGAACCCAGGCTCAACAAGTTGTTCGCTGCATGGATTGCGGCAGCAAACGATGCCGAAAAGGAGCACGCCACTGCCATCCTGTTCGACGAGGCCCGCGCCCAGGGGGAGCGATGGTCGAAGGATGAAGATGATTACCTGAGACAGGTGCGCGGGCTGCTTTCCCCCCGGCAATGGCAACTCATCCGATATGAAGATCCGGGCTGACGGTGAGGCGGCATCGGGGCCCGGAATTGATGGCGCCGATCGTTGTCGGACAAGCCGTCGAATCACCCGCCGGCAGGGTGCGTGGCTGGCCCGGTTTCACTCTGGCCGGGCGTTTCCGATGCACGCCGCACGGCTTTGCGTCGGTAGTAATCGTAGGTTTCACGACTGCCGAAGGCAGCCAGGTCCGGCTTGTCGCCGAGCAGATCGAAAAGCTCTCGAGCCACCTTCCATTTTCCGCATTGGGCGGCCCACTTGGCGTAGCCGGAGCGGAAGGAAGCGAGCGACGCCGGGTCCGAGGCGTTGAGCACAGCGCCGTCGTATACGGCGCGCACGTCCTGCCAGACCTCGGGGTTCTGGAAATACGCGTCGGGGTCGGCGGACAGTCCCGCCAGCATCTCGTGAGCGCTGCCCAGCAGGAACGGAATCGATCCGCGCCAGTTCTGCGTGGCCAGGCACCAGCGTCCGAAGCGGAGCAGTTCCTCGCTGCTGCCGTGCCGGCCGGGGCTGAGGTAATCGAGCTTTCGGCGGCAGGCGGCGTAGTTGTCCGGGTCGGCAGTGACGGCGCGTTGGAACCATTGCTCGAACTGGCCGGGGTCGCCGGCCAAGTTCGTCAGCACTACGAGCATCAGCGTCGGCGGGCGAGGGTCGTCGGGCGCCAATTGGGCTGCCTGCTCCAAAAGCTTACCGGCGGCGGCAGTGTCCTCGCGCCCGTTGGGCCCGAAGACCGTCCGGTCTCCCGGGTCCAGCGCCCGCATGATCAAGGTCTTGGCCTCCAGGATCATCGGCCCGGGCGCACCTGGACGCGCGGTCTTGTACGCCCGCACCAGCGCCGGAAGGTCGCCCTTCAAATCAATGCCACGTTGCAGCGCGTCGAACGGCGCGTCAACCAGGGCGTCGGCCTCGGTCGCCGGCAGGTCTGGGTCGTTCAGGACTTCAGGAAGAAGCCTGGACGGGAGCGACCGCTGCGTATCATCCGCATGGTCGGTGGACCCCAGATATGCCACGACCGCAAGCATCTTCGCCGCTGGAGTGTAGGGACCGTTCGCGACCCCGGTCGCCGTCCGGTAGCTTTCCGGCCCCATCAACCCGCCCGTGCGGCCGTCGGCACACAGCCTGAGACAGAGGATGTGCGGGTCGTCGCAACCCTTGTCCACCGCGGAGTCGAAAGCGGCAAGAGCGGCGGTGCGCGGAGCGGCAGGGCCGCGCAGCGGGTCGCGGCCAAGCCGCAGGAACAGGTCAATCGCCCGAAGCGCCTGTGCGTCGTACGCGGGGTTTGTCCGGCCGAACTTCTGGTACGCCTCGTGCAGCGTCTTCGATTCCCAGGCAGCTCGCGCGGTCTGCTCGCGCTCGCGGACGGCCCGCGGTCTGATGTACTGCAAAGCGATCTTGAGCCGGTTGGCGGCCTCGGGGCCGGTTGCCTCAGATCGCAGCGCCGCTTCAACCACGCCCAAGGCGCTGCCGTCCAAACTATTGACCCGAAGGGAGGCTTGCCCGCGGACCACAGGGTCATCGTCATCAAGTTGCAGGATCAACCTGTTGACGGCAGAGAGGTCCGGCGTTGGCCGTGACGTTGGTGCCGGCTGAGAGGCCGATTGGCCCCGAGCTGCCGGACCCAGTGCCATCAATACTGTTCCAAGCACGACAAACCCGATGGTCCCGCTTGAAGTGCGTCCGAAATACCCGCAGGCCGACTTAGCGATGTTGCCGATAGCCGGCTCGCGCTTCGCGATGAGTGAAGATTTCACGAGGTGGATGATACCAATTTCGCCTCACCATCGCGCGCGCAAAACGACGCCCGGCCCTCCGCGGACCGGGCGCCAAAAAACTGTGGCGGCTCAAGTAGCCGAATCGATGGAGTTACAGGGCCGAGCTGACGTATGGCAAAAGGGCCATGTAGCGGGCCCGCTTGATGGCGCGGGTCAGCATGCGCTGCTCCATGGCGGTGGCGCCGGTGCGCTTGCGCGACTGGATCTTGCCGTTGCCGCTGACCATCTTGCGCAGGGACTCGGTGTCTTTGTAATCGATGTAAGTCTTGCCGGACGCGGTGGTCCGGGAAATCTTCAGCTTGGGGCGCTTGAAGGTCTGGAACTTTTCAGCCTTTTCGCGACGCTCTCGATTGCTCTCAAACCTGGACATTCCTGTATGCTCCAAATGCTCCGCGCCAATGCGCTATCAACCAAGCCTAAAACCGGCAAATCGGGACCGGGGGCCAAATACGAAAGTCAGGTATCTTAGCAAGCTGCCTCGCAAAGGCAATAGATCAGCGCGGCGGAAGGGCGAAGTAAGTTAGCGGCCTCGGCGCTTGACTTGTCCTTTGACCAGCCGGACCGTGAGGGAGCAGTGGATGCGTCCTTAAAGCTTTGCCCATCCGTGTTTGCGCGTCTTGTCGGTGGCTCATCGAACTCGTTCGAACTTGGAACTTGCCACGCCGGCCCGGGCAAAGTTCCAAAGTTCCCCTTTCACCCCCGCCAGTGCGGTTTTTAGGCTGTTTGGACAGATTGTCACCGCGCCTATTCGATCAAAAACGGAACTTTGGATCTTCGGTCCATTTTCGTCATCAGCGTCGATCCCATCATCTTCCCTCAACCCTTCAACTCGGAAGCTTCGACGATTCGGCTATTCCGATAGCCGTGAACGTTGGGCCAAAACAAAATGAACGCCAAGACGTCAAGAACGCCAAGCTCGGGCTGGAGGAAGAGAAAACGATGTGCGTGTGTCTGGACCTGACACGGTTCATCTTTCTCTTCCCTCTTCCTTGGCGTTCTTGGCTTCTTGGCGTTCACTCATCGCTGTCGACGCCGTTGCTTCATCACTCCGCTAGCCACTGACCGGTGTATGTTAGGTATATGTTCAAACCAGGTCAAGCAGAAATCCGAAATAATCTTCGCCGGTTTTTTCGGCCGAGCCAGTTGCGCGGAAAATGCCGGATCGCGACGGATCCGGCCAGCTTGGCAACAGCGGCTCGCCTAAATCTACAGGCCCGGCACGACCGTCGCCGTGGCGCGGACGTGGTTGAATTGCCGCGTCGTGTGAGCCGGGTCGGCGTAGTGGAAATTCCAGCCGTTCCGCACATTGACCGAACTCATCCGCCTCGCCCCACGCGCGTGGCGCTCCAGCACCGCCGGCAGGCCTGCGGCATATTTGAAGTGCAGAAGCTGCAGCGTCGGGAGGGGCGCCGGTTGCGCGGGCCGGTTGTCGCCGCGTAGTATCGGATCGCATGTATGACAACCCGGGGCGTAGTTGATTTCAACGACCCGCCGTGCGTCGAAGAGGCAGCGCTTGGAGAATTCCGCGTCGGCGGCGCCCAGCCGGATGTGCTCGTGCAGCAGGGCGCCCGGTTCATACCGCGGAAGCCCGTCGGCGATCATGTGATATCCCTGTGTTGGCGGCACCGCGACGCCGGCCGCCTCGAAGCGTTGCACGGCTTCGAGCAGATCGCATCCGGGGGAGTGGAGGAATTCGTCGGCATCGACCGCGATCACCCAGTCTGCGTCCAGTCCCTTCCAGGCGTTGTTCTTCACCTCCACCTGCAAGTCCTCGCGGAACTCGCCACCGCTGTCGAAGTCGAGCAGCTCGGCGGTGGGGCACCGGATGGCGTATTCGCGCGTGCCGTCGGTCGAGCCGTTGTCGTGGACGAATATCCTCGCCGCGAAGGGCTCGTAGTGGGCCATGAACCAGGGGAGGATGTTCATGTCGTTCCAGCAGACCACGTGCACATGGAGCTTGACCTCCGCCCGCTCGGCTTCTGCCGAGGAAGACGCGCGGACTCGTGCCTGTTGCCCGCCCGCGCCGGGCGGGGAGATCATGTGCCGGTTCGTGCGAAAGTGCGGCGCGGAAGTCTGGTTGATGCCGAACTGCGGATCGTCCGGCCACTTCTCGGCGAACGTCCGCCGGGCCCGCTCCCATGGCTGCGGCTTGGTTGTCCCGCTGAGGATGCTGCCGGGCAGCGGGTCCAGCTCGTGGAAACGCTGGTAGATCCGTCCGCGCTGGATCATCGTGCGGGCGTAGTCGTCGTCCTCGCACCACGCCGGGCTGAATCGCTCGTCGTAAAACCCGATCGTTCTCTCATTGCCGCGGCGGTGTACCTGCACGTCGAAGAAACTGTAGCTCAGCAGCAGGTCCACGTCGCCGTGCCGGTCCAGCAGCGCCTTGGCGGCGGCCACCTGCGCCGATCCGATGCGCACATCGTCGCCCAGGATCATCAAGGCGTCGAAATCTCCCTCGATGAAGGCGCGGCGGAGGAAGTAGTTCCACGATGCCGGCACCCCCAGGTTCCACCCGGAGCGGACGATCTCGACGGCGCGGCCGGGCAGGGCGATCGGCTGGCCGCCGTTGTCCAGGACCAGCAGCCGGTCGCCGCCGCGCAGCCCCAGCGCCAGCGGGCGGTATAGCGCGTTCAGCAGGTCGTGCCGCGTGAGCGTCGCCGTCGCGATCAGCATCTTCATGCTCGCGCCTCCTTCACGGATGGGCCTCGCCGTATTTTGCCAGATCGGCGTGCCAGGCGATCAGGTCCGCGTAGGCGCGTACCGGCCGGCCCATCGACCGGGCGTGCCGGCAGACTGACATGTGCTCGGTATACCCTGGCACCGGCTCGTGGCGGGCGCCGCCGCGGTACACGTCGCCCGGCACCAGATAGACGCACCCCACGCCGTCCAGCTCGTACACCGGCCCCGGCTGGCGGAAATACGGCGGGAACCGCCTGGCCCAGCGCCCTTCCTCAACGAACCCCGCCACATCGTAAAACGCGCCGCGATGGCCCGCCAGCAGCACCAGCGGCGCGCTCACGCCCAGCGGGTTGCGCTCGATCAACCGGGTGGGCAGGTCTTTGGGATAGTCGATCACGTCGGCGTCGATCCACATCACGTAGTCATGCCCCGCGAGGTGCTGGTCGATCAGCGCCTGGCGGATCGGCGCGGTGTGGGCCACGCGCTCCTCCAGCGACCGCACGTGCCCGTCGCCGCCGCCGCGCGAATCGAACACCAGCGTGAAACGGTGCGCCGCGTTGGCCCCCGGCAGCGACTCGGCCAGCTTCCGGCACGACCGCTTCAGCGCCGGGTGCAGGTTCGGCTTGACCGGTATCAAAACGAGGACATCGCTCATCGTTCACAGCTTGCGAAGAATCACCTGGTACTCCTTGTGGAGCACATTGTACTGCCCCGCGAACCCCGCAAGAAACGCATCGATGCCCGGCCCCGGGGAACGCCGGCTGTCGCGGTACAGGTCCCATCCATAGTCGTCAAAAATCAGGATACCCCCCGGCCTCAACAGCCGCCAGGTCAGCACCGCCTCCTCGAGGACATCGGCGGCAATGTAGCTGCTATCCAGATAGGCGGCATCGAACTCATTCCACGGTAACTGGCGCAGGACCTGGTGCGAATGGCCGACACGGACAGTAACGCGGCCGCGGAAGGGGCGCAGGTTCCGATCGAAGCGGGCTCGCAGGTTGCTGACGTCGACTCCAAAATCCCGCTGGTCCTGTCCTCCCTCGAACGTGTCGATCACCGTAAGCCGCGAGCTCCTGCCTGTCAGGACGTGCTGAAGGAACCAGACCGCCGCCCGGCCCTCGAAGGTGCCTACCTCCAGGAAATGGAGGCCCTCCTTCCCGATCATCTCCGCAAGGACACGCCTCCAAATCGCCTCGTGGGACGACACCCAGTCCTGCTGGAAAGCCGGCCCCTCTTCCAGCGCCGCGCCGCCGAGCCCGGGCACCGGGCCGCAGTAGTCGCGGGACCGCGCGTATTCCTGGGGCAGCGAGCCGAGGTTGCCGGTGCCCAGTCCCAGCCGGCGATTGACCTCGCTCAGGCGGGAGGCGGCGGTCTGGTGGCGCCGCAGCACCCGGTCCCATCCTCCAATGTGCTTGAAGTGCAGCAGGTAGAGCGGCGGATCGGGCGCGCTGGGCTCGACCCCCGCGCCATGCAGCGACGGCTGGCAGGTGTGAGCGCCGTAATGATAGCCCATCCGGTCCACTCGGCGCGGACTGAAGAGAACGCACTTGGAATAATGATCGTCGCGCACGCCGTGCGTTATGTGCCCGTAGAGCTGCTGCCCTTGGCAATACGCCGGGAAGGTCTCGCTGAACATGCTGACGCCCGTCGTTCGGGGAACGGCAATTTGTGCCGCCTCGAGCCGCCCGAGCGCCTCGGCCAGCGGAGCGGCCGGCGAAAACAGGAACTCATCGCAGTCCACGCAGATCACCCAGTCGGCGCCCCGCCCCCGCCAGGCATTGTTTTTGACCTCGATGTGCAGATCGTCGCGCAGCTTCCCCTCGCTTTCGAGATCGATCAGCTCCGCCTTCGGACACGCGGCGACTGCTTCGCGCGTCCCATCGGTCGAGCCGCCGTCGTAAACGATGATCCGGTCGGCGATGGTCCCGTAATGGGCGAGGAACCATTCGATGATCTCGATCTCGTTCCACGTCAACGTGTAGACTTGCAGCATACGAATCGGTTTGTTTGAGATGCCTATGTTTCCGAAGCGGATCTGATGGTCCCGCGGGATTTGGCCTCCCGGCAACAGCATCCCAAACACGACCAATTGCCCGGGGTGTTTGGCGCATTCGAAGCGCACAAGGTCCATTGCGCCGTCGAGATAGACATCGTCGTCGTCGATGTGCAATACCCGGTCGCCCTTGGCGCGGCGTGAGTAGATGTTTCGCAACGTGTGCCCCCAGTCGTTCGCGCGCGGTTGGTGCACGATGCGCTGCGACGAACACGCCAGCGCGGCAGAATCCAGCATAGCAAATGCCTGGGGATGATGGCCGTCGGCGAAGGCTTTCAAGAGTGGCCGAGAGGGTTGGACGGCCAATTGTGGCGATGACGACAGACAGGGTGGGTGCTGTGCCCATTGTCGGTAACCATCCGTTCTCAATGCGTGACCAGGCAGATCAGCGCTTCGCCTGCCGTTGCCTCGCCGTGGGTTCGCCCCCCATACTGATCGATGCGCCAGCGTTTCCCGCCGGCGAACGCAGTGCGCCTCCGCCGCGCCCAGGATCGACAGCGGCCGACCCTCCTTCGCGTGCCCACCGGCGAATGTGGTTTCACAGGCAACAGCGCCGTCCACCATCCGGCACGTCGATCCAGCGAGGCGTCGTCTGGGCCATCGCGACGTCGGCCACGGGTCCCAAATCGACCGCGTGAGCCGGCCCGCCCGAGCACTCCGCTCACCAGGATGCCGGTCTCGTCGCGCTCGGCGGGCGGACCCGTACCGTGAGCGAGCGCGAAGATATCGCCTTGGCCGTCTCATCGGAAACCTTCGAGCCGATCAGGTCGACAAAGCGGAGTGACTGAGATTGCTGAAGAGCCCGCACGCCCTCGTCACTCACCGGGCAGCCCGTGAGATCGAGCCGCCGCAAGTTCGGCATTCGCGCCAGCGCAGTTGCCGCGGCATCGGTTAGATTGCAGCGCGAAAGGCTCAAGTAGACCACGAACGGAAGCGCCGAAATGGAGGCTATGCCCGCATCGTCGACCGCAGAATCGTCGAGCCGGACAACGGTGAGATTTTTCAGAGCGCGCAAGGGCTTAAGCCCGGCGCCCGTTATGCGCGTTTGGCGCAAATCGAGCTCCTCCAGCGATGCCGTCCCGGCGAGGCAGGGCAGCCCCGCGTCCGTAACGCGCGACTCGCGCAAGTCGAGCTTAACGAGCCGTTCGAGGCGACCAATCGGTTTGAGGCCGGAGTCGGACAGCCTGGTGTCCCGTAGCGAGAGGCTCGAAAGCTCAGGGAACAAATCCAGGTGCTCCAGCCCTACATCGCCGACCGGACAGCGGTAAAACGCTAGACGGCGAAGATGCGGTAGGTCGCTGATACCGGACAGCGCGTCGTTGCCCATATCGCCGTTCTCCTCAAGAACAAGCTCGGTCACCGAACGTGGAATGTTCTTCAGCATCGTCCACGATGTACGGCACGCGCAGAAGCGATCGAGCTTCGGCAGTTCGCGAATCGGCCCAAGCCCGTCGACGGTAACGCGCGGACTACTCACGGACAGGGTGTCAAGGCGCAGGCACCTCGCCAGGGGCGCCAATCCAGCGTCGGTTATACCCTTCCCCCTGACGGCCACGGTCCTCACGTCGGGGTGCGCGTCGAGGATGCGCATGTCCTCGTCGGTCGCGTTCTCGAGGAAAATGATCCAACGCGTGTCGCGGAGCTCATAGTGCGGATCGGCGATGCCCGGCCCCCCGAGGGCGGCTGCAAGGAAAAGCACAAGTGGCGACATCTGCCTCATAGGGCACCTCTTAGCCCTATTTCGAGGGCTTAACGAAAACATTATGAAAAGGGATGTTCCAATATCCTTTCGGGAGCGGCGCGAGCGTCGCCACATATCTGTTGAGCGACTGCCGGTCCGCGAGCCGCGCGATTGCGCAGCACCACGCTCTGTCCGCGACTTGGTTCGGGCCCGGGTGCGGGTACATAATGCTCTTAGGGTCTGGCGAATGGACGTCGAGATGTGCCTTGTGGCCGGCGGGGAACTGCAAATTCGACGGATTGAAGGTGTTTGGCACCCAATACCGAACGCCGGCATAGTGCCCGAGCTCGTGCGACAAAACATTGGGATAATCGTACATCGTGGTTGCGATGGTCTGTAGTGCCACGCCAACGTGCGCGTGCGGCGTCTCCCCGATGGCATCGTTGTTAGAGTCGAGGCGGCCTGCCGCAAGATGTGGCCGGCCCGGTGCGAAGAGTGGGGCGGCGCCACGTTCAATCCGTCAGGTGTTTACGCGGGTCAGTGGCGGCGATGATCTCGCTCACGCCGGTCTGGTTGAATCCCTTGAAACCCTGATTGCGTTCCAGGTTTTCCAGGTGCGAGCCGATCGCTCCTTCGGTGCCGAACTTGTCCGCCTGCTCGGCGCTGATCAGGCCGGCTTGCAACAGGCGGTCGATCCGGGCCGGACCCACGGGCCAGCGCTCGCCTTCCGTGAAGGCCTGCCGCAGGTAGGGAAAATCGGTGAACGGCTTCATCATCCGTACGCCGGCGGTGCGTTCGAGCTGATCGCGCAGGCCATCGAAATCGAACTGGCATTCTAGGTGGTGCATGCCCGCTTGCAGCAGCGACTCGCCGTGCAGCGCGCACCACAGGCCGACCGTGCCGAGCTTATCGCGCTCCTGGAGCTTCTCATGCGCGAAGTCGATGACCAGCTCCTCGGGCGACAGGTCCACGTCGGCAAAGATGACCACCCCGGCATTGGGCTGCTCCAGCACCTGCGCGCCCCAGCCGGCCTGTTTTCCCGCGTAGAACCGCTCGCGGCAATGGAAGCCGAGTTTTTCGAACAGGGAGATGAGCCGGGCGAAGTGCCGCCGGGAGGAGCGGTAGGTGTGGTGGTCGTGGTTGGCCCAGCCCAGGCCGAGACGGTCCTGGCGGGCCTTCTGCGCCTGGGCGGCGCGGTTGCGGCGTTGCCAGTAGTCGCGCTCGGCGGCAAAGAAAATGTCGCAGGTGAGATCGACACCCAAGTCACGGATCGACTTGTCGATCCGCGATTCGACGTGCTCGAAACCCCGTTCGTCGGCATTGCTTCCCGGTCCGAAGTCCCGCCTGCGCAGCCGGAACATCTCGGTGTGGCGGAGCATCCAGAACTTCACATCAAAGTTCTCCGCGGGGCGGACGAACCCGTGGAAACCGTGCCGCTCGACGGCAACCAGCGCCGGCTGCTGGTTCTCCGCGGTAATGAAGAGCCTTCGATAAGGCGAAAGCGGCAGGCCTTCAATGAACGGCCCTTCGTGGTAGAGCAGGTCATTGGCCGCGGCAAAATCGGCCACCGATTCGACCTTGATGCCGACCAGGATGTCGGCCGCGTCCTCGACGAGCCCGATGGGGGGGAACATGCCGTGGGGCTGGCGGAACACGCGAACGCGTCCGCCGTCCGGGGCAGCCACATAGCCTGCTTCCAGGACCTGCGCTTCGTTTTCGTTGGTTGCCGGCAGCCAGATGTGGTCGATCCAATCCCCGAAGCGCGTGCCGGTTTCATCTTTCATGCGGGCGGCCAGCCGCTGGGCCGCGGGGCAGCGCGACAGAAGTGTATCCACGATCCCCAGCACGAATCGTTCGGCTTGGGGCTGCGGCGTCCATTGGAAGGCCGTCAGGGAGTCAGTCGCTTCGACGACGGATGGAGTTGCTAGAGTCATTGGCGTTCCTCCAATAGTCTTACCGGGGCCGCGTGGGGCGGGTTCGGGTAGGACGGAGCGGTTATCCTGACCACGCGACGAAATCGCCGCTTGCGGCGTCGCAGATCAGTTGCGTTCGTCCGAGCACAATCCGCGTGTCGCATGATGAGCGTCGCAGATGAGTTGCGTTCGTCCGAGGAGAATCCGCGTGTCGCATCAGGGGTATCGCGGATCAGTTGCGTTCGTCCGAGGAGAACCCCGGGACGCTGGCGTTCCCGATCTGCGACGCCGCAAGCGGCGATATCGTAGCGTCTCTGGATACCAATAG
>Ga0182024_10013504_pt1 | contig 15931 bp, 14 predicted proteins | sample P32metaG_FD_120480 | JGI IMG/M metagenome (GOLD analysis project Ga0182024, IMG submission 120480) | Permafrost microbial communities from Stordalen Mire, Sweden - P3-2 metaG (Illumina Assembly) | ecosystem: Environmental > Terrestrial > Soil > Wetlands > Permafrost | place: Sweden: Stordalen... | reverse complement strand
TAAACGCCAGGCCCAGCTCGCGGCGCAAATCGGCCAGTTGGCGGAGTTTTTTTAGCGAAAAAGGAATGAATTCCTGGCCGCCGAAGCCCGGATTCACGCTCATGATGAGCACGTGGTGAACCATGGGAAGGATTTCCACGATCAGGTCGACCCGCGTGGCAGGATTGAGAACGACCCCCGGCTTCATGCCGTGGTGGGCGATGAGCTGCAGCGTGCGGTGCAGGTGGGGGCAGGCTTCGTAGTGGACGCTGACCCAGTCGGCGCCGGCATCGGCGAAGTCGGAGATGAATTCATTGGGGTTCTCGATCATCAGGTGGCAGTCGAGCGGCAGGCTGGTGGCTTTGCGCAGGCTCTTGACGACCGGTGGTCCGATGGTGATGTTGGGAACGAAATGGCCGTCCATGATGTCGACGTGGATGACGGTGCCGCCGCCGCGCTCAGCCGCGGCTACCTGGTCCGCCAGGTGGGCGAAGTCGGCGGAGAGGATGGAGGGAAGCAGCTCGACCATATTTTTGCGTGCCGGGGACGTTTTCGATGGACAAGCCCCTGCCCGGACAAGTGTATCAGCGGGAGGTGGGCGGTAGTCTGCCCTAGGCTTTGGGATGGAGAGGACCCAGGAAGCTGTGTCCGGCTTCATGCCGGGGAACGGAATGCTTAGTTGGCGGTAGTGTCCTAATTTGCTTTTTCTGCGTGTGCCTTTATTTCATATTCATCGAAATTGCCTGTGTCTATCCATCCAAGCTGAGTAAACCTTTGCATTTCAGACATTGGCACTTCGCCTCCCAACTCAGAATAGAAGCCCAGAAAAGCGTTGCGGAATGTATACCAGAAATCGTGATGCATCCTCTTTCCCATCGTCTCGTACTCGATAAATCCATACGCACGGACGTGGAGGGTTTCATCCAAGGACTTGTCGTAAATACTCAAATCTTCGGGAAAGCCGTTCCCATCCGGCCAGAAGGGAAGCTGAGCGGAGGTTGGAGATGGCGCAGGATCAAGAAACGAATCTGGCAGAATCAACGGGAAGGCACCGCCAATGTCAGGTGGTGGGGCATCGCTCGATACAACAACCAATCGGCCCCCGCTGCGAGTTATGAAGGCCCTTCCTGCCCCTATATTTCTAAGCAGCACATTCGTCGTAAGAATCCATTGTGGAACCCCTTTCTCCGCTCGGTGATAGCGACTGTCCGGCAAGTTAATATTAGGCGGACCAATCCTGATTTCGATACGGGCTCGTTCCTTTGCGGTTGTTTGATTCAGTTGAAACAGGGCGGTTTCAGCGGCGGCTTGTCCAGCCTTAGCAGCCCTGGCCGTCTCGCGGGTCTGTTCGGCAATAGCGGCGAGGGTCAGAATGATCGCCCATACGGTCGTGCCTTCCGGCCACCTGAAGGCGTTGTGGAATATGTGCCCACTTGTGCTGTTCCAGTAGGAATCTTCCGGGTTTTTCTGGGCATGATTTGCGTTCGGCTTGGCCGCAATAGCCGGGTTGCTGTTGTCTGCGGATTCCTGCACGCTATTGAGCGAGACATGCTCATCATGTCGGGCTATGATGAACGCCAATCCGAGAACCACACCGGCCATCACCAGATACTTCAACATAATTCTAAAATTGTACTCATAGAAGCAGCGGCAAGGACCAGAATGGACTCGGAGCACGTTACCTGCTGCGAACCGATCTACAGAAAGAGAAGATACAACATGGCAATGACAGATGCAGAGTGGGAGCAGTACCAGCGCGAGGGGAGACATCTGCGCGACGACCAGAAAGCCGATTGGCAGAAGGCACTAGACAAGCAACCGATGGTGGTTGCCAACGGGGAGCTTGAGCAGTCTGTGAAGCGACTAAGACGCCTGAGCGGGTGGCACCGAATCGGGATTACGGCGTCGATCCTTTGGCTGGTTGTCGGAGCATTCTGGGGCCACAAGGTGGGTGACCTCGAAGGCTACCGGACTGTAGTTCACTGGCGGTTCGATTGCATTGGTCAGAACGGTGTGACCGAATGGGATAGGGACGGGAAACCGATAAATGGACCACCGCGAGCGTATACAGATGGATTGCACTTTGATCCCGTCACGGGAGAGCGTCTTGGGGTTTCCGACTGGTGCATCCAGCAATCCAACAGGCTTTGGCCTGAGGTCAATCGCAATACTTGGACATATACTGCACTCTACGCGCTGGTGCCGATTCCTTTGGGCTGGCTAACGGCATACGGCATCATCGAGCTGGTTCGCTGGATAAGAACTGGTTTCAAGGTTCCGACAAGTCCAAATTAGGACACCACCTAGTTGGCCGGAGGGTAGACTTCCTTGAGCGCTGCCCCGAGGACTTCGCCCGGCCCCGATTCCTGTATGAAGACAATGAGCCGAAGATTCTTGGGATCAAGACCGGCCTTCAATTTGGTTTGAAAGTCCTGGCTGAAGAGCTTTCCTTTTTCGAGCTTACCCACTCGAACCAGGTCCAGCGCAACGGCTGCGTGGGTCAGATGGCGGCCGCCATTTTCGCCGTGCAACACCTCGGACTCGGCGTGGTCCAGAGCCACCACCGCGTAGACATCCGCATTGCGCTTGCTCAGGGCTCCGTCGGCTTCGATATGGGCGTGAAGCACAGGCTGAGAATCGCCCGCGACCTTGAGCGCGCTGATGTTCACCGCGAGCTGCTGGGCGTTGGCTGCCTTTTTAAAAGCCTGGGCGATCTCCGCCTGGTTGGACAGCTGCAGCTCCGTCGCTCCATTCAGGATCATCTGCGGCGTGTAGGGGGAACTGCCTCCCAGTGCGCGAACGTACGCGCTCTGCCGGTCCGTAAAAAACGACGACGAATATGGGTCCTTCCAGCCGTCGTGGTTCCAATAGTCCACATGCTCGCTGAGCACAATAGCCTGCGCGCCAGGGATAGGTTGGGATTGATCGATTTGCTTCAGCCAGGCATCGGCCGGCGGGCAGCTGGAACAGCCTTCCGAGGTAAACAGCTCGATGAGGATGGGCGTGGCGGCGGTTGCCGCATCGCCGCTCTTGGGTTGCGCCGCGCCGGCCCCTCGCAGCAGCATAAGCGGCAACAGAAGCAGGCTCAACTTCGCTCGGCTCATGGAACCACCCTCTTCACAAAGTCATTCTACGCGGCTTGAATTCGCTGCCCGCAATATCCACCTCTGCGGGTTCCGGCATAGCCATTCCTTTGACCATTCCTCTGAGAGCATGCAAGACCGGCAATGGTTACAGCCGAAATCGCCCGGGCGTCAGGAATGTTCGTTGAAAGAGTCCTTCAATGCTTCGTGGACGCTTCGCAGCACCGACAGCCAGTCGCCCGGAGCAGGCTGGCGAAAGAGGCGCATGGTGGGGTACCAGGGGCTGTCGTGGCGGTCCTTGAGCCAGCGCCAGTCGGCGGCGAAGGGCAGCATGAGCCAGACGGGGACGCCCAGCGCGCCGGCCAGATGGGCGGTGGAGTTGTCGATGGTCAGGACGTGATCCATGGCTGCAACCTGGGCAGCGAACAGATCGATGTCGGCCAACTGATCGACGCTGCGATCGATGAGGATGGGCGCGTTGCACGCGGTGGCCTGCTCTTCCAGGGCGTCGAAGTCGCCGTATTGGAGGCTGATCCAGCGGATGTTGGGGAGGGCGAAAAGTGGCTTGAGGGTCGAGAGGTCAATCGAGCGCTTAAGGCCGGTCTTTGCATTCTTTGTTTGCCAGGCGAGGCCGACTAGTCGTTGGCCGTCGGAATAGCCGGATCGAAAGCGGTCGCGTTTAGCGGAGTCGGGCTTGAGATAGGCCGTGGTGGTGTGGGGGAATGCGGATTCAGCAGTTCGGAAGAGACCGGGCAGGCTGCCGGTAGAGAGATGAGCAGCGAACGCAGATTCTTCAACTGGGAAGGATGGGGGACTGGAGTCGTGGTTTCCCACCCTTTCCGCAAGAAAAAACGGAAAGGATGGGGCACGGAGGTTCGACGTTTGACCAGGACCCGGTCCCTGGTCTGAGCGCTGGGCCGAGTCCAGCTCTTCTTCCGGTTCTGGCGCTGGTGTTGGCTGCTGACGGGAGACTACTTCGATTTCGGGGAATGAGCGGGCGAAGAGGGGCTGAAGGCGCGGGTCGCAATCGAGCGTGATGGGATTGCCGGTGCGAAGGACGTCCGGCACGAGACCGGCAAACATGATTTCGTCGCCGATGCCCTGCTCACCCCAGAGGAGCAGACGGCCTTTTAGGAGCTTTTCGCCGCTCCAAAGCGGAAGACGGTAGGCGCGCATGGGCGTGTCGTGGTCAATGGATTGCCAGCGGGACTCATAGGTGCGCCAGCCTTCGGTGAAGTCGCCGCTTTGAATCTGCGCCAGCGCGTGGCCGAAGCGGGCTTGTGCGTAATCCGGCTTCAGCTCGACGGCTGCCTGAAAGCGCGGTAACGCCAGATCGAGACGGCCCTGCTGCTGAAGCACGCAGGCCAGGTTGTAGTGGGCTTCGGCGTAGCCGGGCTTGATCGCGATGGCGCGCTCGAAACAGGCCGCCGCCGCTTCCGGATTATCCTGTGCCTGCCGGGTGTTTCCCAGGTTATAGTGCGCCTGGGCCAATTGCGGCTTGAGGGCCAGGGCGCGCTCATAACAGGCTGCGGCTTCCGCGAGCAGGTCCTGCGCCTGGCGGGCGTTGCCCAGGTTGTAGTGGGCTTCGGCGTAGTCTGGCTTGAGGGCCAGGGCGCGTTCGTAGCAAGCCACTGCATCGTCCAGGCGCTCTAGTGCCTGCAGCGTATTTCCCAGGTTGGCGTGAGCTTCGGGCATTGCAGGCTTCAGGACCAGTGCCTGTTGATAGCCGGCCATGGCTTCGTCGAGTCTGCCTTGGGCCTGGAGAGCATTGGCGCGGTTGAAACAGGCCTCGGCAAAATCGGGTTTGAGCGTCAGGGCGCGATCGTGGCTTTCCACGGCCTCGGCCAGCTTTCCCTGCCTCTCAAGAACATTGCCCAGGTTCATATGGGCTTCTGCAAGATCGGGCCTCAGGGCCAGCGCGGCGCGAAAGCGCGAGGCGGCCAGAGCCGGCCTGCCCTGCGCTTCAAGAACGGTGCCCAGGTTCATCTGCGCTTCAGCCAGGCTGGGGTTGCGATCCAATGCGTCCTGGTAGGCGACGGTCGCTTCAGCGAGCAGGCCCTGGGCCTGCAATATGGTGCCCAGGTTCGAATGGTAGGCGGCCTGCCCTGGTTCGATGCCGATGGCGGCGCGGATAAGCTGGACGGCAACTTCTTCGCGGCCCACCTGGTGGGCGAGAGTTCCCAGCATATGGAGGCAGCCGGCATGGCGTGGATCGATGGACAAAATGCGGCGATAGATGCGCTCGGCCTCAGGCAGCTGCCCTTGCCGATGGAGCTTGATGGCAGTTGTCAGCATGCCGTCGAGGAAGGAGATGGGCGGCTGCCGCGCGGTCCCTTTCGGCGCTGCGCCGGCGGGAGAGTTGGGATGTTGCATGGAGCAAGTCTAGGAGGATTGAGGTTCGCGGAGGGTTTGGAATGCGGCGATTGCGGAGTTTTGGCGTGGCCCGGTTTCCCGCTCCGGAATGTTCCTGAATCGGCAACGGCCCGCGCATGACGGCGGTTCCGTTGCAGGTGTGGACGCGGGCCTGGTCTTGGAGCAATTTTCCGCCGCATTCAGCCTATGGGCGATGGGCAGGGATGAGCATCTTTGCTGCGACGCGGCCAACACCGCGCAGCATTTGCCTGACGGGCCACCGGCCCTCGACGTCGGGAAAGAAGATTTCGCCGGAGCGGCGGACTTCGGGCCGGTAGTACCAGCGCTTGAGCAGTGCCAGATGGCCCTGGCGAATCGTCGCCGATGGGGCCTGGCCATGCTCGGCAAGAGCGGCGAGGGCGGTTTCCATGCGGGTTTCGAGCAGGCCGCGGGGAAGTTTCGCAGTGGAATTGGTTGCCGGCTCCGCAGGGGCTGAAGCCCCGGATTCATTTTGCTGCATTTGCGGCACGACTGAAGTCGTGCCCTGACACTTCTCTGCGCCACTGTCCAAGATTTCTGCGGGCTGTAGTGCGTTCGTTTGGATTGCCGATGGGGTCTCCGGGACGGGCTCGAGGGCCATGGGTTGGGCGAAGAGCGAGCTGGAGCCGGATTGCTCGTTCTGGATGCGCATGCCGAGCGTAGAGAAGACTGCCGGACCGCGGAGGCGGGCGTTCTCGTAGAGGAATACGGCGACTTCGTCAGGCTTGGCGGATGCCTGCAGGATGATGACGCGCAACTTGTTCATGGGCTGAACAAGCTCGGGTGCGAGCGCTCGGACGGCTTCGGTGCGCTGCACCTGGGCGTGGAGGGTGGCGGCGGACTCAAATTCGAGATTGGCCGAGGCCTGGTCGCGCTGGGTGCGGAGCGGGACGAGACGGCTCTCGCCGCGGGTGGCCAGAAAGCTTTCCACGGCAGAGGATTCTTCAGCGTAGCGCTCGTCGGTGCAGCCTTTGTAGCAGGGGGCGAGGCACATCTTCATCTCGGAGTAGACGCAGCCTGGATAGCTGGGATCGGGGTCCAGTTCAAAGGTGCAGCGGCGGAGCAGAAAGAGCTTCAGGGCCTCCTCGGCGAAGCGTTCAGCGGCAGCGCGGGACTGGAAGGGACCGTAGGCCCAGTCGGCTTCGCGCTGGCTGGGGCGGTTGGTCACGGTGATGCGCGGATAAGCGTTCGAGCCCAGGAAGCGGATGAAGGCCGGTGCGCCGAGGTGCATTCTGTCAAGGGATTGGCCTGGGGACTTCGGGCCGTAGATCTTTTCAAGGAGTTGGAACTGCAGGAAAAGGGATTCGAAGTCGGATCCGGTGAGGCGGTATTCGATGCGGCGGACGCGGCCGGCGAGCTGCAGTCGGCGAGGATGTTTGGCGGAGGGTTGGAGCAGGCGTTCGAGGCGGGCGCGGAGATTGGGCGTGCGGCCGATGTAAGGCTCAGCGTGGGCTTCGGCGCCATACAGGGCGAAGACGGCGGCGGAATGCGGCAGTGCAGCCAAGGCGGCCTGGGGGCCCGATGGGTCAAAGGGCAGAGATTGATATTGAGTTAGCAAGTTCATGCCCCTACGCTGAATCGCGCACAACCCACAGGCAATAATTCAGGTAATAAACAGAAAAGAGACCCGTGAACCACGGACTCATCTCCAGGATTCCGCCTTCAGGGGATTTGTAGTAGAGAATAAGCTCTCGACGAAGTAAGAACCCACTTGCAATCCAGAGAAGACAAATAGCAATCGAGGCGGGAGTGGAGAAAATCTCCCATTGAACTCCTTGGATGAAAAAGGCCGTTGGGAGCAAGCCTGATAGGAGAGCAACGGCCAGGACGAGGTACGCATAGATGGCCGCGCCTGTTTTGCGCTTTAAGCGTACCCAGGCGGAAAGGTAGATCGCCAATCCGAGTGGGAACACGCCACAGGTAAAGAAAGTAAGAACGACAGCCCAGAACCAAGTCACCCTGCTAATCCATGGAACGCCTTTTCGCCCTTCCATCTTGCCTCCACTGATGCTGGATTATCAGGCTCCGGCGATGGTCATGCCGTCGATGCGCAAGGTGGGCGAGGCCACGGATCCGCGGAAGACGAGGTCGTTGCCGATGGCGGTGACGTTCATGAGCATCTCGCCCAGGTTGCCGGCAATGGTGATTTCCTCGACAGCGTGGGTCAGTTGGCCGTTCTCGATCCACAGGCCGGTTGCGCCGCGGGAATAATCGCCAGTCACGATGTTGGTGCCGAAGCCCATCAGGCTGGTGACGTAGAGGCCGCCTGCGACATCTCCGATGATTTGATCGGGTGAAACAGTTCCAGGCTGGAGAAAAAGATTGCCGCAGCCGATGCCGGGCGTGCCCGCCAGGCCGCGCGAGGCGTTGTGGGTGGATTTGAGGCCCAGCTTGCGGGCCGAGTAAGTGTTGAGCAGGTAGGTCTGGAGGACGCCGTTCTGGACGACGACAGTGCGCAGCGAGGGCAGGCCTTCGCCGTCGAAGGGCGAGCTGCCGAAGCCGCCTGCGCCGCTGGGCAGCAGCATGGCGTTGTCGTCGACGATGGTGAGGGTGGTTGAGGCTATTTGGGCGCCGAGGCGCCCAGCCAAAAAGGACGCGTGCCGCCAGATGGAGTCGCCCGAGGCGGCTTCAAAGACCGAGCCGATCAGCGAGCGGGCAACCTCCGGCGCAAAGACAATGGGGACGCGCTGGGTGGGAACTTTGCGCGCTCCCAGGCGGCGCAGAGCCCTGCGGGCGGCCTCTTTCCCAACAGCCTCAGGCGAGTCCAGATCGACAAGGCGGCGAGCTCCCGACCACCAGCCGTCGCGCTGCATCTGACCGTTGGCGTCCATGGCGAGGGGTGCGGCGGAGACGCCGGCGTAGCTGGTGCGGTATCCGCCGACAAAACCGCGGGAGTTGGCCATGACCTTGCGCCCCGTGGCGGCGTCGAAGCTGCCGCCGTCGGAGTTGGTGATGCGCGGGTCGGCGGCCAGGGCGGCGGACTCGGCGCGACGGGCCCATTCGATGCGCTCCTTGCCGTCGAGCGAGTAGACGTCGTCGTAGTAGAGGTGCAGGTCGCCGGGAAGGGAGCCGAACGCGGCCGTCTCCGGCAGGCCGGTGAAGGGGTCTTCTTCCGTAACCTTGGCCAGCGCCATTGCGCCTTCGACCAATTGACGAATCCCGTCGGCCGTGAAGTCGGAGGTAGATGTCGAAGCCGAACGCGTGCCCAGAAAAACGCGCAGGCCCAGGCCGCGGGAGCCGGACTCCTTCAGGGTTTCCACCTCGCCCATGCGGACGTTGACGCTGAATTCATCGCCCTCGCGGACCACCGCTTCGGCGTCGGAGGCTCCGGCCTTCATGGCCAGCGCAACCACGTCGGCGGTGAGGGATTCCAGGTCGAGGGCGGCTTGATCGGGTTGAGCTACAGCGTTGGGCATTGCTCAACAGTAACAAAAAGGCTCGCGGTTCGGCAGCTGCCATCGCACCAGGAGGAGGAGCCGAGAGTCGAAAGTCGAAAGAACGGCGGTTTACTGTCGGCGTTTGGACGCGGGGGATGGAGGATTCTTCGACACGCAGCGGGATGAATACCGCAACGTCTGTGCTTTCAATAGCGCCGTGGCGCATTTCCGCAGAGGCGCATTTGGCACAGCGCTTGCCTGCCAGACATTCAGTGCACGTGGATTGCGGGAGGTTGGCTTATGAAGCGGGTCTTCTTATTTCTATTCCTTGTGAGCGCGCTTTCTTCGACATTGCGCAGCCAGGTAAGTATCCGACGGCAACTGAATGACGTGATCGCTCTTGAAAAAGAGGGCCATTTCGATCAAGCCATTCGCAGCGTCCGGATCCTGATCGACGGAGACAATCTGGGTGGAGAAGCTGGACGCGCCTGGACAATCCTGGGATTCGCGTATCAGCAACTGGGGCATTTCCAGCAGGCGCAGAAGGCTTACGAGCAGGCTCTTCACATTTTGGAGTACGATGCGCCGCACAGGATCGAATACGGCAGCGCTCTGATCAACTTCGCCAATCTCATCAACATGACCCAGGGTCCTGAGGTAGCGGCCAGGATGTGGAGAAAGGCACTCAAGGTCCACGCCGAGTTGGGAGACCATTCCGGCATGGCAGAGGATTATGCCCTTCTTGCCGGCTCGGAGCTGGAGAAGAAGCACCGTCGGGCAGCGAAGAAAGGTCTGGAGCAAGCGATTGCCGAAGCAAATTCGATTAAGAATCCGACCGATGACCAGGCTATTTTTCTTTCCGATACCCAGGGGTGGAAGGCCAACGTTGAGGGCGACGGCAAGTCGGAACTTGCTGCATACCAGCACTCATTGGAACTGCGGCAGAACCGCCAGGGGGAGAATTCTCCTCTGACCGGCCAGGCCTATTTGTATGTTGGCATTGCCTATGCCGACTGCAAGGAGGGGGAGCAGGCGGTGGCGAAAATGCGCCAAGGGCTGGAGATTCTGGACCGGGTTGTGGGACACGATACCCCTCCCTATCTTGCCGGCGAGATTCTCCTTGCGAAGGTTCTGGACCAGGAGGGTATGCGCGACGAGGCATCCCAGGTGCGGAAGAGGGCCATGTGGGCCGCGCGCGAGTTGTTTCACGCCGACTGTGCGGCTTGCACCGTCAGTGTAGCCAGCCTGCGCTAGAAGGGACGCCAGAACCGGTGGAAATTATCCGCAAAGGCGAGGCATCGGGATTCGGGGTTACTTGCTCTCGTTGCCGGCGAGGCGGAAGGTAATGGTGCCCCAGAAGAGGCGGGCGCGCATTTGCACGGGGAGATGGCGGTCGTCGTCGGTATACCAGATCCAGATGTTGCCGCGGTTCTTGACTACGCCGGCGTCTGCGGTGGGCTGGGCGCGGAGGGTCTTGAAAGTGCCGAGAGTGGTCTTGATCTCTTCACGGCCCTCGACCTTCATGGTTACCGGGACGGAGTGCAACGCATCCACCACCGGGATAACGAAGCTCTTGCCCACTTCCATGGGCTGCGACGAGGCGTAGTAGATGCCCGTCAGCAGGTCGGTCAGGCAACCGGGAATGGGGGTCTCCACGTGCTTGCTCAGCCCGGTGACCAGGTTCTTCTCGTCGAGAATGGATTTGCCTTGCGCATAGTCCAGGCGCAGGGTGGAGTTGATCTGGCGGCGTCCCTCGACGGTCTGCTTGTCGAACTCGGAAGTGCAGCCCGTGGTGCGGTCGAAGGTGGATTGAAAGTGGTCGCCCACATGGAAGATCAAATTGATGGCGCCAATGGTGTCGGCGTTTGCGGTGAGGCGCTCGGAGTTGCCGTTGGCCTCAAAGTGGAGCACGGCGGTTCCGGCGGGAAAGACCCGCCAATCGACGGCATAGCTGAGGGTCTGCTTTTGGGGAAAGCTGAAGCCCGGCCGCGGCGGCGCAAGAGGGCTAATCTGCTGGGCTCCAGATCCGGCGGCCAAGGCAAGGAGACAAAAAACGGTTGCTGCGCTCGTGCGGGTCTTCACCTTCAGCGGGGAGCTCCTTAACAGACGGATAGTTTAACGCTTTCAGCGCAGGAAACGCTCATCGCAACCGATGCATGAGTGCGCTGAAAACCGGCCGCAGGAAGAGCAGGCTGAGATAGAGCAGTGCGGCCCCTATACCTGCATTGTACTCGCGATGCTTCATATAGAGGCCCAGGGAGAAGCTGCCGGCCCCATTGCGGTCGCCGGTTTGGGGCGCCGGTGTCAAACGCGGAATCAACCGCGGGACGCTGCGGCAATAGGCCTCGAACCCTGGGAATGTGACGCGCAAAAAACGCTCCTCGGAGGCGATGACCGGAATGTAAATGACGGCAAAGCCGATAGCCATCGCCAGCGCCACCGGCCAGCTGAGCAGCGCCAGGGCAAAGCCGGCGGCGATCAGCATCGAGCCTAGATAGAGCGGGTTGCGGGTGTGGGCGTAGGGACCGGTCGAGGTCAGCTCGCGATTCTTTTTCACGTAGCCGGCGGCGTAGGCGCGCAACCATAGCCCGGGCGCCACCAATACCAGGCTCCAGGCGACTGCGGCGGGATGTGGGGCGCGGCGGCTTAATTCATACAGATAAAGGGCCGCAGTGAGAAAGCCGAGCGGCACGCGGATGCGCCGGGCCACACGCTGCCAGCGGGCGACCCAGTCCTGCGGGGCAGGATCGGGTTGCGGTTTGGTTGGCTGGGTCACGGGGTTTTATCCTCGGCAAGCAGTTCATCGGCGGCCTGCAGCACGTGCTTCGGCAGGATGGTCATCAGGCCGGCCTCCGGGGTGGAGTGGCGCGTGTGGTCGCGCCGGCTGTCGGGGCTGCGCAGCACTCTAAATCTAGTTCCAAACGGACCGTTTCGGCTGGGGTCGGTGGGACCGTAAATGCCGACCACCGGGCGGCCCAGAGCGCAGGCCAGATGGAGCGGGCCGGTATCGCCGGCTACACAGAGAGCAATCCTGCGGGTGAGGGAGATCAACTGTCCCAGCGTGGGAACGATGGTTTCAGCCTTGCCGCCGGTTGCGTGGGCAATCCCGTCCGCCAGCGGTTCTTCGCCCGGCCCTGCATTGACCAGGACGCGCAGGCCGCGCTCCAGGAGCCCGCCGGCAACCTCCGCGTAACACTCGACGGGCCAGCGCTTTGCGCCCCATCCGGCGCCGGGGTTGATGAGCACGGCGGGGTCTTTGGAGTGGCGCGGGAGAATGGGGTCGACCCAGGCTTCCGCGGCTGGATCGACAGGCAGCCACGGCGCTGCTGGTTTCAGATCGTCGCCGGCGACGGCTGAGGCCAGCTCTATATCCTGCTCAATCACATGGGCGCCGCGGGTTTCGATGCGTTCCGTGAACAGCCAGCGCGCGGCGCGCTCGCGGGGCTCGGCCTCGCCGATCAGGCGCTGGCAACCCGCCATGCGCCCCACCACCGCAGATCGCACCGCACCTTGCAGATCGATGACAGTGTCGTAGTCGCCGGCCCTGAGCGCCTGGCGTAAAGACCTGATTTCATGGAAGGTATTGCGGCTGAGCGGGGCGTTGCGCCAGTTCCTGGTGGGGGCCAGATGGAGGCTGTCGACCACGGGACGAGCGAGGGTTTGGCTGAGCGGGTAGAGCGTTTCTTCAGACGCTTCCGCGGTCAGCAGAGCCCGCCAGCGCGGTTCGACTACCCAGTCAATTACCCATTCGGGATGGGCCTGCCGCAGCGCCGTCACTGCGGGCAGCGCGTGCAGAATGTCGCCCATGGCCCCCAAACGGACCACGAGCAGGCGATACTTGGACTGAGTGTGCAAACTCCGATTTTCTCACAAGGACGCATGAACCAGAGTTGGAGCCAACACCAGCTGGGCCAGCAGCCAATCAATGGCGGCGTCTTCAATCTCCATGCGCAGGCCGGCAGTCTTCAAGGGCAGACTCGGGTCAATGCCGGAAAGGAGCTTTCCCATTCGCACGCGATCTTTCCCGGTGGTCACCAGGGCTACGGCTTCTGCCGCACGGCCGTTCTTGACCAGCCGCTCCAGGTCGCGCACGGTATAGCTGTAGTGATCCGGGAAGGCTTTGCGTGCAGCCAGTTCGAGGCCGCCAGCTTCCAAGCCGTCAAAGAACTGCCTGGGCCGCGCAATGCCGCAAAACGCAGCCACCGGCCCATCCACAACTGGAATCTCCATCTTCCTCCGCAGTCGCCAGACCGGACCCTCCCAGCCCCATGCCCTCAGTTCATCCTCCAACTCGGAATCTTCCGCCGGAATTGCGATCACCGCTGCCCGGCGCAGCGCCTTCAAAGGCTCGCGCAGGTTTCCCGCAGGCAGCAGCCAGTCGCGCCAATCCTTCCGGTCGAGCAGCAGAATGTCTACGTTGCGGTGCAGTTGGCGATGCTGAAAGCCGTCGTCAAGCAGATGCACAAGGGGCCTCGGCTTCTGGCTCAAAACGGCGACCGCCGTGGCATCGCCTTCGGCCAGCAGGCCCGCATCGTAACGCTGATCGGCCACATAAACCGGAACGTCCGCCTCGCGCGCGATGAGCAGCGGCTCGTCGCCAAACTCTTCCGCGGTTCCGGCCAGGGCGACGCGGGCGGGGATCTGGGCCCGGCGTCCGTAGCCCCTGGAGAGCACATCGACGAGCAATCCGCGCCTGGTAAGAGCCCCGGCCAGCGCCATGGTCAAGGGGGTTTTTCCCGCGCCCCCGGTGGAAAGATTGCCGATGCTGACCACCGGGAAGCGCAGGCGCTTGATCGCATTGGGCCGGGCGCCCACGCGCCTTTCGCGCAGCCAGATGGCCAGCCGGTAGGCCGGGACCAGGGGCAACAAGAGCTTGTTCGGTGAAAGATGAAGGCTCATAAAAGGAGGCTCAGGAGCCGAAACCTATGATAGCAATTCCCGCAACGCTTCGACGCATCGCGCCGTGGCTCCCGCCTGCTTTTCGAAGACTTGCCTTGCTCGTTCACCCATTGCCTCGGCCGCGCTTCGATCTTGCAGCAGGCGAATCAATGCTGCGACCAGGTCTTCCCTGGCGGCGATTTGGATGGCGCCGTGGGCGATAAGGTCGTCGGTAATGGCGCGGAAGTTGGCGAAATAGGGACCCATGACGATTGGAACGCCAAACTGCGCCGGCTCCAGCGGATTGTGGCCGCCGGCGGGAACCAGGCTGCCGCCGACAAAGGCTACCGATGCGATGGAATAGACGGAGGCGAGTTCGCCGATCGTGTCGAGGAGAACAATTCCACCTGGAACGAGAGGTGGAGCAAGAGGCTTCAGCGCATCCCTCGGCTGCTCGCGCCAAACCGAGCGCCGCGACCATGGAACGCTGGAAGACATGAGCAGCGCCTCCACGGCGTCAAACCGCTCAGGATGGCGAGGCGCCAGAACTAAAACCAGCTGCGAGTCGGCTACGAGCAGACGGGGCCATGCTTCCAGCAATGCGGATTCTTCTCCTTCAAGCGTGCTTCCAGCTACCAGGAAGCGGAGACCGTGGCCGAGGACTTTCAAGAGTCGCGTCGCCTCGGACTCTTCCGCCGCGCGCACGTCGAACTTCAGATTGCCTGCCACGACCACCCGGTCCGCCCGGCAGCCGATGGCCTTCAGCCGGTCGGCGTCGGTCTGGCTCTGCGCAAGTACGCGGCTCAGGCGCTCGAGAAAAGGTCGCCACAGCCGACGCAGTCGCCGGTAGCGGGGCCAGGAGCGATCGGAGATGCGAGCATTCACAACTGCCACGGGGATTCCGCGGCGGAAGCAGCCGGCAAGCAAATTGGGCCAGAATTCCGTCTCGGCCAAAACGAGGAGATGAGGTTTAAGGGAGTTCAGATAGGAGCGGACAGCCCAGGGCAGGTCCAGCGGACAGTAGAAGACGCGATTGGAGCCGAAGCGTTCCCGGGCCAGCGCCTGGCCGGTGCGGGTGGTGGTGGAGATGGCGACGAAGTAATTGGGGAGGGCGGCGTCGAGTTCCTTGACCAGTCGGCTGACGGCCAAAACCTCGCCCACCGATACCGCGTGGACCCAGATCATTGGCCGGCCACCGTGACCCGCGAGCTTGGGAACTCGACCCAGGCGCTCAACGAGCCCCTCGCGATATTTCTGCGTGGTGGCCATCCGCCACAGCCACCACGGCGACCCCAGCACCAGGCCAACCAGCAACGCCAGGTTGTAGAAAAACAGAATCATGCGTGACGGATTTTCCCCAGCCGCAGTCTAACCCTCAAATGATACAGTCGAGCACGATGAGGAACCTGCGGGCAATTCCGCTTTCCCTGCTCTGGCTGGCGCTGCCCGCCATGGCCAGCGATCACGCTCCGCCCGCCGTCCAGCCCGCCACCACCTTTGCCTCCGTCGAAGTGCACGACAAGGAACAAGTAGCCATCGCCGCCGAACCCTACGACACCAAGGAAAAAGCGTCGATCTTCAAGGTGGACTATCTGAGCCACGGCGTGATGCCCGTCCGGCTGATCGTGACCAACAACGGCGACCGGCCCATCAGCCTGCGCGACGCGCGCATTCTCTTCCTGACCGCAGCCGGCGACAAGATTCAGGCCGCCGAGCCGGAGGACGTGGAGCGGCTGATGACGCAGAAGGAACGCCAGGGCGGCAAGATCCCCTTGCCCGGTCCCATCCCCGCAATCAAGCTCAAGCCCAAGGCCAGCAACAAGGAGATCGAAGCGGATTTCGACACCTTCGAGTACCAGGCATTGGTGGTGGAGCCGCACACCACGCGCGCGGGGTTCCTGTTCTACGATGTATCGCAACTCGACCACCCGCTCAAGGGAGCCAAGCTGCACCTGCACAAGCTGCGCGACGCGGACGGCAACGAGCTGTTCTACTTCGAGATTCCCTTCGACAATTACCTGAAGTCGCGATCGAGCCAGATGGACTGAACCGTCCCGCGCTACTCGTAATAAACAGCCGTCGTGGTGTCCGTCTCCCAGATGGTGCAGTCCTTCACGCGGACGCGGCCTGCGGTCATGCCGGCAAGCTGCTGGCTGGTCTGGTCGTAGAAGTATTTGGCCAGATTTTCGGCCGAGGGGTTCAGCACCGTAAAGGGCTCGAGAT